>JAABUR0100007251.1_pt1 | contig 13188 bp, 12 predicted proteins | sample 5560091 | NCBI WGS metagenome assembly JAABUR01 (sample SAMN10711879, study PRJNA513375) | rock metagenome | isolation source: Antarctica rocks | place: Antarctica: Victoria Land, University Valley sud
GCCTAAATAAAAGCGGCTGTGGTGCGTGAAGGTTTGGATTGGAAAGTGGATGCGCTTTATCAAGCCAAACAACGAGCTTCGCCTTCCCACGCAAAAACATCCACCGCTTTTATTTAGGCGCTCTAAGGCAACGATGGGCGGATCGGCGCCCAACAAGTTGAAAAACGAAAACGGCGCCGCGTTGACGAGGCCGCATGGCGAAACCGAAGTCACGAGCGCAATCGGGCGCGGCACGACCACGCCGGTCAGCAACTTGTAAGCATCGCGCGGGCCGAGTTGCGGGATGGAAAAGAACATCGGCTTCAGTTTGTGGTTTCATCGGGATTTGAACCCGCTGCCCTCAACGTGGGAGGTTGAGGCACTTCGTTTTCAACGGGCGACCTGTTGCCGCTTTTGGCGCGAAGCGGTAAATTCAAATGCCGATGCGGAAGTAGCTCAGGGGTAGAGCATCAACCTCCCACGTTGAGGGTCGCGGGTTCAAATCCCGTCTTCCGCTTTTTCAAACAAAACCGTGCCTTTTCCAAAAGGCGCGGTTTTTGTGTTTGCGACTCGCTTCTTAAACTCCCTTTGATGTCCCCGCCGCTTTTTGCGCCGACTCGCTCGCCTCAGGGCGAAGCCGAGGCGCCGCGCTTTTCGCTCGCCTCAGGGCTTGGTTTGGTTCTGCTCGCGTTGTGGTTGAGCGCGGCACCGTCACAGTTTTCCGGTCTCACTTCGGGCGACAACAATTTTTGGCCGCAATCGCTCGCGCTTTTATTGCTCGGCGGGGTCGCGTTGCTCGCAAGCGTGGCGGGCGTTCGAGTTCAACTGGAACCGGTAGGCGCGTGTCTGCTGGCGTTTTCAGGTTGGACTTTTCTTTCGACGCTTTGCGCCGTTTACGCGCACGATGCGTGGCTGGAAATGGCGCGCGTGAGCGGCATCGTTTTCGTGTTTTTCGCGTGTCGCGCATTCCGGCATTGGCTCGACTGGCTGGTTTTGGCGAGCGTGGCGGGCGCAACGCTCGCGGGTGCCATCGCCATCGTTGACTTTCTCTCGTCGCACAACACGGCGCAGGCCGGCGCTTTCGCCAACCAAAATCTATTCGCCGCGTTGCTTGCTCCCTCGCTCTGGCTGTCGCCGCTCGTACCGGTTCTGGTATGGAGGCGAACGCGCTCGCTGGCTTTGGCGCTCGTTGGACTGGCGCCATTTGTGTGTCTGGGGCTTTCTTTGGCGCTCACTTCCAGCAAAGGCGGATTTCTCTCGGCGGTCGCGGCGGCGCTCGTCTTTGGGCTGGCTTTGGTTCGGGCCAAGGGCGGCGCGCTCAAAACGTTCGTGCGGCGCGCGTGGCCGATGTTGCTCGTGATGCTCATGGTTTTTGGCGCGGTCGGCGCCAAAACGGTTGGGCCGCGCTTGCTCAGCGCGCGTGGAAGCGAGGATAACTCAACGCAATTTCGTGCTTACACGTGGCGCGGCACTCTCGCAATGGCGCGCGCGAGGCCGCTCGTGGGATTAGGGCCGGGCGCATTTCCCACCGTTTTCCCCCGATTTGCCCTCGCGGGCTACACCCGAGCGGCTCACCAATCGTGGCTGCAAATCGCGGCAGAAAGCGGAATTCCCGCGCTACTCTTGTTGCTGGGCGCCTTCACGTTCGCGGCGCGCGAGGCGTGGCGCAAGTTGCGCTCGCCTCAATGGGCGCAAGGCGTGTGCGGTCTGGCGGTTCACGGATGCTTTGATTCGGGCTATTTCACCATCGCCGTCGGCGCGCTGCTTTTTGTGGCTCTTGCGCTATGCGTGCGCGACGAAGACGCTGCGCCCGCGACCCAAAAACGCGGGTTGAGCCTGCCGTTTCTGGGCGCGACTTTGGTGTTGCTGGTGGCCGGTTATGGGAGCCAAAAAGTGGCGAGCGCCGAAGACATTCTGGCGCAGGGTCAAGAACAGATCTACAAGGGCATCCGGCCCACGAACGCAAGGGAAGCGGTGCAGGATGATCCGGGTTCGGCGCGCGCGTGGAACTTTTTGGCGCGCACCACGCCGCTCGACAACCGCGAAGTTTGGGAAAGCGCCTTTGAAAAAGCGGCGGGGTTGCAACCCGACAGCGCGGCTCATCCGCGCGATTACGCGCAACAACTGGCTTCACTTCCCGCGCCAACTGCCGCCGACCTCCAGAAAATCGGCGAATTGTATGACCGCGCGGTGGAACTCGACCCGCTCAACTCGAGCCTGCGTTTGGAGCGCGGCAAGTGGCGCTTGGATGCCAAAGACAGGCGCGGTTTCGACGATTTAGGGTTCGTCTTGCGCGAATGGGACGCGCCGTATGGAAAATACAGTGCGCTGGGGCGCGAAACCAACGTCAATCTCGATTTCGCGCGCGCGACGCTCGCTCTGGCGCCCCGGCTTAAAGCGCAGGGCCAAAACGCGCGCTTGAAAAAACTCGTCGCGCGCGCGTTGGAAGATTGCGCCGCCGCGCGCAAGCTACAAAAAACGCGGGCCGACCTGCTCGCCGCAACCGCCGGGCGGATCGCGATGGGCAACTTCAGCGATCTCGACGCACTCGAAAGCGGGCTACGCGCGATCAGGTGATTTTCGCCAATACGGGCGCCAGTGGAAGGATTCCCTGTTCGCGCCTTTTTCGGGGCGGGCGTAAACCTTGGGCGTTCACCTGCGTTGGCGGCTGTTGGGTTATGACTTAAGGCCAATGAAAATCTTGATCCTGCACGGCCCCAACCTCAATTTGCTCGGCACGCGCGAGCCGTCGGTTTACGGCACCACCACCCTCGACACCATCAACGAAGGGTTGCAAACGCTCGGCGACACGCTCGCGGTGGAAGTCGAAACGTTCCAGTCGAACCACGAAGGCGCGCTCCTTGACGCGCTTCATGCAACGGATGCCAACGTCATCGTGCTCAACGCCGGGGCGCTCACGCACTATTCGTATGCGCTGCGCGACGCCATCGCCGCCATCAAAAAACCGGTCGTCGAAGTGCATTTGTCCAACATCCACGCGCGGCCCGAACCGTGGCGTCATCACTCGGTCATCGCCGAAGTGTGCGCGGGTTCGATTTCCGGGTTCGGCGCTTTGTCTTATGAACTGGGAATGCGCGCGGCGTTGGATCTTTCAAGTGCGAGTTCGTGAGTTCAACTTTGATGCGCTATGAAAGTGCGCCCTTTATCCCTGCGCGCTCGAAAGATGAACCCACGCCGCGCCCAAATTTTCGGGAATCACCGCAGGCGCGACAAAGGCGTTCTGGCGCGAAAAGGCGCGGTCTTTTTCGATTTTGAGCACGCGCCCGACAACTAAACCGCGCGGATAAATGGCGCCTTCTTCTTGTCCGGCGCCGCTGGACAAGAGCAAATCGCCCGCGCGCACGTCGGCATCGAAGGGCAAATACAGCATTTTGGGCGTGTCAGTTCCGTTGCCAACCACCAAACCCTGCGCACCGGTTCGCGCGACGAACGCGCCCGCGCCACCGTCGCGGTCAACGATGGGAATGACCACGCTCGTCCACGGCCCGACAGCCGATACCTGACCAACTAAACCCTGCGCGCAATAGACGACATCTTTGGGCCGCACGCCCGCACGAGCACCGACGCTGAGCGTCAAATGGCGCGTGAAATCGCCGCGCGACGCCGAAATGACATCGGCGGCCACGTTGCGCCCGGCCGGTTGTTTGGGCATCTTCAGCAAAGTGCGCAGTTCGACGTTTTCGTGTTGCAAGCGCGACAGGCGCTGGTTTTGGCCTTGCACATCGTCGAAGCGCGCCTGTAAACGCGCGTTTTGCGAGGCCAAATCGCCGTGCCGGAACATCACCTTTCCCACGTCGGACAAGTAGCTACCCACGCCATTCAAACCGCGTTGAAACGGCGACAACAGCGCCGTGCCCACGCCCGCCCACGGGTCGAGGCGACCTTGACCAATCGCCCGGTTTTGCCAGCCTACCAGTCCCAGACACACAACTCCCAGCGCCACAAACGGCGCAACGCGTTTCCACGACAACATCGTTTTCAGTTTGCCGCCTTCGCGCTCTTGGCCTGCCCGTTCGCCCGTTCCAACGCGCGCGCCGTGCCCAGCGCGACCGACAAAAGCGGCGCTTCGGCTAAGTGAACCGGCGTGCCAAGAGCACGTTCGATGGCAACGTCGAGGCCGCGAAGTAGCGCGCCGCCGCCCGATAAAACCAGACCGCGTTCGGTGATGTCGGCGCACAGTTCGGGCGGCGCGCCTTCGAGCGTCGAGCGGATGGTTTCGATGATGGTGCCCACCGGCTCACGGATGGCTTCACGCAGTTCAGCGGTTGAAATTTCAACGAGGGCGGGCAAACCGCTCATCAAAGAGCGCCCGCGCACGGGGACGCGCTTGTCGGGCATGACCAAGTGAGCCGAGGCCGATTCGATTTTGATTTTTTCAACGGAAATCGCGCCGACTTCCAACTTGTGTTCGTGGCGCAAATAGGAGCGTAGCGCCTCGTCTATGGCGTCGCCACCCACGCGGATAGAAAGGCCCGTGACGATGCCGCCCAACGAAATGACGCCCACTTCAGTTGTGCCGCCGCCGATGTCCACGATCATCGAACCGTTCGGATCGTCGATGGGAAGTCCCGCGCCCAGCGCCGCCGCCATCGTTTCTTCGAGGGTTTGGGCCTGACGCGCGCCAGCCGTTTCGGCGGCGTGAATCACGGCCCGTCGTTCGACTTCGGTGATGCTCGACGGCACGCCGATCATCACGCGCGGCGACAAAAACCCGCGGCCTCGATGAACGCGCCCGATGAAATGTTCCAGCATGGCGCGCGCGACCGCCAAATCCGCGATCACGCCGTCTTTGAGCGGGCGCACCACGCTCAGATGAGCGGGCGTGCGGCCCATCATCGCCTTAGCCTCAGTTCCCACCGCGATGATGCGGCCCTGCGAGCGGTCAACGGCCACAACAGATGGCTGTTCGAGCACGATACCGCGCCCTTCCATGTGGATGATGGTGTTCGCCGTGCCCAGATCGATCCCCAAATCGCCGCCGCGATGCAACAACTTGCTCACAATTTGCCTTGGCTCTCCTCGTTCCAGAATCCTTCCACGCCCACGCCGCGCGCGCGCAACATCTTCGATAAAAGAAAAAGTGGAAGCCCGACGACGTTATGATAATCGCCTTCGATTCGCTCGATGAGCAGCGCTCCCCGACCCTGCGCGCCATAAGCGCCCGCTTTGTCAAGCGGCTCGCCCGTGGCGATATAGGCGCGCAAAAATTGGTCATTGAAGGCGCCAAAAGTCACGCGTGTTCGTTCGTGTTCGCTCGAAAACTCATCGCCGCGCCGCAAACAAACGCCGGTGAACACTTCGTGCGTTCGACCTTGCAAAAGGCGGAGCATGACGAGAGCTTCTTCTTCATCGCGGGGTTTATTCAAAATTTGTTCGTCCAAAACAACGGTGGTATCGGCAGCGATGACCAGTCCATCGAGCGAGCAGGCGGCGGCTTTGAGGCGCGCCAACCGTTCGACGTAGGCGCCGGGACATTGGCCGTCGGCGGGCGTGGGCGCGGGTTCTTCGGCGTGCGTGGGCCGAGCCTCGAAAGCAAGTCCGAGGTCACGCAGGAGTTGGGATCGGCGCGGCGACGCCGACGCCAGAACGAGGCGTTGCATATAAGGAAAGCTTCCCGAAGAAGCCAGACAAACGAAACGCGAACGCTCCGCGCGTTCGCGTTTTCCTTCAAATTCTACCGATGGCCGGACTCGAACCGGCACTCCCTTGCGGGCTACGGATTTTCTTACCTCTACGGTTTTCACCGCCAGCACATTGCTAAAGCAAGGCGCTGTTCGGGGTCTGGACGATGCCTTCACCATGCGAGGCGTCTTCCGAAGAAGTCGTTCGTTTAGGTGGGAGCCGTCTCGTCTCTACACTTTGCCAACAATTGCTGGCCTTAGCTCGGCGTTGCCAGCGCGCCCAAGGGTTTCCAAGGACGCGGAAGGGTTCGCCGACTTTGACTCCATCCACGCCGCGATTTCTCGCGGCGCGCTCAAATTGTTTAAGTCCGCTGCGTCTGCCATTTCGCCACACCGGCATTGCGGCCTCGTCGCGCCCAAAGGCGCTTCCAAAGCCGTTCAAATGGTATAAACCTCTCATCCCTTTCGCGCAAGGCACTTTTGTCAACGCGGGCGCGCCAAATGCGGGGAACTCTTACGCGCCTGTCGCGCTCGCTCGCAGCATCCATCGCCGCTCTTTTTCACATCCCGATGCGCCGCTTTTTTCTTTTTCTTCTCGCCGGAGCCGCCTGTTTCTGGGGCGCCTACCATCTTCAAAGTCGCGCCGATTCGCCGTGGCAACCCCTGCAAAACGGCGTGCAAAGCCGCACGCTTCATCTGCGTTCGCGCTTTTCCGCCGTCTCGGTTCGCGCCTTTCGCGCGCCCGCGTCCTCCTTTCGCGTGGCAGGCAACGACACTCTCAGCGCCGCGCAATGGCTCAAAAAAACGCGTGCCCGCGTTGTCGTCAACGGCGGCTATTTCGATGGCACCGGTCATCCGATGGGCTTGCGCGCGGGCAAAAACACGCCAACGCTCAAGTTACGTCGCGCCGATTGGGGCGTGTTCTGGGTGAAAAACGGCGTCGCCCATCTGTCGCACACGCGGGATTTTTCGCCATCACTGGCGCCCGATGAAGCCATCCAATGCGGCCCGCGCTTGGTCGTGAACGGGCAAGTCACCCAACTCAAAGCCCAATGGGCGCGGCGCACCGGCGTTGGGGTTGATCGAGAGGGCCGCGTCGTTTTGGCCGTGTCCGATGGTGATTTGTCGCTCGATGAATGGGCGCGTTTGTGGGCGTCTCCTGCGGGACTTGGTTGCACCGATGCGCTCAACATGGACGGCGGGCCTTCGACTCAACTCGCGGTTCGCGGGCAAAGCGATTTGGATGTCGCGGGCGGCTGGCCGGTGCCGGATGTGTTGGCGTTCAAGTAGCGAGTTTCGAGATTCTTTTTGATGTGGGCGAACCTTGTGATTGCCCTCCCGCACTTCGGAAAACAGAACAATCGAAGGTTTTCGGAGCAGTTACAGGGCGAACACAAGGTTCGCCCCTACAAGTAACACCTTCAACAACTCACATGAACCAAATGCCCACTCCTCCGCTTCCCTCGCCCGATGATCAGCGCGTTTTACCGGCTTCAAATTCAGTTCTTGCAACAGCTTTAGGCCATCTTTTAGTCTCTGCTTTCATCGGACAAATCATCTTTACTGTTTTACAAGTGGCAACTTCTGGCCATATACCTTCAACCGGTGATACCGAAAGTTCTAACAAACAGTTGCTGCTACTCGTGGTTCCTCTGGTTTTCGCTTTAGCCGGTGCAGGTGCATCATTTCGCTGGCCCATTGATCGGCTTGGCCGTCTCGCGGTTATCATTCCTGTTCTGATAGCGATTTGTTGCTGCGGTGTGTTCAACCTGATCGTCTATTCAATCACACGCGAGGGCTGGATGCCGAACTAAAAACGCCGCTCTTTCCGAAAAGAGCGGCGTTTTAGTTCAATGCACCAGTTCGCCCGAAAGCGGATCGCTGCTTTGGGTGCGCGGTTCGTCGTTTTGTTCGGCTTTGAGCGCGCGTTTGAAAGCGCGGCGAAGTCGTTCTTCGGTCACGGGTTCTTGAACGCGGTTGCCGCCGTTGATGGTGACAACGGGAATGTGGTCGTTGAGTTTTTCGCGGATGGGCAGGTCTTCGTCGATGTTGATGCGCTCGACCCAGAAATCGAAATCGCCGTGCAGAAGGTTGAGCAAATGCGCGGCATCGTTGCACAGATGGCAACCCGGTCGCCCGTAAAGGCGCACATGAAGCGGTTGGCTCAGGTCGAACACGTCGGCGGAGCCGCCGTTGGAACCGGAAACCGAAGATGGTGATGAAGTGGCGGACATATTACCTGCGGGCAAAAGCCCCTGCGTTGTTGCCCGCCAGTTTATCTTTTCAAGGGTTGTGCCTTTCAAGTTCAAGCGCGGTAAGAATTATCCCGCTGCGGAGCCGAAAGCGACGAGCCGCCAATCGGCACGCCCGGCCCGCGCTGATAGCGCTCGGCGCCGTAACACTCGCGGCAGGTGATGTTGCCCAGAAAAAGCGGCAAATGACGCAGCGTTTTGCCGCACTGAGTGCAACGGCCACGCGCGACCACCGGAGCCGCAAGCGTTTCGGATAGAGCGGGTTGAAGCAAGCCGGAAGGAGAAGGCGAAGTCGCGGGATGAGTTTGGGTGACAACCGATTTTTTGGCCATGATAATGGGAATTTTCCTCGTTCAAATGGCGCGGAAGGGGAAACAGGCGGGGCTTTTCCCGATTCCGGTTGCAGGCGAGTATACCCCTGACTTTGCGATTCTAAACCTTTTGACGACTTAATTTTGCGTTAAGTCGCGGCGTTTGAAGGTCTCGTTGCGGCGTTTCAAGCACCCCGTTGGAGAACGAGAAGCGTCAGCGAGTGCATTATCAACGTGCCAAAGGCACATCCTGATCTTGATTCTGATGCGTTACGTGCGCTCAACGATGCACTCGCTGACGCTTCGCGTTCTCGAACCGAATCCGTGTTTTCTCCCGGTGCCTGATCGACTGCGTTCACTTGGCCGGTTCCACAATCGCCAACGCCGCGTGGTTCTGGTCGAGATATTTTTGTGCGACGGCGCGCACCTGTTCGTTGGTCACGGCGTTGATTTTAGAAGCGTAACTGGATGATCCGGTCAGTCCCAGACCGAACAATTCGTTTGAAGCGAAGTCGCGCGCCTGTTGATCGGGCCGTTGCAACTCGATGGCTTGCGAGGCGATGCACATCGTTTTGGCGCGCTCCAACTCTTGCGGCGTGAACCCCGATTGACGCGCGCGCTCCAACTCTTCTTCGATGATGGCGCGCGCGCGAGGCCGATTTTGCGGAGTCGAAGCCGCGTAAACCACGAACATTCCGCTTTCCAAGCCCGGCGCGTCGTAAGCGTTGGCATCGTAAACCAGTTGCTCTTCGCGCAGGCGACCAAAAATGCGGCCTCCGGGCAGACCCGCGCCCGATAGCGCCGCGTCGAGCACATCTAAGGCGAAGCGGTCGCCGCTTTTCATCGAGATGCCGGGAAACCCGAAAAACATCGCCGATTGCGTGAGTCCTTTGCGGGCGACGATACGCGTCGTGAACTGAGGCAGTGGCGCGACTTGAGCCGGAACTTGCGGCGCTTGCGCTTTGGGTTTGAAGTCACCAAACAGCGCCCGTGCCAGTTGTTGCACCTGGGCTGAATTGATGTCGCCCACGACCGAAACGACGGTTGATTTGGGTTGCAAAACGCTGTTCCAGTAGCTTTGTAAATCGGCGCGCGACAGCGAGTTGATGCTGGCAGAAGTGCCGTTTTGCGCGCGCCCGTAGGGATGCGAACCAAAGTAAAGTCTCCGCAGCAAGCGGCCCGCCGCGCTCATCGGATCATCGTCTTGCGTTTGAATGACGGCGAGGGTTTGCGCTTTGATGTTGGAAAGTTCGCCTTGGGGAAACGTCGGCGAAAGCACCGACTCGCTCACCAATTTCAAGCCGCGCCGCCAATCACCCGCCAGCCACTTCGACTCGACGCCCCACGCGTTGTAGCCCGAAAAGCCGCTCATCGAGCCGCCCAGATTTTCGATGGTTTCGTTGATCTGTTGGGCGTTTTGGCTCGCCGTCCCGCGCGTGAGCAACTGCGCCGCGACGCTTGCCACGCCCGCTTTTCGCGGGTTTTCCAAGCGCACGCCGCCCAGTCCCATGACAGTGATGGCGACGGTTGGCGCGCTCGTGCTCCTCTTGACGACCAGACGAACGCCGTTAGGAAGCGTGGTCAAAACCGGCGTGGTTGCCGGGATGACAGCGCCGGAAGTTTTGCCCGGCGCCACCAAACTTTGAACGCGCAGAAGAGGAAGGGAAGAAGCACCTGAGTTGCCCGTCGCGGCCACTTTCGCGGCGCGCGGCGGATGAACTGCTGCGATGGTGACGCCCTCGGGCCGCAGATATTTTTGCGCGACCGCCATAATTTGAGCGGGCGTCACCTTTTGAATGCGCTCAACATAAGACGCGGAAAAGTCGGGGTTGCCCGTTCCCAGTTCGTCAAAAGCGGCGCCTTCGGCCTCGTTTTCCACGCCCTGTTTGCCAAAAATATAATTCGATTTGATCGTCCTTTTGGCGCGCCGCAGTTCGGCTTCGGAAATCGGTTGGCTCCTCACTTTGGCGATTTCGCGCAGCACCACCCGTTCAACCGCCGCTTGATTTTTGGGATCAAGTTGCGCCGAAACCGAGAAAGTTCCGGCGTCGTAGTTGGGCGTGTCGGACGCCGTTGAGATGTCCGAAACGAGGCGCGCTTGGTCGCGCAGTTCGCGCACCAGACGGCTCGTTTCGCCGCCACCCAGCACCTGCGACAACACATCGAGCGCGTATAAGTCGGGGCTTTGCAGCGGAACGGTGTGCCAGCCGATTTGCAGATAGGTCGCGCCGACATCTTTGACCTGTTCGGCGCGGCGCGGCGCGACTTGACGCGGCTCGGACGGTAAAACGGGCCTTCGCGTCGCGCCGCGCTGCCAGTCGCCGAGTTGCTCGCGCACACTTTGCATCACCTGCGCATCGGTCACATCGCCGGCAACGCTGAGGATTGTATTTTCTGGTGTGTAATGTTCTTTGTAATAGGAAAGAATATCGTCGCGTGTTAAGCGGTCGAACTGTTGACGGAAACCGATCACCGGAAAGCGCGCCGGATGAACGCGAAAAGCGGTCGCGTCCCATAACTCTTGAAGTGCGCGATGGGGATCATCTTCACCGATGTTCATTTCGTTATGAATCACGCCCTGTTCTTGCTTGACGCGCTCTTCGGGAAAGTTAGCACGTCGCATCATGTCGGTCAAAACGCCAAGGGCACGACCAAAGTAAGGTTTGGCCGTTGTGACGTGATAGCAAGTGACATCATAGGACGTGTAAGCGTTGGAAACGCCGCCGATGGCTTGCAGTTCGTCGTCTATTTGCGGGCCGGAACGAGTCGTTGTGCCTTCAAACAAGGTGTGTTCAAACAGATGGCTGAGTCCGGCGCCGAGATATTTGCCTTCGTAAATCGAGCCGGTGCGCACATAATAGCGAACAGACACAACAGGAGCGGAATGATCTTCGCGCACTAACACGGTGAGACCATTGGGCAAAACGTGCCTGCGTGTTTGTGCAGCGTGGGCGTTGGCAACGAACACCGTGGTCGCTACTAAAGCGAGTGGAAGAAAATGTTTCATTAGAGATTCGTTCAGTGAGATGGAATCAAGCCGTCAGGCAATGGCTTTCACGCCCGCCGTCGCCGGATTTTGCGTAGCGCCGAAAAAACACCCAGCGCCGCACCAGCCAGAACCGCGAGAGCGATTTTCCAGCCGTTCGCCAAACCGCCAACTTGAGTTTCGGGCGCTAAAGGTGAAGCGCCGTTGGGCGCCTCGCTTCCGGCAGCGATGGGCAAATGAAGCGGCGGAATTTGATACCACATCGCCGTCCATTTCCAATTCAAATCGTCGAAGTTGTTGCCCCTCCCGACCTCGAAATCGAACTTCAAATCGTGCTTGAAGGGCATCGGGTCGAGGACGTGAAAGCGATAGGCCGAAGTCGCGGGCGGGTTTTGCGATTTGAAACTCAGGCCGTTGTATTGATCCAGAAACGGCTTGTCGGGAAAATACCACGCCGACGAAAAATAGTCTTCGTTGCCTGTGCCCTCATAAGGCGCGCCGTCAATGGTGATGGTTTCGTTGCCTTCGAGAAAGGCGAACCCGTGACGAGGCGAACCCGTATCGGGCGCAATCGAAAGAGCCAGTCCCGCAAAAGCACCCGCACCGCGGACGTTCAAGATGGGAACCGGCTGGCCTTTGCGTGTGCGCTGCGATTGTTCGAACGCGCAAAAGCGGACTTTGGACGGTTCTTCATCGAAATTTTGCACGCGCGGTTGCACGTTGAACTTCAGGTCGCGGTTCGTCGGATTGTAAAGGCTCAGCTTCGCGGTCTTGAAGGGCATGGGCCAGAGCAATTTCAAGCGCGAAGAATCGAAGTCGGACACGGCGTTCTTGCCCAACTCGTTGCCGCGCTCTTGACCCGCCAAGGCCAAGAGCGGCGCGTCCACCGCGCGTTGCCCGTCGAAGCTGGCGCGCAATCGCACCTGCTCGAACACGCCTTCGGTGGAGCCTTCATCTACCGCGACGTTGAGTTCGTAAATCAGGCCCGGCGAGTTGAAATTGCCGAACTCGCGCTCGGAGTTTTTGGGCACGTTGACGGTGTAGCCGTTGCCGCTGATGCTCGTGACACGCGGCAAAACTGGCAGCAACACGTCTTTGACGGGGCGCACGCTCGCCTGAAAAAACCACTTGTTCGCGTCTTTGGCGCGGTTGGTGGCAAAAAGCGCCGCGGTTTTGTCGAGTTTGGCGAGCGGTTCATAATCGAAAACCGGGAACAGCGTGTAAGCCTTGCCAGAAAGCGAACCCGACAACGCTTTGCCGCCAGTCCACAGCGGCGTGATGCGCCCGCGCGAGGTTTGCAAACGCAGTTCGATTTGGTCGGGAAACTGTGCCGTTGACCACAAGCGCAAGAGCGTGCCAGAGGCAAGCGGAATGCGCCGCGTTTCGCCGGGTTTGAGGAGAACGTAGTCGAAGTTCTGGTGTTTGGGATCGGTCGAGGCGAACCACAGCGGTTGCGGCTGAAACGGCGCTTGAAGCAGGCCTTGCAGTTCCGTCGTGACTTCTTGGGCGCGGGCGGGGGAGGCGAGGAGAAGCAGAAGCGAAAGAAAGCCAAACCGCCATAGGCGTGATTCTGAACCACCCCGCCGCTTCGCGGCATCCCTCCTTGGAAAGGAGGGGTGTGGAGGCCGCCAATGAGCGGCACGAGTCGAAGGCGAAAGAGGCCGCAATTCCCCTCCTTTCCAAGGAGGGGTGCCGCGAAGCGGCGGGGTGGTTCGGCTAATAAATCGCGCCATCGTCGCCACCTCCAAAACCTGCGTCGGATTCGCCTTCGCCCGCGAGCATCGCTTCGACTTCATCGCCCAAATCCTCGCCCGATTCGGCGCCCATTTGCTGGCCCATTTCGCGCGCGAAACGGCGCAAAGCTTTGGGATCATCGAAATCCTGACTTTCCAAAGAATCGGCCACGGCATCGAGGCGCGCATCATCGCTTCGGCCCCGACTAAAGCGCGACATGATTTTCGACAAATCGGCGCTCTGGCATTGCGGGCAACGCGGCGCGGCTTCGTCCGCGACGACGC
>JAABUR0100007252.1_pt1 | contig 13187 bp, 8 predicted proteins | sample 5560091 | NCBI WGS metagenome assembly JAABUR01 (sample SAMN10711879, study PRJNA513375) | rock metagenome | isolation source: Antarctica rocks | place: Antarctica: Victoria Land, University Valley sud
GGAGATCATCAAATCCATTCGCTCAAAACGGAGGGAGAAACTTTCCAAAGAGGATAGAGTACGGCTGATCAAAGAAGATCTACGCGAGGAGAAAGAGCTACAAATGTATCTTGTTCAAGGATTAGTGGTCGGACTTCCAGCATCACTTTCCAGCAACGTACTTGCTCTCGAAGCGCACGAAACGCAGAAATCATCAGTTGAGCGAGGAGATTGTAAGTCTTTCTAATCCCATGGTAAGTATATTGGTGTTCTGATATTGGACTCATAGCCCTGTTGGAGTCTCGAAGTGCAACAGGGCACGGACGTGATCATCGGTCACGCAGAGAAAGCGATTGATCCCTTCGAAGGATTTTACTTAACTGAACAACAGTCCAAGGCACGAACTTCGTGTGGTAAGCGATTTGTCTAAGAAGGAACTCCATAATACTGTAGTAAGAGATTCACCCATCAAGAGATAAGTTTAATTGAGAACTTCTTTGAATGAGGAAACCCAAGGGGGCAGCTCTCCACCAAGAAGATATTCGTTGGAGAAATTAATTGTTTCACTCAAGTTATGAAATGTAACCGGTAATGATCAAATAAAAATAACTTACGATCTATCTTGACCATATTACAATATTTGATCTAAAGCGCCTGAAAATACTTGTTCTCTCGCACTGTAACGGTGTTGGTCCATGTCACCACCAGATCCGAGCAGTTGACAGCTGGGAATAAGCCAGCGAATAGGCTTTAACGATCTACAAAGGACATATACCCCTCCAGCCCCCAGATTCCTTCGTCCTCATACGCCCGTGACCGCTCCTCATTTTCCAAAACATCAGAGCTTGATACCTATCTAGACATCCTCTCGATCGATAATCGCAGTCGGTGAGGCGCTGATCAATCCTTTAGCGTACAGAAAAGCTGATGACTACTCAGGGACCAACCGATTAATCTTGCCAGAGCATTTTGTCAACCAAAACTGGGCTGTCATCGGTCCTGGCCGCCCTCAAAGCACACTAAATTCATCTTTCAAAGAGGTGCTCTGAGACGCCGCGGTCGTTGTAATGCACCCGAACGATGAATATATCCACTTAAGGATAAAAAGCTCAAAAACCTCAGATCAAACAAGATCCCATGGACGGATGGCCCCATCATCAGATCTCACCATCCACGACTAGAGTGCAAATTCAGACCTCTATCCACGAACCAAATACCAATTTCATCAATCTTCAATCACACATAGATCTTACACCTTTCTCAATCATGGGATTAGGCTGTGTCCTTTTGTCCTACTCTTCATCTCCTTCTATTACACTTAACCTCCTATTCCGAAATGCATTGCGGTCACGAGACACGTACAGCGAGAGCACGACAGCGTAGTAATTGTTCAGCTACAAGTCACAGCAGAACTCGAAAATATATCCATGATCTACAGCCTTCTCGATCCATCAGTAGAATATTTCGAATCCATGGAATGAAGACCTAGATTTACGCTTCATTTAATGAGTGAGAAAGCTTCCATCAATATTTAGGGCACACCCCCATTCGTAGGATTTTCGTTTGATGCATGCATGGCTGGGAGAAGATTCGTGGATGGGTTGCAAATATTTAATGATTTCGATAGATGGAGAACAGGGCTGTTCAGTTGGCGACTGTGGCCGCTCGCATCATTCTCGAGTTTTGGTTTTTATTGGTGTTTGCTTGAGCGCTTTGGTAATCGGGTGACTTGGGAGAAGTGGATCCATATGCACTTTTTCCTCGGATGACTAGGCATATTCTCCTTTCCTTCATTTGACTGAGAGATAGGCTGATTGTGAAAGCACATTACGTAGGGAAGCCTCTGGAGGGTTTGTACATTTTTGAGCGACTGTTTACTGAGCTAGGTATTCTGCCCATTGAAGTCACAAGCAGGAGTGTAACCTGAACATAGTATACTCTGTTCTCCCAGCCCCAGGGTATTATAAATCGTAATTCTCTAAGATGGTCGATTCTATTCTAATCTCCATGAGTTGCATAAAATTGATGGCTGCTGAGCTTAGAATATGGGCTGTTGGCCAGGCATAGGCAACCTATCAGACTCTCCCATTTTAGCTACGAGCCTCCCTCCGTCAATCAAGGTTTCGACACCTACTTCGAAAAAGTGATATAAAACCTTCTAATAGTTGCGGCGAGGATTGTTGCGGGCGAAGACTTCCCATATATCATCCTCCAGAGATCTTGTCGGCGCCAAGATGGTAAGCCGAGGCATCCCATCGGAGAACGGTGGAAAGAGTTTGACCTGCTCCAACCCCAAGAACGTGCCATCCGGTGCGTGAGCTTTTGTCATGTCTATAGTGAGGTTTTTCAAGCTCAGACACGAGAGGGCATAGAATTTGTCGAACCAGATTTGCGTAACCTCCGTCTCGAACGAGTCGCTCTCCTTTCTGAAGCGCTCGAGGACCTCTAGGTTATCGACCTTGCCGTCTTTTGAGGATTGTTCAATCTCTTGTCTAATTCTTCCATGGAGACACATTCCTTCAAAGCCGTAAAGATCTTCACTTGTAAAGGTTATGTGAACCGATCTGATCATGTCGCGCATCGATTCCGGTATAGTCTTCAAAAACTCCACTGTATAGAAGGGAGATCCTGCACCAACCACCCAGGTATTCCCTGACCAGCATTCTTCTCGAATTATCGGGTATAGGACTCTGGGAAGCGCAAGAAAGACCGTCGGCTCAGGATCGGCATAGTGTCTACCATACATGCAGTGATAGCCATAGCATGTCGGATCTTGCTGCGGAAAGATTTTGCCTGGACGGAAAGAGACATCTAGCACCGACACAAGAATCTGATCGTACAGTTCAGAGGGCAAATCATGTATTCTCCGGATTAGACTGTCCGTATCTGCGGAGCCACCATGTACCTGGTCACCATCCATCGAGTCAGGAGCTGTAGTGGATCCACCCGTGTCCAAGGGTTTGGAATCGGCATCTTTAAAATATTCACGCTCCCTTTGGTCGTCCTCCGCATCGTTATAATACTCGGCATGATTTCTTTCCCAACCATTATCGCTTGCAGCTTCTCGGTCCCCCGCATGATCGTCATACTCGGTGTAAATTCTTTCCCAACTATCCTCGCTTGCAAGTTCTCCGTCCCATTGGTCGTCCTGCAAGACGTCACTCTCTTGATACCTCTGTGGGTAAGGATAGTCTTCATGAGTGTCGTATTTGTCCGAGTGTACCGAGCATTTGTAAGGAACATTGGCCATCGGAGGCACACAGTATGAGGCAAAGATTTCAAGGTATGTTTGACAACGAGGTAAGTTGACCAGAGTAAGCCTGCCCACAACATCCTCGTATGCACGGTCGGTAAGATTCTTCAGGAACGCCGTAAGTTTGTGCACATTTTCCTCTGGTAGGTTGACTAAGAACTGGATAATTTGGTCACGACGCTCTGCAGGAAACGAGAAACAGAGGCGCAGGAGATTCTTTGGATAGGTTCTTGGAGAAGCGTCAGCCGCATAGAGATCCAACTCGGTGTTTTCACGTTCTTCGTTCCACAACAATGGCAGAACCGCCAAGGAACTGTTCCCGGTCTCGGCATGATGTTCGGTCTGAGCCATAGGGTGTGTGCTTCCAATCTCTGAGTTGCAAGGGCTGAAGGAACCATCGTGATTCTCTGCGATATAGTGCTTCCGAATCTTTGACTTGGACCCTAGTTCAGGCCCTGATGCCATAGCGTTCTTTATTGGAATGTTGTTTGCAGCTAATCTGAAATTTGCTTTGTCTGAAGATTTCTTGGTTATAGATTTAGAAACGTTCGAACTAACGTTATTGTCATGGGAGCTTAGGTTTTGGACTTCCATTGTTGAAACGGACTGCTGTTCTAGAGATCTGATGGAACTGTTCAGCTCACTGTCGTATAATATCAAGGTGCTGTAATACGCACCTAGCTGTAGTCTTTGCAGGTAGGTCACGAGCTTGTTCAATATTTATCCACTGTCGGGTTACTTCGAAATGTGGATAGAATAACTATATATTGTATGAATGAAAACAAATAGAGTGCTCTCAAAGAAAGTTAAATAATCATAGAGACGAAAAGGAACAAACGACTCGAAATCTGAACGAGTCGACCGAATTTGAATTTAGAATATGTTGTAGAAGTGACAATGAACATATATTCTAGTCGCAATCAATTGCGATGAATTTAATCATTGATATAGCCACCGAATAACACATCAGAGTTATGTCTGTTGTTCTTAGACATGCTGCAGCGTCCCTGAAATAGTGAGCCAGATTCTACTCTGCCATTGGGTACCAGAAGCAGAGGCCTTGGTATCCGGGCCTACTCTGTTTTCGCCGCAATTAAAGATTGCTGCACTTACTAAGTCGATATACTGGTAAAGACATGATAGTCGGATGGCTGAGCTAAAGTACGTGTCCAATTATCAGGAACATGCCTGAAATAGCTCTGTACTGTCTTTCAGCGACAATACAGCTGTTGACCCGTCCACAAAACTGAGCATTGCCTTCGGTGCATCCTAACACTTGTAGTATGTAGGTGATACAGAACTTCTATAAGAGTAAAATGTCCGAGGAAAGATGGAAAGCAGTTATGTAGACCAAAGTGATCCTGTCTCGCCCCTTGCAAAAGGAAGATAGATATATATGAGAGTCCAGGAACAAAGCTTATGTGTACAATCCAAAGTATACGAGACCGAGGGTGACCACCAAACCTGGTGGCGAAGGACCGGCTTGCTCTTCACAGCCGCCGTGATTGCATACTATCACGGTGTTGCTGACACCTGACTGAGCATCTCCCCCCGCTGTGTATACTCTCGGATATTGTTGGACGCATGGCTTCTCCAGCAGGCAACTAAACTGGAAAACAAGAGCCATGTAGCGCAACGGCAGGAGAATCTTGCAATTCCTCTCCCAGGCTCCGCAAGACGAGGAGAAGCAACAGCCCATTTACATGGCTTACGGAACAAGAGCTCCTTTGTGATCTTGATGCTGAGCAGAAGAGTTAGAGTTAGTTGAGAGGACCGATAGTTTGCTAGCGGGACTCCTATTTGCTGCAACTCTGCTTTGTACTTTCGCCCTCCCAATTGTCCTGCACAAAGAGGTACACATGTGATCGTTCGAAGTCATCTGCAATCTTCGTCGCAAGAAGATAGATTGCGCCATCATCGTGACATGACTGTGGTTTTACGAGCTAATCTCGATTTCACATGCAGCTAAGAAACGATCGTGGAGGGGCATGACGACCGCATTGCCTTCAGGTTAACCACTCCCAACTTGTAACTCTAAAACAGCACCATCAACACCCACCCCCCCCTCCCCACCAACACACAATGCCCACCCAACCCACTACCACCACCACCGCCCTCTCCCCCCACACCCCCGAAGCCCGCGCCGCCTTCACCGCCTCCCTAACCTCCGCCTCGCACCACCTCTCCAGCACCCTCACCACCCGCGCCACCGACCTGCACGCCAACACCCACGCCATCGCCAAACAAGAAGCCGATCTCAAAGCCCAAACCGGCGCGCTGGAGAAAGAGAGCAGGCGCTTCCAGAAGGAGGTCGAGGGCGCGCGCGGGAAGCTGAAGGAGCTGGGGGATATCCAGAATTGGGCCGAGGTGCTGGAGAGGGATTTGTTGGTTGTGGAGGAGGCGGTGAGGATGGGGGAGGAGGAGGAGGGGAGGGAGGGGAAGGGTGGGGGGAGGATGGGTGGGGGGAGGGAGAATGGGTGGCACTAATAGGATAGCGGGAGGTAGGAGGTGTTTCTTGGAGCATGAGGGGGGGTTTTGGATGATAATGATACCGTTTGTGGCGTCTTGGTGTGGCGGGGACATGCGCAACTATGTGTGGTGATTTATACTGCTTTTCAAATTCTGATGCTATGACGTACATTGGGGCATGAAATGATTTGTTTATAATTTAATTATATGTGCATATCCTAAACATCTAAGCAATCGACGGGGATTCTCATGATCGCCCAATCGAGGCGGCACCTGTCTCATGGCTGGAACTCAATGGAAGCAAGCTATCCTTCGTTTGCTGATATGAGCAATCATGGTGTCTGTGTTCCATCTGCCGAAATCCCCATCAAACCTCCTGCTAAACCTTTCATCCTCCGCCCCAGCAAATCTTCTTCGCTTGCTAGGCTGACCATACTTCTACTCCTCCGAGCAGAAGCGCGCCTCATTCTTGCTGTTTTGGTACGGCCTCTTGCTGAGTGCCGAGCAGCACTCCCAGTCTCCTTAACAGTACTCGAACTCATTTCTAGAGGGTTATCCTCATCGCCCGAACTTTCGGTGGGCAAACGGCGGTGATGCCGCGTGTGCTGCAACGCTTCGCCAGAGTTGAACATCGAAAAGCCGACACGATAGGTCGTAGGGCTTTCCGGCGGATAGTTTGCGTCAAAGATCTCCTCGATCCACCGAGCGCAGCGGGAGAGATGTTTCCAGCCCTCAGGAAACACAGAGACAAATTGGAGGAAGCCGTGGGATATTCCTGGTATAAGTGTGACTTCAACATGATCTTTCTCATCAAACTCCTCTTTAGCCTTGAAAAGGCCCAGCTCCTTCTTCTGCACGAAGTCGTTGTACTTTGCTTGCCGTAAACGGCCAGCAAAGATAACAGTATCATCTACGAGCGGATCTCGTTCGCCGGTCAGGAAGTATGTCTTGGGAAATTTAGCAAGTAAAGCCTCCGGGGCCAGCAATGGTGAAAGAAGAAAGTCGGTGCTAAAGTCTGGACGGTTGTGCGGACCGATGTAGAGAATAATCATGGCGCGCATCATTTCAGGGGTAAGGATTCGATCATTGAAGTACGAGATCATGGAAGACATGGCTAGCCGAGTCTTCATCGTCTTCGGTTTGGAAGAAGCTAGGCCAGCTGTCCGAAGAGCTACTGTAGAAGTGGGAGTCGAACCCGGCTCCCCTATGTTCGCCTTTTTCGCGTGGTCGGTGGTCGCAGCCCCAGACGCGGCTATTGTGGCAGCTTCTGATGTGGGCTTAAGAGGGTGGAACGTCTCTTCTTCGCCGTCTGATGGATGAGGGGTATCGGGCGTGAGCTGATAATAGTCTTGGCTCTTCCTTCGTAAGACGTTCTTGTTAACCTTACGTGTGCGATGATCTTGAATAAGTGACATCTGTTCATCGGTCATCCAGTTGCCAATGTTCATATCCAGACCCGGATAAATCAATATAAGCCCTTCCGGCACTGGTAAAGTCTGTTGACCTAGCCATCGCTGGGAGCCGTAATTGGCAGATTGCAAGATCATCAAAATGACTCCAGTAGCGAGGTTTCCGCCAGCACTGTCTCCTGTTAGTATAATACGTGGTGACGAGTTTCCGGCTAGACCAAGACAGCGTCCTTGGGTAGCTATGAGCGTGTGATACACATCATAGCTCTCGTTAAGGGCGTAAGGGTATGGGTACTCAGGCGCCTTTTTATAGTCCAAACTAAGAACCGGTAATGCTGTCTTACCAGCCCACGTAAGGAGTTTATCATCATGGTGTCTCGGAGTCATTGCCACATACCCACCTCCAGGGATGTCTAAGACGATCCTAGTATGATTCTTGAGCGCCGACAACGGTCCGTCGAAATACAGCCATGCATTGACAGGCTCCTTGTATGAGGATTCGGCAGGTCTAGGAATACGGATAGCTCGCGGCGGATACCGAGTGAGCTTCGGCCTCATCAAACTTGTTAAAAGCGAGAGATATGGAGTCGTCCCCTTGTTCCAGGAAATCCTTAGATGATCCACAGTGAGCATCCCTCTAACCTTCCGGACCTTTTCATCTGCTTGTTCGGCAGCAATGAGATAGTGAACAGTAAATATGACCGAGGCCAAATCCCTTAGCCATTTCCTCCGGATTTTCATCGCCGTCCAAAAGCCCGCATCCAATGCAGTCATCACCCATGTTGCTCGGAAATACGATCTGGTATATAGGTTTGCAAGTGGTTCGGGGCTTTCGAGTCCAAACAATTTTGCAAAGTTTCGAGATAGGTACAGCCATAGGAGCGTTATTACCATGGTCTGCCACGCAGTGAGTTGCTTCGACAGGCGCCTGGACAGCCTACGTAGGATTGGAGGGCCATTCTTGTTGCCACTATCGAGTATTAGCATGCTTCCTTCAGGAGGGGTATTTGGAAAGCGCTAACCGCAAGAGATAGAGCGACCAAAAAGACACAACGGCAAACACCTGGATCTTCCTAAACTTGGTAGAAGGCCGGCCCAAGACGTGATCTGGATGTTCTGGTCAGAAAAAGGCGCAAGTAGTAGAATTAAGCATCAAAGGAGAATTATCTACCGATCATATTCAATCGCAAGCAATGCCCAGCAAGTTTGCCCAACCGGAGACTTCTTCAAGTCCAGTCTCGAGGTGAACAATCGACATGAAAAAAACAAGTCGAGTGTGTGAAGGAATGTGCAATGAGTTGTCGACAGTAGTCACACACTGCCTTGGGGGAGGCAGAGGCTACTGTCATGGCATAGGTGATGAGGATAAGGAGTGAATAAGAAATAAAATGATACGCGTGACATCAAGATGATGTGGTGACATTGAGAGGTGGTGGAATCTAGGAAGGAGTACATAGAGTAGTACGAATACAGCCTTGAAAGGCAGGATTGGCATGTGAAAGCTGACTCGGTATTCGGATCCCGCGCATTAAATTAAACCCCGAGAGAGCGGAGATTCTCCTGCTCTATGAAGACTTCATTCTTTTGTATATATTGTGATTGTTATTGTTAACCGTCAAGTACGTCTCTTGATAACAGCTTTTGCATTTGTTTTAACACGCTCAAGGTAGTCAATACTACTGCTGTGCTAATATCATTCTCAGCTGCTCGTCGGTTACATTAGAGTCTTGCCGGTTTTGTATTCAACAAGCGGAACGTCCATCTATATCTACCACGTTATTGCTTGGATTCCAGATGGAAATGAATCCGATTTTGCAAGAATATTACTGCTCTTCGTTTTCCTTTATCCAAAATTACGAAATGGCAGACAGGACCTTTTTCCAAGAATGTATTTCTTTATCCAAAGCAGCTTACGCTTCCGTATTGTGATGTGCATTATCACAGACTTAAAAGCGTTCATATCTTCGACCGCTTCCAACTTAGCTATCTTCACATCGTTCCGCTCTATTATACTGCTTTTACTCAGCGTCTACAGAATATGATCTGTTCCTGATCTACGGACTCCGACCTACCACGTACGCTTTTCCTCATCTATAATGTTGCGCGACGACTTCTATAAGGAAATGGACGATTACTACAAGGCGATCATTTGGTGGCGCAACAACGATCTCGGTCCATGCCGATCCTCCACATGCCCGGTCAAAGTCGCTCATCCAGCTGGGCGCTTTTGCCATAACCAATATGAGCGTACGGATAACCGTCACTTCGTTTTTGGGACTTGCATTCCGCCTCCAGAGATCTGGTGGGCATACGACAGACTTCGAGACGGCCGTGGCAGTAATGTTGATGCAGAAATTGTTGACGCCTTCCGCGACAATCACGTATTCCAGGGACGATCGTACGAAGGGCTTCCTACCGGTCCGGAATAGTAGAGTAAATACTACTAATCCTTCGAGATAAATTTGGCCTAAGGGCGGCTTCTCCGTTTTCAGTTCTAATATATAGCAGTTTGGAGCTCGAAGGATGTACTCGGCTGGCTGTTTGATAGGGATCAACCTTCGGCACCAGAGATATTACTGATAAGCTGGCCGTCAATCTTCCGCCGACTTTTATTATCTTCAGTTTGCTTCTATAAAATGTGTTCACTTCCTACTGTCCGACCATAGCAAGCAGGCTTCTTCTCATTCAAATTTATCACATGCTTTATTAAGAAATACATCTCAACTCACCGGCTCAAATGCATCCCGTAGGCTTCACTCATTCCTGTCAGCGACTGTCCATAGCGTTGTGATATTGACACATGGGATCAATGAGGTCGATTTTACTCGGTCCTCGGCATGTTCAGTACGGTTTTCTGTCTTTTTTAACGTCTTTCCTTTAACATCATGGGTTCTTGCGTTGTTGCGGATGGCACAACCATTGACTGATCCCAAACAGTCATTCGCGGGTGCTGTTTGAGTTAGCGAAGCCTACCATAGTTGCCGACGCTGGTGGCAGCAAGATGAATATGCCCTTACTTAGTTAGCCCAATTCTTCTGGTCAGCAAAGGTAGTCCTACGGGTTAAAGCCTCTGCTTCTTACGGTGTCGAGGAAAGAACAGCACTTTATCAACACCACATCACCTTACAACCCGTTCTATCCATTCCCCCACCTCAGTCTCTACATTGCCATCAGCACATTTCTTCATACTGTAATTGTTCTTCAATAGCTTCTCAAGTGTACCCTTAGCAATCTGATATTCCCTAACTTATTGAATGGAAGGCATTTACAGTATATTCGTTGGCTTCTTTACCCGTCGTTTCCATCGACCTTAAATCGTTCAAGGAACTTGGCCTTGCCTCTCGTTCCCACGCCTCACAGGTACAGCTCTCAATCAGTACCCAATACGGCAGTATTTTTCCCAGATCTCGCCAATATTACCTTGTGCTTCCCAGGTTCAGTTCATTAAGGAAGTTTCAAGAGCTATATCAGCATCAAGCCAGGTCTGGACACCAAAATACCCACCGCCTTGGTAAGCGTATGGCAGATTGCTGCAAGAGTCAAATAGAGTTCTAACATGGTATCCTTCAGCTTCGAACTCTTGATTCGAGGGCCTACATCGTCCCTCAGATTGTTTTCTCCGGACGTTGCGCTCAACCATAACACCACACTATCGGTTAGTATACCAGCGTGACATTCCTGCCTTGGTTAATAGGTCTTTGCTGACTGCTTGGTCGGTTCTTCCAGCCGCCGCCATGCTATTCGAAGCGGAAAATCTTCTCAATACCGGCCGTGGGGCATATGATACTACGGGCCTGCTGAAACCGCAACCACCAAAAGCTCGTTGAGGAACACATGAAAAGCGAAGCTGGCGCCATCGATACACCCCAGACTATCAACTCGCCGTTAAATATAGAGACAGGTTGCAAGCATGAAACAACAAAAAAACAACATGATGACTTGGCGTATCTTACTGAGTAGTCCCAACTCTTCCACCCAGTAGAAACTTTCCGCTGCATGTATTGTACTTGCTCATACCCGCTGGAGTTCTCACAGACCAATCAAGTCCTCATACTCACCCAGTCTCGCCCATCGATACCTACAGGCTACAAACATGCCAGTGTCGACTCTGTCCTGTGCCTTCACACCCACAATACAAAACAGCTACTGTGCATGACAAATCTTGCCAACTTGAACGTGCTGTATGAGACGATAACCTAATGGAGTTATAACAAAACCGTAGGGGAAAGAGGAGTACATCCAACAGCCTCCTGTGGTTGAGAGAATGTACTCCGTAGGAAGTGTCCAGAACAAGACAACGACGCGGAGATAGGAGTTGCCGGAGGCCAATTAAGGTATCTTACTCTACTCCGCCACTCCGGGCCGACCTTTAGTAAGCTTAGAGTATTCTACTGATCACTGCGTCATCAATGTGGGGTTCTGAAATCTTTTCATCCTTCCCCTCGGTTCAATTCTCATATATTTAACAGTAGAAAGTATCCGCAACGAAAAGCACAACAGCATTCAGATTACACTCAAAGTCAATCTCTTCCGTACTTGATAAAATCTTCGTTAATATGTCACAACCAAAAGTGCTTATTGTTCTTACCTCTCAATCCAAGATAGGCAACACTGATAACCCCGCTGGATGGTATTTGGTATACATCCAATTCACACTATTCTGCTCCTTTAATCTGTCCATCGACGAGCAACCTGCTAATTGAGAATTACTTACAGCCCGAGTTCGCCCACCCTTACTATGCCCTAGCTCCCCACACTCAACTTACCGTCGCCTCACCCGCAGGCGGCGAAGCTCCCTTGAACCCAGGCTCAGTTGAAGCGTTCAAGGAGGACAAGGAGAGTATGAAATTCTTGAAGGAGCAGGAGTCACTATGGAAGAACACCGAAAAGCTGTCGAGCTTCACTGGAAAAGCCAAGGATTTTGACGCCATTTTCTTCGTTGGTGGTCATGGACGTAAGTTGTGCTTTGAAGTCTCTAGGAATTGCACGCGCTGATGATTTTGGTACAGCAATGTTTGACCTAGCCACCGACTCCACCTCCCACCAGGTGGTCCGCGAATTCAAAGAAGCAGGCAAAGTCATCTCCGCCGTCTGCCATGGCCCGGCCGCCCTCGCCAAAGTCAAACTCTCCGACGGCTCTTTCCTCATTAAAGACTCCCCAGTTACAGGCTTCTCTGACACCGAAGAGGACTTATCACAGATGTCGAGTGCAATGCCCTTCATGCTTGAGGATGAGCTGAACAAGAACAGTGGAGGGAAGTTCGAGAAGGCGAAGGATGATTGGGCTCCTCATGTTGTGACGGCGCAGGGAGGAAAACTGATTACGGGACAAAACCCTGCTAGTGCTGCCCCAATCGGCCAGGCTATTCTGAAGGCCATAGGGAAGTAGATGATACATCTCGGATAGGCTTCGTTCGAATCTTCTGTCATGCTATAGTATCATATTTGTCTAGCCAAATACCGTCCTTACCGTGTGATGATCCATGTAAGCTGACAAACAAGGATTTTCGGAGTGCAAGCTAGGTAGGGTATTCGACTGTCCTGAATCACAGGCAAAGAGCGACCTTCGAAGAATTTCCTTGAACGGAGTTCAGTCTTTTCTTGGTACGGAGATTTAAAGAGTTGAACGATAGATGGTCGAGATGGTTGGCTGTAGTGGCTGGCGCTAGCAAGCGCTGGCAATTTGTCTTTTCCTGCTTCTCACTTTGGTCTGATCTTTAATGTCGAACATATACCTTATCTTGATCATATATTACACTTCAGTCAATAACATGAATTTACTTGCAATGGATAGGGAAACCTTCAGCTTCTCAGTCGTTTTCTCATCAACAACAATCACATTCCTTCCTGCTTTCTTGAAAAATGTACTCGTCGCCCCAATTGCCTTTAACCGTTAGGCAGCAACCACGTTCCGTTCATAGCAAAGAACAGATACTCAAAAAGTGGATTCGCAAAAGTTCCTATCGATACGGAACAAGTATGGCCCAAACAACACCGTTTCCGAAAACCCGGCAAGTCACAATTCGCTACTGCTCCAAGCAATCAGATCCCAGCGTCCTGAAAATGTCAAGATACTA
>JAABUR0100007255.1_pt1 | contig 13181 bp, 14 predicted proteins | sample 5560091 | NCBI WGS metagenome assembly JAABUR01 (sample SAMN10711879, study PRJNA513375) | rock metagenome | isolation source: Antarctica rocks | place: Antarctica: Victoria Land, University Valley sud
GCGCCTTCGTCCGGGACGTGGCGCTCACGCACTACCATCTGTTCGGCTGGGTCACCTTCCTGACCGAGGCGGCCATCGCGCTCTCGCTCATCCTCGGACTTTTCGGTCGCTTGGGAGCCCTGGCCGGGACGCTCTGGGCGATCAACCTGGCGGTCGGGTTATGGGACGTGCCGGGGGAGTGGTATTGGACCTACCTGATGCTGGTGCTGCTCAATGTCATTTTCCTCGCCACAGCGGCCGGCCGCTACATCGGACTCGACGCTCTGGTGCGCGGCCACGTGCTACCCGGCCTGCATGGTGGCCTTGCACGAGTGGTTGACCTCATATCATGATGTGGAGTTATCAGACCGACCCCACAGCCATAGGGGAGGTCGACGAATGCAACGAGGGGGACCTGTGGACGAACAGCTTGCCAGGGATGGGGCGATGGCCCGTCCCCATGATTCCGCGCTTGTGCTCTTGGTGGACACCCAGCGACGTATCCTGCTGCAACACCGCGACGCTCACACCGCGCGCTTTCCCGACACATGGGGGTTCGTCGGCGGCAGCATCGAGGATGGCGAGACCCCTGAACAGGCCGCGTACCGCGAGGTCCGGGAGGAGACTGGGCTGATGGTAACGGCTGAACTCACGCTGTTCATGCGCTTCCCCTGGACATCCACCGAGGACCAGCGCCGCCTCTGGTACGTCTTCTATGCCCCGACCGAGGCGAACGAAGAGGACCTGGTTCTCGGTGAGGGACAGGCTCTCCGCTTCGTCCCGGCTGAGGACATCCCTCAACTCAACCAGCATCCCGCGGCCACGACCATTCTCACCGCCTTCCTCGCGTCCCCCGCGTACGCGGACCTCAGGATAGCAGAGGCAATGTGATGGGCGCGCCACCGTGCGAAATCAAGACGCACGCGCACACCGACGCCACGGTGCTCGCCGGCAACCTGCCCGACCTCGCGGCGGTCCCCGCGTTTCGAGGGCAGGGGCCGGCGCTCGCCGCGACCGTGTCCGCCTGGAACGGGGCTATCGCCGCGGTCGCCCGGCGGGACGGCGCCACCCTGGTCGACCTCTACGCCGGCTGGCGTGAGCTTGCCGCGCATCCCGAGTACGTCGGCCCCGACGGCCTCCACCCCAGCGCGGCTGGCTACCGCCGCCTGGCCCAACTCTTCTATCAATCGCTAACGGGGCGGGGGCGATGACGGCGATCGTCGCGGCCACGGACCTGGTTAAGACCTACAGCATGGGCGGGGCGCCGGTCCACGCCCTACGCGGCGTCAGCCTGGAGGTGGCCGCGGGCAAGATCGTAGCGATCATGGGCCATAGCGGTTGCGGCAAGACCACGCTGCTCAACTGCCTGGCCGGGCTCGACACCGTCGACGACGGCGCGATTAGCATCGCGGGCGAGCCGCTGCATCTGATGAGCGATCGCCGCCGCACCGCCTATCGCGCGCGGCATATGGGCTTCATCTTTCAGTCGTTCAACCTGCTGCCGGTGTTGAACACCGTAGAGAATGTCGAGTTGCCGCTGCTCATAGCCGGCGCCAGGCCGCGCGAGGCGCGACGGCGCGCCCGCGAGGTACTCGCCGCCGTGGGCATGGAGCGCTGGGAGCGCCACAAGCCGGCGCAGCTCTCGGGCGGACAGCAACAGCGCGCCAGCATCGCCCGCGCCCTCGTCAACACCCCCGCGATCATCTGGGCCGACGAACCGACGGGCAACCTCGACAGCGCCACCGCCACGGTGGTGATGGAGTTGATCGAGCGCCTGAACCGCGACAACGGGCAGACCTTCGTCATCGTCACCCACGACCCCGCCATCGGCGCGCGCGCTGGCCGCATCGTGCATATGCAGGACGGGGTGATTAGTCGTGAGTCGGAAGTCGGAAGTCGGGAGTCGGGAGTCGGGAGTCGTCAGAAAGCGGCATTCGACGCTGGGAGAGACGACGAGCTTGCGCATAGTAACGGATCTCGGCCTACCCTCCGGCTCACGACTCCCGACTTCCGACTTCCGACTTCCGGCTAAAGGCAAATGGACTCCTTCTTCACCATCCCCGTCCTCACGATCGCGCGCGGCCTCGGCGCCGTGTTCGTCGCGGCCATGCTCGTCGTCGGCGTGATGGCCTGGCGGCGGCGTCTGCTGGTCAAGCTGGGCCTGCGCAACATCCCGCGCCGGCGCACGCAAATGATCCTGATCGTGGCTGGCCTGATGCTGAGTACCATGCTCGTCGCCTGCGCCCTCGCCACGGGCGACACACTGGCCGGGACGCTGCGCACGCAGGTACTGCTGCAGACCGGCCGCACCGACGAGATCGTGACCGCGCCGGGCTACACCTACTTCCCCTACGACGCCTACACCAACCTCGCGGGGACGCTCCGGACTAACCCCGACGTGGCCGCCGTCGTGCCCATGATAGCGCGCGGCAGCTCCGTCGTGGCCGACACGACGGCGCGTCAGATCAAGTCGGAGGTCACGGTGCTCGGCGCGCCGGACTCCTATAGCCCCGTCTTCGGCGCGCTCGTCGACACGGCGGGGCGGCGCGTCGGCCTCGCCGGGCTGGCCCCCGACGAAGCTTATGTCAACATCAAGCTGGCCGCCGACCTCGCCGCCAGCCCTGGAGACGGGTTGTACCTGTTCCTCAACGGCCGGCGCGTCAACCTGCGCGTGCGCGCCGTGCTGGGTCCCAGCGACCTGACCGGCACGCAGGATACGCTGCTGCTGCCATTGGCGAGCGCGCAGGCGATCCTGGGGCAGCCGGGCACGATCAACCGCATCATCGTCGCCAACAGCGGGACGCCGCTCACCTCGGTCGACCGCAGCGACAGTGTCGCCAACGCGATCCTGAGCGCCCCGACCGGCGCGTCTTTCAGCGTCAACGAGGTGCGGCTGGATGAGACGCGCACGGTGCAGAGCGCCCAGGACATCTTCTGGCGCATCTTCACCCTATTCATCCTGTTCGCCATCGCCATCAGCCTGCTGCTGATCTTCCTTATATTCACCATGCTGGCGGCCGAGCGCCGCTCCGAGACGGGCGTGACGCGCGCGCTGGGGGCGCAGCGCACGCAGGTCGTCGCCACCTTCGTCTTCGAGGGCGTCGTCTACGACGTTGTGGCCTCGCTCATTGGATTGGGCGCGGGCATCGCGCTGGGGCTAGGCGTCATGGCGCTGCTGGGCGCGATCTTCGCGCGCTTCGACGTGCCCGTGCCCTTCGTGATGACCCGTACCAGCATGGTCATCGCCTATTGCCTGGGCGCGCTGTGCACGCTCGTGGCCGTGGTGGGGTCGTCGGTGCTGGTCAGCCGGCTCAACCTCGTGGCAGCGATCCGCAACCTGCCCGATGTCCCGACGCCCACCCCCTCGCTCACGTCGCGCGCGCGTCTGCTGGGGCGCGCGCTGCGCCACTATGGGCGCCTGGGCCTGCGCGGCTACGGGCGAGGAGCGCGTTTTGCGTTGGGCAGCGCAGGCGGCGCCCTCGCCGCCCTGATGTGGGGACTCGTCACGCGCGGACCCCTGTTGCTGCCGGCCGGGCTGTACCTGTGCCAGGCCGGCATCGACGGGCTCAACCTAACCCTCTTCTCGGCCGGCGTGGCGCTGCTGTCGGTCGCCGTCGGGCTACTACTGCGCTGGATGTTGCGCCTGGCTGGGCGCCTCTACGCGCCGCTGGGGCGCGGGGCCGACCGCGCGGGATACACCCTGGCCGGGCTGGCCCTGCTGCTGTACTGGGCGCTCCCGGTCGACGTATTGCAGGGCTGGGGGCTGCCGCGCTTCAGCGGCGGCGTCGAAATATTCTTCCTGGCCGGGATCATGATGGTCGGTGGGGCGGTGCTGGTCGCGGTCTACAATGTCGGTCTGCTGCTGCGTCCGCTCGGCTGGCTGCTGCTGTTGCTCGGCCGCGCGGCGCTGGCGCTGCGCATCGCCATCGCCTACCCGCTGCACCACAAGTTCCGCACCGGCATGACGCTAGCCATGTTCGCCCTCGTCGTGTTCACGCTGACCGTGATGTCGGTCCTCGCCAACGCCTCACAGAGCAGCTACAGCAACACCAACGCCATGAGCAACGGCTTCAACATCCAGGCGCACACCATCTACAGTCCCGTGCCCCCTATCCAGCAGGCCATGGCCGCCTCGCCCTACGTGCGGCCAGACGAGTTCGCGGCGGCCGGCACGCAGGCCTACGACGAGATCGGCGTGGTGCAACTCTCCGCGCCGCGCCCGAGTTGGAGTGTCTACGCGGCCAGCGTGGTCAACCGCGACTTCTTACGGGGGACACGCATCGCGCTGGGCACGCGCGCGCGCGGCTACCGCAGCGACGCCGACGTGTGGCGCGCCGTGGCCGCGCACCCCGACCTGGCGGTGATCGACAGCCAGGCCGTGCTCTCGCGCAATGGCTACGCCGCACAGCCCCTGCCCGGCGTGCCCGCCAACCTCCCGCAGTTCGTGATGGACGGCGTGCATCAAGAGGACACCACGATGGCGCCCACGCCGCTGTGGGTCGCCGCGGTCGCCGGCGGCCGCGCCTTCAAGGTCACGGTGATAGGTGTGATCGACAGCCGCGCCTACCAGACCTACGGCCTCTTCCTCAACGACGCGGCGCTGCGCGCGGCCGGCGCGCCGCTCCCCACGCCCTCCACCTACTACTTCCGCACCGCGCCGGGGCGCGACCCCGTGACGGAGCGGCGGCGGCTGGAGGCGGCCTTCCTCGACCATGGGCTGGAGGCGGTGGTGACGAGCGACGACATCCTGCTGACACAGGGGCCGCGCATGCTGGTGAGTGGGCTGCTGGAGGGCTTCGTGGGGCTGACCCTGTGCATGGGCGTGGTCGCGCTGGGGCTCGTGGCGGCGCGCGCGGTGGTGGAGCGGCGGCAGCAGATCGGCATGTTGCGCGCGCTGGGCTACCGCCGGCGCACGGTGGGGCTCTCGCTGCTGCTGGAGGCGTCGTTCGTGGCGCTGCTGGGTGGAGCGGTAGGAGTGGGGCTGGGGCTGGCGCTGTGCCGCAATATGTTCGCGTCTAACTTCTTCGAGCAGTACAAGACGGGCATGACCTACGCGGTGCCGTGGGCGCAACTCGCGGTCGTCGTGCTGATCGCCTACGCCGCCTCGCTGCTGACCACGCTCGTCCCGGCCTGGCAGGCCACGCGCATCGTCCCCGCCGAGGCGTTGCGCTATCAATAGCTCCCCGGCTGATCGGCGCCTGGCATGGGCGGCGTTGCGCGGCACGTCAGCACGACCTACGGATCATTCGCCCCTTCGGCGTAGACCGACGCATAGACCGTGAGTTTGCGCTTCAGTCCGCGCAGCAACTCATCGAAGGTGCAGCAGAAAACTTTCTGCGAGTTGACTATGACATTCTTGCGCCGCCACTCCAGTCGCAGGCGGTCCCCTTGGCTCACGCCGCTATCGCGCCCGACGACGAGCAAGGCCGACGCGTCGATCCTGCGCTTTCCGAACTTGCTCTCGAACCGCTCGGTGTCCTGGTTCGATTCCAGCAGCCAAAACCAATCGATGATCTGGCTGAACCTTTTTTCGAAGCGCGGCGCCCAGGCTGTCGTCTGGCGTGCGACCTTCTGGAAGACGCTGTCCGTGAAGGCGTCCTCGAACTCAACGAAGCAGTAGTTCTTCATGCCCCAATCTCCGACCACGACATCCGGCCTAAAGTCGCCAAAGAGGTCGAGTTCGTAGGCCAAGCGATCGTACCGATCCAGAGTCGCATCATAGGAACCGAGGAACAATGATAGGTGTAGGTGCTCCCTGAAGAACGGCAGGATGTCATTCTTCTCCCTCAACTCAGGCGCACTGGTGAGCAACACGTCAAAGGCGGCGAGATCCTGACGGCATTGCTCGGGGTCGAAGGTGAGCGCCTGGAAGCCTGGCAAGACCTCACCGCCGGTAGGCTCAGGAGGCATGGGCGAAAATGTTACGCAGCGTCACGGCTCGCACGACATCGGTCACCTCGATGGTCGAGTCGTCGCCAAGCCTCACGACCACGCGCACGTCGGGCGCGGCAGGTACATGGAGCACGTAGAGGGGGTCGGCGGTGTCCAAGCGGGTTAGCAGGCTTGGCCCCTCCTCCTGGAGCCGCGCAAGCCTGTGCGCGATGGCTTGTTGGTCATTCGCCTTGAGTTGGCTGATTGCCACGTCGGCTTCCCCCGCGATGACAATCAGCCATCCGTTCTGATGCACTTGTGTGTTCGCCCGCGAGGCCTCCATATCGCCACCTCCCTCCTCAAATTACTCCGCGCGCAAGAGACACATCCCTGCTATCGTCATGCGCGCCTATACCAAGCATAATACCACTCGTCGCGCGTTCTTCCTGGATGTGTATCGCACGTTCTCGCGGATCACCAGAGCGCTTTTCAGACGCGCATCGCGGCCAGACGGAGGGCGATCTGCTCCAAGCAACCCCGTGATCCGCTCCACGTCGAGCGACAGCGGTTTCGCTCAACTGGTCTCCATGACGACCTACACGGTTGGGGCGATTCCATGTTGATGACTGTAACAATGCCGTATTCGTCCACCATCGGCACGCGCGACGGTCGTCTTGCCACCTCATAAGGCCTCGACTTGGTCGTGTAGGGTCGTGGTGGCGGTCCCGCGATGGGCTATACTATTCTTGAAAGCACCGGAGCAAAGAAAGGCTATGATGACGAAGAAAGCTGAAGGGTCATCAGCGGGAAACGCGGGGGCGGCCACGATCATGGAGAGCGAGCAGGGGGAGAAGCCCTCGGTCCAGCCAGCGTCTCCTACGCCTGTAAATTCCATCGGAGGATTCAGCATTTTTCTAGCGGGGGAGGCAGCAGGTTTCAGGCCCTCCACACAAGGGGGAAAGAGGCGCTTGCACGCGTAAAATGGCGGGCACGCGGTCCGGGCGCTGTGTTGCTCCGTCGCTATAATTCATGCTGACTTCTTCGCTAGAATTTACATACGCCTACTAATACTACTCGACTGTTGTGATTTGAAGGGAGGGCTATGAAACAGGTCGTTTCCAGGCATGCAGGTCTTCTACAGAAGGTTGATCCATACCGTGTATCGCTTGATCGCTCGCATTAAATTTCCACATATCGGACATTCATCGCATAAGAGCGTCAGATAGAGTGTATCGTCCTCCTTTCGTCACTTGTTTCTGGGCCTGTCGGGTAGCACGTTGCCCCGCTATCGCAAAACACAACAGTCGAGTAATACTACAACGTTACCTCGCTAGAATCACCCCTAGCGACCCTCAGGCAAAGGGCCATCTCGCTGCTAAACTGAGCGATTGCACGCCTGCTTCCAGGTCGTTAGCACGGCCTCAGGAGACAAGTAACGTTGTAGTACTAAGGGCCCGCGACAAAATAACCGTTTCAAGTTGACCGAGGTGTTGGCACTATAGTGTAATTCCACTCGCCATGGAACGAGTCGGGGACCAACGTGATTTGGGCCATCTCAGCGTTGGACACCGTGCGCCCCGCCGGGTAGAGATTCGTGTCGAGGTCACAGCGGACATTGAGCCCCGTGGTCGTCGTCGTGGCGGCGATCAAGTTGACGATCACCTCATGGCTCACGAGCGGTTTGCCCCGCCAATTCTGGCTAATGAACGAGAAGAGACGGTGCTCAATCTTGTTCCACTTGCTGGTGCCCGGTGGGAGATGACTGACACCGATAGCCAGCCCAGTTTCGTCAGCGAGTTGTTGCAGTTCCCACTTCCACAAGCGTACCCGTGTGCCATTGCTGCCGCCCCCATCGGCCGTGATGAGGAGCCGGCCCGTGCGCGGATAGTCCTGACAACCGAGCGTCCGCCACCAGCGACGGATGCTCTCCACAGCGAAGGTGGCTGTGTCGTGATCGATCCCGACATTGACCCAGCCCGCGTTCTTCCCGATGTCATAGACCCCGTAGGGATTCACCCGCCCGTTCTCGGGGATGATAAAATCATGCACGCGCACACGCTCCGGGTCCCCCTTGGGGCGCAGTTCCCGCCCACCATTCTTAAAGTCCCCCACCAATTCCTTCTTCTTGGTGTCGACTGAGATCACAGGATCGCCCGCAGCCAGGTAGCCGTGGATGCGCTCGTTGATGTACGCGAACTGGGCGTTGCGGTCGGGGTGAGTCCCGCCTTCTAGCGTCTTGCGGTTCGCCTGTAAGCTGTAGCCCAACTCATGCAGCAACTCCGCGACCATGCGCGAACTGGTGGTATGGCCCATCTCTGTCAACTCGGCGGCCCGTTTGCGGATGCTTTTGCAGGTCCAGCGCAGGGGAGACTCCGGGTCCCCACGGGTCAACGGCTCGACCAGGCGTTCCAGGTCTGTGCGTAACTGCGGGTCGCCCAGGACTGTTTTCTTGCGCCCACCCCCTGGTCGCCGGATCCGCTCACTGGGCAGACGCACCGTCCCCGTCAGTTCTTTGATACCCTCACGGATCGTGCGTCGAGACACTCCGGTTGTCCGAGAAACCGTCGTCGTGCCGCCCCAGCCAAGCACGATCGCTTCAGCCGCCGCGACGAGGCGGCGCGTGCGCTCGTCCACAACTGGAGACAGGAGATCAAAGCGGCGTTTGATGGTCTCACCCTCATCCATGTCTCAGAGTATACCGCGCTTGCCTTTGGCACGTTTATTTTGTCGCGGGCCCTAAGTACAGCCGCACGTTGAAAACATCAGGAATTAAGATAGAAGGGAGATGAGAGGAAGGAGGAGGTCGATGCAGGGCCGGGTATCGGGGGTTGTTGTACGGCTGAGAGGGGTGACGCGGCGCAGGTTGGAGCATACGGTGCGACGCACGACAACGTCGGCGGGCGTTGCACGACGCGCCCGCGCCGTGCTTCTGATCGCTGCTGGGGACCGGTACGTGCATGTGGCGATGCGGGTCGGGATCAGTGAGCGGTATGTCCGGATGTGGGTGCGACGCTTCCTAGAGAGTGGGATTGCTGGTCTCTACGACAAGCCACGGCCGGGCCGCCGTCCGACATTCTCTCCGGTGGTTGCCTTGCACCTCGTTAAGATGGCGTGTGAGCGACCGGATGATCAGGGGCGCTCGCTGTGCCAGTGGGACTGTCCGGAACTCGTCCGGGAATTGATCGCGACTGGCGTGGTTGAGGACATTTCCCGCGAGACGGTGCGGCGCATGCTGACGTCCCATCATCTCAAGCCGTGGCGGCATCATCTCTGGCTCTCGTCAAAAGTCCCGCGTGATGCGGCTTTTGCACGACAGGTCGCGGCCATCGTTGAACGGTATACCCGCTCCCTGCTGCCCGTAGGGATGGTCCTGTGTGTCGATGAGAAGACGAGTCTCCAACCGCGCACGCGTCTTTCACCGACCCGGCCAGCCCGGCCACGGCACCCGGTGCGCGTCGCGCATGAATACAAGCGGTGTGGAGCCCTCAATCTGTTCGCCGCGTTCGACACCCGCACGGGGCCTGTCTACGCGACGACCGCCCCGCGCAAACGCCAGGTGGAGTTCATCGCCTTTCTGGAGCGCCTCGATCAGGAGATCCCCGCGTCCGTCACGGCGATCCACCTCGTGATGGACAACCTGCGCATGCACACGGGAGCGCAGGTGTGCGCATGGCTCGACCAGCATCCCCGCTTCCAGTGCCATTTCCCCCCTGTCCATTGCTCGTGGATGAATCAGGTCGAGCCGTGGTTCAGCATTTTGCAGCGTAAGCGGCTGCGGATCGCTGATTTCGCCCGTATCGATCATCTTGCTGCACGCCTCCAGGCATTCGTGCGAGAATGGAACGAGCAGGCTCATCCGTTCAATTGGACCCGCGCATCGGTGTCCAAGGTGATGGCGCGCTGTGAGCCAGCAGACCAGGCCGCCTAACAGAGGAGACACCATGATGCCGCGGAAAGGGTTGATGTGGGTCCGTGATCCGCGTCGAGGAGGCAGCGCCATTCCGCCTGCGGTCCGCGCACGCACCCAGGAGCGTCTCCAGCACTACGCTCAGGAGCATTTGGTCGGTCGGTACACCGAGCTATCCATCCGCTTCCGCGGACCCCTCTGCTATATTGATCTCTTCACAGACCCTGAGCCACCTGCTGCAAACTGGCCCCCTCCCGACTGGCATGAAACGCGCGAGGAGATGATGGACAGGCTCCGCACGACTCCAATCCACCTCTGTCGCCTCCGCTATTTTGGAGATGAAGAGGCGTGGGGCTTGGCTTTCTACACCTACAGCTCCGAAAGCTATGAGTTTGCCGCGTTCCCCTCGGGTGACTTCCGCGGATCCCCCGAAGATGCCCTTCAGGCGGCTGCTCTTTTTCTGTAGTCTATTTCCTGATGTTTCTTCTGTGGTGCTGTACTAAGAGTTGGACAGGAGCGTCGGATGGCGGGCGTGCACCGCCTACATTCTGGCAGAATGCGCTGGTGCTGTGGTCGTCCGACTCATCGCGAGCCCGGCGTGCCGCGTGGCGTCCGCGACGTGGCTCGTGGGTTTGTTATCGTGCCGCTAGCGCCCCAGAGCGACGCGGAGCACGGCGATAATGGTCATGCTGTCCACGATACGTCCGTCGCGCACCATCTCTAGCACCTCGTCGAATGGGAAGAGGGCGCGCTCTATCTCCTCGGTCTCGTCGGGCTCGGCTTGGGCCGGCGTGAGCGCGCGTCCCACGAACAGGTAGGCGATCTCATCGCAGTGCGCCTTGCTTGTGTGGAAGTGACCCAAGGGCTCCAGATGGCCCGCGCGACAGCCCGCCTCCTCCGCCAGTTCGCGGTTGGCCGCCTCTTCGGGCGATTCGCCAGCGGCGATATTACCGGTCGGCATCTCCCAGGGGAAGGCGTCCCCGATGTAGCGATACTGCCGCACCAGCGGGACGCAGTCGTCCGCGCGCAGGGGCAGGACGCCGACACAGCGGCCCAACTCGAACACACTGTAGGTGCTCTCCTGCCCGTTCGGGAACATGATGTGATCCTCGCGCACCCCCACCCAAGGGCTGCGATAGACCTCGCGCGAGCCGATGCGGCGCCAGCGGCGCAAGCCAGCGGGGAGCGTTGTATTGTTCATCATAGCTCAATGCTATCAGAGTGCGCGGCGGTATGGCGCGAGATCAGCGCGCACAGCACATCCTCCGCGTGATGCGTACCGCGTGCTACCTGTTGGGAAGCGTCAGGACTCGGAACGCAATCGGGTTGTGGCGCGCGTCAGCCTGCGGCGTTGCCCGTCTGGGATCGCTTTACGCGGCCTGCAGCACCGCGCACACGCCGCCCCATCGCTCTACGAAGAGCCGCCGTTGGTCCGCTAGGGAGACCGTCTCGTTCAGGTGGTGGCGATACCGGAGGTGGTCACGCAGTTCGTCGTGGGCGGTGCAGAAGCGGGCCGCTACATCAAAGGAGCCGAAGCCGCGCATGGGATAGTAGCGTTGCTTGATGCCACGGTGGTCCTGCTCCATCCGGTTGTTCATGTACCGGCTCGTGCGATGCTGGACGTCGGGTCCCAGCGTCTCGCGGATGGCGCGCGGGTAGGCGTCGTGCCCGTCCGTGGTCACCTTCTCCGGCGCGTGGCCGACCACGGTGCGCGCCTGCTGGAAGAAATGCTTGGCCGCGTCCATGTCCCGCGTCTCGCTGAGCATGGAGTCGACCAGGTTCCCGTCGGCATCGATGGCCCGATAGAGGTAGCACCAGCGTCCGTCCACCTTCACGTAGGTCTCGTCGCAGTGCCACTTTGTGCCGGCTTTGCCGCGTCGCTTGGCCCGCAGGCGCTCCGTCAGGAGCGGGGCGAAACGCTCCTCCCACTCCCGGACGGCCTCGTGCGTGAAGGAGAAGCCACGGGTCAGGAACATCTCGGCCAGGTCGCGTGGGCTCAGTTTGTACCGGAGACGCCAGAGCACCACGAGCAGGGCGATGTCGGTCGGGACCTGTAGATGGTTAAAGGGCGTGCCCGTCCGCTCATTGAAGGTGCGTCGACAGGGGCGGCAGCGGAACAAGCGGTACCCCAATGCCGTCGTCCGCTCTATCCCCTGTGTCGCATCCCCCTGGCAAGACGGGCAGGCCATCGTCCCCTCCTCAAATGCACGTCTATAAAGGAGAAGGATACCTGGCCAACAGACTCTCGACCACCACTGATTCTGAATCCTGACACTTCCCTACGACGCGCTGCCTCGCCCAATGACCTGATCGAATAGCGCTCCAGTGGCCGCCGCTTGGACGAGCTTGTCGGTGACGTCGATTGCCCAGTCGCGGCGTGACCACGTCGACGGTTCATAGAGACCAAGCGCGGTATTCAAGACAACGTCGCCGGTGTAGACGCCGGCGAAGACGACCCCCACGGCCTTCGGGCCTCGCAACCCGGCCTGCGCCGTGACGCCGTAGGCGGCGCCCCACATAGCCCCCAAGGCGAAGTGCGTCACCCAGTTCAGCCGCTTCCGCCCCTGCTTGCTGGTCGGATGGATCTTCAACGTCTTTTCGGCGAAGTGCGCGGGAGCGTAGCTCTCGCCGCGCCCGGTCAGCGGCATCTCGATCAACTCCTGGAACGCGGTCATCACCACGGTCCCGCCAATACCGGACAGGACGCCTCGGCCAACGGTTGCTGCAAACATGTGGTCCCTCCCTTCTCCTCGCGTACGGCTCTTCACCATGACGTGGATCGGCCTCTACGCGTACTCATGCCGGCCGACCGCCCTGCACATGGGCTGCAGGCAGGCGTTCACGTTGCACAATTCGTGCCGCGGGGATAGCGTCCTGATCACGGCACTCTTACGGGTTCCGTTGGGTCCTGCTGAGATGGCTGAAAAGTCTTCGGTAAGCACTCCGCTACCCACCTCGAATACGGCCACGCGACGATTTTCACGCCAAGCTGAGGGTTCAATCGGGCCGCCGTAACCGTCTTATCCGACGATTCTTCGGCCAAATTGCACCATCTCAGCACGCCCCAACGGAACCGGCGTGGCGGTAGCGGTCGATCTCGGTGTGGGCGACGAAGAGGCGGGTGGCATGGCCGTGGGGGAGGCGAACGGCGGCGAGCTGGCCCTTGTGGATGTACTGCTCGACGGTGGCGGGGCGCAAGCCGAGGGTGGTGGCGGCCTCGGAGACGCTGAGGAGGGTGTCAGGGGCGGTGGTATCGTGGGGGGCCTACGCTCGCCCTCATCATCGCGCGCGTCCCGGACTAGGCGCTTGTCATAGCGACATCGACAAAAAATTGTCTATGCGGCGAGACCCAAGTCCGTGAACAGGGTCTGCATGTCCTTGCGCACCGTTTCGTAATGCTCGTCGATAGGACTCCAGGTCTTCG
>JAABUR0100007258.1_pt1 | contig 13174 bp, 12 predicted proteins | sample 5560091 | NCBI WGS metagenome assembly JAABUR01 (sample SAMN10711879, study PRJNA513375) | rock metagenome | isolation source: Antarctica rocks | place: Antarctica: Victoria Land, University Valley sud
TGGCCATCGAATCCAACGGTGCTGCCTTCGATCTGGCCGGCGTCAACGACCTCACCGGCGAGGACTACGGCGACAGCCCCGATTACGAGCAGGCCCTGGCCGGGCGGAGCGAGGATCGGCCGGTCGTACTGCTGGCCCACCAGCCAGTGACCGTGGACGAGGCCGTCGCGTACGGCGTGGACCTGCAGCTGTGCGGGCACACCCATGCCGGCCAGATGTGGCCTTTCCACTACGTCGTCGCGGCCCAGCAGGGCGCGGTCAGCGGGCTGTCCAGGATCGAGGACACCCAGCTGTACGTGACCAGTGGCGTCGGATTCTGGGGACCGCCGATGCGGGTGGGTGCCGACCCTGAGGTCATCGTGATCGAACTTCAGCCAGCTCGCACCGACTAGCTTTCGCACCGTCCCCGACTCGCGGTTATGCGCATAACCGTGGAATTTGCGCCGTTGCGACGACGGTTATGCGCATAACCGTCAGCGCCCACGGAGGCCCGGGCCACATTCCTCACATGTCCGGAAAGGCGACGTACCGTGTCTGCCATGGTCGCTCCTCCTGTGACACCACTGAGGCAAACGCCGAGGGGTGCGCCACAGGCCGTCGTCCTGCGCATCGCGATCGTCGCCACCATCCTGCTGGCCTTCGTGCTGGTTGCCGCTACATCCCGCTCGGGTCTGTGGTGGCGATTCAGCACCTTCACCTACGAGGTCAACCTTTTCGCCGCGGCGTACTTCAGCTGGGCCCTGATCTGGCCGGCGGCCGCGCTGAGGCATCCCGGCCTGCGTGGGGCGATCGTCTTGTACGTCGTGGTCGCCGGCGTGATCTGGAACCTGTATCTCACCGAGATGAGCATGGGCTACACGCCGCAGAACATCCTCCTGCACTTTGTGAGCCCCGTCCTTGTCGCCTTGGACTGGCTGCTGATCGGCCGCAGCCAAGAACGATTGATCTGGTGGCACCCGCTGGCCTGGCTCTGTTATCCGCTGCTGTACCTGATCGCGATCCTTGCCTACCTCAACTCAGAGCGCGGCCGGTTCCTGTACTACTTCCTCGATGTCGATCAGATCGGCCTGGCCGGTCTGGCCCGTAACGTGGTTCTGCTCGGGGTCGGCTTCGCTGCGCTGGGCTACCTGGTGCTCGGAGCGGGCCGCCTCGCGGTCGCAGCGCGCCGTACGCCGGCCTGAGTCCGCCGCAGCGGCCGAGCTGGCCCCAGCCAGTCGCTTACGGGGTGATGATTCCGCCACCGGGATGTTCCCCGCGGACGTTGGTGATGTTCACATCGCCGCGGACGTCCCGCATCTGACCGGGTGTCTGCCCCTGCAGTGCAGCACGACGTGCCTTGTTCTTGTGGTCGGTGCGCCAAGCCAAGTACAGGCCGCCGACCAAGAGTACCGCTGTCACGATCCAGAAAACGGTCATGACCAATCGTCCCACGGTTCGAGCCTGGCAAGCCGGTTGCGCCGATTTCGGATGCGTGGCAGCGCTACCGTCGACAACGTGAGCTCCACCCGCGATTTCGCAGAGACCGCCCTGCCGTACAGCCCGTTGCTCGAGCGCATCCGCGAGGCCGTTATCGGCGATGACCAGGTCATGCCCGGTCCGTACGGTTCGCGGCGGGTCACCTACGCCGACTACACCGCCTCCGGGCGCGCCCTGGCCTTCCTCGAGGACTTCATCCGCGACGAAGTCCTGCCGCGGTACGCCAACACGCACACCGAATCCTCCGGCACCGGCCTGCAGACGACCCGACTCCGCGAGGACGCAAGACGGCTGATCCGTGACTCGGTTGGCGGTACGGACGAGCACGCGGTGCTGTTCACCGGATCCGGTACGACTGGCGCCATAGACCGGCTGATCGGCGTACTCAACCTGCGGATCCCGGCCGATCTAGACGAGCGGTACGCCCTCAGCAGCCAGATCCCCGCCGAACAGCGCCCGGTCGTGTTCATCGGACCGTTCGAGCACCACTCCAACGAGGTGTCGTGGCGGGAGACCATCGCCGATGTCGTCGTGATCCCCGAGGACTCCGATGGCCACATCGACATCGACCAGCTCGAGGTCCAACTCGCCGCATACCAGCACCGGCCACTCAAGATCGGCTCGTTCTCCGCGGCCTCCAACGTGACTGGCATCGTCACCAACACCTGCCGGATCGCGGACACCCTGCACCGATACGGCGCGCTGTCGTTCTGGGACTTCGCCGCCGCAGCGCCGTACGTCGACATTGCCATGAACCCGGACTGCCCCGAGCATTCGGCGGCCTACAAGGACGCGATCTTCCTCTCGCCGCACAAGTTCATCGGCGGGGTCGGTACGCCGGGGGTGCTGGTCGGGCGGCGAGAACTGTTCACCAACCGGGTCCCGGTAGTACCCGGTGGCGGCACGGTTGCCTACGTCAATCCCAGCGAGCACCGCTACCTCGCCCACGTCGAGCACCGCGAGGAGGGCGGCACCCCGGCGATCGTCGAGTCCATCCGCGCCGGCCTGGTCTTCCAGCTCAAGGGCGCGGTCGGGACCGACGTGATCCGGGCGTACGAAGAACACCACCTCAGGCGCGCCGTCAACTCCTGGCAGCGCAACCCCAACATCGAAGTCCTGGGAAACCTTGCTGCCGAACGGCTTTCGATCGTATCGTTCGTCGTACGGCGTTCGGCCGGTCGCTATCTGCATCACAACTTCGTCGTGGCCTTGCTGAACGACCTCTTCGGCATTCAGTCCCGGGGTGGATGTTCGTGCGCCGGTCCGTACGGGCACCGGCTGCTCGGCATAGACATCGAGCGGTCCAGGGAGTTCGAGCGCGAGATCTCATCCGGGTGCGAGGGGATCAAGCCCGGTTGGGTGCGGGTGAACTTCAACTACTTCATCAGTGAGTCAGTGCTGGACTACATTGTTGCTGCAGTGCATCTAGTTGCAGCGCACGGGTTTCGGCTGCTGCCTGACTACCGGTTCGACCCGGCGACGGGCTTGTGGCGGCATCGCGACGGTCCGGTCGAGCCGCCGATGCGCCTGCAGCAAGTCAGTTACGACGCGCGGGGGTCGATGCGGTATCCCGATCACCAGGAACGGGCGGACGAGAGCGTGCTGCCTCGCTATCTGGACGAGGCGCGAGACCTCTTCGCCGGTCGGGCGGACTGCGACAGCGCCTGCGACGATCCGGCCCAAAGGGTGTCGGCGGACTTCGAGGCGCTGCGCTGGTTCGAACTCCCCGAGTCCTGCCTGCACTGAGCCACCGCACGCCCCCGAAGCGATCAACGTCGCGGGCCCTCTGTCCTGGGGCTCAGGCGGATGCGGATTCGACCAAGTCCCAGCGGTTGCCGTACAGATCCTCGAAGACCGCGACCGTCCCGTACGGCTCCTGCCGTGGCTCCTCGATGAACCGCACGCCAGCGTCGAGGTAACGGGCGTGATCGGCGGCGAAATCGTCGGTGTGCAGGAACAGGAACACCCGTCCGCCGGTCTGGTCGCCGACTCTGGCCTGCTGATCCGTACCGCTGGCCTGGGCGAGCAGCAACCCGGACCCGACCTGCTTGGACGGCGCGACCAGGACCCAGCGTTTGCCATTGCCGAGAGGAGTGTCTTCGACCAGATCGAAGCCGAGCACACCGCAGTAATAGGCCAGCGCCTCGTCGTAATCCCGTACAACGAGAGCTACCGCAGCCAGACGTCGAGACATGTACGCACCTTACGAGCAGTCGACCCCCGCCTCGTGATCTTGACCTTATGGTGGCGACACGCCGGTAAGAGCGGCGGAAAACCGCAACAAGGTCAAGATCACGAGGGTCGGGACCGCTGGGTCGCGCGGGTCAGCCGACGAGAATTGCGAGCAGCATGACCAGGCCGAGGCCGATCAGTGCGGTTATCCCCAGGGCTGCCCAGAAGGAGAGATCGAAAAGTGCCGCCAGGCCCACAGCGACCAACCCGATCGCGGCCAGGCCAACCGCGCCGCCGTAGAGGATCCTCGACCGTACGGGATCGCGTTCCCGACGACCGACGGAGTCGCTCGTGCTGATCGGGTCGGAGTCGCGCTCCGTGTGCGCGGTCGGATGGCGCCTCGTCGGGCGCTGGTCCTCCCCGTCTACGCCGAAGCTCACGCATCCAGTATGCCCATAATGGCCGCGGCTCTTCGCTGAATTCCCCCTCAGGGTTGACTCCGGGTTGACTCAGGGCGCCCCTGTGCCAATAGGTCGGCTCAGGGCAGCCCTGTGCCAAACAGGGACGCCGGATGGATGCCTGGGCCGTGACCGCGAGATCGGCAGCTTGCTTCGTCCGGGCAACCTGACTGGCCGTTTCTCCCTCGGCGGAACAGTATGGAACCAGGTCGCCCCATGGGGGCTGCGCCGACTCGACCGCGGGTACGATGACAGACCGAACGTTCGGTCGGTTGGAGTAGGGGTGGTGCGCGAAATGTTGCAGAGCAGTGGTACGGCGGCAGATGGCGGCCATCTCGCGCACTTCGACAGCACCATCGCCCGGGACCAGCGGATCGAGCCCCGGGACTGGATGCCCGAGGCCTACCGCAAGACGATGATTCGCCAGATCGCCCAGCACGCGCACTCCGAGATCATCGGGATGCAGCCCGAGGGCAACTGGATCACCCGAGCGCCGTCGCTGCGCCGAAAGGCGATCCTGCTGGCCAAGGTCCAGGACGAGGCCGGACACGGGATGTATCTCTACTCCGCCGCCGAAACGCTCGGGGTCGACCGCGGTGAGATGACCGAGATGCTCATCTCCGGCCGGCAGAAGTACTCCTCGATCTTCAATTACCCGACCCCGTCGTACGCCGACGTCGGCGTGATCGGCTGGCTGGTCGACGGAGCCGCGATCTGTAATCAAGTTCCGTTGTGCCGCAGTTCCTTTGGGCCGTACGCCCGGGCGATGGTCCGGATCTGCAAGGAGGAGTCCTTTCACCAGCGGCAAGGTTATGAGCTGCTGATGACGATGATGCGGGGCACCGACGTACAGCGGGAGATGGTGCAGGAGTCGGTTAACCGCTGGTGGTGGCCCTCCCTGATGATGTTCGGCCCGCCGGACGACGAGTCACCCAACACCGCGCAGTCGATGGCCTGGAAGATCAAGCGGCACACCAACGACGAGCTACGGCAGCGCTACGTCGACATGTCCGTACCGCAGGCCGAGGCCTTGGGTGTGACCTTCCCCGATCCCGAACTCCGGTGGAACGCGGACACCGGGCACTACGACTTCGGCCAGATCGACTGGGACGACTTCAAACGCGTGGTCAGCGGCCACGGACCGTGCAATGCGGAGCGGGTCGAGCATCGGCGTACCGCGCATGAGAACGGCGCGTGGGTACGAGAGGCCGCACTCGCGTACGCCGACAAGCAAGCAGCCGGTGAGCGCCACAACTCCCCTGCGGAGACGAGCGTCGCATGACCGTGACTCCACGCCTCGCTGCGGTTATGCGCATAACCGTCGCCGATCGGCCCCAAATTCCGCGGTTATGCGCATAACCGCGGAAGAGCCGAGCAGAAAGTGACCGTGATGCGCACCCACGGGCGAATGCGGTGAGCCGGGGTGGGTGACGCCGCGCAGCGGGAGCCGGCCGAGGGCTTCACGGCTGAGGGTGGGCATGGGGCCGTGCCGACCGGGCCGCAGATCCCCACCGGATCGGGTACGCGCTCGCCGCGCAACAGCTGGCCGCTGTGGGAAGTCTTCGTACGGGGCAAGCGCGGGCTCAACCACGTCCACGTCGGATCGTTGCACGCCGCCGACGGGGAGATGGCCCTGGGCAACGCCCGTGACGTCTACACCCGGCGTAATGAGGGTGTGAGCATCTGGGTCGTTCCGGCGGCGGCAATCACCGCATCCAGCCCGGACGAGAAGGACTCCTTCTTCGCACCGAGCGGGGACAAGGTCTACCGGCATCCGACGTTCTACGAGATCCCCGACAACGTTCCGCACATGTGATGGCGCGCAATGGATCCCACTGACCACACCCATTCCGCCGGCTCGGACTTCGCCGACGCGTACGGCGCGATCGCCGAGGACAACGACGAGCACCGCTGGGCCTTCGGATCCGGCTTCGACGACCCGCTGGTCGGGGTCGATACGTCGGTACCGGCCGGAGTGGACGGTGCTGACTTGGCGGCGTACTGCCTGATGCTCGGCGACGACGCCCTGATCCTGTCCCACCGGTTGCAGGAATGGGTGTCACGGGCCCCGGAACTCGAGGACGACGTCGCGATCGCCAACATCGCGCTCGACCTGCTCGGGCAGGCGCGCCTGCTCTTGGCACGCGCCGGCAGGGCGGACGGTTCCGATCGCGGCGAGGACGCCTACGCCTTCCTCCGCCCGGCGCCGGAGTTCCGCAATGTCGGCTTGGTTGAGCTCGACAACGGCGACTTCGCGTTCTCCCTGACCCGGCTGCTCATCTTCTCGACCTACCGCCTGGCTCTGCTGGATCGTCTTCGTACGTCACGGGATCCGGTGCTGGCTGCGATTGCGGCCAAAGGGGTCAAAGAGGTCACCTACCACCGCGATTACGCCGCGCGCTGGATGCTGCGGCTGGGTGACGGGACCGAGGAGTCACACCGCCGGGCTGCTGACGGGCTGGCGGCGGTCTGGCCGTACGTCGAGGAGCTCTTCCGACCGCACGACATCGAGTTGAGACTGGCCGAAGCTGATATAGCTGTCGACCCGTCGCTGTTGCGGGCCGAGTTCGACTCCATCATGTCCCAAGTGCTCTCGCAGGCAACGCTGGGGGTGCCGGCCTCCGGCTCGGCATCCGAGGTTTCCGCGGGGGGCCGCGATGGCGTCCACACCGAGGCAATGACCGCTCTTCTCGCGGAGCTGCAGGGTCTGGCTCGCGCCCATCCGGGGACGATCTGGTGACCACAGTTTCCCGGGCGCTCCCGGACGTACGAGACGTCGCCGAGACGGTGACCGATCCTGAGTTGCCGATGCTCACGCTGGCCGACCTCGGCGTACTCCGCGATGTCTGGGTCACTCCGAGCGGGACGGTGGTCGTGTCGATCACCCCCACCTACAGCGGCTGCCCGGCTATGGATGCCATGCGTGCTGACCTGCGAAAAGCGTTGCGGGCCGCGGGGTATCAGGATGTCGAGGTACGTACGGTGCTCGAGCCGGCGTGGACAACCGACTGGATCAGCGAGCGAGGCCGGGACAGGCTGGCCAAGGCCGGTATCTCGCCGCCGCACGCCGCGCCGACTCGTTCGGCGGGCCCGATCCACCTCGAGCTGGGCCTGCCGCAGCGGTCCCTGCGCTGCCCGCAGTGTGGATCGGCCCGTACCGAGGAACAGTCCCGGTTCAGCTCGACGCCGTGCAAGTCGCTGTGGCGATGCCGGACGTGCCTGGAACCCTTCGAGCACATCAAGGAGATCTGACCGGTGCCAGAACCGACTCAGGGGACCCCTGCGACGATAGGTTCGTCACAAAGTTCCCCTGATACCCGCCCCCGCGCCGAGTTCCACCCGCTGCGGGTCGCCGAGGTGCAGCGGCTGACCGACGACGCGGTGGCGGTGACCTTCGACGTGCCCCCGGAACTCGCCCAGGTCTATGAGTTTCGGGCCGGGCAGTCACTGACCCTGCGCCGCAGCGTCGACGGCAGGGAGGAGCGCCGGTCCTACTCGATCTGCGCCCCAGCCGGACAGCCCCCGCGGGTCGGGGTACGCGAGGTCCCGGACGGGATGTTCTCCCAATGGCTGATCAACGAGGTGCGCACCGGCGACGAGATCGAGGTCCTGCCACCGACCGGCCGGTTCACCCCCGACGTCGCCGTCGCCGGACATCACGTGCTGATCGCGGCGGGCTCTGGAATCACGCCGGTCCTCTCGATCGCCGCGTCCGTGCTGACCAATCCCGCCAGCCAGGTGACCCTCCTGTACGGCAACCGCCGTACGGACACGGTGATGTTCGCCGAGGAGTTGGCCGACCTCAAGGACTCGCACAACGCCCGGCTCGACCTGGTCCATGTGCTCTCCCGTGAGCCGCGCGAGGCGGAGCTGTTCACCGGCCGCCTGGATGCCGCCAAGTTGCGAGAGTTGTTGCCCGCCTTGCTCGATGTCGGATCCGTGGATCACTGGTGGCTGTGCGGGCCGTTCGGGATGGTGACCGACGCGCACGCCGTACTGGTCGAGTTCGGTGTCGATCCGGCGCGGGTCCATCAAGAGCTGTTCTACGTCGACGACGTACCGCCGCCGCCGGTTCGGCACGAGGAGGCCGGGATCGAGGGCCCGTCGTCGGAGGTACTGGTCGTACTTGACGGCCGTACGACGCCGGTCACCATCGCCCGCAGCGTGACAGTTCTCGATGGGGCACAACGGGTACGGCCGGATCTGCCCTTTGCCTGCAAGGGCGGGGTCTGCGGAACGTGCCGGGCCAAGGTCACCGACGGAGAGGTCGACCTACGACGCAACTACGCGCTCGACCAGTCGGAGTTGGACGCCGGTTTCGTCCTCACCTGCCAATCGCTGCCAGTCTCAGACGCGGTCACCGTCGACTACGACGCCTGAGACCGTCGCAACTTCACAGCCGACCCGGTTGCTGCGCGTACCTCGACGTTTGGCTACCGTCGAGGCCATGGCGGATGAGTTGGAGACCATCTATCTCGTCCCGCACACTCATTGGGATCGCGAGTGGTACGAGCCGTTCCAGCGGTTCCGGATGCGGCTGGTCGACCTGCTCGATGACGTGCTGAGCCGGGCCGAGGCTGATCCCGAATTCCACTTCACCCTGGACGGGCAGACCGCCGCGGTCGACGACCACCTCGAGGTACGGCCCGAGGACACCGCTCGGGTCACCGCCCTGGTCCGGTCGGGACAGCTCGCCGTCGGGCCTTGGCAGATCTTGCTGGACGAGTTCCTGTGCTCCGGGGAGACCATCGTCCGCAACCTCGAGAGCGGGCTGCGTCGGGCCACCGAGTTGGGCGGGTCCATGACCGTCGGCTACCTGCCCGACATGTTCGGCCACTGTGCACAGATGCCGCAGATCCTGCGCCGGGCCGGACTCTCACAAGCCTGCGTCTGGCGAGGCGTACCGTCCACTGTGGACTTCCACAGCTTCCGTTGGGAGTCGCCCGACGGGTCGTCCGTACGGTGTGAGTACCTGCCAGGCGGGTACGGCAACGCCGCCTACCTGCCCGCCGACGGTGCTGCGGTCGGGCAGCGGGCGGTGGAATTCAACACGCGGATGCGCCCGTGGTTCGGCGACGATCCGGTGCTGGCGATGTTCGGCACCGATCATTCCGCGCCGCTGCCCACGCTGATGTCCGCGGTTCGGTCGCTCGACGACGGGCCTGATTCGATCCGGCTGCAGGTCTGCACGCTCCAGGACTACATCGGCCTGCTCGACCCTGCCGAGGACACCCTGCCGCTGTGGCGCGGGGAGCTGCGCAGTCACTCCCGGGCAAACATCTTGCCGGGCGTGATCTCCGTACGGATGCATCTGAAGCGGGACATGGGCCGGGCCGAGCGAATGGTCGAACGGTACGCAGAACCAGTGGCCGCCTTGTGGTCCCAGCAATGGCCCAGCCGATTCCTAGACATGGCCTGGAACCGGTTGATCGCCTCGAGCTGCCACGACTCGGTGACCGGCTGCGGTGTCGACGAGACGGCGATCCAGGTGAGCGCCCGGATCGCGGAGGCCGAGCACCTCGGTCAGGCTGTCCGGGACGGAGTGGTCGCCAAACTGGCGATGGACGTGCCGTCGGATGCCGTGCTCGTCGTCAACCCGTCACCGGCACGACGCTCCGGGCTGGTGCCGGTGATCCTTGAAGCCCCCGTGGAGTCGGGTGAGGTCGCGCTCGAACTAGCCGACGGCAGACGTGTTGCCACCCAGGAGATCGAGCGCGCGCCGCAGGAGCTTTATCGTGGCGAGTTCCCCGCCGAGGATCTGCGCGAGGCGATCATCCGCCGCAGTTTCGGTCAGGAGATGTTCAACCGGCGGATCCAGAGCTGGTCACGCGACGGCAGCGTGGTCACGTTCTGGGTCGGTCGCGTCGGTGACCCGGTCTTCGACATCGAAGCCGAAGCTGACGAGATCGACCGCATCGCAGGCGAAGCCGGAGGCATCTGGACCCTGGCCATCACCGCGGAGGCCCTCCGCACCGTTCTCGCGGACATCGAGACGCCTCCGTTGGGCTGGACCACCGCTCGGGTCACCCCTCAGCCGGCAACCGCGACATCGGGAAGGCGACAGAGGCGTAGCCGCTACCGGGCTGGGTGGACGGCATTCACTCCTGCACCAGTTCATGTCACTACGTCCACTCTGGACAACGGGTTGGTCTCGGTATCCGTCCGTGACGATGGATGCCTGCGAGTCGTGGCCGCGGACGGCTCCGTGCTCGACGGAGTGGGCCGGATCGTCGACGGCGGAGACGTCGGCGACACATACAACTACGGACCACCGTTGCAGGACTATCTAATTGACGCGCCCGAGCATGTGCACACCAAGGTTGCCGAATACGGTCCGTTGCGCGGCGCGCTGGTCGTCGACCGTACGTACCGCTGGCCCGCGGGGCTGACTCCGGACCGTACTGCCCGCAGCGACGAGGTTCACGACACAGTGGTCAGCCTGCGGGCCGAGTTGCGGACCGGCGAGCCGTTCGTACGGTTGACCGTACAAATCGACAACCAACACCTGGATCATCGGGTGCGGCTGCATTTTCCGCTCGCACGTCCGGCCGTCGAGTCGTACGCCGAGGGACAGTTCGGCGTGACCGAGCGTGGGCTGACCAGCGAGGGCGGGTACGGCGAGGAGCCGATCCCAACCTTTCCGGCCGGTGCCTTCGTCGACGCGGGAGGGGCTGCCTTGCTGCTGGAGCACGTCTCCGAGTACGAGCTGGTAGGCGGCGGCCGCGAGTTGGCCGTGACTCTGCTGCGCGCGGTCGGACAGCTCAGCCGCAGCGTGCACCCGTACCGCGAGGAGCCGGCCGGGCCGGAGATCCCGACGCCGGGTGCGCAATGCCTCGGCGCGATGACGACTCAGATTGCCGTGCTTCCGCACACCGGAACCTGGTTAGCGGCAGGCGTGCTCGATGCCGCGGAGCGTTTCCGGCACGACCTGCACGCCGTACCCGGCCGCGGGACACCCGGGCTGCCGCTGACCGAAGCGGGCGGATTGAGCATCTCCGGCGAAGGGGTCGTCCTGAGCAGCCTGCGGCGTCGCGAGGACTGGCTGGAACTGCGCGTGGTGGCCCAGCACGACGTGCCGACCGTCGCGGTGGTCTCGTGCCCAGCCGGCGTACGGGCAGCTCGTCGCGCAGACCTGTTGGGCCGTCCCGGTACGGAGTTGCCGCTCACCGCCGGCCGCTTGGAGTTGCCGTTGGGTGCTTGGGAAATCGCCACAGTCCAGCTGCAGTGCGACGCACGGGCCTAGCTTGCTCCGGCCTTCGGACACTCCACGAGCCAAGGCACTGCACGAAGGATCTAGGCGCGACGCGGATGTGTCGGCGGGTGGATCTAGGTTGACGTGATGTCCTCGCTCGGGTGGTTGCGCCGTCAGGCCGTCGGATGGGCGTTGCCCGCTAAGCCCGGCACCCTCGCCGCTGCGCTCGCGGAGATGGAGTTTGTGCAGGCTGACCCGATCCGGGCTCCGGCTCGCGCGCAGGACCTGATCCTGCGGCAACGGGTGCGCGGCTATCGGGTCGGCGACCTCGACCGGCACTACCCTTCGCTCTTGGTCGATGAGGATCGGCTGTACGCCTACGGCTTCCTCGCGCGCCGGCTGCGCCCGTACCTCTACCCGCGCCGCGACCGGCGCGCCGCCGACGGCAAGTTCGTGCTCACCGAGCGAGCGGCCGCCGTACTGGAGTACGTACGCGAGCGCGGGGTGGCCCATCCGCGGGACGTACAGGCACAGGTCGGGCACGAGCAGGTCACCAACGCCTGGGGTGGCACGTCCTCGGCGACCACGATGGATCTGGAACGATTGCGGCACTTCGGGTTTCTGCGGATCGTCGACCGGGTGGCTGGAGTGCGCCGCTACCAGGTCGCCCCGCCGCTCGGCGACCCGCTTGACCCCGACGAGCGGTTGCGAGCGCTGGCACTCGTGGTCGCCCGCACCCTCGCCCCCGTGTCGGAGGCCAGCCTCAGTCCGGCGGTGAGCCTGATGGTTCCCTGGCTGCGAGCGCCCGGCGATCGGCCGGGCGGGCGACCGGTGATCCGAGACCTGCTGGCGTGGGGCGAACTCGAGGCGGTGGACGTGCAGGGCACCCGGTACGTGTGGCCGGCCGACCTGGTGCCGGTCGAGGCCGACCCGCCGGCGCGCGTCCGGTTCCTGGCGCCGTTCGACCCGGTGGTCTGGGACCGCCGGCGCTTCGGTCAACTGTGGGGCTGGGACTACCGGTTCGAGGCCTACACGCCGGTGGCCAAGCGGGTGCTGGGCTACTACGCCATGCCGTTGCTGTGGCGGGACCGGGTGATCGGGTGGGCTAACTGTGCCGGCGCGGGCAACGAGGTGGAGATCGGGTACGTCGGCAGAGCGCCGTCAGGGGCCACGTACGCGAAAGCGCTCGACGCGGAGATCGACCGGCTGAGAACGTTCCTCACTCAACGCGTGACTGCCACCGGTGTCTTACCAAGATCACGACCAGGTCCACGCTGAGTCCACGCTGGCCGCGCGGCTCGCGCCGCCCTGACGGGTCAGTGCAACTAGCCTGCGTTCGGTGACCACGGCTTGTCGACGACCTGCCGCCTCCAGCCGTACGCCACGAGGATACCGGCGTCGAGGGCCCCGCGTCGGAGGTGCGATCACGCTGGACGGTCGGTCGACGCCGATCACGATCGCTCGGGACCTGAGGGTCCTCGACGCGGCCCAACGGGTATGGCCGGACCTGCGTTCGCCTGTCCCGACGGGGAGCTGCGGCCGGAAACGACGAGAATCGTCGACATGAGGATCTATGCCCAAACGCCCTTGTACCGCGCCCGCCAGTTGCTTGGGGATCTGCTTCTCCTGGCCTGGTGCATCGCGTGGATTGTGCTCGCGTTCTTCCTGCACGGTCTGGTCAGCGACCTGGCTGGTCCTGGTCGCTTGCTGGAGGATGCCGGCCGCGACTTGACCGGCAGCATGAGCGAGGTCAGCGAGGCGGTCGGCGACGTTCCGGTCGCCGGCGATGCCCTGCAGGCTCCCTTCGACCTGGCCGGTGGCGTCGGGGAACAGATGCGCGAAGCCGGGCAGTCAGAGCAAGAGGCCGTTGCCGCCC
>JAABUR0100007260.1_pt1 | contig 13173 bp, 14 predicted proteins | sample 5560091 | NCBI WGS metagenome assembly JAABUR01 (sample SAMN10711879, study PRJNA513375) | rock metagenome | isolation source: Antarctica rocks | place: Antarctica: Victoria Land, University Valley sud
CCGCGTGTCCACCATGGACGCCGTGCGCTCCGGCCTCATGGACAACCTGGTGCGGCCCGCGGCGCCGCGCGCGTGCCGGCCGCCGCCCCGCCGCCTCCCATTTGATGCCAATCGATTGGCGTCAGCGCGCGCACCCGTCGCAGCCCTTGCGTCCCTCGCTGCCAAGGTCCATGCAGGCTGTCCTGACCTCCTCTTTTTCCGAGTAAGTATTAAAAGCTTTCGCTGGCATGGTAGGATGTAGCGTTTGACCTAAACGGATAAGCGGACCTGTGACGCGCAAGCGGCGTGCATCGCGCGGCTAGCGGTGCTTGTGGCTGCAGGGGGGATGCGCGCGCTTGCAGCGGACGAGGCTCCGCGCACGGCCGCGAGCACACCCACTGGCCAAGCGCGCGCAGGCCAGAAACGCTCGGCGGCGCTGACGCGCAGAAGGCCTTGCTGCAGCTATTGCAGCGCGTGGCAGCTGGCATGGCGCGCGGCCGCCGGCGCGGCGCGGCCGCCGACGGCGCTGGCGCCGCGCGCAGGTGCTCAGCGAGGAGCAGCGCGCGGAGATGCATGGCGTGGAGGCGCAGCTGAAGCGGCGCGTCGCGGTCGGCGCGGCGGTCGCCGAGCGCCGGCTGGTGGACGAGCTGGTGCGCTGCGGCGCGCCCGAGCCGCTCGTGCGCCGCGCGCTGCACTTCCTCATCCAGCGCGGCGACTTTGAGGCCTTCCGCGAGCGCCGCTTCGTGCGCCGGCGGGCCTGAGGCGCAGGCCCTAGCGCAGGCCCTGCGCTGCTCCTGTGCCGCTCATGGCGGGGCGGCACTGGCGCCTGCGCTGGGACAACCGTGGTGACTATATCTGTCAGCAGAGGCTGTGAGACTGTGCCCATGTGTGCCATGCTCACCATGTTGCCATCCACCCGCGGCCTGTGGGGTCAGCAAACTCTGCGAGACGGGGCCCAGATGCGCGCATGCGAGCGACATGGCGCCGGGATGAATGCATGCATATTGTGTATCATTGTTTGGGGGGTGTGAACACTTGGCAAACATTGAACTTGGGTGAGCTTCCGTGGAACCCCTTTGCGGCACCAACAATAATGTAAACCAGCACTTGGTGCTCAATACGGGCCAGCGTGTGCTCTATGTCGGCATGGCTATCATTGTAAAGCGTGCTGCGACAATCGCCATGGCAGCGGAAGGGATGAACTAGGCACTGCGCCCAAGCTCTTCCGCAAGGGATGGGGCGCTGAAGGCTTGCAAATGACAAGTTGTGACCCATGAGCACTCCACAGCTCCAACGCGCGCGCAGCAGACAAGCCATGGACCTCGCGCCGCGCGCAGCATCCTAGTCCGCGCGAGTCGGCCCACCGCCAGCGCCCAGGCCGTCGCCGGGCTCCCCAGCAGGGCTCTCGGCCTCAGACTCCGACTCCTCCACTTCCCAGCCGCCGTCAGCCTCGGCGGCGGCCCCCGCCGCTCCGGCATCCCCCCTCAGCTTCTGCGTAGCGAGCGCGCGCAGCAGCGACGCCTGCCCGCAGGCGCACGGGCAGCATGACTACGCAGGCCATGGCATGATACAGCCACAAGCCTTACTCACTGTCCTCTCGCTGCCCAGTCCTTTCAGGCGGGCATAACACATGGTTCGCAAGGTGCTGTACAGTGCCCAAAAACACGCACGCGCTCCCCAGCCTGAGCGCGCGCCGAGCGAGCAGGCAGCAGGTGCGCAGGCAGCACGACGGCATGGCGCCAGGCAGTGCGTCCCCGGCTGGCACAGCCCTTCACCAGCAGCAGGACGCGAGTATTGGGGGCTGTTCCTTCGTAGTATGCTCACAGGGGCCCGTGCGTGTGGGCGCAGGGCCGCCACCTGCCAGATGTCCATGACCATGTGCCCGGGCAGGCTGCCCTCAAGGATGCCGGCCTGCACAGCGGCCCCAAGCGCCACCGCCTGCGGCGCGGCGCACAGCGGCGCTGAGCTGCTCCGCGCTCGCGGCGCGCTGCCACAGGCCCAACAGCCTGTCAGCCTCTCCATGCCGCTGTGTTGGGGGCCGTCACCGCTTTTGTGTGAGTACCAGTGGGCTGAGGCAGGTCCAGCAATCGGCTGCGCAGCGCACGAGTGCGAACAGTAACATGCAGCCATGCCCAGTGACATCTGTTGCGCGGTCCACACCGGTCCAGCGCTGCCTGAGGCATCACGCTTCAAGCCAGCCATTGCTGGCCAGGGCGCGGGCGCATACATGGCCGCTGCTCGCTGCGCAGGCGTCATGCCGGGACTCTTACAGAGCTGCGGCCGCCCCGCGAGCAGGCAGGCCGGCCCCGGCTGCGCACCAGGTCGGGGTCGACGTTCGCGCCGGCCGGCTCCAGGCCGGTCATGTTGCGCACGAAGCGCCGGAAGGCGGGCATGCGCGTCGCGCCGCCGACGAGCAGCAGCGCGCCGACGGGCGCGCGCCGCTTGGGGCGCGCGCCGGGCCCTGCGCCGCCCTCGCCGCCGGCGCCGCCCAGCGCGGTGCCCAGGTCGACGCCCGCCTGCGCTCTCGCTGGCCCGCACCCAGTTCAGGCGCCTCTCTGATCCCGGCTCTGCTGCGCCAGAGGCAGCGTGGCGCGGGGGTGCCTCCCGCCTGCGCTCGCACCGGCCACGCCACACCCAGGCGCCCGTGTACCCACCCAGAATCCTCGTGCTGAGGGCCCGCCTAGGGACAAGCTGCCGCACAGCATTGCGCGGTTGTCAAGGCTGAGAGAACGCTGTGCCGGGCGTCAGAGAAAGGATGACGATCCTCGTCACGCTAGCCGCCTATGCGGCGCCACGGCGGCCGCATGGTGGCTGTGTCCGGCTAAAGAATAACGGTCATCATGCGCCCGACAGGCAGCCCAAGCAGCAAGGGTGACCGATGTCCCCAAGGCATGGGCGCTGTGCGCCCGAGCATGTGCACATACAGACGGCAGTGGGTGTCAGCCACAGTTTATAGTGTCATCTGCGGCCCAGCCGATGCCGGCGCGCCTGGTCAGGAGGTGGAAAACGTGCTTGCGCACGGCATCACTCACCCAATGGGATCTACTCAAAAGCCACTCTTGGCTGCACTCGGGCAAACTGTGGAATGGCCTACCAATCATGCGCAAAACACCAAAGCATACCACATGATCCCTTGGCCTTTCCTATGTGTTGTGGCGCGCGTGTCAGGATCGAAACTGGTTTGTCATCCGCTCGGCGTCCCAGCGACGGGGCCGTCAGGAGAAAGAAGACCATTCGTGTGCATCATCCACGCGGCCGGCCGCAGGGCCTGCTGTCCCCAAACCGCGCGCACTGCTGGACGCCCCGGGGGCCACGCCGCCGCGCACGCGCGCGGCTGGCCAAAGCCGGCAGCGGGCGCAAGCGGCCCAGCCAGGCCTGCAGGCGCCCACGGCATGCCGTACCTCTCACCAGCCCTCTCACCAGCCCCGCACCTGCGCCATGCACCAGGACCACGCCCTTGCCCCACCCTACCCCACCTCGGCTGCACGGGCGCGGCCCGCGGCGCACCTGCCAGCAGGCCGCGTCGATGGGCAGGCGCATGCGCCGGAAGAGCGGCGCGGCCAGGCTCTCCAGCGCCTGCCGCGTCAGCACCGCCAGGCCGCCGCCCGCGCCCGGCACGCGCAGCGCCACGCGCGGCGCGTCGGTCAGCCGCACCTGCGCGGCGCCCCCGCCTCGCTCCCGAGCCGGCCGGGGCGCATGCAGGTCGCCCCCGCTGGCGGGCCGCACAGACCATGTGGTTCTGGCTGGCATGCGCTCTGCCAAGCAGACATGCTTCATGCAAGCCAGAGCTTATCCTCGGTGATGCGGCACGGCACCACATAGCCGCGGCGTGCTGCTCCAGCAGGCAGCCGGCAGCGCCACGAGCGTGAGCAGCGGGCGCCCAGGGACCGGGGTCGGCACCTTGGCCGCCTCGGCCAGTGCGCACAGGTTGGCCAGGAAGCCGGGCTCGCGCCAGTCCACGCCCTGCAGGCACGTCTCAGCCAGCCACTCCACGATCGCGTTGTTGAAGTCGTCGCCGCCTGCGCGCGCCAGGCCGGACGCGTGAGCACTCTGGCGATTCCGTCCGGCTCAGCATTGTCCGCCCACAGGGTCATTGACACGCCATCATGGCTGCGGTGACAGGAGGACGCGCGGGCGCCGTGCCGGAGCGCATCCTGCCCCGAGCTGCATGTAGCCGTGCCCGTGACCAGGGGCGCGGTGCCCCGCAACCTGCCCCGGCGCGCCTCCCCCTGCGGGGCCGCACCCAGGCGCGCGTCGCCGCCCGTGGCTAGCACCTCTACCACACCGCCGCCCAGCTCCAGCAGCGACACGTCCCAGGTGCCGCCGCCCAGGTCGAGCACGAGCGCCGTCTGGTCCTCCTCGGCCGACACGCCGTACGCGAGCGCGGCCGCGACGGGCTCCCTGCCGCGCGCGCGTGGCGCTCGCCTCCGCAGGACGGCTTCGAAGTCATGCTTCAAGCAGGGGTACGGCCCCGGCAGAGCTCCCAAGGCTGGCACGGACCCGGCCCGGTGCCAGGCATGCCAGCTGCGCTCCCGCAACGCATGGCAAATATGGCACACGGCGCCGCAGGCAGGGACCCGCACGCGCATCCGCCCTGAAGCCTGTCTAGCAAGCAGCGCAGCCCCGATGACTTACTCTGCGCTCCCACTAGCCCCGCTCCCCACCCAGCAGCGGCCCCGCGCACCTGATGAGGCGAATCACCTCCAGGCCGGCCAGCCGCCCGGCGGCCGACGTCGCCTCGCGCTGCGCCTCAGTGAAGTACGCCGGCACCTGCCGACCGGGCCGCAGCTTGAGAGGCAGCTTCTGCGCTACCGCTGCTGTCGCCCTGCACTTACTTGATCGAGCTGCCTGTCTGCCACAGCGCCCTGGCGCATGCGAGTCGGCGTAGGCGGCGCACGAGCTCTGTGGTTTGAGCCGCCATGCAGAGCGTGTGCCGGTCAGCCCGGGGCGGAGGGCGGGCGGCCTGCCGGGCAGCTGGGGCGCGTGCGCCCACAAGCGCTTGCCCATGATGCGAGGCTGATGCGGGACACGGGCATGCGGGGCTCACAGAGATGACCGCCTTGCGGACGACCGCGCCCGTGAAGCTCTCGGCGGCCGCCAGGAGCTCGGCCAGCACATATGCGGATACCTGCGCATCCGGGCAGCCAGCTGGGACGCGCACGCCTGCGCACGCCCGCACGCCTCCTGCGGACCGCCATCATGCGGCGACATGCAGTCCATCCTACCAGCGCCCCAGCAATTAGGCCGGACTCGGGGCTCCACACTAGGGCCAGCCAGGGGAGCGGCCCCCCGGCACGCGCCTCCTCAGGGTACAGCGTGCCGCCGTCCACCGCGGGGCACGTCAGGCGCACCGCGCCCTGCTCATCCGCGCCGACGCCGTAGGCCACCTGCGCGCCAAGGCCTCCGCTCGCGCCACGCGCCGCCCCAGGCGGCTGCAGCCGCTGAGCGGGCGCCAGGCAGTGCATAGCGCGCTGCGCGCCGTGCCTGGCCGCGGGCGTCAAGCATGCAGGCATGCAGGGTCAGAGTTCAGGCTCGCATGCATGCACGGTCCATGCCAGTCGGCCAGCGAACCGGCTCGCAGCTCCTGAACACGAGCGTGCTGCGCATGGAAGACAGACCTGACGGCAGTGCCCCAGTCCCGCATGCTGGGCAAGGGTGCAGGCAGGGCCGAGTGCCTGCACCACAACAAGCGCGGCGACCCGGTGCTGGTGCGAAGCCAAGCCAGCATGTGCTTTGGTCAGCCTGCGACCCACTGACGCCTTTGCAAGCATACGGGGTGCGGGTGGCGGCGGCGCGCCCGCTGGGCATCCTCCGCGACCGCGCTGAACTCCTGCCCGATCAGCCGCTTGACCGAGTAGAACGTGCAGCCGGGATTTGTGGCGGCCTGGCTGCGAAGCGTGTGAGGTTGAGTGCGTGCAGAGGCCTAAGCAGGAGCTGACGGCCCCAAGTTCAGCACACCGGGCGCGCATGACGGCTCTTATCAAGCAGACACGGCACTGACTGCCTAGCTCTGTGCAGGAGCAGTATGAGTAATTTAGATTGTGAGCTGGCGGTCAGCTCAAGCGACAGGCCACTTGCACCGGGCCTGCGGTGCCTCCCGCACAACCACACCACCTGCACATAGTGGCGCTGGCTCTGGTCCAGCAGGCCTGGCTGCGGAGCGGCGCACCGCTTGGCCGCCTTGCCGACCAGCACGCCGCCGTTATCCTGAAAGGCGACCACGGATGGCAGCGTGTCGCCATCGACTGTGGGCACAACGACCGGCTGCCCTTTGCGCAGCACCTGGAGCAGCACTGCGGCGCGTCAGCCAAGCTTCAGGAACCTGTCTGGCAATTCAGTTGAAGCGCACTGCGCACCGCGACAGCGGAATTGGTCGTCCCCAAGTCAATGCCTACCACTACCTCGCGGCTTTCCTTGGCGGCCTGCGGCAACATGAGTGCTCACGGCTCGGCAAACGTCCTTTCAGGTACACTGCGCACACAACGCAGCGCTGCATGCATGGGAGGCGGGCGGCGGCTGACCGTGCAGTGGACGCGCCCCGCACCAACGGCCCTCGTACACCTGCGGTGCTGTGCACTGGGAGGCGGCGGCCGCGGGCGCACAGAGAGCGTGCAGGAAGCTAGACTGGAGAGCGGCGCGGCGTGCGTCATGCGCAGTGCATCACTTCTCACACCCGGCTGCTGCTACCTGAACCGGCCGAGCACAGCCATAGGCATGCTAGCCACTTCTGGCGCTGCGGCTGCTCTGCACTTTGCCTCACTGCAGGTAATCGTCCAAAGAAAATTTGAGGCGCCTTTCCACAGTGACCGACTGAGCCAGTCGGACTGGCCCGTTGGGACCACGCAGATAATACATTCAAAACAGAAGCACTTTGCACCGTTGGGCCGATCTACAGCGAGCACTGCCTTCAGACCTCGGACTGCTCGTCAGCAGCCATGCCGCGCGGCAAACGCAAGGAGGCTGGCGCAGGCGCGGCCGAGGCCAAGAAGGCCAAGACCGGGCTGCACGCAGGCGACGCGCTCCCAGAGCTGAAGGAGCTGCGCGACGAGGCTGACAAGCCTGTGCAGCTCAATGTGCGCACTAGTAGAGCCCTTAGCATCTTGTTGGTGCCACCTCGCACTGCGAACATCCAAATGTGGGATGAGAGCATCAATATGCTTGCCAGGCAGCGCCTCTGGCTTGCTGTCCGTCGTTCTGAGACTGACGCGTCCCTGCCCGCTGCAGGAAATCGTGAAAAGCACCGGCGTTGTCATCTTCTGTTTCCCGAAGGCCAACACCCCGGTGCGCCCCTGCTGGCGCGCCGCACCAGTCCACACGCACTTCATCACTGCGTGGCCAAGTCCGAGGACTACCAACAGCGCAGCGCTGCGTTGGCCTAGTTAGCTTGATGTCAACATCCTGGTAACTTGATGCTAACAATCAATCGATGACCCACAGGGCTGCACGAAGCAGGCTGTGGCGTTCAGCGAGCACGTTGATGACTTCCAGAAGGCCGGCTACACGGTGCGGAGCTGACGCCAGCGCCGGCCGCGGTGCTGTCTGATGGTGGCGCGGTCTGCGGTCTGGACCTGACAGCCTCTGCTGCGCTCCGGGAACAGGTGTACGGCATGTCGGCCGACAAGCCCAAGAGCCTGGCGAGCTGGAAGGAGAAGCAGAGCCTGCGGTACAGCCTGCTGAGCGCGCCCGACGAGGTCTGCCCCTCACCACTTTTGTTTTCTGCAGCGTGCCTGTTTTGGTGCCTTCCTTGGAGGTTGCCTTCCCTGGGGGGGTTGCATCGCAGCCTGTGCGCCGTCTGCTCAACGGCAGCCTGAGCTGTGCGGCAGAGCCTGCTCACGCGGCCGCAGGTGCTCAAGGCCCTGGGCGTGAAGAAGGGGCGCGGCGTGCAGAGGCGCGGCCGGCCACCCTCTGTTGCCCCAGCTGGGTCTCCCCGAGTGCTAGGAGAGTGCATGGCAGTGTGCTGGTGTGAGTGTTCTGGTTGAGCAGCGTTTGGCGAGGGCGGCTGAGGGGCAGGCTGGGTGCCTGCGAGACGTCGCCTGCGCCCGAAGCCCGACGGCATGACGCGGTCGGGCGCGCGCCAGGTCGCACATGGTCATCGCCAAGGGCGGCGCGTTCAAGGATGTGAGCGTTGGCGTGACGCCGGCGGCGTCCGCGGCCGACGCGCTCGCGGCCGCGGCCGGCGGGGAGGCCGTGCCGGCGCCGGCGGCCGCGGAGGCCGCGCAGGAGAAGGCAGAGGCGGCTGCGGAGCCCCCTGAGGACACAAAGGAGGGGCCGCAGGTGCGCTGCGACCGCCTGTCTGTGCCAGGCTTGATGGTTGATCGTACAGAGCGGCTCCCGAGCACTGATCGGCAGAAGCATGAGCGGCAGCCAGCCAGTATTGGTGCGGGCGCGGCAGAGCTGCATGCCTGTGCCATGCATGGTGCTGCATCGTAGTCCGTCTGTGGAGCGTGCGACAACCGGTGTCAAGTATGGGACTGGTTGCGCAGGCCATGGAGGGCGTCGCAGCGGCAAACGGCGAGGCCGCTGCAGCGGGCGCGCAGTCCAATGCCGCGGGTAGCGCCGGCGCCACGGCGCTCAAGGGCCCCGCCGCAGCGGGCGGCGCCGCTGCCGCGCCCGTTCCGACGCCGCCCGCGATCGAGGCCGCCCCCACAATCAACGGTGTCGCTCCCTCAACAGCGGCACCGGCGGTGGGCAGTGCCGGCGCTGCCGGCGAGCCGGCGCCCAAGCAGGCTGTGGAAGGCGAGACCGGCACCGCCGCGGACGCTTCCTATACCGCCGGTGCGCCCGCCGCCGCGGCAGCCGGCGCCGGTGACGCCGCGGCAGAGCCGCTCGCGACGGCCGAGCCTGAGACCGTGCCTGCGACAGCCGAGCCTGCCGCGGCTGAGCCCGCAGCTGCCGCGGTGGCGGCCGGTGCCGCGCCTGACAAGGCTGTCGAGGCAGCCGGCGGCGTGGCCGCAAGCTAGGCGTCGCGTGGAGCTCCAAGGCTGGGTCGCTGACACCGCGCCTGCAGCCGCCAGCCCCGCCTGCAGCGGTTGTGGTGGCGGCTGGCGCTGAGAGAGCGGCCGCGAGCCTGCCAGGCCTGCCAAGGCGGCCTGAAGATGTGGGTTATCGCCAGGGGGTGCGTGTGGGACGGGCGCATGGATCCATGCGGTCAGCGCGAGACAAGGCGTTTGCAGCGAAAGAGGGGGTTTGCCAGAGGCTGTGGCCTCAAGGAAGAGTGGATCTGTGCTGGAGCCAGGGCTGATGTGTACGAGTGAAGGGCCCCTGTGAGCGTACGGCTTGAGCGGCTCGGCAACCCGACCAGTGTTTGCTGTGGTCTGTGTGTGCTTTGAGGGAAAACCTGCTGCTGGCACGAGCCTGGCAACTCCACGATGAACATGTCACCAGTGGGTGCTCCTGTCCCAGTGTGCTATGCTTAATGGGGAAACGAACCGCCTCCCTGGCATGCAGGTATACATAGACTTCCAGGCACTGCAGGCGCGCCGAGGATGCGCATGGAGCTTTGTATAGGTGACTGCCATGCACTCAATTTTGGCTCACGCCATGAAGCGCCTGTTTGTGAGGTTTGGTGAGGTGCCTTTCTCTTTTCCTTGTGCAAAATAACGGAGCCGTGCGAAGAACAGGCTCTACGACATCAGCCACTGGCTGGTCAGTGCATGCCTGCCCTACTGGCTGTGCACACATTGCATGTCATGCATGCAGAACAATACGACACACACATATGCACACCAGCGGCTCCCGCGTTTGCCTACGGGCCAGAGTCTAGCAGTGCATCACCTGACGAACTCCTCATGAGATGCACTTTGGAGGCCACAGCCCACAGCGACCTATTGTGATGTGTCTAGTACCCCAGCCAGCCGGGCCGGGTCAAATTACATGCTCTGGCCACGTCTGATCGTCGGCCACGCACAAGCCATCGCTCAGGTTCGCACAGACAGCGCCTGTGTGCATACAAGAGCAGCACAGAGCGATGCCGAGTGCAGGCCAAGACATGCATGCGCCCAAGCAGGCTGTGGAAGGCGGCACTGCCGCGGACGCCTCCTACACGGCAGGCGCGCCAGCCGCCGCGCCAGGCAACGACGGGCCTGCATCAAAGCCGATTGCGACGACCGAGCCTGTGACAACGCCCGCTGCGGGCGAGGCTGGGGCTGATGAGGCCGCAATCGCAAAGGAGGCAGGCGCAGCGCCCGACAAGGCTGTCGAGGCGGCCGGCGGCGTGATCGCGAGCTAGGCGCTGCGTGGGACTCGAGCGCTACGGCGGACCTGGCGTCACACCAGTGGCCGTTTGCTGCGCCTACGTCCGGGATTGCCGCAGCTGGGGCTGCGGGTGGCAGGTTGCCAACGCCTGCTACGGCGGCAGGGGGGGTGGCGCCAAGTGACGCAGGCGGGACAGGCACAGTGGTGTTGCGCAAGCAGTGCTTACACGTTCTGCACCATGAACACTGGCCCTGACGGGGCATCGTCCTGTGTCCCACTTTCAGCTCGAGCGTTCCACGCGCAGCCTTCACACCGATGCTGCATGCAGTGCATGCGGGCTGAGGATTTGCATGGGGCACTGCCCTGTGGAGGGATCAACCTTGGTTTTGCTGAATGCATGTGCTGCGCCTTCTTGTGATTGTAAAGGAATGCCTGTTGCTTTCAGCAGTGTCGTTCAAGCAAATTCTGTGGTACCAGAAGCATTTGCGCATTACATGTGCACATACTGCTTAAGAAGCACATCACGCATATGAGACGTACGTCTGAGACGCTGCGATGCGTGGGCCATTGTCAGGCTATATGCACATTTGCAGGCTGACTCCAGACATCACAACCTGCCCCAGGACGCAGTAGAAAGTGCCGCCCAGCCCCTTGTCACTGCATACCTTGTGCAGGATGGCAGGCAGGTGTGTCGAGACTTGCAGGCGCCAGCTAGGTGCGCTCGCCAGCGCCGGCCGGCGAGCTGCTGGCTGTGGCTCTGGCCGCGACGGTCTCGGCGGCGTCAACGCCGGGACCGTCGCCCAGGTCCATGTGCTCGGACAGCGCCTGCGCGGGCGGCGCAGGGCGCGTGTGCAACCACAGGCCAGTCCGCGTGCTCAGCAGCAGGGGTGGGGCAGCCCGCGCATGGCCCACGCGCGGACGGTCGCACAGGCGTGCGCAGCAAACCACATCTGCGCGTCAGGCAGCGTTGCGCCGTCCGTCGGCGGACCGCCAAGGCGGACGGGTGCGGCGTGCGTGCCAAGGCTGCACGCTGCTGCCGGCCCACAAACACAATAGACAGCATGCAACGCAAGCATGCAGGCGGCGAGCCCGCACCTCGCGCAGCGCCTCCGTGCGCGCGCGATTATGGCCGAGCTGCGCGTCCAGCAGCGCGGCGAGCGCCGCGCCCTGCGCAGCGCTCGCCCGCTCGCCGTCCGCGGCCTCGCGCGCGGCAGCTGCACGCTCTCCCTCCAGCGATGCTACCTGCGGGCGCCGCGCCCCGCTCCTTCTCTGCAGCCCCACACTGTTTCGCGCGCTGGCTAGCGTGGGGAGGCGGCCCTGGGCGGGCGCGCGCCGGCGGCGGCGCCAGCCCTGCGCGCGCGCTTGCCAGGAGCTGCTCGTGCCTGCCCGCTTCTCAGCCTGCGGTGGCGGCTGCAGCCGGGCGCTGGGGAATCAGACTCGCCCGCCTTCCTGCAGCATGCTGTCTCTGGGGTACAAAGACGAGCCCGTCCCTGATCTGGCATGCTGCATGCAAGGACCACGCATGGACGCTGCAAGCAGCCCAGTTCCATGGCAGCCGCGCTCGTCACTGTTGATCAGCTCGCGCAGGGTAGCGAGCTGCCTCTGACAGTGGCGCAAGGGTGCATGTGTCCCTGTTTGCGTGCCACGTGTTCCCCCTCGCTTCCCACTCTGCGCGCAAGCCCAAAGCGTGCATGCCCGGGCCGTGTGCGCGCTCAGGCCCACCCAGAAGCACGCCCCCCTGGACATCGTGTGACAGCCTGACTGGGGCACGCGCGGGCTCGGCGCGCGCCCGGGCCTCCAGCGCGGCGACCACGGCCTCGCGCTGCGCGGCGGCCGCGCTGGCCGCCTCCAGCTGCGCCAGCGCCTTGGACAGCAGCGCGCCCAGCTCCTCGCGGTCCCCTGCGCGCGGCGCCGCCCTGCCTCCCGCGCATCGTCACGGCCGGTGCTTGAAGCGCCCCCGCCGCTCTGACACCCACTGCAACGAGGCCCAGGAACAGCCGAGCCAGCGATACACGCTGCCCGTGATCTCGTCCCCTGCGCCACACCAGGCAGCCAGCCAGCCACGGCGCGCCAGAGCCAGGCACAGACAGGGCGGGCACCGCGCGGCTGCCTCTCCAGGCGCCTGCACGGCCTCTTCCCGAGGTCACAGAGCGCCCGTCAGCAGACCCGGGCCACCCGCCGCGCATCGCGGACCGGGCGCACCCGTGGCCTCGACCAGCTGGCGCTGCAGGCGCTCAGCGTGGCCGCCATCGGCGGCGCGCGCGGCGGCCGCGTCCGCGAGCGCGGCGTCCAGCTCCGCCTGGCGCGCGCGCAGCGCGGCCTGCAGCGCAGCCGCCTCGCTCGCGCCGAACCGCTTCTCTGCCTGCGCGGCGCCCCGAGGGTGCTGCTGAGGCCACGGGTGTGTCAGGGCGGCGCTGCATGTGCCAGGCTTGGCTGCGGCCGTGCGGGGCAGGCGGCCGCCGTGGCACGCCGCTGTCGCGCCTGCGGCGCCCGGAGCCGTGCAGCCCCGCCGCGCTCTCGGCGACCTGGCGCATGGTCGGGTCTGCGAGTGCCACACTTGGGCGAATCAAAGTACTGTGCCCGTGCGGTGCGCGGCAGCGCGGACGTGTGATCAGAATCACTGTGTGTAAGGCCATGCAACGCCGGAAAGCTTGACGGAAATTGGCCGAGCCGGGTGCATGCCTGCAGCATGCGCAGCTCCGCCCTTCCCATCACTTACCTCGCGCAGTGCTCATCACCCTCCAGTGCAATTACTGGCAAGCAGGCAGGGCGCGCGCCTGCAGCTGGCGCAGGTCGCGCTCCAGCCGCGCGGCGCGCTTGCGCAGCTCCTCGGCCTCCCGCCGCGCGCCCGCGCGCTCTGCGGCCCACGCGTCCTCCGCGTCCGCCAGCCGCCACAGCGCGGCCTCCAGCGGCGAGCGCGGCACGCCGCAGCGCCGCCGGCCCAGCGGCGGCCGCGCCGGCGGCCGCCCGGCCGCGGCGCAGCCGTGCGTGCGCGGCGCG
>JAABUR0100007261.1_pt1 | contig 13173 bp, 17 predicted proteins | sample 5560091 | NCBI WGS metagenome assembly JAABUR01 (sample SAMN10711879, study PRJNA513375) | rock metagenome | isolation source: Antarctica rocks | place: Antarctica: Victoria Land, University Valley sud
GCGATCCGCGCGGCCATGCCGAGCGCGTCGGCGGCCACGACGCCCGGCGCGCCGCCGCCGCGCGCCGAGGCCGCGGCGACCGCCGCCATGTGCGCGCCCGCGCAGCCGACGAGCGCGGCGTTGGCGGCGGCCAGCTCGGCGGGCGCCGCGACGGCGTGCACGAAGGCCTCCAGGATGCCGTTGACGGCCAGCAGCAGGATGTAGGGGCAGTAGGCGGCGAGCGCGGCGGGCGCGCCGGTCGCCGCCCAGCGCTCGCCGTACGCGAGCCGCAGCAGCAGCTGGCAGTACGCGGGCCCGAACGCGACCGCGAACAGGCCTGCCGCGGCGCGCGGCACTTCACTTCCAGATGTCTTTTTTTTCTTTCCCCCACTACCTTCACGTCGGCAATGGGCAGCCAGGCCTTCCCCCTCTGCTGCATCGTCCTGGATGCATGGCATGCCTGCCTTGCTTGCCTCGGTGCACAAGCCCTTCCTGCCCCCAGCCTCCCTGCCGGGCTGCATGTGGCCGCGCTCAGGCCCCTGAGAGTTTCTGTGGCGGCGCACACATGCGCCGAGTTTGGGAGGGCATGGCATGCAGCGCGACGCCCCCTGAGCAAGCGCACCTACAATCGTGACGGCCCGCACGGCCACCGCCAGCATGCGCGCCTGCCGCGCCGCGGCTGCGGCCGTTGAAGACGCCGCACCCCTTGCAGCGCCCTCGTCATGGGCACCAGCGTCGGTGCGAGCCTGGCGCGGCATACCTCGTCAGGGCGCCGCTCGGGCGCGCACAGCTGTAGCAGGGGAGGCTGCGTGACACACGCTGACAAACTCATTCGCACAACAACACCGTACGGGAAGCAGTACATCTATTGAAGCGCTCCCACTCCAGCAGTGGATGATGTTGGAATGCTACTGCACACACATGACAGCCTGAAATATAGCGACAGCAGCTGCTGCTCGATGAGAGTCATGCGGCGGAGCGAGCGCACCGCGCCACTGCCGCCGCCGCCGCCACCGCCGCCGCCGCCGGGCCGCGCGAATGCCAGGAAGGCGGCCTCCTCGAACGGCTGGAAGACGGTGCGCACGACGAGCGAGCCCAGGTTGGACGCCAGGCCGTACACGCCCTGCTGCGCCGCGCTCTGCGTGGCCACCAGCACCAGCTTGGAGCCCTCCGCCAGCACCAGCTTCTCGGCCGCCTGCGCGCGCGGTAGGGTTGACACTGTCCTAATCTTATTATGTGGGGTTAGGGTTAGGGTTAGGCAGCACCCGCTTGGAGCCCTCCCCAGCACCAGCTTCTCGGCCGCCTGTGCGGGCGGTAGGGTTATGCGTGCGCGGTAGGGTTAAACCCTATGCCAACCTCATGCTCAGCCGGCGGCGGGTCACGCCCGTGCGCCGCGGATTCAGCGGGGGCTGGGGCGCCAGCTGAGCCCCCTCTGTCTCGCCGGGCGGGGGCCAGGCGGTCGCCGGCGCGGCGCGGCCCCCGACAACCGCACAGCCCGTCGTCATGCGTGAGGAGCACGGGCGCGCCGCCCACCGCACCCGGCACACACTGTAGCTGGTTGGGCTGTAGGGTGCAAAGGGCGGCGTCAGGATTTCTGGCCCGGGCCAGCTCACGGGGTGCGCGCCTGCAGCGTGAAGCTCGCGCACAGCCGCAGCGTGCGGCCCTCCAGCAGCGGTCGCCGCTCCTCGCCCTCGCCACTGCAACGCCCTGCCAACTCACGATGCCCTCTGCGAGCGCCGTCCGCGGCAGGCCGGGTATCCCTGAAGCCCGCGTCTCCGTCCGCCCCGCATGACCGCTCCGCTGCCGCATCCTTAGCTGCATGACCCCGCGCGCCCTCCCCCTCGGCCGCCCCGCCTGCCTGCTGAGCCTGATCGGGCTGGCCGCCGCCGGCAGGGCAGGCCTGCTCAGGCTCAGCAGCCACGGCCCGGCGCCTCGCATCCAGTGCAGCAGCCGGCCGGGCGCTGCAGGCTGGCTCGGACCCTGATGCCGCCGGCGGCGCCGCGCAGGCGGCCCCTGACGCTGCCGCGGTCCGCCCCTTGCGGTGCTGTGCCGCCAGCTCTGGCGCGTACGCGGCGACATACGCCGCCAGCGTTACGCCCGCATAGGCAAGCTGCGCGGCCCAGCAGACGCATGTCAGGCCGATGCGACAGCGCACGGGAGCCAGGCACGCTTCTCGGCCGAGCGCTGCCGGCAGCAGCCGCTCGAGCGCTGTCGGGCTGCGCAGCGGGCGGGCGCGCGGCCGTGCCTGGCCCCAGGAGAGCGCGAGCGCGGGCGCGCAGGCGCCGCGCGCCAGCAGCGCCAGCGTGAGCGCGCCGCGCGCAAGCGTGGCCGTGGCCTCCGCGCCCACGCGCAGGCCGAAGCGCAGCTGCGCGGCGCCCAGGATGTACAGCGGCTCCGCAGCCAGCTCAACCAGCGCCGCGGCGCCTGTGCGCGCGCGAATGCAGGGGTTGCATCTTCTCTGGAGGGCGCCGGGTTCGGAAGGTGCCTGGCGACACCGGCTCAACTGGCGGCACCGGCGCTGCATCCAGCCTCGGCTCAGGCACGGGCCATGAGGCAGCAGGGGTAGCGGGCGCCGAGAGTACCTGCAGCGATATACAAAGCGCGCACCCTGCATGTAGACGGCGGTCGGGTAGGGGTCGCCGGGCGCGGCCGGGCCGTGCCGGCGCAGCACCAGGCCGCACACGGCCGCGGCGGCCACCGCGCCGAAGGGCAGGACGAGCGAGGCGGTGGCCAGCAGCCGGGGGACGTCCACCGCGCCGGCGCCGCCCGGGGCGTCCTGCTGCGAGCGCAGGCAGCCGCGGCGGAAGCCCTCCCGGCTGAGGAAGAGCACGGCGGTGTTGATCAGGTGGAACTGCACAGAGGCCAGCTGCACGGAGGAGGGGCGCTGTGTCAACGCGTGCCTGTGGTGAGGCTACAGGGCGCGCTGCGTGCCGCAAGCAAGCCAGCTAAGGCATGTGGCTTGGCCTGGCCTGTCTGCCTGCTCAACCACACTACAACAGGGCCGGGCAGAGCCGCAGCGCACCCCATAGGAGGCTACGGAGAGCAGGCGCGCGGTCGCAAGGTTGAGCGCGAAAGTGATCAAGCGCGTAGACACCTGCGAAACTGCAGCGCTTGCCCTGGTCAGGCTCGTCCCCGGCAACTCACACCAGTGCAGGGCGCCGGCTGCATGTCTCTCGAGGGTACGCACGGACAAGGTGAGCAAAGCCGGTGAGGAGGACGGATCCGCTGTCAGAGCGCATCGCAGCAGTGATCTCTCCTCAGCGGAGCCCATGCACAGCCCCAGCGCGTGCGCAGTGCATAACAGCAACCTTTCTCTGTAAGAGCTCTGGTCCAATCAGGTCAGGAGTCCCGCTACTGACGTGATCTCCAGTCATAGATCTGGCAGCACACTGAGGTATGCACTCAACAGCGCAGCAATCATCCAAGGGAGGCAAGGACGTCGAGCTCGCTATTGATATCGAAGTCTTCGATTCGAAGAGGAGGAAAAACATAACCTGGTGTGGCCCTAGTCGATAGTTTCCCTACCCCCCAGCCGTCAAGCGCAACAAGCAGCAACCGGCCTGCCCTTTTCAAGCACTGGGGGAGCCTGGCCGCCGGCACAGAGTTGCCTGGCCACGATGACGGAGGTGCGCTGCCCGCCTGCGCCGTGCATGCGCTGGTCGACATGCTGCCGAGTTGCTGACGGGTGCGTGTGCTGCGCGCGCAGTCGGTGCAGACCTTTGGGCGCAAGGTGCGGCGCCCCGCCGCGTGCGCGATTGGCGGCCGATGTTGGGACCTGCGCGTTGTGCGAGCGGCGGGCCGTGACGCGCCGGGCGGCGCGATCACCGGCTGCGGAGCCTGACGCCGCGTTGCGCTGTGCGCGCAGAAGACGGCGGTGGCGGTGGCGTACGTGAAGCGCGGCACCGGGCTGCTCAAGCTCAATGGTGCGTTGTGCAGCATCAACCGGGGAGCCTTCTGCAGCGGAGGGCATCTGGCTCCTTCTGTTGAGCGTGTGAGGTCTCAGGGAGTGGTCTGAGCACACACTCGCAGCCTTCGGCTGCACTCTTGATAAGCACTTGCCTTGGTGGCGTTGCACTAACAGTCAGCCTCCTCTTTACAGGCTTCAGCTATGTTTGGTGCTCCCTTGAGTGCTTCAACATCCCACGACTTGTTCGCAGCTCACGCACAAGCTCTCCTGGGTGCAATTCAGTGACGGCACCGTCTGGCAGCACGGGTGTATGTGTGGCAGCTTTGTCTCGATATGTGTACTAGCACTGTCTCGAGAAGTGTACTAGCACTGTCTCGAGAAGGGAAGCGTTACTTCGCAGCAGCTGCGCTTGCGGTTGGCACTGCGGGCACCAGCAGGTGCCAAGCGTGTTGCGAGCAGATGTGTGCAGGCTGCACACAGTGGTGAGTCGCAGGCTTGCCGCTAGAGCTGCTGCAGCCGGGCGTGCTCCGCTAACACCAGCGCAGACGCTGCGAGTGAGCTGGGGGCGGGGAAGACCATGAGTGCGCAGCAGCAGGAGCGCGCAGCATAGGATGTCGCGCGCTGAGCGCGCAGCGCGGCGCGGCCGCGCAGGGTCGCCGCTGGAGCTGCTGCAGCCGGAGACGCTGCGCTGGAAGGTGATGGAGCCGGTGAACCTGCTGGGCAAGGAGAAATTTGCCGCGGTCGACATCCGCCTGCGCGTCAAGGGCGGCGGCCACGTGTCGCAGGCGTACGGTGCGTGGGGTTCAGGCTCGAGGGTCAGGGTGAAGGTCCTTGAGCCCGCGCAGGACCGAGCTGGCGTAGTGAGATGCGTGTCGCGGGTGTGCTCACTTTGCTAGCAAAGTCCAAATGCCTCTACACTGCTTGCAAGCCCTATGTTTTGGGGTGCCACAAGGGCGCTCGTGGCCGAGTGTGCCCCTGGTGCTTGGTGGCACCAGCATGCGCTCGTGTGCGGCGACCCTGCATGCGAGCTCGAGGGATTTGCACGCGCTGCCTGATTTGTCACGACATGCATGACCATGCATCCGCAGCCTCCTGTGTTGGGCCCGAGGCCACATGCGGGCGCTCTTGTTGCCATGCTTTTGGGGTCTCTGGCCTATGTGTCAGGATGTCCGCTGGGCCATGCATGTGGAGCGTGCATCGCTGCGCGCGGCGGCGCTGGGCTGCTGACAACAGTGTGCGCCGCGCAGCCATCCGGCAAGCGATCGCCAAGGGCCTGGTGGCCTTCTACCAGAAATGTGCGCACCCGCCAAGGCGTGTGTTTATTTGCATTCCATAGTATGCATACAGCAATGCTGTCGCCATCGAGGAGGCTGACGTGCTGACGGACCTGGTGGTTCCGTCTGTGATTGGATGTGACATGCGGAGGGCGTCTGGCAAGCGGTGCACCTGCAGCACATTGGCGCGTCGCCGGGGCGGCGCCTGTGCGGAGGCGAGCGCAGGGCCGCTGCAGAGCCGGCCGGCCTGCGCCGTTCCGCGCTGGCGCCACTGTGGACCTGGCTCACGTGCGGTGTGTCCCTGGCGCAGACGTGGACGAGCAGGCGAAGAAGGAGATCAAGGAGGTGCTGGTCAAGTATGACCGCACGCTGCTTGTCGCAGACCCGCGGCGCTGCGAGCCCAAGAAGTGCGGCCCCGGCCTCCCAGCACCGGCCGCACTGAGCATCACTGGTTGTTCTTTGAGCTGTTGGGGCTCTCATTCTCAGGGGTGGTTCTACCAGCGAGCTGTGCTCGGCACAGCGACGTCTGTTGGTCGCGTGCTGCTGAGTCTGACCTCGAGGGCATGTGTGGGCTGCAGTTGGCGTGTTGAGTTGCCCAGGGAGCACCTTGGGGATGTGCGTGGGATTGCACATCTGCAGCGCTTTCAGCATATGCTGCATCCATCCATTTTCTTCTCAGCCGTAACCGTGTTTCTGTCCTTGCTCAGGTTTGGCGGCCCTGGCGCGCGCGCGCGCTTCCAGAAGTCGTACCGCTGAGGCATGCAAGAGCGTGGAGAGGGGGGCTCTGATTCTAGGTTGTGTGGGTTTGGCGCATGCAAGTGCCTGGTGCCTGACTTAGAGGGTGTGCCGAATGTAATGGTAAGCATCTTGAGATGCAGATAAGATCTTGAGATGCGCAACAGCTGGGTCACAAGCTGCTAGGCTCCGCTTGTTTTACATTGTTTCGAGCCGTGGAGCTAAGGATCTGATACCAGGGCGTCTCAGCAGGTGGCAGTCGGCATTACAATCACAAGGTTGAAGTCCCAAAATGGTAACGCGTCAGAAGGAAATGCAGAGGGGATATACACAGGCAAGTTGAATGAGTGCTCTCAGATGCAGCCCATGTGGGGCATGCTTGCCGTAAGAAATGCTCAAGCACTTGCGCCAAACACCGCCAAAAAGAAACACCGCCAAACAGAACACTCGCCCTTCCAACATCCTCCGCGAGCAGCACACGCTGAGAAACCTACACGTATCATCGGCCAGCCCGAGGGACTGCCATCACTCTATAAGTAATCTGGCCTTCTGCTGCTGACCATGCTGTCCGACGTTTGTGCCACATGTGCGGGCAGCAAGGCTGATACCAGCCGGAAGCACCACTCACCACTGGTGCACATGCGTCAGTCATTGGTAGGCGTCACCCAATGCATTGCGCTGTGTGGCAACCGCTGCATCCCATACCAGCACAATGCTGCATGCAAGTGCACCGCCGCAGTACTCATGTATGCTGAACTTTACTGTAAAGATGACCAGACAGACGCTTGTGATGCAGCTGAACCCCGGCATGGCCCCATGCTTCTGAGGAGGCCAACCCACCAAAAAAGACCGGCCTTAAACCATATCACAAACAACGACTTGGAAACCCACAAGCACACTGCTGCCTTGCTAGGTTTGTCACACGTACAGCCACCACCGGTCTCAAAAAATTTGCCACACAGCGGGCATGCCTTTGCCACGCCACACTCCGTCCCAAGCTGATCAATGGAGAATGAACAACAAAATTATTATTCTTGCAGAGCAACCTGGCGCTAAGCTTGCGGGAGCGCGCACGCCCCTGATTGCCTCAATTCTCCAGGGCCTGCATCCTGAACGCGAGCGGCCATCCTCGTCAGCTTGGCAGGCATCGTGGTGGCGCGCGCAAGCCAGCGGATGCTGCTCCGGAGACCTCACCAACATGGACTCAGCCGCCCGGGGTGTTGCAAAAATGCGCGGGGTGTGCGGGGTGTCCTCCGAACCATGCCTGGGGTGCCCTCAGAGAGGGAAGGCCACCCCGGACGCCGCCGCGAGCTCGCGCGACAGCGCCGAGATGCGCGCGCCCGCGCAGCGCTGCTCCAGCAGCTTCTTGAGCCCGGGCACGTGCACCGCGTTGCCGGCGCGGAAGGCCGCCAGCATTGCCTGCACGCCGGGGCCCAGGCTCGCCGGGCCTGCAGGAGGTTGTCTGGCGCATACGGCGTGCGCGCCCGGCACCAGCATGGCGCAGGCCATCGAGGGCGAATCGCCAGGCGTGCAAAGAGCGTGCCGGGCATGCGGCGGGCGCGCTCGGCGCCCATGCAGCACAAACCCTCAAGACTACAGTCATGAGGGCCTCACCGCACCAACATACAAGCGTGCCATCATCCTTGCTGCCAAGTAATGTGAACAGCACACATGCGCAATGTCGCCGAAGTGCGCCGAACGTGATGCCAAGCTTTTGCTGTCGGCTCAGCTTTTGCATCACGTGAAACAACCCTCTCATGCTGACCGCGGACGCGGGAGTAGGGCCGCGAGCAGGGCGGCAGTCGCAGGCGCCTCCGCCGCACCTCGGTGCCGTCGATGGTCTTGGGCGACAGGCGCAGCGTGTAGACCAGGTCGGTCTTGCCAGTTGTGGCGCTCGAGCCCTCGTGCGGCGTGACCATGATCTCCGTGATTTGCGTCTCCACCAGCGCGTCCGCCTGCGCAGCGCCAGATCTCAGTCCTCACCCTAATCCTACGTACCCGGCGTGCTCATCAGGTGCGCTGCAGTGCGTGCCGAGCGATGCGATGCGCTGTTGCTGTCACAAGCAGACACTCGGCGGGGGCGCGCGGGTGGCACCCTGGGCGCCCCGGCGCGCGCGCCTGCCCTGGGCGCAGCGACGGCCCAGCAACGAGCAGGAGCCAAGCATGCATGCATTGCTCTGCTGTAGGCAGCCCCGGGCGCAATGGCGCCGCACAAGGCGGGTTGCCTGCAAGGGTTGCCTGCGAGCAGCCCCGGGCGCGAAGAGACCCAGGCGGTTGCCAGGGAGGCGCCGCATGTCACCGCTGACAAGGCGCGGCAGGCGGCAGGGCAGGCGGGGGGGTGCACAACGCGGGGGCGCCGCAGCCCCCACAGGCCGCCAGGGCGCGGGCGCACGCGCGCGGGGTCGACCCAGCAGCCGGACAGCGTGTGGTAGATGAGCGTGTGGCCGCCGTCAGGCTGCGGCACGCGCGGCACGCGCTGGCGCATCTGGCGCATCGTGCAGTTGGCCGGCGGCGCGGGGAAGGGCTCCACGACGGCACGCAGATCGGCGTTGCCCTCCAGCGCGCCGGTGGACGCCAGGCACCCGACGCTCGTGCTGCCGTCGGCAAAGTTGTCCAGCTGCTCCCTGGGCGGGCCATGCAGCGCTATGGTTAGGGTTAGGATAGCCCCTATGCCGCCTGCCGTGGAGCGCTGGCGCGGCGCGCGGCTGCATGCGCTGGTGCCCCAGGAGCTGGCAACCCAGCGGGCATGCCGCCATCGGCGCACCCGGCCCCCTGCCAACCATGCGCTCTGCCGTCGCGCATCAGGCAGACACCCTTGTGGAGAGGCTGCACTACTACGTAATGGCCGCAGAGGCACAGCAGCAGGCAGCCAGCCGTGCTGGGCTTGCCGGGCGGCGGGTGCAGGCGGTGTATATGCCGCTCGCGGCAAGGCCGCGCCGCTGGACGGTGCTTTGAGTGATGTCTCGCCAAGGAGGCCGCATGCAGAGGTAGGGTCAGAGCTAGGTTAAATGCAAGTTTAGAATTAGGGTTACGCAGGCGCAGGGCGCACCACACGCAGCCGAGCGGCGCGTCCACGATGACCGGCTCGCGCAGGAAGTGCTCGCGCGGCTGCTGGGCCGCGGCCGCGCACGGGATGAACGGGTGGAACGGCCCCGCCACGCTCACGTTGGCGACCAGGTCGTGGAAGGCGGGCGTCAGGTATGTGCGCGAGTCCGGCTTGGTGAAGCGGCTGCGCGGCGCAGGTCAGCGTTGGGCCCAAGTTAGGGTTGATCCGGGACGCATGGGAAGCTCGAGGCAGCACACAGACCTTACTCCCCCGACCGGCACCGGCACCAGCCGCCAGCGCGAGCGGGCGGCTAGCGCGCGCGCGGGGCGCGGCGGGGCAGCGGCCGCGCCCCGGCACGCCGTGCCGGACAGCGCCAGCCTGCCAGCGCGGGGTGTGCCAGGCGCGCGCGCGCGGCTGGCTTGGCGGACATGCCAGAGCAGGCCGGCGGTTCTGGCAAGGTCCGGGAGCGCAGCGCACGCAACGAGTGCACCTCATCTCAAGCGCATGCTAAGCCTTCATCCAGAGGCACGTCCCGGAGCGCCGTGCGAAGGCGGCGCGCTGTGAAGCCTGCAATGTCCTAGGCTTTGGGTGGCCTACCCTAGCCCTGCAAATTGCGCACTTGAACATGGTGCGCTTGGAGGTCCAGCGCTCGTCGATGCGGAATGTGTGGTCGTCCGACTCGGACACCTCGAACTTGAGGTTGCCCTCGTCCTTGTGCGCCTGCCGGGCGCGCGGGCCACGGTTCAGCGGCCGCCATCTCGGGCCAGCTGCGCCAGCGGCGCACCTGAGCCAGGCTGCGGATGGCCGCTCTGCCCCTGCCAAATATGGGTCGCTCCTGTGTGAGGAGGCTGGCCAATGCATGAGGTACTGTTGGCTGTGGCAGCATGGGAGCCGGCGCGCCTGCGGATGTGGGCGACCCGGGCGGTGTCCTGTGAGCGAAGCAGTGCCTAGCCAGGTGCGCCGCAGGCTGCAAAAGCCTCACAGTAAAGAGCACAGCCTGGGTGCGCACGACAGGAGCACACTCTACCTGGCAAGCCTCAGAAGCGCCCAGCGCCGTGCCAGAGCAAGCAAGGCTGAGCCACACAGGGTCTGTGCGGCAGCACGCCTTGCACGCTTGCAGCGCTTCTGCTGTTACAGCGTCTTCTGTCTGTTATAGGGTTAGGCCCTATAACCTGTGGGAGGGTGAGCGCTACACCCTGCACGCTTGCTCCATGCGCCATGACGACGGCGGTGCGCACAGGCTTCAGAGGCTCGTTGGTCAGTGTTAGGGTCAGGGGACAGCGCAGCCCCGCACCGACATGGGATGCGACTCCAGCAGCGTGGCCAGCTCGTTGGAGCGGCCGTGTCGGGCGTAGATGAACGTGGTGCCCTCCACTGTCTGCGGCGCGCGGCAGAGCGGGCCGCCTGCCGAGCCGAAGGCCAGGCCGCCAGCCGGGCCGCCCGTCATGCCGCCGCCGGGCCGGGAGCCCAGCGATGCGCCCATCTCGTCCGCGAAGCTAGGGGGCTGGGCACCGCCGCGTCCAAGCTGCGTGCCAAGGCTTGCGTCAGGGCCTGCTGCACTCATCGTGCCCGGCGCACGACTTCCAGGCGCCCCAGGCGCTCCTGGCATGAGGCTGCCGCAAGAGGCTGCCGCGAGACGCGCTGGGTGCACGGGCCGCATGCGCCCGAGCGTGCGCGGGGGGCCGCGCGCGCACCACAGGCCGGAAGAGGGCAAAGTCCGGCGTCGACTGGTGCTGGCAGGTGGGGATGATGGCCACGGGCGCGGCCACGGTGAGCAGGCCCAGCACGAACGTGCCCGCCGCAAACGCGGCCTTGATCTTGAGCGCCGGCTCCGTCCCGGGGTGCTCGTCGTCCTGCAGCGCGGCGGCACGGGGCTGGGGCTGGGCTGATGCCGCCAGGTGGGGTGGGAGCCAGGGACGGCCATGACCCTGCCTGCGGCTTGGCCCCAGGACCGCTGCATCCCAATCAGAGCAGAGCAGGCCATGCATGCATGCCCACTTTACCAACTCACTCCACAAGGTCATGCACCAGGGTCAGCATCAGAAGGCTTTTTGTAGCACACCCATGTTCACAAAATGCGAAAGAGCCCCAGTGAGTGCACTCCTCTCTGCATCTGCTCAAGCATGGCGCCCAGCGCGGTGCGGAGGCTGGCGGGGGCGGCGAAGCCAGCAGCAGGGTGAGACCGCCGTCCGCTCGCGCCGGCCGTCGAGGGCCCCGCAAAGGCGCGCTCGCGGCTCAGGCGGAGAGTCGGGCCGCCGGCGCGCCTTCTTGCCGGCGATGTACACGGTCGGCTGCTCGTGCTGGTTGGGCAGCGCGGTGCCGTTGGGCGCGTCCTCGTCGCCCGCGGGCTGCGGCGGCAGCTCGCTCGGCTGCAGCAGCGAGCGGTCCCACTCTAGCGCGAACTGGTAGTACAGGTAGAAGCTGCGCGCCCATGCGCAGCGTGTCAGCGGCCACAAGGCCAATTCTTGTAAGCAGTGACTCGGCGCCGTCATGCGCCTGCTTCATAGCACAGGCCTCATCTGTTCACGACCAGATGCATGAACCTGCGCGCGCGCCGCCGCCGTGCGCACGCTCACGCAAGCGATTGCAGTCGCGCCGCATGCGCAGCTTGTCAGTGGCCGCAAAGGCCGGCTCTCGTCGGCAGTGACTCGGCGCCATCATTCGCCCGCTCAGTGCAACCGCGCCGCATGCGCAGCGTGTTGGCGGCCGCACGGCCAGCCCGAGCACGCAGCGACGCGGGGCCCGGGCGCGCATCACGAGACAGGCCTGACTGCACGCCGCTGGTCGGGGGCATGGCTGCGCATGGGCGAGGCCGGCCTCGGGGCAGGGATTGCGCGGGGCCAGATAGGGTAGGGTGACCGGGCCCCACGTGACGGGCTCGGACACAGCAATGAGGATGGAGCCCGGGATGGACGGCAGCGTGATGAGGCCGACCAGCAGCGAGACCAGCGGCAGGATCTCTGCCATGTGCAGCGCCGCGCCGATCAGGCCCATGCGGTACACCTGCGCGCACGCGGACCTTCCTACTACGACTGCCGCAGGTGAGTGGATGGAGTGAACAAGGTCGCAGAGACAGCCATAGCAAGGTCAGCTCGGCGGACTGACTTGCTAACTTTCGACGAAGGAGAAATGGACAAAATCCTAAACAAACAAAAAGGCGTGGGTGCCGTCGTGCAGGGGCGCGCCGCTGGAGACAGCCAACGCCCCTGCCGGGACGCCCGCCGCGCGCGGTGACCTCGAGCGCGGCGGCAGACAGGCTGTGTGGGTGCAGAGTGCGAGCGGGCCTGGCGAAACATGCTGCGGCGGCGGGGCGGGGCGTGGCGCCGAGCGCGGGGCGCCTGCAGCGCGGGCGCGCGCAAGTGCGCGCGCGGGTGCGGCGCACACCTTCTTGACCTTGTCCGTTGTGCGGCGGTCCTTGCGCAGGTTGTTGTAGAGGAAGAGGCTGACGAGCAGCCAGTCGCACCTGCGCGCGCGCGCGGCGGGGCCCTGGGTCTGGGCTCCCCCTCGTGCGGCGCGCGGTGCGGGCGGGGCACACTGCGCATGCAAGTGTCGCCGCAAAGGGACCGCTAGTGCCCGCCGGCTGGGCCAGTGTGGAGACTAAGGAACCAGAGCACGTGCGCGCATTCACATGCTGAGCGCCGCGGCTGCCCCTAGGGCCCTGCCCAGCGGCGCACGCCCCGCGCTGGCGACCCGTTCGGCGCCGGCGAGGCAGCAAACAGCCCTGCAATGCTCGCCAGCTGAGCCCACAGCAGAGCAGGCAGAGCACAGGGGCAAGCCGTGCCAGTCGCTCAGGCCTGTACTGCCCGAGCGGCCGCCGCCGCGGGGCGCGCACCAGATGCCGGTGACCTGCTCGGCCATCGCGCCGACCTTGAAGTTGGGCGCGAACAGCACGACCTGGCTCACCAGCCAGATCCACAGCAGCGCGCGCTCCCAGAACTTGGGGATCTGCGGCCGGGATAGGGTTAGGGTCAGCCCGGTCGCCAGCCGCGCCCGCTGCCCAGGCAGAGGGGGGCAGTACGGCACCGATCCGGCTCGCTAGCCAGCCAGGCCCACAGCAGCACGCGCCTGAACATGTCCTCATCTGCCGCCCGGGCCGCGTCACGAAATGTATCTATTGCGTCAAGAGATCATGGGGGCCTCAAGCATGTCAACAGCTCCATGCATGCGGTGCTGAATGCTATCAGCAAAGGATCACTGCCATGCAGGTCAACGGAGCTGCACATACATGGGAC
>JAABUR0100007263.1_pt1 | contig 13171 bp, 13 predicted proteins | sample 5560091 | NCBI WGS metagenome assembly JAABUR01 (sample SAMN10711879, study PRJNA513375) | rock metagenome | isolation source: Antarctica rocks | place: Antarctica: Victoria Land, University Valley sud
TACCGCACCACGGATACGGACCATCCAGGCGTCGCCGCCATCTATCGCAGGGGGGACGTGCTGCTCGGTGGGGAGGTGGATTTCCTGCGCGACCCTGACCGTGGACCGTTCCCCCATCACTACCACACGCCAGCCGAACTCCGCGCCCTCTTCGTGGAGCGCGGCTGGAAGAAGGTGGTTGGTTTCCAGACGAGAAATCCCGTCCACAGGGCGCACGAGTACATCCAGAAGAGCGCGCTCGAAACCGTGGACGGACTGCTCCTCAACCCGCTGGTCGGCGAGACCAAGTCGGACGACATCCCGGCTGCCGTCAGGATGAAGAGCTACGAGGTCATCCTGGAGCGATATTACCCGAAGAACAGAACGGTTCTGGCTGTCTTCCCGGCGGCGATGCGGTATGCGGGGCCGAGGGAGGCTATCTTCCACGCGCTGTGCCGCAAGAACTACGGTTGTACGCACTTCATAGTGGGCAGGGATCACGCCGGGGTCGGAAGCTACTACGGTACTTACGACGCGCAGCACATTTTCGAGGAGTTCGAGGAGGGTGAACTCGGGATCACACCCCTGATGTTCGAGCACGCTTTCTATTGCAAGGAGTGCCAGGGGATGGCTTCGTCCAAGACGTGCCCCCACGATCCCGCATCCCACGTGTTCTTTAGCGGGACGAAGGTCAGGGAGATGCTCGGCAAGGGAGAATATCCGCCGCCGGAGTTCAGCCGACCAGAGGTAGTCAAGGTCCTCATCGAGGGCCAGCGGGTAGAGCAGAACTAGAGAAAGGAGCAAGACATGATGCAGGACGAGACCAGGTTCGGACGCGGGTTCACGCTTTGGTTCACGGGGCTCTCTGGCGCCGGGAAGACCACGATCTCGGAGATCGTGGAGCGCGAGCTACAGGAGAGGGACGTAAAGGTCGAGGCGCTCGACGGTGACGTCGTGCGCACCAACCTCTCAAAAGGGCTGACCTTCTCCCGTGAGGATCGGGATACGAACGTACTCCGCATAGGGTTCGTGGCTGACCTTCTGACACGAAACGGCGTCGGCGTAATCGTCTCGGCCATCTCGCCGTTCAAGGAGCCGCGGGATCAGGTGCGCCGTCAGATCGTGGACTTCATCGAGATCTTCGTTGACGCCCCGCTCGAAGTATGCGCGGAGCGGGACGTGAAGGGCCTCTACAAAAAGGCATACGCGGGAGAGATCCCACAGTTCACGGGCGTGAGCGACCCGTACGAGGCGCCAGCCGCCCCGGAGCTTCACATCCACACGGATCAGGAGGAGCCGCACGAGAGCGCGCAGCGCGTCATCGAGAAGCTCGAATACTTCGGATACATCCGGTCGTCTGAGGTCGAAGCCTACAACTAGTTTCTCGAAGTCTTCTGGATAGTATGAGGGTGGAGACCGGGGTCTCCACCCTCTTTGTTATGGTGTGAGCGCGCCTGGACCGTACCTGGCGAGGCTGACCACGACCACAATCCCGAGTGAGATCAGCATGAAAACGCACCCGGCCTCCAGCGCGTCGCGGGTGCCGACGAGCAGTGGAAAGAGCGCCCAGGCGAGGATCACCGTGCAGAACAAAGCTGTCCCGGCTTCGGCGATGGAGAAAGCCACCACCGAAAACAGAAGTAGCCCCACCACAGACGACCGCACCAACTCTCCAGTACGGCCATAATCCCGGACGCCACCCCCGGAAACCTTCGGCGTGGCGCCGGATTCCCGAGATCCCGCATCATCCTCCTTTCGGCGTACCAGACCAGCGAGAAGACCCGCGGATATGCACCCCCCGGAGCGTCGTTCACCCACCCTCTTCCGCCTCACTCACTGGCGCGGCGATATCCCGCTCCGGTCCCAATTCAGACTCAGCCGTCTCCGGCAACTCGTGCCAGTTGTCCAGCCCCCGGCTCCCCGCCCGGTCCCACAACTCCTGCCAAACATCCAACTCCAGCTTCATCCCGGAACCTCCTTCCAATACAGGCTTGTATGTTTTGTCTACTGAATTAATAGACATACAAGAGATTACCGAATTCATCTTGCGGTGTCAAGGTATCGTGCTGGCTTTTTGGTGGATTCAGCCTGTTGCCCTCGGGCGCAATCCGAACGCCTCCCGCATCATGGAACAAACACCGATATTCTACTAACATAATAGACAAAGCACGCTTTCTGTCAGACGAAGGAGGGAGCAGGTGGGTGGAGAACGAGAAGGGCGCAGGGGGAGTGCGCAAATGGTGGTAAGGCCGAAGCTTTCGTATTTGATCTGCGCGACGCCGCGCAGTGGGAGCACGCTGTTGTGCGAGGCGCTGGGGAACACTGGCATCTCGGGCCGTTCGGCTGAGCACTTCGAGGTCTTGCTGGAGACGGGGCGACCGAGGCGTCCGAGGGACTATTTCCAGAGGTCCAACGATCCCAACGTATGGGCGCTTCTGGACGATCCCGAATTCCAGGACGTTCTGGGGGACTACGGCGGGCGGTTCAAAGACCCGCCAGAGGTGGCTTCCAGCGACTGGCGTCCGCCGGATTTTGGGGGATTGCTGGATGCGGCGCTGGAGAAAGGTACTACCGAGAATCGGGTGTTTGGGACGTGGGCCTACTTCCGGGATTTCGTGCGGCTGGCGCGCCGTTCCGGGCGGGCGGGGGTCGCGCCGTGCGAGGTACCTGCTTCCGTGTTCCCGCACCTCAGGCGGTACGTTTGGATCCAACGCCACGACACCACGAGCCAGGCTGTCTCGCTGTGGAAGGCGCTCCAGACGCAGCAGTGGCGCAGGGACTCGGACGATGAGCTCGGTGGAAAAGGGCTGCGATTCAGCTTCACCGCCGTGGATCATCTCAAGCTGCGCATAGACGAGCACAACGCCGCCTGGCAAGACTTCTTCGACGAGTGCGGCATAGAGCCCGTCAGGATCGTGTACGAGGAGCTTGCGGAGGACTACGAGAGCATAGTGCCACGCCTGCTGCAGGAGATCGGGGTCCAGACTCCCGAGAACTTCTCGGTCGAGAAGCCTAGAATGAAACGGCAGGCTGACGAACTCTCCCAGGAATGAGTGCGCCTGTACAACGAACGCAAAACCGTGAACACAGCGGGCCGGAGCTGAAAGGAACAGAGTTGTCCGAACTCCCGAACATCCTCTACCTGCACTCGCACGACACGGGGCGGGGCGTCAGGCCGTACGGATACGCCGCCCGCACGCCCAACATCCAGCGCCTCGCTGAAGAGGGCGTCATCTTCCGCAAAGCCTTCTGCGCCGCCCCGACGTGTTCGGGCAGCCGCGCCTGTCTGCTGACCGGCCAGTACGCCCACTCCAACGGGATGGTCGGGCTCGCCCATCGCGGCTTCTCGCTCAAGGACTACAGCCAGCACATAGTCCACACCCTGCACGACCTCGGCTACTGGTCGGCTCTCATCGGGGAGCAGCACATCTCCAAAAGGCCCGACGTCATCGGCTACGACGAGGTATTCAAGATCCCGACCAACCACACGGACGATGTGGTCCCGGTGACCCTGGATCTGTTGGAACGCGCCAGCGACCGGCCTTTCTTCCTCTCCGTCGGCTTCTTCGAGACGCACCGCGAGTGGTTCCGCCCAAGCTCCCCGAAGAAGGCGAACTACGTGATGCCGCCGCCGAACCTCCCCGACACGCCCGAGACGCGCCTGGACATGGCCGCTTTCTACGAGAGCGCGCGGTCCCTGGATCGCGGCGTCGGCGCCGTGCTCGACGCGTTGGACGCTGAGGGGTTGGCCGAGAACACGCTCGTGATCTGTACCACGGATCACGGCCTAGCCTTCCCAGGCGCGAAGGCCACGCTCTTCGACAGAGGGCTTGGCGTCATGCTGATATTGCGCGGTCCCGGCGGGTTCACAGGTGGGAAGGCTCTGGACGCCCTCGTCTCGCACATAGACCTGTTCCCGACCGTATGCGACCTCGTTGGCGCGGAACGCCCGGCCTGGCTCCAGGGTGAGTCGTTGCTCCCGCTCGTGAACGGCGAGGCCGATGAGGTGCGCGAGGCCATCTTCGCCGAGAAGACGTATCACGTGGCATACGAGCCGGAGCGCTGCATCCGCACCCATCGCTGGAAATACATCAGGCGCTTCGATGACGAGCATCCAACGCCCGTCATCGCCAACATAGACGACGGCCCTAGCAAGGACATCGTGCTCTCAAACGGATACGCTGATACTCCAGTCGCAGCCGAGCAACTCTACGACCTACTTCACGACCCCAACGAGGCGCACAACCTCGCCGGAGATCCGTCATACGAAAGCGTACTCGAAGACCTTAACGACCGTCTCGAAACCTGGATGCGCGAGACCGGAGATCCCCTCCTCGAAGGCCCGATTCCGGCCCCGAAGGGCGCCGAACTGAACACTCCGGATCAAAGCTCCCCATCAGACCCAACCACCACCGTCTTGTAAGCCCCACGCCCTCTGCTTCACGCAAAACAATGGGCGGCGTGGGGTTAAATTTCGGTGTCTAAAAAATCTTAACATTTCACCTTGACAACCCCTACGAACCTGTATAGAGTCCCGAGTCGGAAGTTGAGAACTAAAGTACTAGACAATATAAAAATACTAGGTTAGTAGGCAAAGACATAAAAGGAGGACGTGATGCGTAATCTGGTTCTATTGGCGTTTTTGGGTTTCATCGCCCAGTTGGTGGATGGATCCCTTGGCATGGCGTATGGCGTAACCTCGACGACGCTGTTGATATCAATAGCGGCCCTGACGCCGGCGCTGGCGTCCACGGTCGTGCATATCTCCGAGGTGGGCACCACGGCGGCCAGCGGAGTTTCTCACTGGCGATTCGGAAATGTGGAATGGGGCAAGGTTCTCTGGCTGGCCGTCCCTGGTGGCATCGGTGCGTTCCTGGGGGCTGTGGTTCTCGTCAACGTCATTGACGCCGCGGTGGCAGAGCCCTTCGTCGCCATCTTCCTGTTCCTCCTCGGTGGTTACGTGCTGGCGCGTTTCGCCTTCAACCGGACCTCCGAGATCGTCTCGCACCTGCCGATATCCAGGAAATTTCTTATGCCTCTTGGCTTCGTGGCCGGATTCCTCGACGCCGCCGGTGGCGGCGGGTGGGGGCCAATCTCCACGCCAACGCTGCTCTCCTCGGGCCGCATGGAGCCGCGCAAGGTGGTCGGCACCGTTGACACCAGCGAGTTCATAGTGGCCCTCGCCGCAAGCCTCGGGTTCCTGATCTCGCTCAGCTTCGCCGACGTGCCCTGGGGCGTGGTCGGAGCGCTGCTGGGCGGCGGCATCGTCGCCGCCCCGATGGCCGCGTGGGTCGTGCGTCACCTCAACGCCCGCGTGCTCGGCACTGCTGTCGGCGGTTTCATCCTGATGGTCAACGCCAACACCTTCTTCAGCGCCGTCGGCCTTACTGGTACGCCAGCGACCGTCGCCTACATCGCCATCGCCGCAGTGTGGGCCGTCGCCCTGTACTTCGCCATCACCGCCCTCAGGCGTGATCGCGAGCCCATCGTCGAGCCAGACGCCGCCCAGGTTACAGAAGAAGTCTGAGCAACATAACCTCCAAAATCCCGTCCGGCTGGTGCGCAGGCACTGGCCGGACGCTTTTCTGTCCTGATCTATCCAATGGTTTACTTTTCACCCAAACTCCGGCCGGTCATTGACGTGTCCTTCGTTCGAGGCTACCTTGTCTGGGGCTGTTGGAACCTGCGCACTGGGCGGTTGGGATGAACACCGAGGCTGAAAAAGGGACCAAGCCCGTCGGGTTCTGGGAGGCGTTCCGGTTCTGGGTGAAGCTCGGGTTTATCAACTTCGGGGGGCCCGCGGGCCAGATCGCGATAATGCACCGCGAGCTGGTCGAGAGGAAACGCTGGATCTCGGAGGGTCAGTACCTGCGTACCCTCAATTTCTGTATGCTCCTGCCAGGCCCCGAGGCCCAGCAGGTGGCTACTTACATAGGCTGGCGGCTGCACGGAACCCTCGGTGGCATAGTCGCTGGTTCCTTCTTCGTTTTGCCTTCGATCTTCGTGCTGCTTCTCCTCTCCTGGCTCGCCGTTGCCCACTCGGACGTGCCAGCGATCACGGGCCTTCTCTACGGCGTGCAGCCTGTAGTCATCGCGATAGTGGCCGAGGCGGTGATGAGGATAGGCAAGCGAGCCCTCGGCCACGTCGCGCTCGTCGCTTTCGCGGTCCTCGCCTTCGCCGCCCTGTTCTTCCTTTCCGTACCGTTCCCGCTGGTAATCATGGCGGCGGCCGTTGGCGGCATCGTACTGCAACGTTTCGTACCCGATGCTTTCAGGCAAGGAGGTCATGGCCCGGACGAAGAAGCATCCGCGGTGGATGAGGCGCCATCCAGCGTCAGGCCGTCAGCCATGCGCAACCTGCGGCTGCTTGGAACTTTCCTGGTGTTGTGGGCGGTGCCGGTGGGGGCGGTCTGGATCTGGCGTGGCGGGGAGGATGTGCTAGTCAAAGAGGCATTGTTCTTCACGGGGGCGGCTTTTGTGACCTTCGGCGGGGCATACGCGGTCCTTAGCTACATCTCCAACGTCGCGGTAAACGGATATGGTTGGCTCTCGGCGGATCAAATGGTGCAGGGACTCGGGCTCGCCGAGTCCACACCCGGTCCCCTTATAATGGTCACCCAGTACGTCGGGTTTCTCGGGGCGTGGAACAAAGCGCCCGAGGGCTTTGATCCCCTGCTCTACGGGACGCTTGGCGCCCTTCTCACCACCTACGTCACCTTCCTCCCTTGCTTCATGTTCATCTTCCTGCTCGCCCCGTACATCGAGCTTCTCGCCAACAACGAACGCATTCGGGCCGCCCTCACGGGGGTGACGGCGGCCGTGGTAGGCGTGATCTCCAACCTCGCGGTCTTTTTCGCGGGAAGGGTACTCTTCCCAGACGGCGTATCTTTCGCTGGGCTAGACGTGTTCGCCCTGGTGATCGCGATCATCTCGTTCGTCGTGCTTCAGCGGTTCAAGATCCCGATTTATCTGATGGTGCCTGCCGGCGCCCTTCTGGGGATGGTGTGGACGCTGCTATAGGATAAGGTCCTATGGGCGCGGACGGGACACGGTGGCCGAAGGGACAGCCCAAAGTCAGGGTGTCAGGTCTCAGGTACGCGGTGGGCGGCACTGAGGTTCTGAAAGGCGTGGACGCTGTGATGCCCGGGGATCTCATAACCTCCATCGTTGGGCCTTCGGGGGCGGGGAAGAGCACCCTCCTGCGGGTGATCAACCGCCTCATCGAACCGACGGCGGGTGAGGTGTACCTGGACGGCAATCCCACCAGCGGGATTGACCCACTGGAGTTGCGGCGACGGGTCGGGATGGTCTTCCAACTCCCCGCCCTTTTCGGGGATACGGTGGAGGACGCCGTGCTATACGGGGCGCGCCTGGCTGGCAGGAACGCCGACTCGGGCCTTCTGCTGGAGATGGCGGGGCTGGCCGGTCTGCGGCGGGATAGAGACCCGCGTGGCCTCTCCGTTGGGGAGCAACAGCGCGTCTCCATAGCCCGTGCCCTTGCCCTGGAGCCCGAAGTCCTGCTAATGGACGAGCCAACGAGCGCGCTGGACGAGGCGTCCAGGACCAGGATCGAAGATCTCGTGAAGGAGTTGAGGGATCGGCTGGGGCTCACGATCGTGGTGGTGAGCCACGACATCGGGCAGGTAGAGCGCATAGCCGATCACGTAGTCCTCCTGGCTGCGGGGCAGGACGAGGGTCAGTGGAGCCGGGAGGAGTTTTTCTCCCGTGAAGGAGAGCGGGCGCGTAGGTTCATAGCAGGGAGGCTCTGAGATGCTGGGACTGGAGACCGTGGGCTCCGCGCTGCTCACGCTTGGGCTGGTGGCCGTTGCGGTGGCGCTGAGCCTGTATCAGAGGTTGGATCTCGAAAAGGACATGGGCATAGCCGTCGTCCGCTCTTTCGTCCAACTAACCGCCGTCGGATACGTCATAGACTACGTCTTCGGGCTGGAGAGCCTGCCGACGGTCGCGGCGCTCCTGGCGGGGATGGTCCTCTTCGCCGCATGGACCTCGGCCCAGAGGGCGAAGGGCGTGCCACGGGCCTTCGCGGTGGCTGCCGCGTCCATCGGGGTGGCTGCCGTGGCGACCCTGACCGTGTTGCTCGTGTTGCGGATCGTACCGGCTACCGCCCGCTACCTGATTCCGCTCGGAGGGATGGTGATCGGCAACTCCATGAACACGGCGAGCCTCACGCTGACCAGGATACGTGACGACGTGTCCGAGCAGCGGCTCAAGGTGGAGGCTGCCCTGGCGCTCGGGGCCACCAGCCGGCAGGCTATCTCTCCTATCTTGAGGACCGCCCTGCGGAACGCCATGACACCCCTGATAGATTCCACGAAAACCACGGGCATCATTTTCCTGCCGGGCGCGATGGTAGGAATGATCATCGCCGGGGCGGACCCGCTGGAGGCCGTGAGGTTGCAGATCGTGGTGCTCTACATGCTCCTCGGCAGCGTCTCCATCGCGGCCATCCTGGTCGGGCTCCTCTCCTACCGCTCCTTTTTCACCCGGCGCCACCAGCTACGCACCACCGCGCCCGGGAAATAGAACACCGTCACATGCTTTGACCGACTTGCAGGACCTCCAGGTCCGTTGACGCTGGTCCGACGATGCCTTAAGGTGCCCGTGTAGCAACGGTTTTTGGGGAAGAGACCCGGGACCGCTCGTTGGTTCCGGATTACGTGGGAGGGGTTGTGGAACGACTGGGTGGGGAACACGAGGGACAGACTTCATCAATCCGCCAGGTGGTGCTCGCGAGCTTTATCGGGACCGCGATCGAGTGGTACGACTTCTTCCTGTACGGTACGGCGGCGGCGCTGGTCTTCCCCGCGCTGTTCTTCCCGGAGCAGACGCCTCTGCAGGGAACCTTGCTCGCCTTCTCCACGTATGCGGTTGGTTTTGCGGCGCGGCCTCTCGGTGGGATCGTGTTCGGGCACTACGGGGACAGGATCGGGCGCAAGACCATGCTGATTTTGTCGCTACTGATCATGGGCATCGCAACGGCCCTGATCGGGCTGCTCCCGACCTTCGAGAGCGTCGGCGTGCTGGCACCGATTCTGCTCGTTGTGTTGCGCTTCGCCCAGGGGATTGGGGTTGGCGGGGAGTGGGGCGGGGCGGTTTTGATGGCCGTCGAGCACTCTCCGGAGGGCCGGCGGGGCTTCTACGGGAGCTGGCCGCAGATGGGGGTGCCTGCGGGGCTCCTGCTCGCCAACGTGGTATTCCTCATCACCTCTTCGACCCTGCCGGAGTCCTGGGGCTGGCGGGTACCGTTTCTGTTCAGCTTCGTACTGGTCGGCGTCGGACTCTTCATCCGGCTCAGGATCCTGGAGACCCCGGCTTTCACGCAGGTCAAGGAGAGCGGCACTCAGGCCGACATGCCGATCATCGACGTGCTTCGCACCTACCCGAAGAACGTGCTCCTGGCAATGGGAATGCGCGTCGCCGAGAACGGAACGTTCTACATACTCACCGCGTTCGTGCTCACGTACGTGGTGGAGGAACTCAAGCTGGAGCAGAACACGGGCCTGACCGGCGTCATTATCGCCTCGGTGATCGGGCTCTTTACCATCCCGCTTTTCGGGGCGCTCTCGGACCGGGTGGGCCGGCGGCCCCTGTACATGTTCGGCGCCGTCTTCTCCTTACTGTTCGCCTTCCCGTTCTTCTGGCTGTTGAATACTGGCGTAGCGCCCCTGATCTGGCTGGCCATCATCCTCGGCGTGAACCTGGGCCATGACTCGATGTACGGCCCCCAGGCTGCCTACTTCTCCGAGCTTTTCGGAACCAGGGTGCGTTATTCTGGGGCTTCCCTCGGCTACCAGCTCGCCTCGGTCTTCGCGGGAGGTTTCGCCCCGCTCATCTCGGTGGCGCTGCTGGCGAGCCTCGGATACGGGGCGGTCGCGGTCTACATGGCCGTCATGGCGCTCATAACGGTGGTCTCGGTGTTCCTGGCAGAGGAGACTTACCAGGGCGACTTCTCCGAGACCCAGGACGCCGAACGAAGGCTCATCTCCGAGAGTGCCGGAGAAGGCCCGGCGTAGCCCTCCTCCTGGCGGGTAGAAAGGAGCCCGTAACGGGAAACCAGGATCGGGGGCGGACGTGAGCGACGCTTCTACCATGCCGGGAACGTCGGCGAACGTGGACCTGACCGGACGCGGCGCGCTGATGACGGGGGCCGCGAGCGGCATCGGAAGGGCCTGCGCCGAGAGGTTGGCTCACGCCGGCGCCGCGGTCACCATGCTCGACCTCGACGGCGACGCCGCAAAGAAGATTGCGGATAGTATCGGCGGCAAAGCAATGCAGGTTGACCTCTCGGACTACGCGGCGCTCGACGCCCTGGAGTTCGAGGCAGACATCGTGGTGAACAACGCCGGGTTGCAGCACGTCGCCGCCGTGGAGGAGTTCCCGCCGGAACGGTTCTCCCAGATACTGCGGATCATGCTGGAGGCGCCCTTCCGGCTGGTGTAAAAGGCGCTGCCTGGGATGTACGAGAAAGGGTGGGGGAGAGTTATCAACATCTCTTCCGTGCACGGGTTGAGAGCCTCGCCGTACAAGTCCGCCTACGTGGCGGCCAAGCACGGACTCGAAGGTTTCTCCAAGACCGTCGCCCTGGAGGGCGGACCGAAGGGCGTCACCTCCAACTGCATCTGCCCGGCCTACGTGCGGACGCCGCTGGTGGAGAACCAGATCTCCGACCAGGCCCAAACGCACGGCGTCCCGGAAGAGGAAGTCATAGAGAAGATCATGCTGACCGAGACCGCCATCAAACGCCTGGTCGAGCCGGAAGAAGTCGCCGAGATGGCCGCTTTCCTGTGCTCGCCCGCCGCCTCGTTTATCAACGGCGCATCCCTTACCATGGACGGCGGATGGCCGGCCCGGTAACCCGGTAGAGACAGAGAGATGGTGAACGTATGACCGAGACCGCCGAGGGCAGGCTCCTCTGGGAACCCTCCGAGGAGATGAAGGAGAACAGCAACATCTCCCGCTACATGCGGTGGCTGGAGAGCGAGAGAGACCTCTCGTTCGGTTCGTACAACGAACTGTGGGAGTGGTCCGTTACGGACCTGGAGGGCTTCTGGTCCTCCGTATGGGACTATTGCGGGGTCGTGTCCTCGGAGCCATACGAAAAGGTGCTTGCGAAGCGCGAGATGCCAGGGGCCGAATGGTTCCCCGGCACGGAACTGAACTACGCTGAGCACATCTTCCTGCGGGCACAGGAGGACGAGCCTGCGCTCCTGTACAAGTCCGAGATACGCCCGCTCTCCGCGGTTAGCTGGGCTGAACTGCGCGGGTCGGTCGCGGCGCTCGCGGCTGGTCTCCGGGAGATCGGGGTCGGACGTGGCGACAGGGTGGTCGCCTACATCCCGAACGCGCCGGAGGCAGTCATCGCCTTCCTGGCTACGGCTTCCATCGGGGCCGTGTGGTCGAGCTGCTCCCCGGACTTTGGAGCTTCGAGCGTCGTTGACCGCTTCAGGCAGATAGAGCCGAAGGCTCTCATCGCCGTGGATGGATACCGATACGGAGGCAAGGACCACGACCGCACGCAGACCGTGGCCGGGTTGCAACAGGAGATCCCAACTCTGGAACACACTGTCGTCCTGCCTTACCTGAGCGAGAACCCGAATACTGACAGCCTGGAGAACGTAGTGTTCTGGGATGACCTGCTGGACGAGCATCGGGGTGCTGGGCTGTCGTTCGAGCGGGTGCCGTTCGACCATCCTCTGTGGGTGCTGTATTCGTCCGGGACCACGGGTTTGCCGAAGGCCATAGTGCAGGGGCAGGGAGGCATCCTGCTCGAGCATCTCAAGAAGGCTGACCTGCACATAGACCTCGGACCCGGCGACCGCTTCTTCTGGTTCACCACGACGGGCTGGATGATGTGGAACATGCTAGTCGGCGGCCTGCTCTCCGGTGCAACCGCGCTGCTCTACGACGGCAACCCCGGCTATCCGGACATGAACGCCCTGTGGTCCTTCGCCGAAGAGACAGGCATGACCTGCTTCGGGACCAGCGCCAGCTACATCACAGCCTGCATGAACAGCGGCATAGATCCAGGCCGTGACCACGATCTCTCGGCCCTCAAAAGCATGGGTTCCACCGGCTCTCCGCTCCCACCAGAGGGCTTCGAGTGGGCATACGAGCACATCAAGAAAGACCTCTGGCTGTTCTCGACCAGCGGTGGAACCGACCTGTGCACCGCCTTCGTCGGCGGCGTTCCGCTCCTGCCCGTGCGGGCCGGCGAGCTTCAGGCGCGGTCGCTCGGGGCGAAGGTCGAGGCGTTCAACGAGGACGGGAACGCCCTTACGAACGAGGTCGGAGAGCTAGTCATCACCGAGCCGATGCCTTCGATGCCGTTGTATCTGTGGGGGGATGAGGACGGGGAGCGGTATCGTGACAGTTACTTCGACAAGTATCCTGGGGTGTGGCGGCACGGCGATTGGATCAAGGTGAAGCCATATGGTGGGTGCGTGATCTATGGCCGCTCAGACTCCACCATCAACCGCGGCGGCGTCAGGATGGGGACAGCCGAGATCTACTCCGCCGTCGAGAAGGTCGAAGAAGTCGCCGATAGCCTCGTCGTTGACGTTCCGAGGGCTGGCGGCACCTCCTTCATGCCGCTCTTCGTCGTCCTCGAAGAAGGCGCGGAACTGGACGACGATCTGAAAGACAGGATCAAATCTAGCATCCGCGACAACGCCTCCCCGCGCCACGTACCGAACGAGATACTGGCCGTCGAAGACATACCGCGCACCCTCAACGGCAAGAAGCTGGAGGTTCCCGTAAAGAAGATACTCTCAGGCACAGCGCCGGAGGACGCCGCCAGCCGCGACTCCCTCTCCAACCCCGACTCCCTCGACCGCTTCGCCGAGCTGGCCGGAAGGCTCGGATAGGTCGGCGTTCATCCCTCCCCGTTGTATTGTCGCAATTGACTCTAAATCGGGGGTAGCTTATTCTGGTCCGATAGTGGGGCCGTGAAAGTCGGAGAAAGAGGCGCAGGTAGCCTGGGTCTGAAGCAACGCTTTGGAAGAGGTTCCAGGATGCGTGAGGATACTACCGCTGGGAAATGATCCTGGCCGGTGATGGGAGGTATGCATGGCTAGCGCTGGCGTGGAGACTCAGCAGGCTCCGGAGGGGACCATCATAAAGGTCGCCCTGGCGAGCCTCGCCGGGTCGAGCATCGAGTGGTACGATTTCTTCA
>JAABUR0100007264.1_pt1 | contig 13169 bp, 12 predicted proteins | sample 5560091 | NCBI WGS metagenome assembly JAABUR01 (sample SAMN10711879, study PRJNA513375) | rock metagenome | isolation source: Antarctica rocks | place: Antarctica: Victoria Land, University Valley sud
CGCCGTGACGACCTTTACCTGGCTCGCCGACGGCCTGCGTGCCGCCGCCTGACCGCAACACGGCGCCAGCAGCACCCCGGTTCGACGCGCCACCGCACTCTACAGCCCACCAGAACTTCGCGGTCTCACCCGAACGCCGGTACGCCCGCGTAGGTGAAGGTGTTCGGCGCGATCGTCGTCGTCCTGATCGTCCTTTTCATCATCATGCACCTGACCGGCCACGCGCCGATGGGGCATGGGCGATGAGGATGCCACCGCGCCTCCGCAGGCTCGTGCTCACCGCGCACGTCGTCGGCTCGGGCGGCTGGATCGGCGCGGTCGTGGCGTATCTGATCCTCGGCGTCGCGGCCGCGAACAGCCGGGAGATGCCGACCGTGCGCGCCGCCTGGATCGCGATGGACCTGATCGGCTGGTATGCGATCGTCCCGCTGGCCATCGCCGCGCTCACCACCTTCTCCGTTATCATCCTACTCCTGCATCTGCCGGGCGTGAGCGCGCTGGCCCACAGGGCGCGCGAGGCGGATGGTGCCGAACTCGCCGGGTTCGGGGACGATCTCGCTCATCCGGGCGTCGGGCTGCTGCTCTTGCTCGCGATCACGACGCTCAATGTGTACAAGCCGCGCGGCCTGACCCCGTATGGCCGACGCAAGCAGCGCGAGCAACAAGCGACGGGGCAATCGTAGACGTCAGGCGCTCCCCTTTGCTCGGCGGTGATAGCGTCGGGGCGCTGCCGACGAAACGGTCGCACAACTGCGGCGATTGCCCAGCGCATCTCACGGCAGATGCCCGATGAGCGCCTGCGCCGCCAGACCGATCGCGATAGTGAGGGCGAGGGCGACCGCCCAGACGGCGGCGACCGGGCGCGGCGCGTCCGGCACCTCGCGCGGCGGCTGGTAGAGCGGCACGACGATCCGCAGGTAGACGGCCAAGGACAGGACGCTGTTGAGGATCGCCACCACGGCCAACCAGCCGTAGCCCGCGTCGAGCGCCGCGCCGAAGAGGAGCAGTTTCCCGGCGAAGCCGGCCAGCGGCGGCACGCCGACGAGCGAGAGGAGGAAGAGGACCAGCGCCGCGCCCGGCCAAGGGGCCGATCGCCCGAAGCCGCTCAGGGCGGCGAGATCGCGCCCGGCGCGCGCGACGATCGCGAACGCCCCGAGGTTCATCGCGGCGTAGGCGGCGGCGAAGACGACCAGGGCCTGGAGCGCCAGGGGGCTCCGCCCCAGCGCGACGATCCCGAGCAAGAAGTAGCCGGACTGCGCGACCGAGGAGTAGGCCAGGAGGCGCACGACATTCCGCTGCGGCAGCGCGGCCAGGTTGCCCCAGATCATCGAGGTCGCCGCGAGGATCGCGACGATCGGTCGCCAGTCGAGCGGTGTCGGCGGCAGGCTCCGCGCCACCTGGGCCAGCGCGAAGAGCGCGCCGACCTTCGGCACGACCGAGAGGAACGCGGCCACCGCCAGCGGTCCGCCGTCGTAGGCGTCCGGAGCCCAGAAGTGGAAGGGGGCCAGCGCGGCCTTGTAGCCGAGGCCGATCAGCACGGCGAGCAGCCCGGCGATGGCGAGCGGAGCGCTCGTCAGACGCCCGAGGTCCGCGAGCAACGTCGAGCCGGTCGCGCCGTACCAGAAGGTCAGGCCGTAGATCATCGCGGCGCTCGCCACCGACCCGAAGACGAGATACTTCAGCGCGCCCTCGGTCGCGCGGTCGTCGCGCGGGTAGGCCACCAGCGCGAAGGAGCCGAGGCTGGACAGGAGGACGCCGAGCACGAGGAACATGGTATCCCCCGTCCCGGCCAGCACGAGCGCGCCGAGCGCGGTGAACGCCAGTAGGCTGTAGACCGTCCCCTCACGGTCGGTCCCGCCGATCTCGGGCGCGGCGAGGAGGGCGCACAGGGCGGTCACGGGGGCGAGGATGATCATCGCCCAGAGGCTCAGATCGTCGATCCGGTAGGTGCCCATGAAGACGGTCGTCCGCGTCCCGAGCAGCGACATGGCGAGGGCGGCGGCGAGGAGCAGCCCACCTATCGTGAGCACCAGCGCCCAGCGGGGGCGCCGCAGCATCTCCGCGACGAGCGCGGCCACCGCCGTCAGGAGGACGGCGATCTGGGGGAGGAGGAGTCCCAGGTCGCGCCCCATCTGCATCCCGCCGTTCATCGGCCCAGCACCTCCGTCGCGCGGTGGATCAGGCCCAGCAACGCCCCAGGGCCGACGCCGAGCGCGACCGTGAGGACGAGCAGCGGGGCGATCGCGCCGATCTCGCGCGCGTCGAGGTCGCGCAGGCCGCGCCAGCGCTCTGACACCTCGCCCATGAACGCGGCCTGGATGGCGCGCAGGTACAGCCCGGCGGTGACGACGATCCCGAGGACGACGATCGCGGCCGCCCAGGGCCAGACCCGGAAGGCCCCGAGGAAGATCTGGAACTCGGCGGGGAAGTGTGCCAGGCCGGGTAGCCCCAGCGAGGCAAACGCGGCCAGGACGAAGGCCCAGCCGAGGAGGGGGAGGGGGCGGAGCAGGCCACCGAACGCCGCGATCTCGCGCGTCCGCGTCCGGTCTTGCAACGCCCCGACCAGGAGGAAGAGGACGCCCGTGACGATCCCGTGGCTGACCATCTGGAGCGTCGCCCCGTCGAGCGCCAGCGCCCGCACCCCTTGGTCGGTCGTGGCCGCCGCCGCCGCGACGCCGAGGACGACGTAGCCCATGTGGTTGACGCTGGTGTAGGCGACCAGCCGCTTCAGGTCGGACTGCGCCAGCGCCGCCAAGGCCCCGTAGAGGGCCGAGAAGACGGCGAGCGCGGCCACCCACGGCGCGGCGGCGCGGAAGGCGTCGGGGGTCATCTGGAGGGCGAAACGGATGAAACCATAGGTGCCGAGTTTGAGGAGCACCCCCGCCAGGACGACGCTCCCCGCCGCCGGGGCCTCGACGTGGGCGAGCGGCAGCCAGGTGTGGAGCGGGAAGAGCGGCGTCTTGACCGCGAAGGTGACGAGCATCGCGACGAAGGTCAGCCCCGCCACCGCGCCGGTCAGCGGCGGCGCGGCGATGATCGCGCGCATGTCGAAGGTGCGCGGCTCGCCCCCGAGGTAGAGCGCCAGGATCGCCAGCAGCAGCGGCAGGCTACCCAGCAGGGTGTAGAGGAAGAAGGTCAGCGCGGCGCGCTGCCGCCCCTCGTGACCCCAAACCGCGATGATAAAGTACATCCCCACGAGCGTCACCTCGAAGAAGACGTAGAAGAGGAGCAGGTCAAGCGCGACGAAGACGCCGAGGCAGGCCGTCTCCAGCAGCAGGAAGAGGGCGACGTAGGCGACCGCGCGGTCGGTGACCTTGGTCGAGAAGATCAGCGCGGCGAAGAAGAGGACCGCCGTGAGCAGCACCAGCGGCAAACTGATCCCATCCACGCCGACGCGGTACGCCGCGCCGAGCGAGGGGATCCACGGCATCTCCTCGACCTGGGCGAAGCCCGCGCCCGCCCCGCGCGCCCACATCCCGAACGCGCCGAGCAGCGTCAGCCCGGCGGTGATCAGGCCGACGGCGTGCGCCGCACGAGGCTGCACCGGACGCCAGACGACGAGGAGGAGCGCCCCGAGGAGGGGCAGGAAGAGGACGAGCGAGACGAGCGGCATCGGCGTGTGACCTTTCACGAACTCGGAACGGCGACTCTTTCAGCGGCTCCCCCGCACGACCGCCGATCAGACGCGGGCGAGCAGATAGCCCAGCAGCAGCAGCAGCAGCAAGACGGCCACACCGCCGGTGGCGAGCGTCAGCTCGCGGTGGACGAGGCCGGATTGCAGGCGACGAGCCTGCCCCGCGAGGTCGCGCGTACCGCGCACCAGGCCCGCGATCAGCCCGTCGATATCGCGCTCATCCGTCCGACGCGCCCGCCTCGCCGTCGCGAGCGCCGCGTTCCCGATCCCCTCGACCACCGCATGGTCGCGCCGGTCGGTCACGCGGGCTATGTTCGCGACGGCGAGCCCGCCCACCCCGATACGACGTACACCGGCGTCAAACCACCGCTCCAGTTGCTCGACCGCGCGGGCGAGCGCGAGCGCCGGGCGCACCACGAGTCCGGCGAAGCCCCCACCGACCCTGAATCCGACCGCCGCCCGCGCACGGACCGGACCGAGGAGGCGGTCGGCAGGGACGAGCCAGCCGAGGGCCAGTCCGCCGCCCGCCGCAACGATGCCCGCGATGGTACTGACCAGATCCTCGGGGATTGCGAGCGTGAGCATCGCAACGAGCGGACGTAGGGCGAGGCCGAGCGTGACGGCCAGCGCGGCCAGCGCGCCCAGTCCTGAGCCCATCCAGCGTAGCCCGGCCACCCGCTCACCCTCGCCCTCACCGTGCCAGAGGAGGCGGAGCGACCGCGCGACGTAGCCGCCGGTGAGGATAGTGCCCAGCAGTGCCAGCGGCGCGAGGGCGGCGCGGTAGGGGGAGACGAACGTCGCCGCGAGGATCGCGTCCTTCGACCAGAAGCCCGCCAGGGGCGGCACGCCGGCGAGGGCCAGCCCGGCGAGGGCGAAGCCAGCGTAGATGCGCGGGTGTCGCCGCCCGACGCCCCCCAGGTCGGCGAAGGCCGTCGACTCGCGCGCGTGTTGGAAGACGCCCGCGCCGAGGAAGAGGGCGCTCTTCATCGCGGCATGGGCGACGAGGTGGGCGATCGCCGCACCCGGCGACCCCGCGCCGAGGGCGAGGAGCATGAAGCCGAGCTGGCTCGAGGTCGAGGCGGCGAGGAGTCGCTTCAGATCGCCCTGCGCCAGTGCCGTCAGCCCGGTGAGCAGGGCGGTGAGCCCGCCCGCGAGACCGATGGCGAGCAGCACCGGGCCGGTCAGCAGCGGCGCGGCGCGGATCAGCAGGATCGCCCCCGCCGCCACCAGGGCTGCCGAATGCAGGAGCGCGGAGACCGGCGTCGGTCCGGCCATCGCGTCCTGCAACCAGCCGTGGAACGGCACCTGCCCGGCCTTGCCGAGCGCCGCCAGCGTCAGGAGCAAGCCCGCGATGGTCGCGGTCATGCCACCGACCGCCAGCGTCGGCGCGATCGCGCTCGTGCCGGTCGCGCCGATCAGGGTGAAGACGCCCAGATAGAGCCCGAGATCGGCCGCGCGGGTGGTCAGGAAAGCCCGTGTGGCCGCACTTGGTATCCCCTCCCGCGCGAACCAGAAGCCGATCAGCAGATAGGAAGCGCACCCGATCAACTCCCAGGAGGCGAGGAAGAGGAGCCAGTCGCCCGCGAGGACCAGCGTCGCCATAGCGCCCGCGAAGCACGACATCCCGGCATAGAACCGCCCCTGTCCCTCCTCGTCGGCCATGTAGCCGACCGCATAGACGAGGACCAGCAGCGCCACAACCGCCACGACCGTGACCAACACGGCGGCGAGCGGGTCCACGGTGAGCCGCAGCGGCAGGCCCGGCAGGCCGGGGAGCGTCGCCGCGTCGCGCGCGCCACTGACGGCGCGCGCCAGCGTGGCGAGCGCCGCGATAGCCGCAACGACCGACCCGCTGAGGGCGATTCCCGCCGCGCCGCGCCGGAGGACGAGGATCAGGGCCGCCGCCACGAGCGGCCCGAGGATGACGAGCGCGGCGACCGTCATCCCTTCAGCTCCGCCGCCTCTTCCATCTCGACCGACCCCTTCGCGCGGAAGCGGGCGGTGGCGACGCCGAAGCCGACCGCCATCTCCAGCGCCATCGCCGTCATCACGATCAGGAAGAACATCTGCCCGGCGTACACGTCGGGGTGCAGGAAGCGCCAGAAGGCGACGAGGTTGACGAGCGCGGCGGCGAGCATCACTTCCACGCCCATCATGATCATCACCAGATTCGTCTGACTGAGCGCCCCGTAGAGCCCGATCCCGAAGAGCGCGGCCCCGACGAGCAGCGCGACGACAAGGGTGATCACGCGCGCCTCCGGATCGCGACCGCCGTCGCCGCGACCATCGCCACCAGGATGGTGATCCCGGCGGTCTCGAAGATCAGCATCGAGCGTTCCATCATTTCGATGCCCAGGTCATGATTCTGCCGGACCGGATCGGGCGCGACGGCGACGAGTGGCCCCCAATCGCCGAAGAAGGCGAGGCCGATCGCCAGCCCCGCCGCCGCCAGCCCGGCGACAATGCCCGCGACGAGAGCGGCGCGCTTCTGATGGGTCATGTCCATCTGCCCCAGGCCGCCGGGATCCATCATGTACATGATCATGAAGATCGCCATGATCGCCATCTCCGTCGCCATCATCATCAGTTGTAGGACGCCCAAGAATTCGGCCTGTAACGCCAGGAAGAGGCCGCCGAGCGCCGCCATCGCGAAGAGGAGCGCGAGCGCCGAGCGCATCATCGAGTGTGTGCGGAAGACCGCGACGCCGAACCAGACGGCGATCAGGCCGAACACGGCCACCGCCAGGAGTTGCCAGAAGGATATGCCGTCCATCATCGTCCTTGTCCCACCAGCAGCAGGGTGATCCCGACCCACAGGATGTTCGTCAGCGCCAGCGGGATGCCGAGCTTCCAGCCCCAGGCGAGCACCTGCTCGTCGCGCAGGCGCGGGACGAGTCGTCCGCCCGCGAGCATCAGGGTCGCCACGACGACCGTCTTCAGCACCGTCCACACCGGGGGAGGGAGGGCCGGCCCGAGCCAGCCGCCGAGGAAGAAGACGGTCGTCGCCAGCGCGAGAGTCAGCACGAGCGCGAGCCGCGCCAGCCGCAGGGTCGCCAGCCGCGCCCCGGTGTACTCCCCCATGACCCCGCCCGCCAGCTCGTCGGCGATCGGCAGGTCGAAGGGCGGCAGGAAGCAGACCGCCAGCGCCGCCAGCCAGAAGAGCACGAAGCCGAGCGGCTGGGCGAGCGCATTGGGCAGCGCCGCCTGCGACCCGACGATGGCGGAGACGTCGAGCGACGCGGCGCGCATCGCCACCGCCGTGATCGGCATGACGATCAGCATCGAGTAGGCGACCAACTGCCCGAGGAAGCGCCAGCCACCGATCATGGCGTAGGCTCCATCCGGCCCCCAGCCGGCCATCAGGAGCGCGACCATCACATAGGCGAGCGCCGCGTTGACGAAGAGCGCCCCGGTCGCCAGGTCCACCGCCACCACGCCCGGTGCCAGCGGCAGGACGGCGGCGGCGAGGAGCGCGGCGACCAGCAGGAGCGGCGGCGCGGCCTCGTAGAGGAGGCGGTCAGGCTTGCGCGGCACGATCCCCTCGCGCCCGATCAGTGCCAGCCCCACGAACAGCGGAGCGAGCGGACGGAAGCGCCCGGTCGCGGACCAGCCCTCGACGACGGCGACGACGTAGACGCCGACGCCGAAGAGCATGATGCCACCAAGCACGGAAAGGGCGTCCATCATCGCTCGATCTCCCACGGCGAGAGATCGAGCGAGGCGATGCCCACCAGCGCATCCGCCACCTCGCGCCCCGCGGCTACCGGCTTCAGGAAGGCGAGGTGGGTCACGGAGGGAGTATCGAGGGCGGCTTCTTGCACCATGCCTGCGGCGATGGTGAGGCGCAGGGTGGCCGCGCCTCGCGGCGTCTCGACGATCGCGTGCCCCGAGCCGTCGCCTGCGGGCGCGGTCCAGGCCGGGAGCGCGACCGCCCCGGCGGCGATGACCAGATCGACGCTCTGATCGAGCTCGGCCAGACGCACCGCCAGTCGCGCCCAGGCGTCGGCCCCCGAACGCACCACCGGCACGAAACCGAGCGCGCGGTAGGTCTGGTCGGCGGCGCGAGCGTCCTCTATCGACCCGGCCCCCCGCGCCACAGGGCCCGTCCACGGCGGCGCGGCGGTCGCACCCAGCGCGCCGATGCCCCGCAGTCGGCGCGCGAGCAGCGGACGGCGCAGCACCCGGCGCACGAAAGCCGTCACGCCGGGGCGCTGGCGCGCGATCGCCGCGCTGTCCGGCCCGGTCAGGAGCGCACGCTGGAGCCCGGCGGCCTCGAGCGCCAACGCCCGATCGCCCAGGAATTCCAGGAACGCCGCCAGCCAGTTGAGATGGCTCGCCGCGCGCTCGCGTTCTAGCGCGCCGATCCGCGCCCGCACCGTCGCCTCGTCCGGTGTGACGGATGTCGCCGCCCCCACCGCGCGCTGCGCCAGCAGGCGGTAGGCGAGCGGGGCGAGCGGGTCGAGGCGGGCGAAGCGCTCCGGCAGGGTGGCGACCGGCCCCGGCCAGGTGGCGTCGAGGCCACGCGCCATCACGCCGCGCGTCACGCTCGCCTCGGCCACCGTGTCCCCATCGAGCGAGAATGTGAGCGCGAGGCCACCGGGGAGGCCGGGGAAGAGCGGTCCGAAGGGGACGTCGAGCCATTCCATCGGCAACCCATCGGCGCTCCGCACCAAATCTTGCGTCATCATCACCATCGACATGAAGCCCTCGCCCATGTCCATCCCGCCCATGTCGCCCTCAGGATGCCCGCCATGTTCATCACCGTGGTCCATGCCGCCCATGTTGTGCTCGCCATGAGCCATATCGCCCTCGCCGCCCGCCTCTTCGGCGGCGGACTCCTGCCGCTCGCCGGAAGCGCCAGGCGCGCTCTGGTCGCCATGCCCCTGGTGCCCGGCGTGCGGGTGAACATCCGTCGCGGCCATCCCACCAGGCTCGGCCTGCCGATCCGGAGCCTCACCGCTGCCATGATCGCCGTTGGCCGCGTCATGGTCCGCGTTGGCTGCTTCACGCGGGATCAGGTCCATGCCGCAGCGAGGGCAGGAGCCGGGCTGCCCCCGCTCGATCTCAGGGTGCATCGGGCAGATGTACGCACGCACCTCACCCTCTACCACGTCACCCCCCGCCGCTCCTCCCTCGTTGGTATTTTCGTCGCGCGGCACCAGCTCCATGCCGCAGATCGGACACGAGCCAGGCCCCGCTTGCACGACCTCCGCGTGCATCGGGCAGGTATACATCCGCTCCCCTTCGTCCTGTTCCCCGTGATCGGCGTCCTGCTGCTCCGTGCCCCGTTCGTCGTGCCCCGGCTCCGCGCGATCCTCGCCCCCACCCACCTCCTCGCGTGTGACCAGATCCATGCCGCAGATCGGGCACTGGCCCGGCTCGTCGCGCACGATCTCGGGGTGCATCGGGCAGGTGTAGGTGATCGCGGTGCGTACCGCCGCGACGTCGAAGTCCGCCACGTCCTGGCCGAATGCCCCTGCGGCAAAACGCCGACGTATTTCGGCCACCGCGCCAACCAGCGCCGCTTGCCCCAAGGGGGCCGCGACGTCGGCACCGGGGAGCGGGGCGAGCGCCCCCGCGCCGAGCGCCAGGATGGCGCGGGGGCGCGGCATCTGCGCCCACACGATCGCCGCCGCGTGCCGGAGCCCGTCCGGCAGGTCGCCGACCACGAGGAGGACTGTGGCGTGGCGCGGCGTGGCGACCGGGTGCAGCCCCGCTGCCCCGAGATCCAGCCCGTGCGCCCGCGCGATCTCCAACCCGGGCACGACGAACACGGTCAGATCGCGCGCCATCGCCCGCGCCACCAGCCGCCGCAGCACGTTCATGCCGCCCGCCCGCGCGCCGCTCAGTGCCGTCATTGTCGCCGCAGCGCCCCCTGGCTCCAGCCATAGAGGAGCCCGAGGAAGAGGATCGCCAGGAAGACGCCCATGTCGAGCAGGGCGGTCAGCCCCAGTTCCCGATAGACGACCGCCCAGGGATACATGAAGGCCATCTCCATGTCGAAGGCGAGGAAGAGGAGCGCGAAGCCGTAGTAGTGGACGTGGTAGCGCACCCAGGCCGGTTTCGGGTCGAGGGTGCCCCCGCTGAACGGCACATCCTTGCCCGGCTCCGCGCGCGTCGTACCGAGCGCGCGGGCGAGCCGGTAGAGCAGCCCGACGAGGCCGAGCGTGGCGACGATCATGCCGAGCAGGAGCCCGTATTGCTGCAGCGGTGACATTGCCCCTCCCTCCGTCTGCCGTCCCTTGGCCACCGTGCCCCGTCGTGCGACCGCCTATCCTGCGCCGCACCGGGGCGTGATGACGATCATATTCCCTGGTTCGCCGTCGAACCTGGGACACGCGAGCGTGATCACCGGCGACCCGGCGGACCCATGCGTCGGGTCCCCGCCCGCTACCTGCCGATCGTCCTGGCAGCGGAGGGCGGTGCCCCGGGTGGTATTGCTCCGCACCGGGGCACCAATCTGGTCGCGCGGGTCGGCGTTACGTCGCCTGCTGGCTGGCGTAGCGCTCGGGCTCTCGGTCGAACTTCCGCTTGCAACCCGGCGAGCAGAAGCGGAAGGTCCGGCCCTGGTCCTCGCTGGTCAACCCGCGTGCGAGCGCATCCTGTTCGTTGACGTCCATCCCACAGACGACATCGTGTGCCATCGGGGCCGTCGGCCCGTTGTGCCGAATCGTACCTACTTCTGGACGGGGTAGCCTTCCTCGTCCAAGGTCGCCTCGATCTGGGCCAGCGAGACCCGGGCCGGGTCGTACTCGACCTGGATTTGCTTCGTCTGGTCGCTCGTCGCGACTTTGCTGACGCCATCCAGGCCGCCGACGGCCTTGTTGATTGTCGCCACACAATGCTCGCAGGAGATGTCCGGCGCGGTCAGGGTCGCCCGCTCGATGGTGCTGCTCATGACGCTGTCCTCCTCTGTATTTGCCCGGCCCCTGCCGGGATGCTTGTTATCTGTCCCGCCCACGTGCCACATCCGGCGCGCGGGAGTGGAACCATTGTTGTGGAGTCTCAGCGCACCCGCACCACGAATGGGCCGGTGGCGACCGTGCTGAAGGACCCGATCGCGGCGGCGTTGCCGCGCGTCAACGGGCGCTGATCGAGCACCGTGCGTCCGTGGCGCTGAAAACTCATCGTAGCGGAACGTCCATGCCACCCATTCCACCCATGCCGCGCGCGCTGAACCAGAGCGCGCCGAGACCGATCGCCAGGGCCAGGAGGGCGATGCCGAGGAGGTAGCTCCACTCGGTGACGCGCCGCCGCAGGCCGGGGTGGAGGATCTCCCGCACCGTCGTCGGCGGGGTCCAGCCGCGCAGCCGCAGGCTGTTGGTCACGACGCTGACGCTGCTCATCGCCATCGCCGCCGCCGCCAGCATCGGGTTCAGCAGGACGCCGAACGCCGGGAAGAGCGCGCCCATCGCCACCGGGATCAGGACCACGTTGTAGGCGAAGGCCCAGAAGAGATTCTGCCGGATCGTGGCGATCGTCCGCCGCGACAGGGCGATCCCGTTGACCACCCCGCGCAGGTCGCCGCCGACGAGGGTGATGTCGCTCGCCTCGACCGCCACGTCCGCGCCGGTGCCGATCGCCACGCCGAGATCGGCCGTCACTAGCGCCGGGGCGTCGTTGACCCCGTCGCCGACCATCGCCACCGTCCGTCCGCGCCCCTGCAACTCCGCGATCTTGGTAGCCTTCTCGCCCGGCAACACCTCCGCCAGGACGAACTCCGGCGCGATGCCGACCTGATCCGCGATGGCCGCCGCCGTGGCGCGGTTGTCGCCGGTGAGCATCCAGACCTCCAGGCCCAGGGCCTTGAGGCTGGCGATCGCCGCGCGCGACTCCGCCTTGACGGTGTCCGCGACCGCGATCAGGCCCGCCGCCGCGCCGTCCACGGCGACGTACATCGGGGTCTTGCCGGCGCGGGCCAACACGCCCCCCTCCTTCTTCAGGTCGTCCGCCCGGATGGCCCAGTCGCGGAGCAGGGCCGCGTTGCCGAGGAGCAGCGCGTGGCCGTCCACCACGGCGCTGATCCCCCGCCCGGTCACGGACTCGAATGCTCCCACCGCGCCGAGCGCCAGGCCGAGTTCCCGCGCCCGTTCCACGATCGCCTCGCCCAGCGGATGCTCGGAGCCCTGCTCCGCCGCTGCGGCCAGCGCGAGCAGGTCGTTGCGGGAGCCGCCGAAGCTGTCGGTTAGGACGATGTCGGTGACGGCGGGCTTGCCGCGCGTGATCGTGCCGGTCTTGTCGAGGACGATGGTGTCGACCTTGTGCGCCCCCTCCAGCGCCTCGCCGCCCCGGATCAGGATCCCAGCCTCGGCCCCCTTGCCGGTGCCGACCATGATCGCGGTCGGGGTGGCCAGGCCGAGTGCGCAGGGGCAGGCGATGACGAGGACCGCGATGAAGGCCTGCAAGGCCAGGGTGAAGCGCGGGTCCGGCCCGAGGACGAACCAGCCGACGAACGTGAGCGCGGACACGCCCAAGACGACCGGGACGAAGTAGCTGCTGATCACGTCGGCCAGGCGCTGGATCGGCGCCTTCGAGCCCTGCGCCTGCTCGACGAGGCGGACGATCTGCGCCAGGGCGGTGTCCCGGCCCACCTTCGTGGCGCGGAACGTGAACGAGCCCGTCCGGTTTAGGGTGCCCCCGATCGCCGTGTCGCCCGGCCCTTTCTCTACCGGCAGGCTCTCGCCGGTCAGCATCGACTCGTCGACCGCCGAGCGCCCCGCGGTCACCACCCCGTCCACCGGCACCTTGTCGCCGGGCCGGACCCGCAGCAGGTCGCCCGCGACCACCTGCTCCAGCGGGAGATCCAGTTCCACGCCGCCACGGATGACGCGCGCGGTCTTCGGCGCGAGGCCGAGGAGTTTGGTGATCGCCGCGCCGGTCTGCCCCTTGGCCCGGGCCTCCAGCCAGCGCCCCATCAGGATCAGCGCGATGATCGTCACCGACGAGTCGAAGTACACCTCCGGCTGCAACCCGGCGCGGGCGACGACCTGCGGGAAGAAGGTGACGAAGACGCTGTAGCCGTAGGCCGCGCTCGTCCCGACCGCGACGAGGGTGTTCATGTTGGTGCTGCCGTGGCGCCCGGCGGCCCAGGCGGCCCGGTAGAAGGGTCGCCCGGCCCAGAACTGGATCGGCGTCGCCAGCAGGAACATCGCCACGAAGAGCCACTGCCGCCCGAAGGGGAGCGCGGACGCGGGCACGAACATCGCCGCCATGATCGCCACGCCGACCGCGAGGCTGACGCCGAACTTCAGCCGCAGGCTGGCGATCTCACGGGTGCGCTCCTCGGCGATGTGATCCGTCCCGTCGCCCGCCTGGGTCGCCTCCCGTGCGAGGCCATACCCCGCCTGCTCCACGGCGACGCGCAGGTCGGCGAGGCTGGCCACGCCGGGATAGAAGTCGACCGTCGCGCGCTCGGTGGCGAGATTGACCGCCACCGACTCGACACCCGGCACCTTCGCCAAGGCGCGCTCGACGCGCCGGACGCACGAGGCGCACGTCATCCCGGTGATCGGCAGGCTGACCTCCTCGCGGCGGA
>JAABUR0100007265.1_pt1 | contig 13165 bp, 10 predicted proteins | sample 5560091 | NCBI WGS metagenome assembly JAABUR01 (sample SAMN10711879, study PRJNA513375) | rock metagenome | isolation source: Antarctica rocks | place: Antarctica: Victoria Land, University Valley sud
AGCTCGTCGGCACGGGCGCTGGCGGCCAGCACCTCGTCCGGATCGTCGATCCCGACCAGCGGGCCGAGCGCGAACGCGCTCTCGTACTCGACGCGCGCGTCGCGCCCGTCGCGCGTCTTGAGGATCCGCTCGCAGCCGATCGAGCACGACGCGCACGAGGAGCGCACGGCGGCGCGATCCTCCAGCGCGAGCGTCGTCGTCTCCGTGCCGAAGTTGTGGCCCGGCAGCGCCGAGAGCGCGTTGAACGACAGCAGGTTGCCGAGCGTGCCCATGCCGCGGTACTTGGCGGTCGCCGGCCCGAACGAGCGGGCGCGCAAGTCCTTGGCGGCGGCGAGCACCGCGCCGGGGTCGGCGACCGCGCACTTCCGCGTGGCGCGCACGGCGATCGCCTTCAGTCGCTTGGCGCCCATCACCGCGCCGAGGCCGCCGCGGCCCGCGTGGCGGCCGTCGTGCGAGACGGTGGCGAACCGGACCAGCTTCTCGCCGGCGGGCCCGATCGCGGCGACCCGATAGGCGGGGCCGAGCCGCTCGCGCAGCCGCGCCTCGGCGTCCGACGCCGACAGCCCCCAGAGGTCGCTCGCGTCCTCGATCCGCGCTCCATCGCCGTCCACGACGAGCGCGCTCGGCGTCTCGCACGCCCCCCGCACGACGATCGCGTCGTGCCCGGTCAGCTTGCCCGCGATCGCGAAGTGGCTGGACGCGAGCGCGTCGTTGAGCCGCCCGGTCAGCGGCGACTTCGCCACCACCGCGAACTTCGCGCTCGTGGTCAGCGGCGTGCCGACGAGCGGGGAGAAGACGAACGCCAGCGGCGCATCGGGCGCGAGCGGGTCGACGCCGGCGGGCCCGAGCTCGCTCACGAGATGCGTGCCGAGCCCCGCCCCGCCGACCGTCGCGCGCAGCACGTCGTCGTCCAGGGCGAGCACCTCGCTCCCCCGCCCGTCGAGGTCGACGACGAGCGCCCTGCCGAAGTAGCCACCCGGAGGCATGCCCTACAGGTTACGCGGCCGCCACCGGCGCCTCGCGCGGCCGCAGGATCAGCCACGACAGCCAGATGCCGACGGCGAACAGCGGCACGCCCATCGCGATCCGCGCGACGCCCAGCGCGGTCGGCGCGCCCGCGAGGTAGAGGGGGAGCTGGACCGCGAGCCGCAGCGAGAACAGCGCGACCCAGATCCAGCTCGCGCGGCTGTAGGCGCGCAGCTGCACCGGATCCCGCCGCCAGTCCATCTTCTGGCCGCGCAGGGTGGCGACGACGATCCCGAGCAGCGGCCAGCGCACGAGGATCGAGATCAGGTAGGCGAGCGCGTAGCCCGCGTTGGCGAGCAGGCCCGGCAGGAAGAAGTCCTCCGCCTTGCCGGTGCGCGAGACCACGTACGCCGAGAGCGCGAGCCCGGCCAGGCCCGACAGCGCGAACTGCACCGTCTTGCCGCGCACGATCCGGGCCACGGCGAAGACGACCCCGAGCGCGACCGCGACGACGAGCGCGGCGCGCGTGTCCTGCCCGCTCGCCGTGTAGGTGGCGACGAACGCGACCGACGGCAGCGCGGACTCGGCGATCCCGAGCGGCCCGCCGACCGCATCGGTCAGCGACGGCGGCGCGGAGGACGTCATCGCCGCGGCGGGATCGCGCGTGTCGGTCACGCCACCAAGGCTAGAGCCAAGCGGCGCCCGCTCCCGTCAGCCGCCGGCGTCGGCGGCCATGAACGCGACCTCGTCGCCCTCGGCGAGCGGCTCGAGCGGATCGCGGGCGATCTGGTCCCCGTTGAGCGCGGCGAGCACGTGATCGTCGAGCGCGACCCCCATCACGGCGCCGGCCGCGCCGAGCGTCGCCGCCCGCAGGTCGGCCGCCGGCCGCTTGAGCGGGCCGAAGCAGCGCACGTGCACCAGCGGCTCCGGCTCGGCCAGCGCGGCCTCGTAGTCCTCGCGCGCGTTGAGGTTGCGCACGCTCTCGGGATGCGGCAGCTCCTCCAGCCAGCGCGTCGCGCAGCGCTCGAACAGGAACGCGGGCTTCATCCGGTCCGCCTCGACCAGCTCCGCCACCAGCGGCGCGAGCGCCGGCCGGTACGCGGCGGCGAGCGGCTGGCGGTAGCCGGCGACGTGCGGGACGGCGACGTCGACGCCCTCCGCCCCGCGGCACACCGCCGCCACGAACCGCGGATGCAGCAGCGGCAGGTCGACGGAGGCGACGAACGCGACGTCGGCGTCGACCGCCTGCAGCCCGGCGAGGATCCCTTGCAGCGGCCCGCGGCCCTCGCGCGCATCGTCGACGACGCGGACCCCGTCGGGAAGCGGCGGCAGCTCCTGGTCCGGCGCCCGCACCACGACGACCGGTCCGGCGGTGCCGCGCGCGACGATCCCGCAGACGCGCCGCAGCAGCGTCGAGCCGTGCCAGTCCAGCCACGCCTTCGGCGTTCCCATGCGGCTCGAGCGGCCGCCCGTGAGCACGATCCCGGCGGGCATGCGCCGAGCCTACAAGGCTCGCAGACCCCGCTTGATGCGACGGAGCTGCTGACGCGGAAGCCTGCGCCCGACGAGGGTGAATGTATGCTACGGGCATGCATCTCGGGCCTTGCACACCGCGAACGTGCTGAGCCCGAGGTGAACCGCCGCCTCCGGCTCCGGCGGGTCGCACCCGCGGCGCTGATCGGACTCGCCGCGCTCGCCCCGTTCGGCTTCAGCGCGGGCGGTGACGTCATCAACGACATGGTCGTGGCCGCCATGTACGTGGTCATGGCGCTCGGCCTGAACATCGTCGTCGGGTTCGCCGGCCTGCTCGACCTCGGCTACGTGGCATTCTTCGCGATCGGCGCGTACACCGCGGCGTACTTCGCCTCGGGCTTCTGGCACAACGCCGGACACGACGGCCAGGGCGTGGCGATCCTCGCGGGCGGACCCGCGTCTCAGCTGCCCGGCATCCACGTCAACTTCCTGCTCGTGTTCGTCCTTGCCGCGGCGGCGACGACTCTGGCGGGCGCGCTGATCGGCCTGCCGACGCTGCGCCTGCGCGGCGACTACATCGCGATCGTGACGCTCGCGTTCGGCGAGATCATCGGCCAGGTGGTCGCCAAGGGGCGCGACATCCCGTTGTTCGGCGGGACGCTGACCGCGGGCCCGATCGGCGTCGGGCCGATCGACAAGATCGACCTCCCGTTCCTGGACCCCTTCGAGGCGCTGGACCTGCGGCCGTGGTACTGGTTCGGGCTGGCCCTGGTCGTCCTGGCGCTGGTCGTCAACCTCCGGCTCCGCGCGTCCCGCGTCGGCCGCGCCTGGATCGCCCTTCGCGACGACGAGGGTGCCGCCGCGGCCGCCGGGATCCCGATCGCCCGGACGAAGTTGCTCGCCTACGCCACCGGCGCCGGACTCGGCGGCGTGTCCGGCGCTTTCTTCGCGTCATACCTCTCCGTCGTCAACGCGGACCAGTTCAAGTTCTCGTTCTCCATCTTCATCTTCTCGATGATCGTCGTGGGTGGGCTGGGCTCGATTCGCGGCGCCGTGGTCGGCGCCATCGTCCTGTCGGCGATCAACAGCTATCTCCTGCCGGACGTGCTCCATTCGCTCCCGAGCAGCATCGGCCTCGACTTCGAGTTGTCCGAGATCACTTCGGGCGTCTACGGCGCCATCATCGTGCTCGTGATCCTATTGCGACCCGAGGGACTTGTGCCCGCACGGTGACACGACGCTGGTTGCGGTCGGGACGTACGGCCGGCAGCGCTAAGCGGGCGTGGAGGTGGGCGCCGGCGCGGCGTCGCGCGTGAAGCGCGGCTCCTCGGCGGGCTGCTCCGGCTCCGGCGCCGTCTGCGGCTCCGGCTCGGGCGCGAGCCGCTCGAGCAGGCGCGGCCCCGCGAGCCCGGCCGCCAGCGCGGCCAGCGCCCAGAACGGGCCCGACCGCCCGGTCCCGAGCGCCCGGTCGAGCGAGATCGGCCCCGGCCCGGCGTCCGCCAGCGCGACGGCCGCCGCGGTCAGCACGAGGTTGTACTCATAGCCCCCGTCGGAGGCGAAGAAGCCCTTGTCCAGGTGGACCGTGCGGACCGCCTGGTCCATCACGCCGACGACTGCGGCGGTCCCCAGCGGGGTGAACAGCCCGGTGGCGATCAGCGCGCCGCCGCCGGTCTCCGCGGCGCCCGCCGAGAGCGCGGTGCGCCGGCCGGGTCTGAGGCCCATCTGATCGAACGCCTGGCCCGTGCCCTCCAGGCCGTGGCCGCCGAACCAGCCGAACAGCTTCTGGGCGCCATGGGCGAAGAAGGCGCCGCCGACGGCGGCGCGTAGAACGGTGACTCCGAGCTTCATGACGATCCTCCAGGGTTTCGCAGGCCTGCTCGATGCCTGCCCGGACCGCGGTCCGCCCTAAACCGCCGTTTCGATCCCTGACCGGTTCAGGGTGCGCTCGAGGCGGAAGGAGACCGCCTCGCACGCCAGGTCGTAGGAGACGTTGAGCGCGAGCCGCGCGCGGAAGTCGTCGAGCAGCGCGGTGGCGGCGTTCAGCGTCGCGACGTCGCGGCCCGCCGCGTCCTGCGCGAGCGCGTCGGCGCGGTCGGCGTGGTGCGCCAGCTCCGGCGCGCCGGCCGCCACGCAGGCGAGGTCGCGGTACCACAGGCCCGCCAGCTGCAGAGCGTGGTCCAGGGCGGCGGTCTGGGCCCGGCGCTCGGCGCGGCGCGCCTGCTCGCCGATCTCGGTCTCGCGCCGCCGGTGCTCCTTCCGGGGCAGGAACTGCAGCTCCTCGCCGAGCCGCTCCTCGTGCGCGGCGCGCGCGGCGGCCCCGCGCGCGGAGGCGACGGCGAGCAGCGCCTCCCACGGGCGCTCGGCGCCGACCCGGCCGTGCAGCGGCGCGCGGGCGAACGCCTCGGCGTGGGCGCGCAGCGCAGCGCCGTCGCCGAGCGCGAGCGCGAGCGCTCGCTCGCCGTCGCCGAGGCTGAGCCGCGCGGCGGCCTGCGCGCGCGCAGGCGCGGCGCCGCGCGCCTCCAGCCGGGCGGTCAGCTCGGCCGGCATGGGCGCATCGAAGCGCACGGGCTGGCAGCGCGAGACGATCGTCGGCATCACCTGCCCCAGCCGGTCGGTGAGCAGGAGCAGGACGACGTACTCGGCCGGCTCCTCGAGCGTCTTGAGCAGCGCGTTGGCGGCCTCGTCGTTCATCGTGTCGGCGCGCTCGAGCACGAACACGCGGAACGAGGCCTCGAACGGCGTCCGCGCGGCCGCGGCGACGACCGCCTCGTCGACGTCGCGGCGCAGCATCTCGTGCGCGCCGCTCGGCGTCACCCAGGTGAGGTCGGGATGCGCGCCGTGCAGCGCCCGCGCCCTTGCCCCGTCGGGGTCGCCGGCGCCACGGGCCAGCAGCTCGGCCGCGACGGCGCGCGCGGCCGCGCGCTTGCCGCTCCCCGCCGGGCCGTGCAGCAGGTACGCGTGCGAGGGGCGCCCAGCGGCGGCCGCGCCGAGCACCGCGGCGGCGTGCGGGTGGGGCTCGAGGGCGGCGAGGGTCACGGCCGCAGGGTAACGCTCGAACCGATATACCCCGGCACGTGGAGCGCGGCCGACTGATCACCATCGAGGGCCTCGACGGCGCCGGCAAGACGACACTCGCGGGTGCGCTCGCCGGCGCGCTGCACGAGCGCGGGCAGGAGGCGTTCGTCCTGCGCGAGCCCGGCGGCGTCAACCTGTCCGAGCGCATCCGCGCGCTGGTCAAGGACCCCGATCTGGAGATGCACCCGCGCGCGGAGGCGCTCCTCTACGCCGCCGCCCGCGCGCAGCTGGTGGCCGAGCAGCTCGAGCCGCTGCTGGCCGCCGGCCACTGGGTGCTGCTCGACCGCTTCGTCGACTCCTCGCTCGCCTACCAGGGCGCCGGGCGCGGCCTGGGAGTGGAGGAGATCCGCCGGCTCAACCGGTTCGCGACCGGCGGGCTCGGGCCCGATCGCACGCTGCTGCTGCGGATCGACGCCCGCGCCGGCCTCGGTCGCGTGGCGGGGCGCCCGGACGACGCCGACCGGCTCGAGCGCGAGGAGGTCGCGTTCTTCGAGACCGTCGGCGCCGCCTACGACGCGCTCGCGGCCGCCGAGCCCAAGCGCTTCGCGGTGATCGACGCCGGACGCGAGCCGGGCGCCGTGCTGGCCGACTGCGTCGCGGCGCTCGCGCCGCTGCTTCAGCGCTCGTAGCCGCGCGGGTGGGCCCGGTGCCAGGCCCAGGCGTCGGCGATCATCTGCTCGAGGCCGCGCGACGGCGCCCAGCCGAGCTCGGAGCGTGCCCGCGCGTTCGCCGCGACGAGCTCCGGCGGATCGCCCGCCCGGCGCCCCTCCTCGCGCGCGACGATCTCCCGGCCGGTCACCCGGCGCGCCGTCTCGATCACCTCGCGGACCGTGTAGCCGTCGCCGGTCCCGAGGTTGAAGATGCGATGCGTTCCGGGCTCGAGCGCGTCCAAGGCCAGCAGATGCGCCTCGCCGAGGTCCTCGATGTGGATGTAGTCGCGCACCGCCGTGCCGTCGCGGGTGGGGTAGTCGGTCCCGAAGACCTTGATGTGGTCGCGCGTGCCCGCCGCGGCCTGGAGCACGAGCGGGATCAGGTGCGTCTCGGGCTCGTGATGCTCGCCCTGCTCCCCGCTCGCCCCGGCCACGTTGAAGTAGCGCAGCGAGGCGGCGGCCAGGCCGTGCGCGCGGCACTCGTCGCCGATCATCAGGTCGACCGCGAGCTTGGAGGCGCCGTAGGCGTTGACCGGCGCGGTCGGCTCCTGCTCGGTGATCGGGACCGTCTCGGGCTCCCCATAGGTCGCGCAGGTGGAGGAGAACACCAGGCGGCCGACCCCCGCCGCCCGCATCGCGTCGAGCAGGTTCAGCGTGCCGACGACGTTGTTGTGCCAGTAGCGCTCGGGATGCTCGACGGACTCGGCCACCAGCGCGAGCGCGGCGAAGTGCAGCACCGCGTCGGTGCCGGCGAGCGGCTCCGCCAGCGCGGGGGCGTCCATGAGCGAAACCGCCGCGTGGCCGGCCCCCTCCGGCAGGGCGCCGGCGTGGCCGCGCGAGAGGTCGTCGAGCACGAGCACGTCGTGACCCGCGGCGAGCAGCTGCTTGGCGACCACCGAGCCGACATAGCCGGCGCCGCCCGTGACCAGGATCTTCATCACGCCGCATCGTAGAATGATGGGGGTGCATACGCGCCTCATCCAGGGTCTGATCGCCCTCGTCTCGCTGCTGGCGCTGTCCGCTCCGGCCTGGGCGCAGGACACCACGCCGCAACGGTCCAAGGCGGTCGAGCGGGTCTACGACGACTACCGCGACGACGGGGTCATCGAGGCGTGCGACCACACGCGCAAGACGCTCCAGAAGACGCTCGACGCGCTGGCGCCCGAGGCCGACGTCGACACGCCGGACCTGCGTCCGGCGCTCGAGGCCGGGATCGAGCAGCACACGTCGGGCGACTGCGCCAAGCAGGCCGAGGCGACGCCGACGCCGACGCCCACGCCGACGCCGCCGCCGGCGGCCACGCCGGCGCCGACCGTCGTGCCGACGCCCGTGCCCGACGACGCCTCCGGCTCGGTGACGACGCCCCCCGTGACGGGCGGCGGGCGCGGTGGCGGCGGCGGCAAGGACCCGCTGGGCGCCGAGGACGTGACGCCGCTGCAGCCGGAGGTGACGCCGGTCCCGCCCGCGGCCACGCCGGCGCCCGTGGCGCCGCCGGCCGAGCCGACGGGTCCGGCGGCGACGCCCGAGCCGGTCTACACGAACGCCGACGACGGGCTGCCGCTCTCGATCGTCCTGCTCGCCGGGCTGCTCGCCCTGCTTGCGCTGGTGGCGCTCCTGTACGCGCTCGTCAGCCGCCTCGGGTGGGGTGAGTCGCGGCTCGCCGCGACGCGCCGTGCCTGGCGCGAGGCGCGCTTCCGCGCGGGCGGCACCTGGGGGGACTTCGCCGACTGGATCCGCGTCGGAAGGTAAATCCCGGACGACGCGGGAACCGCCGTGCATTCCGTCCGAACCGAGGCGGACACTCATCAACCCGCACATCCGCCTCGCCGTCGCTCCCGGCCCGCCAGGCGGACAGACTTGGAAGGAGCTCACGCTCATGGAGCAGCAGACCCCGCACACCGCTGTCAGGACCGAACCCCGCGCCGGGGAGGCGCTCAGCGTGCGGCGTCTGCTCACCCAGCCCGGGACGCATCCGTTCGAGAGCGTCGAGTGGCAGGTCCGCGACGCCCGCATCGGCTCGGTCTTCGAGCAGAAGGACGTCGAGTTCCCGTCGACCTGGTCGCAGAACGCGACCAACATCGTCGCCCAGAAGTACTTCCGCGGCCAGCTGGACTCGCCCGCGCGTGAGCGCTCGGTCAAGCAGATGGTCGCCCGCGTCGCGGGGACGATCGCCGACTGGGGCCGCCAGCGCGGCTACTTCGCCTCCGCCGAGGACGGCGACACGTTCGAGGCCGAGCTGACCTACGTCCTGCTCCACCAGCTGGCGGCGTTCAACTCGCCGGTCTGGTTCAACGTCGGCTTCGAGGAGCAGCCGCAGTGCTCGGCATGCCAGCCGTACGACGCGCTGATCTCCACGCCGGAGGGCATGGTCCGGATCGGCGACATCGTGACGAACGGCGATGTCGGCCGTGAGGTCTACGACGCCGGCGGCGTGACGCGAGTCGTGGCGGTCGAGCACAACGGCGTCAAGCCGGTCTGGCGCGTGCGGCTGCGCAACGGCAGCTTCGTCGACGCCACGGCCGACCATGTGGTCAAGGCGGTGGAGGAGCGGCGGACGGCGCCGGCGTGGCTGCGCGTCGACGAGCTCGAGGTCGGCATGCGCATGCACCTGCATCCGCATCGCGCGAAGGTCGCGGCTGCGGCGCTGGTCCCCGCCGGCGGCGGCTGGAACGACGACGCTGCCGAGCCGACCGCCGACCCGGTCGCGGTCGCGGAGGCGGCGCTCGCCGGATGGCTCCAGGCCGACGGCTTCGTGGGCCAGTACCAGGACGGCACCAACCGGTCGTTGACGATCGAGTTCCAGGTCTCGGGCGACGAGGAGCGCCAGTGGGTGCTCGACAACCTCGAGCTCGCGCTGCCCGGCGTCCACCGGCACATCCGCGCCGCCGACACGGCCGAGGTGCCCGTCGAGCGGATCCGTCTCTACGGCGAGCCGCTGCGTGACTTCGTCGAGCGCTGGGGCCTGCTCGCCCGCGGTACCGAGATGCGCGTTCCGGCGCCGCTGTGGACGGCATCGCATGACGAGATCGCGGCCTACCTGCGCAGCATCTTCCAGGCCGACGGGTACATCACCGTCCGGCGCGACCGCGGCGGCGAGAACGCGCGGATCGGCTTCGCGGTCATCGGCGAGCGCTGGACCGAGGACGTCCAGGTCCTGCTCGGCACCCTCGGCATCTACTCCCGGCGCACGCACAAGCACGAGCCCCGGGCGGATCGCCACGATCTCCACGAGGTCGCCATCTCGATCGGGTCCGAGCGCGCGCGGTTCGCCGAGCTGATCGGCTTCGTCAGCGAGCACAAGCAGCGCCGGCTGCTCGAGTCGCTCAGCCTGCGCAACCCGAAGCACTGCCCCGACCTCCGCGAGGAGGAGATCGTGGCGATCGAGCCCGTGGGCGAGATGGACGTCTACGACATCCAGACCGAGTCGGGCGAGTACCTCACGAACAATGTCGCGGTCCACAACTGCTTCATCCTGTCGGTCGACGACACGATGGAGTCGATCCTCGCCTGGAACACCAAGGAGGGCAACATCTTCCGCGGTGGTTCCGGCTCCGGGATCAACCTGTCCAACATCCGCGGGTCGATGGAGCCGCTGTCCAAGGGCGGCACGGCGTCCGGCCCGGTGTCGTTCATGCGCGGCGCCGACGCGTGGGCCGGCACGATCAAGTCGGGCGGCAAGACGCGGCGCGCGGCCAAGATGGTCGTGCTCGACGTCGACCACCCGGACATCCGCGACTTCATCTGGTGCAAGGCGCGCGAGGAGGACAAGGCGGCGGCGCTGCGCGACGCCGGCTTCGACATGTCGATCGACGGCGACGGCTTCCAGTCGATCCAGTACCAGAACGCCAACAACTCGGTCCGGCTCACCGACGAGTTCATGCACGCCGTCGAGAACGACGACGAGTGGAGCCTGACCGCCCGCTCGACCGGCCAGCCGGTCGAGACGCTGCCGGCGCGCGAGCTGATGCGCGAGATCTCCGAGGCCGCGTGGCGCTGCGCCGATCCGGGCGTGCAGTACGACACGACGATCAACCAGTGGCACACGTCGCCCAACTCGGGCCGGATCAACGCGTCGAACCCGTGCTCGGAGTACATGCACGTCGACGACTCGGCGTGCAACCTGGCGTCGCTGAACCTGATGAAGTTCCGCCGCCCGGACGGGACGCTGGACGTCGAGCGGTTCAACCACACGGTCGACATCGTCCTGGTCGCGCAGGAGATCCTCGTCGGGCCGTCGAGCTACCCGACCGAGGAGATCGGGCGCAACGCACGCGCGTTCCGCCAGCTCGGCCTGGGCTACGCGAACCTGGGCGCCTACCTGATGTCCAACGGCCTGGCCTACGACTCCGACGGCGGCCGCGGGTTCGCGGCGTCGGTCACGGCGCTGATGACCGGCCGCGGGTACCTGCAGTCGGCCAAGGTGGCCGCGGCGATCGGCCCGTACGAGCGCTACGCGGAGAACCGCGAGGCGCACAACAACGTCATGCGGATGCACCGCGACGCGTCCTACGCGATCCCGGACGCGACCTGCGAGGACGAAGCGCTGCTGGCCGCCGCGCGCGAGAGCTGGAACGAGGCCGTCGCGCTCGGAGAGCTCTACGGCTACCGCAACGCGCAGGCCACGGTGCTCGCGCCCACCGGCACGATCTCGTTCCTGATGGACTGCGACACGACCGGCGTGGAGCCCGACTTCTCGCTGATCAAGTACAAGGAGCTGGTCGGCGGCGGGACGATGACGATCGTCAACCGCACCGTCCCGATGGCGCTGCGCACGCTCGGCTACTCCGACGCGCAGGTCGAGCAGATCGAGGCGCACATCAACGAGCGCGGCACCATCGTCGGCGCCCCCGGCCTGGCCGAGGAGCACCTGCCGGTGTTCGACGTCGCGGTCGGCGCCCGTGCGATCTCGCACATGGGCCACATCAACATGATGGGCGCGGTCCAGCCGTTCCTCTCGGGCGCGATCTCCAAGACGGTGAACCTGCCCCAGACGGCGACCGTCGAGGACATCGCCGACGCCTACCTGCAGGCCTGGCGGCTGGGCATCAAGGCGCTCGCGATCTACCGCGACGGCTCCAAGACCGCGCAGGCGCTGCGCACCGACGCGCAGGACGCCAAGCCGGTCGTGGTGGCGGGCTTCTCCGAGGCGGAGGTCGAGGCGCTCGTCGCCGCGCGCGTCGAGGATGCCGTCAACGCGGCGGTCGCGAACGTCAAGGCGGACGTCGGGCCGGCGCGCAAGCGGATGCCGCGCGAGCGCCAGTCGATCACGCACAAGTTCTCGCTCGGCGGCCACGAGGGCTACATCACCGCGGGCATGTACGAGGACGGGACGGTCGGGGAGATCTTCCTCACCGACATCGGCAAGGAGGGCTCCACCCTCCGCGGCATGATGAACTCGTTCGCCACGGCGATCTCGATCGCGCTGCAGTACGGCGTGCCGCTCGAGACGCTGGTGCGCAAGTTCGCCTACATGCGCTTCGAGCCGGAGGGGATCACCACCAACCCGGAGATCCCGTTCGCGAAGTCGATGCCCGACTACATCATGCGCTGGCTGGCGTCGCGCTTCCTCGACGCCGACGTGCAGGAGGACCTCGGCATCCTCACGCCGCAGGTGCGCGCGAAGCGCACCGGCGAGGAGATCGCGGCGGCGCCCGCCGGCGGGACCAACGGCGCGGCGACGCAGGCGTCCCAGCCCACGGCAGGCGCCCAGGGCGCCCCGCCCGCGCCGCCGGCCCAGCCCGGCGACGTCCAGCCGCCGACGGCGGCGCTCACCGACACCCCGCCGGTCCACCCGGCGCGCATGGTCGGCCTCGACCTCGGCCCGGCCTGCACGCAGTGCGGCGGGATGATGCAGCGCACCGGCTCGTGCTACACGTGCTCGAGTTGCGGCAACAACACGGGCTGCGGCTGAGCTGTCAGTGGCACGCCACGGCACGGTCGGGGTGCGGGCTCGCCGTCGCGCCGAGCTCGGCGAGCCGCATGTGGAGAGCGGGCGCCCGAGCGACGACGCCGGGAGGCCACGACCCTCGGCCTCCCGGCGTCTACGTCAACTGCGGCATCGAGGGAGAGGCTTCGAGGGCGGTCGTTTCCCGTAAGTCGGCGCGGCGGTGGCCTTGAGTGACCGGAAGCGACCGCTGAGCGGGACGTTCACGACACTCGACCCCGCGCCGACTGCCGAGTGATGAGAAGCGACCGCTGAGCGGGACGTTCACGACACTCGACGCCCCGCGCCCGCGTATGTCGGGAACCACCCGGCCCGCCGGCCCCGGTCCCTCAACTGAGGCTGTCGACCGAGACGCCCGCACCCCGGCCGGTGCACCGGCGGACCCCAGCCTCCCGCGGCGTTTGACGGACCCCCCTCGTGAGCGGCTACGCGCCAACCAGCAGATGACCGCTCAAGTCGCGCGGCCCAGCTGCCGATAACCACCACGAAGGCCGCCTTACCAGGCGGTCTTTGTCGTTCTCGGGGCGGCTGGGCTCAGAGCGCCCAGCCGAGCACGGCGTCGCGGACGAGGGCGGGCATGAGCATCACCTGCGGCTCGGCCTCGGGGCGGCCGGGCAGCAGGCAGCGCTGCCCGAACGCGGCGTGGTCGCGATCGATCGGGAACGGCGAGTCCGCGATCGACGCACCGCCATCGCCCTGGATCAGCACCCACACGATCCAGTCGCCGTCGTCGTCGCGCTCGCGGAACACGAGCTCGATCGCCATGCGCTCGCGCTCGAGCGTCTGCACCGCCTCGCTGCTGAGGTCGTTGAGCATGGCCATCCACCGCTCGGCCTCCTGCTCGGCGCCGGGGCGGATCCGCGCCCGTCCGCAGCGGACCCGCAGGCCGGGCGGGATCGTCTTGGGGGACATGAGTCCGTCTTGCCCGGCGGCCCCTGGCGGCACGCTGCTGTCTTGCCCGCGCGCTGTGGCGGGACGCTGCGTCTAGTCGGGCGCGCTGTGGCGGCACGCTGCGTCCAGGTCAACCGCGGCACTGAGGAGGCGGGTCCGCCGGAGC
>JAABUR0100007266.1_pt1 | contig 13163 bp, 12 predicted proteins | sample 5560091 | NCBI WGS metagenome assembly JAABUR01 (sample SAMN10711879, study PRJNA513375) | rock metagenome | isolation source: Antarctica rocks | place: Antarctica: Victoria Land, University Valley sud
CCCCGTTCGTGTACCCCATGTTCACGCTCTGTGCGTTGACGGGCTGCCGACGTGGTGAAGCACAACGCTCGCTGAGGAGAGATATCAACTTCGACAGAGGTCTCATAACCTTAAGGGCAAAAAAACGGGATGAGACCCAAGAGGAGACTCTTCGAGACGTAGCTTTGCATCCCAGGCTTGCTGAGACCTTGACCCGATGGTTCCAGGAGGCGCCCAAGAGCAAGTACGTGATCTGTGATGAGGGAGGTAAACCGATAAGTATTCGTTCCGGAAGATTCGAAAGGGAATTTGCAAATACCCTCAAAGGCAGCGATTGGGAGAAGATGAAAGGTTGGCATTGCCTTCGCCATTCCTTCGCCTCAATCCTTGCCTCGAAGGGTATCGACCAACGTATCATTAACAAATTCATGGACCATCTTGACGACAAGACTGTAGCTCGCTACCAGCATCTCTATGAAGAGACCGGCGAGAGCGCAGTGTTAACTTTGTTAGACCCTCTGGAGGGGTAGCAATCCCTCATTTTGATAGCGAGATAGCTCGGTGTGGCCGATACGCCATTCAGGCTTGTTTCCTCTCCCGGTGCCAGGCTGGTGCGTAGCCCTGATGCGACCCTTTCGGCACCATTCCTGCACTTGGAACACGCTCCTCCCCACTTGAGCGGCGACCTCGGCGGTTGTGTAAAATTCCTTGATGGTACGCTGATCGAGCAAGCTCTTGATCAAGTTCGATTGTTCGTCCATCTGATTCTGCAATGACCTGATCTCACCAAACATCATCTCCAAAGCTGATTCCACGTCGTTCACCCCTTTCACTTGGTTGTTACATAGGCTAGTCCTCCGCACCGGGCACAAGACGCTTGGCCGGTTGGGCGTCCTTTGACCGCCCCCTTTTCACGATGTCGATTCTACCAGACCGAGCGCCTATCGTCAAGCGTTTTTCCACATACGTTCATGCGTCCCAGAATTATGCCCGTAAATTCGACGGGGGAGGGTCTGGGGGTTCGGAGGTCACGGAATAGATCCGTTTATCGCCCTTCGTCTGTCTGAGTCCGGTGGGGCCAGCGCTCGGACAAGACCCTTTGCGGTCGCCTTGGAGACCCAAGGTTGAGGCGGGAGAAAGGAAGATGTCGCGCTTAGCAATCGCCAGGCCAATGGACACGGGAATCTAGAAGTTTTTCCAATCGCTTCCTGCTTGAGTTCATTGTCTCGAGTGGACTCACAGACCCAGGAATGCGGGCAATTGTGTGTGCGACCGAGAAGACGGAATGCCTACTTGTCGCCCCAATGAACGGCGAGAATGATACAAGACGTTATATAGTAACAAAAAATCAGTTTCCCAGGATTTCCCAAAAACGATTGATTGTAGCGGGCTCGTTTGGTATTATGGTGTCAAACGTTCACTAAATTCTTTCAAGGGCCACGATTTCACTGAGGGATCAGGGATCTAAGCGGAGAAAATTATTATGGAATAGGGAGCGAAATCCAGAGGACTCACCGACTCTGCCCTCCGGCGTCTTGTCCGAAATTTGTCAGGCTGCGCGAAGTCCAAAGGGACAGTCCCGATCGACGGCCCCGGGCTTTCATACCTCTCGAATCCGACCGTATAACGTTAAAGGTTTAATGGACGGGGCATTTTTAATATACTTTAATGATAATATGAAAACTGGTTGACGGTAAGCCCGCCTTCTGGTACAATGCGGTCGCAACGCTGAGGCACTGACCGCCACTGTCCCTTCTCGCCGTGCATTCCCGCTAGATCGTCTTTGGCTGTCTCCCTTCCGGGGGATCGTTCGCTTACGCCTGGTTCTGACCCTGGTGCAAGTGAGTGAGGAAGCTCTGCGCCCATGATGTCCAACTTTGGAGGAGAATTGAATGATCGATCTAGGAAGCAGAACAAACGGGCACTATGGCTCGCCCCGGACGCAAACCCTTCAGCTGTATACGAGGCCCTACGATAAGCCGGACCAGGAAGACGCCCCGCAGACTGAGCCGTTCATTGACGATCCATCGAACGCGAGGGCAACCGTACGAGCCTTCCTGTTGGATTACGGTCATAAGCTTCGTGCCTATGGAAAGGACTGGCTCTCCCATGACGGCAGACGGTACCGAGTCATCGGTGAGGAGATGGGCCGTGCGAAGTTCTGGACGTGGCTTGAAGGACATACAGAGGGAGAGGTTAAGCGGAAGTTTCTCAAGGAAGCCTTGTACGCTCTCGCAGACGTCGTCAGGGAGGATATGACCGAGGAAATGCCGTCGTGGCTCGACGAAAGAGATTGGCCCGCGCCGGATTAGGTGATCGCTTTCCACAATGGGGCTTTTTTGTCTCTGAAGGTGGTTGTTCTCCCCGGAACGGTGGCCAAAAGGACCGAGCCGGTACTGAGACGGTGTAAGACGGTGTAATAGATTAATAGGTCGCAACACATCTCTTGAAATCCGGAGTAATTGAATGAAATGAATTGCAAATTGAAACGTTATCACGGCGGAATTGGCAGTACTCAGCTGGCAAACTTAATCAAAGCAAATCCAAGAACAGTGAGACGGTGGGCGAGCCGTGACTTAATCCCTCATGGCAAATCGCTGGGCGGCCATCACTACCGATTCTCCCCGACTCAGGTCGAAGAGATCAAGAAGTTGGTGGTTTGCGAGACCGAAGCTGAATAGAAATAAGGCCTTCGGCGTTACGCTGACCCACGAGCTAGCGCTGTTTCCATGCCCTTGGCAAGGCGACGCCTGGGGAGTTTTAAGCGGGGAAAGCAGTATAGTGTGAACGTAATGTGTTGGTTCACAATGCCAGACGCGAAATTCCGTTTCGCACATCGGGCGGTTTGCTTGCCCCATCTCGCGTGGAGACGAACATAGTGTTGTAACAGAACAAATTACCGAATCATCTTTATGGATCAAAAAATTAAACATGAAAAATTTGGCAAGTAAGGCAAGCAGAGCACCTAAAGCAGTTGCTTTCAACCCAATCCTACAGTCGGCTCTAAAATATGGGGAAATCGGTCTGAGGGTCATACCGCTCAAAGAGAGGAGCAAAAAGCCGTGCTTCACCGGTTGGCAGAGAACGGCAACGACGGACCCAAAAACCATCTTTCGTTGGTTCAAGCACAAACCTCAAAGCAATATTGGTATCGCCACGGGACATGGGATCGTCGCAATTGACATCGACCCCGATCACGGCGGCGGCGAATCATTCAACGAGCTGGTCAGGGGGCGGGCACTACCATATACGGCGGTAGCCTATACGGGGTCTGAGGGCTTCCACTACCTCTTTCTGGTGCCCCCAGACTTGCGGATCGGCTGTCCCACGAACATCCTGCCCGGAATCGACGTTCGAGGCCACAACGGTCAGATTGTGGTTGCGCCGAGCATCCATCCCGATACCGGGAGACGATACGAGTGGATATACAGTCCCGGACAAGGAATCGCGGATGCTCCAGACTGGCTCCTTGAATTTCTGCTGAAGCCGAAAACGCGGAAAGGCCGGAGTCGGAAGGCCGATGAAGCGGAGGGAAAGCCATACACGTTCAGGGAGGCCCTGATATTCGACCGAGTGGAGGACGAAGCCATTCTATTGGACGCGATGATCGAGAGGTATCCAGCTACGGCCCAAGGCCAGCGTAATGCGAAGCTAGGTCAAATCCTCACAAGCCTGTTGTGCAGGAGGATCAAACCCGAGATAGCCGAGAGCGTGGCGTTTAGCTGGTGGCAGCATTTTTTCCGGCTGGGCAAGGTGGGCACCGATTTATCCAGTGCGCGGCGGGATATTCAAGGCAAAATCAACTCCACCATGAGTAATCCCAAATTCAAGCAGAGCTTGGGGAGGAGTATAGACCATAAGGTGGAAATTCAGAAAATTTATCTGACGAAAGAGCAGCAGAACAAAGTCATGTCTCTCTTTGTGTACATTAAGATACCCACACCTTTATATAGGAGTAACACAAAAGAGGTGTGGACCAAAGAACGCGCATTCGTCGAAGCCCTCGTCATCCACTTCACGCACGAGGTCGATTGCAAACCGTCCGCTCTCTTCAAGGCTACGCGGTCTCAGATCACAGCAATCCTCGAAGCTCGCTATGGCCTGAAACTTGAGAACATCCAGTTCGAGCGACTCAAGCGGAAATTCATCACACGGCCGGGCAAGCCAGCAAGTCTGATCGAATTGGCCATACAGACGGTTGAAGGCCGCACGGGCAAACCGTCCGAATTTGAACTGACGGGCCTCCGGCAACTCCTACAGGCCTCGCCAGGGGGCCTGGCTTAAATTGTGGCTATTGTTCAGCACCTTGGTAGATAGATTCAACATCGTTGACAAATAATTAATAACTATAATGAATAGAATTAGAGGAAACAATTATGAACTGCAAAGTGCCCGATTGTAAAAGAGAAGCCTACTGTGAAGTCCTGCTCTACGACGTCTACCCTTACGGCTCCGTCTTCTTGGAGCGAGATTACTCCTGCTCCTACCTCTGCACAGACCACATGATCGAGAACGAAGAACGTGCCGAGGGAATCCGAGAGCCGAGGGGCCGGGTCTTCTACCCGTTCACCAACAGGGGCGATGCCCAGGGCTTTTCGATCTACAGGCCGCTCAGCGGGGGGGGCCAAGGCCATGAGTGACCACGAGAGCGAAACCAGGGCAGCGATCGCCGAAGCCGCCGAAGCAGCTATATGCGAAACCTTGGGGTCTTCCCGCTACGCCTGTCTTCTCCTGAGCACCGTGGGGGGAAGCCTGGCACAAGAAGTCTTCGGACGCCCCTATCATCTCATCGTCGGGAGCCTCCAAATATTATCTGGTGGTGTTGATCCCGAAACTGGTGAACCCGCGGGGATCGAGATGAGCACGTCTGACGGGCAATGTTTCCATGCTGTCTTCGGTTGCCAGCATTCCAACGGCAAATGGGAATTGGCCGACATAAGTGCTAAACACTATAAGGCTTACGCTGAAGCGGTCCCGGGAATCGAATGGAGCTTTGGAGAGCCGCCCCCCTACGTTTGGGGATTCTGGCCGAACGCCTTCCCCGACTACGTCCGATTCGTCCCCGATCGGGATGCAACCCGAAGGCAGCTTGAGAAGTTGAAGGGCAGCGAAGAGGTCAAGGACTTGGTCAACAAAACAATTCAAGTATATTCAAATATAAAACTTAAAAGAAAGAGAGTTATCATCCATGGAAATCATCCCAGTCGAAGACAGAGGCCCGATCTCTAAGGCCGTCGTAGCAGCCGTAGAAGAAGTCACCGGTAAAACCACCCATGCTTGTCATCATCAGGCGTGCGTCGGCAGTATCGTGATCAACACGATTTTGGGCGGCGACTATTCCATGCCCGCCTCGGCCAAAGTTTGGTTTTCCCGGTCCATGTGGGACGGCAGTGGCCCAACGCCCTGGGGACTCTGGAATTTCAAAGGCGAGAGCCTTTCGGGAACCTTCCTGCATGATTTCAGCGTCGAGCACACGTATATCGTCTGCTGGCAAAGCGAACCCGTGGACATCGTGGACTTCAGCCTCTACCAGTACGAGACGTATTTCTTCGATCGCTGGAACCTGGCTTGGACCTGGAAGAGGCCGTATTGTTGGTGCCCGATGGAGCGGATTCCGAGGGCATATCAGCCCTTCTATGTGTCGGACGAGCCGACCACGGCGAAGATCATGGGAAGCCTCAGTGCAGAGCAAAACCTGATCACCACAATGGCTCTGCGGGCTTTAAGGCTACTTGGACGGACCGAGGAGCCTTTCCGGCCTGTTTGGTGGGACGAGCCAACACTGGATGCATTGATAGATGGTGCTCATGCAAACCCCGTTGAACCGGAGACGGCAGATATCAAATATAGAATTCTCTGATGGGAATGTCGGCCTGGAAGTTCGTGCGCCGACGATTGCGTTGTAGAGCCTAACTACAGCGCGACCGAATTCGCAATTTTGAATCTTAGAGAAGTCGGAATCCTACTCAATGGAAATGAATCGGAAATATCGAGCGTGCGGATATCGTTCCTTCAAAAGCTTCTTCGCTTCTAAGTCGTTCCGAGCCGGTATGTAATCGGTAAAATGGCGAGACGCAGAATTCTTAGGATTATCATCATGGTAAGGAACGGTGATACGAAATTCGTAACGCTTCACCCGCATGGCTTCCTGTGCCGCCATCTGCTGCATCTCTGCTTGGAATTCCATGCGACGTTCAGATTCCATGCGGATTCTCTCTTGCTCTTCCTGTCGGGAAACATCCTGCCGCTTAACTTCATTGCGTGCTGCTTCAAGTGTTCTTGCCTTATCGTCTAGCCTCCTTTGGAGTTCAGCTGACGCATTCTTTTTTATCAATCTGGCATATGCAATTCGTAGGGTAGAAGTTTCAATTTCATCTGTTTTGGGAGACTTACCTGTCTTTGCGAGCAGTTCCAGCTCGTTGTCGAAAAACCCTTGGACCTCCTTTTGAGCTTCATCATCTGATGATGCAAGCTGGACATCTTTGAGGAGTCTATTCGCCTTAGCCTTTTCTTCAACGGAGACGAGCGGGGCTGAGAGGTATTGCCTAAGATATTGGGCTGCCCCGGCTAGGTTGAACTTGCTGATCTCTCGGTTGGCTGCTGTCAAAAACGCGTTCGCAACGGCAGATTGTTCTATTCGCCGATGACTCTCTCTCTGTAGCTGGTCAAGAAGTATACTGGCCTGTTCAATTTGCGTGGCATTGGGTGTTGCAATTGCAATTTGCAAAAGCGGGATTGCACGATCAAGCTGTTTCTCACGAACGGCCAGTTGGGCTTCTTTCAGTTTCGCAATAACAAGCTGATTGGCCGCATGCCTAGCGGCTGCCAACTCGTCTTCTTTCTCCTTAAGGGCTTTCGCTTTTATCTCGCGAGCAGATTCAATACTGGTCGCATACGGGATTACCAAGGCGTCGTCTGCTATCCGGATGACTCTATCCCATTGCCGCTGGCTAGTTAACCTCGTAGCATCTCGGACTTTTGCCGCAACGGCCTCGTTTGCTCCGAACGTCTTTATCCAGCCATTTAGAACATAGGCTCCTGGTATTATAATGACGCAGAAAAAGCCGACACTGACCCATAGGACTGTATGCCTGCCTGGTGAAGAAAGAAGCTCGGTCTTCACATCCGGAACCACCTGAGGCCAGACATTAACAGGGGAAGGTGCGGATAAGTTATTATTTAAGCAAGAAGATATGGCGTTCGCCTCGACCCATTCGTCCATGCCATCTTTCTTCACCCTATCTGTACCGCTGATAACACCGGTCTCGATGAGTTGCCTCAGCACCTGAAATGACATAGGGCCTAATACTCGATCCTCGCGTTCATAGAACCAGCCAGTATCTGGGGGCCTTTGCTGAGTGTCGCTCTCCAGCCTCTGTTGCTTAGGGGTTGCACATTCAGCTTCAGAATTGGAACGCCTCACAGGGCCAAACCGCGATGCGTGTTGATTGATCGCTGGACTTAGCTCACCGAATTTTTGAGCGTGCTTCCTCTCGTCGCCATTAGTCACGGAATCCCCAGAAGATGGCTTGCCAACCGAAACCACAATCGGGCTTCCGCAGGAAGGACAATTCACCCTCTTCCCTGCTGTTTCGTCCTTCGCGCGTAACCTCTTACCACAAGAGCAAGTTAGGAAGATAGACATCGTCGTCTCTGTGGGGATACTGAGGCGTGGGGGTAGGATGTGCCAACCATTATAAATGCAAGCATGACATTGTACAACGAAATTATGGGGCTTGAGGAGAAAATCTGTCGGCGTTTGACTCTTAGTGTAGGACAGGAAATGGCTTGCGTAAAAGACGGTTTGACGTGTCATGAACAGATCGGGGTAGGTTAGATGGGACATATTCTGCGGGAACATGCCTCTCGTGGATCAGCCTGGTTCACTTCTTGGCCTCCCTCCAGCGAATTCCCGATCTGACAGAAAAATGCCCCCCTCTGTAACGCAGAGGATATGGCCGCGAGCCCCGACGACTAAATTTGGAATCCTCCCGAGGTAGATGGGGCCTCCTTGCCCGCGATTTCGCCAGCCCGCGTCTCAGATGCCATGCAAGAGCCGCCCGAACATCCGATCGATCCGAAGTCCACTCTCGTGTCGGGGGCCTTGCCTGAGGAGCTTCACGGCCTCGGTAAAGGCATTATTGAGTGACCACAGCGTCCGCTCGGGGAATTTGTCCTTCTGCTCTTCGTCGTCGAAGTACAGCCTTGTGACTCCCGGGAAGAGGCGGATCGGCAAGACACCCGAAGCAAAGGCATCGTGGATAATCTCCTTCGCCTTACCGTCCCGCAGGGCGAACTCCCGCATACGATCCAAATCGAGTCGGAAGGCCTCCACTCGTTCGAGGAACTGATCGATCGCCGGAGGGACAACTTCGGCGAGGTTCAACCGAGCCGTGTGCTTCTTCTTGAGGAAAACGGCCCCAGCAGAGCCGCTGAAGGCCCAGTTGTCGCAGACGAAGTCGCGAGCCGCCGCAACTACCTGAATGGCCAAGGACTTATCGTTCGCCGCCCGGCGCCCCAGGCCCATCCCGATATCGGGGGTTATCCAGGTCGAGAATCCGCAAGTCCATGGTGCCCAACAACTTGACGTCATCGCGGCCCATCGTACATTAGGCCTCGCGTTCGACGGTCACCTTGTGGGTTTCGAGACCTCTGATCAGTTCGGACACGAGTTCCGCATGAGCGAGGGGTTACCAGGTGGGCGTTGCGACCGGTGTCGGGTGCGTGGCGAGTTGCTCTCGAGAACGACGGAAACCGCCAGCGTGGACGATCAGATTCGAGTTGTGAGCCATCGGAGGAGACATTATGGCGATGAGAAGGAGCCATCCCCTGAGCGGCGTACGAACCCGCGCAGACAGGTAAGGATGGAAAGCCCTAGCATCGGGACTTCAGGAAGAAATCGGAGTGCGGCTGCAAAATTGAAGCCGTGGTTAGTAGACGACCACCCTCGTTTTGAGGTGTGTCCTGGCCGAGAAACGACCAATTGAGCGGATTACAGCCCAACTTTTCGACGCTGGTGGACAACTAGCCGCTCTTTATGTTTCATTGAGTCCTATTCTTAAGCAGCTAACAGTATCAAATCACATTCCATGGAATAAATATCAAAAAGTTCACGAATATCGGGTGTGGAACCACGCGATGCCAGTACCGAGATGATTTGCTCATGCAACCTGCTGTAGTTTTCCTGAGTGGGAAGCTGAATCGATTTTGAAAAGCTCTTTGCCACGTCCATTTGACCGGAGGAAGCCCGAAGATGTAGTCTGATAGTATCTTGTGCAGCTCGCAATGGAGGAATGACCAGAGAGTGCTCGATCAGACTTTCTGCTTCCTCAATTCTATGTCTCCTCAAGTACGACAGCGAGAGAGCGGTCCGGAAAAATTGCCTACCTTGCTCCCAAGGTGAGTTTTGTAATCCCCTCTCAAAAATTTCAATCGCCTTAGGAACTTTGCCTTGCTTGAGCGAAATCATGCCGTGGATGTGGAAGGATATCCATTCGGACAGAGTCGACGGCTCGTTGGTCGGAAGTAGATTCAAAGCATCTCGGAAATCACCCATCGCGGCCAACAAGGCGGCCTTTCCATTCCTTGCAGCAAGAAATTTCGGAAATCGTGATATTATTGAGTCGTAAGCTATGATAGCAGCACCGAATTCACCACGCAATTTATAAAGAGACGCCAGTCCCATCAGACCGGACGTATCGAATGGAAAATCAGCAGAAATCTCTTGATACAGTTGCGTGGCCTCTGCGAATTTGCCAAGATCCTTGAGGGTGTGCGCCAACCCGACGCGGGCTATTGGGCTGTAAGGAACTCGTCGGACCAACGCTACATAGATTTTTCGAGCCTCATCAGTCTCTCCCAATTCTCGAAGGGTACCGGCTTTTATGTTGAGAGCATACATATCGTTTTGATCGTGCTCGTTTAGATTATCTAGAATTTTCAGAGCATCCTTGTTTCGGCCCATGTCACGCAAGACCTGGGCCTTTCCACATCGAGTTGTTCTGTCAACTGGATGATTGTCGAGGATTTCGTCGTAAACGGATAGAGCTTGGTCTAATCTTCCGAAGAAGGCAAGGGCTGCTGCACGACCATTTTGCGGAACTATGTCATTAGGGAATAGTTCGCCACAAAGTTCATAAGCTTCCAGGCATCCTTCGATATCTCCCGACTCTTTCAGTATCTCTGCCTTGCCTGTGAGGGCAATTTTTCTATCACCAAGTCGACCGGCCATTTCATAATGCTCCAAAGCTTTTTCCATATCTCCCAGCAGCTTATAGGCATCCCCAGTCTGTGCGTGAGACCAGGCGTCCAATGGGTTTTCCGCTACAGCCCACAGAGAAAACTCAAGTTGGAGCCCAAAATTAAATCTGTCTTTGGCATGTTGGGCAAGATCGCATAGCGACATTGCTATGTGCTCGGCATCGCTGTGCCTACGTTGGCTTTCGACTAGCTGTCGGGTATAATCCATCGCCCTGGCGAGATCGCACTTGTCGATTAGAGCTTTGATCGCATCCTTCTGCTTAATGACGTTCTCGAACTTCTGCCTACTCCGAATACTAGATTTTTCGTCGTTCTGTTCGTCCCGATGGCTATAGATTTGATCTTCTACGGGCGGGCGTCCGAATGAGGCATTTGAAAATGTAAAGCCTCCCCTGAGTTGTTCGGACCACCGCTGGAGGATGATTCGAGAATTCCGCATCCCCCGAATCCTTTCGTTAACATGCAACTTCAAGAGTGTTGTATCGACATCCTCCCAGTTCGTGCTCAAATTCAAAAATGCACTTTCATTGATCATCACTTGTCTAATATAATTCTTGTATTCAAGTGATTCGAAAATCTGAGTTGGAAGGCTTTCCCACGCTTGACAACAGTCTCCTATGGCTTTCTGATGGTCAAGTAATAATTCTAGAAATCCTGTTGTGACTGGCATAGATTTTGTAGCCAGAATCTTCAATGCTGTAGCGACATCAGATGTGTCCGGAAGTGGCGATGAGTAGAAAATGTTTCTCACGAACCGCAAAACCGACTCGGAGCTTAGCAACTCCTCAATGCAATCAGCTGCGTCTTCTCTGATGTCAACGCCTTCGCTGCCATCGAGTATCAAGATAGCTAGCCGAAGGGCTCGATCCTTTGCCCATGCAAGTTCTAGTTCTCTTTCAATTTGCTCTCTGTCTGCATTTACGTACTTCGCTACGTCGGTGCTGTCTTGAAGCAATATGGGGATAGAATTATGTTGGATTGGCCTTGGAGGCCAATTGCCGTCCAACTCGAGACAAGATGCCTCGCCCTCATTCAGGATTATCGCTAGAGCGGCCTGGCCAGAGATGTAGGCGTCCATTACGGTGCTTCCTCGTAGTCAGCGCCAAATTCCGTCAGCTTCCGCTTCATGCTCTTGATCAAAACGGCGTCTTGACGTCTCACCTTTTTGCCAATTCTGACAACTCTTTCAATTGCCCTTCTATGAATAGATCCATAGATATGTACCTCCATAAAGTCGCCGGCTCGCTCTCCGCTTCCGAGCAATATTACCGGGAACAAGGCGTCGACAGTGGAGATGGTCAGTGAGCCGCCGAGCTTAGCGACCGCCAACTTCGCTCTGAGTGGCCAACTGGATCTGTAACCAGCCGGGTCGATACCGCCGCTCTCCATTTGTTTTTTTATGAAATTGAAGGAGTTCGTCTCAAAAACTGCTGCCCTGTTGGCAATTAAACGGCTATTTAGTGTCAGACAAAAATCTCCGTATCCACTTACGCCGCGATTGTTAAGTGTCAGTGCTGCAAAAGTAATCTCTCTGTAATAGTAGGGATAGAGTGCTGAATCGTAAGACTCTCTCGATGCGTCCCACTCATTGTCCTCTGGGATTCGAGCTTGCGAGTATACCGCCTTATAATAATTTATGTACATTACGTTGTCGTTCTCTACTATTGCTCCGACAGCAGCTATTGACTTGCAAATCGCGGCTTTGGATTCAGCCATTGCGGCTTCGAACCTGTTCAGCACCACGATGCATCCGTTGCCTCGTGCCACCCTTCTTGCGGTCCTGTATCGAGCCTCCAGAGCAGCGACCTCATGCGGTTGTTCACAGGCTCGAACATTCGGATACCCCGCGTCGGTTCCACATACGGGACATTTCGTCTCATAATCGGGAACACGGAATCCGCAGTCCGCATTTGTGCACGTAGTTGCTGTACTTGTTGTGCTACTCATCTTTTGACCGCTTTATTTGACAGTTGTCGAAATCCACATAGACCAAATCCAAAAGTTATTTCGGGGGTGCTTTCTTCCGCAGTCTGTCGGAGACTCCTCTTTCGGGGCTTCCTCTGGCCAATCGAATCCCGCCCGTCTTCAAGTTGGACGCCTCGCGTCAGCACGTTGATTTCGCTGTTCCTGCGGCGTGTTTCTGGACACCTGTCGACGTTTGGGTGCTCCTCATGTCTGACAGCTACCAAGAATGGTACCCGGCGCCTGTGTGGAATCAATGAAATTAACCCTATCCTGAGGAGGTGGCGGAAAGTGCGTCAATGCATTCATGTTGGGCACCGGCGGTCCTATTCTTGTTCTGTTCCCAACCTGCCGTGGTACCTGGAACTATGCCTTTTCCGTCGTGCTTGAGCAACGGAGCGATCGATTCCGAACGATCCTGACAGCTGGGCGTTTGAAGTTGATGGAGAGGGCGGGGCAGGGGGGCCATTCATACTTCGAGTGATTGGTAGGGAATCGGCGGCAGGTAGGGAGGAGAGACGGCGGAGGTGAGTTCGTAACAAATTCGTAACCGTGTTGGGCCAATCAAGTCTCAGTTAAAGCCGACGTAAATTCTAGCGACTATCTCGTAAACTGCTCTTGAAGATGGGTTTACGACCCTTTTCTCATGTATGCCCAAGGTAAACAAAACCAAAAATATAGACTGGGGGTCTAGAGGTCGTGGGTTCAAATCCCGCCGCCCCGACTTGACGGAAGTCCTTCTGAAACACCGAGATGCGGCGATCAAAAGGTCGCCGCATTTTTGTTCGATCAAAAGGTCGCCGCATTTTTGTTTTTCCCTGGTTCCGGGCACGGTCCTCGTGGCCTAGCCACGTTGCACGGCTGGGAACGTTAACCATTCGGATATCGGCCAGACGTGATCCGCCAGCCCGGCCGCCATCGCCGGGCTCCGCTCCGCCCATCGCCCTTGATCGTCTTTGAGG
>JAABUR0100007269.1_pt1 | contig 13160 bp, 15 predicted proteins | sample 5560091 | NCBI WGS metagenome assembly JAABUR01 (sample SAMN10711879, study PRJNA513375) | rock metagenome | isolation source: Antarctica rocks | place: Antarctica: Victoria Land, University Valley sud
CACCGGGCTGAACCTCGCCGCGCACAACGCATCGGGCGAACGCGACGTACCGACCCATCGCGCGCGACTACCTCGACCTAGTCATCGGCAACGTCCCGTTCGGCCCGATTGCCCATAAGAGGATCCCGTTACGACGAAAGCCAACGGCGCGGCACGGGTCACAACTGGTCTCGCTGGCCGTTCGTCTTGCGGGGCGACCCTTGTGGTCGGTGTGCTCTGCTCGACGTGTGCCTGCCGCACACTGGTGGTTGTGGTCGACATCGGACTCGACGCTGACGGCGCGATCGAGCACCTCCGCCGGCAGCTGGCGATAGTCGAGATCATCGACAAGCTGGACGGACAGCTCTCGCCCGATCCATACAGGCTGGCCGAGCCGGGCAGCGAGCTTGCGGCTCTTGCCGAAACCGCACCGGACGCTCCCGTCAATCTGGTCCTGTCCGTTCGGGCAGGGCTGACAGCCGGTGAGCAGTTGGCGACGTCCGGCTTCGACGACTCCGCCGCCCCTGACGTGTTGGCCGAGCACATTATGTGGGTCTGGCATGCGTACAGCGGCGCCGCTCACGGTTACGCCTGGCCGTGGCTGCTGCCTGGCACTGCCTCTCTGGCAGGCGACTTCATAGCTGATCTTGGCCTCGTCGTCCCGGTGACGCACCTCGCTTTCGACGTTGCGCAGCGGCGTTGCCGCATCAACTGCGCTACGTGATGTCGGCCAAAGGCCGCTGTCTCGTCTCCGTCAGCTGATCGCCAGTGGTACAACCCGACCTCCGCTGCACTCGCAACTACATTGCTCGAGTGGTCTTCGTCGAGCCGGTAATGCTGACCGGGGACCTCGTACTCCTGCAACCCCTGCTCGCGCAGGACCACGACGCCCTGCAGGAGGCCGCCGCCGACGGCCAGCTCTGGAACTTGTCCTACACCCATGTGCCGCGGCCGGAACAGATGCGCTTTGCGATCCAGGACTGTCTTGCCAGGCAAGCCGCAGGCACGTTGGTGCCCTTCACGGTTCGACTCCGCAGCACCGGTCGCACCATCGGCATGACCACCTTCTCCGACATCGACCCGGACAACCGCCGCCTCGAGATCGGCGGCACCTGGAACGCCCGGTCAGCGCAACGAACCGGCACCAACACCGAGAGCAAGCTCTTGCTGCTCGCCCACGCCTTCGATCAGCTGGACTGCATCGCGGTGGAGTTGCGTACGCACTGGCTCAACCACCAGTCTTGTCGCGCCATCGAGCGGCTGGGAGCCAAGCAGGACGGCGTCCTGCGCAGCCATAAGATCATGCCGGATGGCACGTTACGAGACACCGTCGTGTACTCGATCCTCCAGCACGAGTGGCCAGCAGTGCGGAACGAGCTCCGCCGCCGACTGGCTGACCAAGCGGCTCAGAACCACCTGCCGCTGACCGTTCGATAGTCGATCGCCGATCACCAGCGCGCCGCCGCTTGACATACGGTCCGCCGGTGACCACCAGTTCGTCGCCCTCACGCCAGCCCGGGGACGTCACGCTCGGCTCCTACGACGCGGCCGCGCACCTGTACCTGATGCACTCGGCGCCACCCGGGCCAGCCGTCCTGACGTATCTGGACGAGGTAGCCAGGCTGATCGGCGACGGCACCGTGCTCGAACTCGGCAGCGGTCCCGGATGGGACGCGATGTACCTCGAGAGCCGAGGCCCGCGGGTCCTGCGTACTGACGGAGCCCTGGCGTTCGTCCAGATGCTCGAAGCCGCTGGTCACCAGACGCGGCTGCTGGACGTCCGGGTGGACGACTTCGGCGGACCGTACGACGCGGTGCTGGCCGACGCAGTGCTGCTGCACGTGACCAGAAAGCAGTTCGTCGACGTCCTGCAGCGGGCGCGACAGGCTGTCGCTCCTGGGGGCGTCCTGGCCGTCACGCTCAAAGAGGGGGACGGCGAGGCTTGGACGGAGGCCAAGCTCGGCCGCCCGAGGCACTTCACCTACTGGCGTGAGCCGGCAGTCCGCGCCGCACTGCTGGAGACCGGCTGGCAGGTCCTCTCGCTTGAGCATGTCGCGGGGCGTGTTGAGCCCTGGCTCTTCGTGCTTGCTCGAACCGGTTCGGCGCCGGGCGAACCTCCCCGGCGTCCCACCTGACGATCGTCGAGCGGCACGGCGCGCCGTACGTGCAAAATGAGCGGCATGGTTAACACCGCGAGCGGCATCTTCGACGTCACTATGCAACCCGGCCCGGTGGAGCTCGACGGAGCGATCAGCCGCTTCGAGCTGTCCAAGACCTTTCACGGTGACCTGCAGGGCACCGGTGCGGGCGTCATGCTGTCGGGGGGAGATCTGCAGGCCGGCGCGGCCGGTTACGTCGCGATTGAGACAGTGGACGGCAGCCTCGGAGGGCGGCAGGGCAGCTTCGCGTTGCAGCAGTTCGGGTCGCTGCACGGCGGGTCGCAGACGTTGCACTACGAGGTGGTGCCGGGCTCCGGCAGCGGCCAGCTGGACGGGCTCCGGCATCCTGCACCTCAACATCGACGAGGATGGCGCCCACCGCTACGAACTCGAGTACGAGCTGTAGCTCCGTTATGCCGCTCCGCAAGACGATCGGCTATCGGCCCGATACGTCACCCGCCGAACTGCCGGACCGCTGCGAGGATGCAGAGATGGAAGCCGCCCGCAACCCGGACTACCTCCGCAAGCTCGCCGCGGCTACGCAGCAGTTCCGCGAGGCCTTCGACCGGTTCATGAGCCTGCATGTCTTCAACGAGAACCTGGCGCGGGGCATCGCCCCAGCGGTGTTCGCCAAGGACAACGCGGACCCCGCCGAGATCGAACGTGCGGCGTCCGAGGTATCGCAAGCAGCGGGACGAGCCGGAGCCGTCACCGGCCTGACCGGCGTGCTCATCAACGTCTCTGGATTTGGGACCGTGGATCCCGTCGCCGCCTGGCACACCATCACGCGCCCAAAACCCGTGCTCGAACCACAGGACATCTTCGACGCATGCGACATGGCGATCGGACGGTTGGACGGCCTCATTGCGAAGGCCGAGGCCGAAGCTCCGCCGACGGTGGGCGTTGCCACGATGCACCCGCTCGTCTGGAACGCCGCCAAGCGGCTGTGGCGCGACGGTCACTACCGCGAGGCTGTGGCTTCGGCCGCCGAGGCCCTGATCGCTCAAGTCAAGATCATGACCGGCCGCAATGACGTGTTGAGACCGACCTATGGCGTCAGACCTTCTCCGCTGACCCACCCGCACCGGACAAGCCCCGGCTGCGATGGCCGGGAGAACCGAGCGACCGAAACGTCAAGTCGATGAACGACGGCTTACGGCTGTTCGCACCAGGCGTCCAACTGACCATCCGCAACCCCGCCACCCACGTACTCAGCGACCTGAGCGAGCAAGAGGCCACCGAACAGCTCGCCACCCTCAGCCTGCTCGCACGCTGGGTCGACGAGTGCCAGCTGCTGGACGGCATGTAGCCGAGGATGCGGCTGGCAGGGTGCGTAGCGCTCCCATGCGCCGCAAAGACGGGCGGCGGTGCTGCCGTTCAGCTCGTAGCGTCTAGAGATCCTCACCTGCGCCCCGGCCCCAGGTCGCGGCAGTGCCGCGACACGATCCCCGACCGGTGACGGGACGGCTATTGATCTGGTCGGCCTCGGCGGAGTTCGCGAGTCGCCGATGGCCGTTCCGCTTGCTGTGAGGGCGAGATGCGTCTTTCGATCAGCGGCCCGGCGCTATTCGGCGACGTCGGCTGCACGCCCTGCGTGCCGGCGGCGTACTGCACCTCGACGTCGATGTCGACCTTGCCCTGATGGAACTCCCGGTGCGCACCCTGCTCTGGCTCCGCGTCGACGACCTGGACACGGTCGGGCACACCCTCGCCGGGCACGACGAGGTGGCGTTCGCTGCGGCGACCACCGGCCCCGCCGACATCTTCGCCAGTGTTGACCTGCGACCTGACCTGACGGCCCTCTACCGATACCTCACTACGGCGGTAGCCGCCCTTCCCCGCGTAGAACAGGTCGAGACCGCCCCGGTCCTGCGACAGGTCAAGGCCGCGGTCACCCACTACCCGCGCCGCCGCACGCCTGCCGCGTCGTCGCCCCGTCGACCGTGATGACGTTCCGTACCGCACGCGGGGGCCGCGAGCCGTCGCTCCACCAGCCCGGCCATCGATATGGGTGATGGCGAATATGCACGATCATCGTTGGTGTCGTGGACCGGGGTGAGTCACGGTGAGGGTGCGGCACAAGCCACTGACTCCCCGCCCCAGACACGAGGTGCGAGATAGACATGAGCGACGACGACAGGGTGTTCGTCCCGTCCTACCCCTACGAAGCTGGCCCGGCGCGCGGAGTGCTGAGCCCGTTCGAGCCGGGCACGCGAACGCTGCCGGCCGGCTACCGGATTGATCCGAGGTTCCGGTCCATTACGACAGACCTCGTGTTGGACAAGGACGTCCCGGTGCGACTCCGAGACGGCGTGACGATCTATGTCGACGTCTTCCGCCCGGTCGGCACTGAAAAGGTCCCGGTGATCATCGCGTGGAGCCCGTACGGTAAGAGTGAGGGCACCGCGCCCAGCGTCACTGGCATCTTCGACCTGGTCGGCCTGGACAACGGCGTCGTGTCCGGTCTGGAGAAGTTCGAGGGTCCCGACCCTGCGTACTGGTGCGCGCAGGGCTACGCGATCTGCAACCCCGATGCCCGCGGCGTCGGCGAATCGGACGGCGACAGCGTCGTGTGGGACCGCCAGGAGGGCCAGGATTGCCATGACCTGATCGAGTGGCTGGCCGGGCAGGACTGGTGCACGGGCAAGGTTGCGATGAGCGGGACCTCCTATCTGGCGGTTTCGCAGTGGTTCACCGCAGCCGAGCGACCTCCGCACCTGGCGGCAATCAACCCGTGGGAGGGCGTCAGCGACGTCTACCGCGATCTCGTTCTGCGCGGCGGGATGCCGGACCTCGGCTTCGCCGACATGCTGCAGCACAAGTTCGCGGGCAGAAACCGTCGCGAGGACGTGCTCGCGGAGGCGGAGCGCTACCCGCTGATGAATTCCCTGTGGTCGGACAAGATCCCGCGGTTGGACCGGATCACTGTGCCTGCCTACGTCGTCGCGAGCTATTCCCACACCCTGCACACGGCCGGGACGTTCCGCGCCTGGCCGGCGGATTGCGTCCGACGAGAAGTGGCTGCGCATCCACGCCAGCCTGGAATGGCCCGACTACTACGACGAGGCGAACCTTGAGGACCTGCGCCGGTTCTTCGACCACTACCTGAAGGGCGAGGACAACAGCTGGGAAAGGACCCCGCGGGTCCGGTACGCCCTGCTCGACCTCGAGGGCGGCGACCGCACCGGCCTTCCGGCGCCCCAGTTCCCGCCCGACGGCGTCGCCGACACGAAGTACTACCTCGACGGGAGCAGTCGGTCGCTGTCCCCCGACGCGGCCCCCGGCGCGGCGACGGCGTCTTACGACGCCGCGACGCTTCCCGGGCAGGTGTCGTTCGTGGTGCGCTTCGACGAGGCGACGACGCTGGTCGGCTATCCCAAGGCGCATCTGTGGGTGGAGACGGGGGACGCGGACGACGCGGATCTTTTCGTCCTCGTGCAGAAGCTGACGGCCAACGGCACGCCCCTGCAGCAGTTCAACACGCCCAACCAGGGCGCGATGATCCAGGACGTGACGGAGCGCAGCGGATCCGTGCTGCGGTACAAGGGCTCGCCCGGTCGCCTGCGCGTCTCTATGCGGCACCTGGACGAGACCATGTCAACGGACGCAGTGCCGGAGCACACCTTCGACCGCGTGGAGAAACTGCAGTCCGGAGAGATCGTGGACGTCGAGATCGATCTGTTCCCCATCGGCCTGGTGTTCCACCCCGGCGAGCAGCTCCGGCTCGTGATCAGCGCCAGGAATCCGCTGGGCGGGATCTTCCCCGGCAACGACTTCTACGACGGGCGGCTTGACGGACGACTCATCATCCACACGGGTGGATCGCAGGCGTCCTACCTCAATCTGCCTGTCCTGGTCACCTGACGGGGCACCTGCGCGGTCCCGGTCAGCGGGTGGCGGCCGCCTGGATGATGGCACGCCGCAGGGCTGTGGTCGCTGCGCTGAGGGGCGGTCCGCGGGGGCGGCGAGGCCGAGCCGTCGCCGCGGCGGTGGTTGGCACAGATCGACGGCGACAAGGTCGGGCTGGCTGTCGGTGACGTGGTCAGGCAGGAAGCCGATCCCGAGGCCGCCACGGATCAGCGCGATCGCGCTCTCGACGTCGACGACTTCGAAGGCCACGTGCCGGGTGATGCCGTCGGATTGGAACAGTCCGTCAACCAGCGCCCGGTTGCCCCACGGGGGGGGGAAGTCGATGTAGTCGCGGGGAGCAATGTCGCGGTAGCGCACGTCCCGGGCCCGGGCGAGCGCGTCCTCCCGGCGGCAGACGAGGACGAGGCGCATCTGCGCCACCGAGGTGATCGTGACGCCGGCGGGTGGCTGGTCGGGCTGCGGGACGAGCGACAGGTCGAACTCCCCGTCCAGCAGCCGGTGCAGGTGCTGGTTCTCCGGGCCTGCGGAGAGCCGGAGACGCACCGAGATGCCGGGGTGTAGGTGGTGGAAGCCGGTCAGGATCGCCGGCAGGTCGAGCTCGCCAGTGGACAGGACCGTCCCGAGGGTCACGCTTGCCGCGCAACCCCCCGGCGAGTGCGTCGAGGTCGTCCCGCACGGCGCGCGCGTCGCCGAGCATGGTCCGCGCCCGGTCCAGGACCAGGCGGCCGGCGTCGGTGAGTTCGACGCCTCGTGTGCCCCGGTCCAACAGGCGCTGGCCGAGCTCGCGTTCCAGCCGGTGGACGGCCGCGGACGCGGCCGACTGGACGATCCCGGCCCGCTGCGCTCCGCGGGTGAAGCTCCGTTCCTCCGCCACGGCGAGGAAATATTTGAGGTCCCGAAGCTCCACCGGCCTCCTGTCATCGATGACGGTGATGCCCATTATGCAGAACGGTCGTTGGTGTCGCGGACCGGATGTAGGTCACGGTGACGGTGCACGACAAGAAGTCATCCTATGGAGGAACGTCCATGTCCGCACCGACCAGGAGCGGCCCGCGTCGTTGGCACGAGCAACGCTGGCTGTTCGACAGCAGCATCGCCTCGCTGGGCATCGAGTTCGACCAGAACCGGCTGCACCACTCGCTCGGCCCGGTACGGGACGAGACGTGCGGCGCCGACATCGCCATGCTGAAGGCATCGGTCAGCAAGCTCGCGGACCTGACACCCGTCGCGTCGGCCCACGCCACCCGGCACGAGCGGCTCGCCCAGCGCCTGCAGGACCGCGGCCACCCGACGACCGCCGGGGTGCACTGGTTCGCGGCGGCGCAGCTGTGGCTGCTGAGCTGCTACCCGGTCTGGGAGACCACCCAGGAACTGGTCGAGCTGCACGGACGGACCAGGGCGGCTTTCCTGCGGTGGGCCGCGGTGGCGGACCACCGGGTCGAGGCCGTCGACGTGCCGTTCGCGGGCGGCGCCCTGCCGGCGTACCTGCACCTGCCGTACGGCTTCGACGGGACACCGGTGCCGGTGGTCGTGGCCAGCGACGGCATGGACGGCGGGAAGGAGTCGCTGTTAAACCCGGGTCGGCGACGAGTACCTTCAGAACCGGTTGGCGGTGCTCGCGATCGACGGGCCCGGTCAATCGGAGGCCGCCGTACGTGGCCTGTTCACCTCCCCCGAGAGCTGGGTCGAGGCCGGCACGACGATTCTGGCGTGGATCAGCGGGCGACCGGAACTCGACGCCGATCGGATCGTGGGCACCGGCATCAGCTTCGGGTCGTACTTCATGTCCCTGGTGGCCGCGACCCATCCGGAGTTCAAGGGGTGCGCGGTGGCGCTGCAGTGCTTCGAGCCCGGCGGCCACGCGATCTTCGAGCAGCAGGCGCCAAGCTACAAGGCGCGGCACATGTGGATGGCCGGGCTCGAGCGCGACGAGGACGCCTTCGACCGCATGGTCACCGGGTACGACCTGCGCGGCCCCATCGCCGGGATGTCCGCGCCGTGGAAGGTGTTCGGCGGCGAGGCTGACGAGCTGTGCGACAAGGCCTGGGTATACGAGATGGCCGACCGGAGCCCGGCACCGGCCTCCTCCCTGCTGTACGAGGGCGCCACGCATTCCCTCGGCGGGTCGCCGGCCGCCCGACTTTGGGGGTATTCAGTTGACCGGACCTTCGCAAGTCAGACCGCTCTCCAAGGTCGGTTCGCCCGTGGCCGGTCCAGGCTCGGCGGTTGGCCCGGCGAGGAGGGCGGCTTGGGCGGGACTCGTTTCGGCTGTGGGTCGGCGACCAGGTCGCGGTAGCGGACCGGGGCGTGCGCGACGGCCAGCTCGAGGACCCGGTAGAAGAGCATGCCGCGGCTGCGGGAGCGGCGCCTGGTGAACCGGAAGACAAACTCGTCGAGGTAGCTCTGCAGGTGGGCTGCGTCGACCGAGCCCTGGTGGGTGCCCAGCAGCCATCGCTTGGCCAGCGAGGCGATGCGGTGCACGCCGGGCAGCAGCCCACCGATGTCCTCGCCACGCGCCCGTGCGGCGCGTTGGCTGCGTGGCTCGTGGAGGTAGCCGAGCTTCTCGATGCCGCGATAGCCCTGCCAGCCGTCGGTGATCACCCGCGTGCCCGGCTCGACGTGCGCGGTGACGAACGGGTCCAGCGTGGCGGCGGACGCATCGGCCAGGATCTGCATCCGGCAGCGCCCGAACCCACGCGGTTCGGTGACCTCAACGGCTATGCCTACCAAGGCTTTCTTGCCTCTGGCCCGTCCGCCCCGCAGGCCCGGCTCCGCGCCGCCGATGTAGGTCTCGTCGACCTCGACTGTGCCGGCCAACCGGTCCCGGCCCGGGCGCACCAGCACCGATCGCAGTCGATGCGGCATCGCCCACGCGGTCGGGTACGAGCCGATCTCCAGCGCACGTTGCAGGCTCAACGCGGACATCCCGTCCTTGCCGGACGCGAACAGCCAGCACGCCTCGAACCACACCGTCAGCGGGGTCCGCCGGCGGTCGAACAACGTCCCGGCCGTCACCGACGTCCGCGAGTTGCAGGAGGCACACTTGTACCGGCCGTCAGCGACCCGCCAGCCCCCGTGGTGCCCGCACTCGGGACACACGAAGCCATCCGGCCAGCGCAGCCAGTCCAGGTAGTCCAGGTAGTCCACGTCCGTGCCGAACCAGGAACGAAACTCACCCGCGGAGCGCGGGTAGTGCGCGCCGGCGCGAGGCCGTAACTCGCTCATGACTCCTCAGCGTAGTCCGGTCAACTGAATACCCCCAACCCAGCTTATTCTGTCGCTCCTCCTAAGCCAATCCCAGGTGCGGGGCGCTACCTGCTTGACGGCAGTCCCGGCCCGGTCGATGCACCCCCAGGCTGCGTCGAAACGGGTCCCCTGTTTGCGCCGTCCGGTTGGGACCGGATCCGCCCCAACAGCAAGAGGGAACTCCGACCGGTTGAGGGCGATGACGGGCCGATACAACCCGGAGAACCCGTTCAGGTTCAACCAGAACATCCAGCCGGCCGAATGGGTCCAGACCAGCCTGCGGTCGCCGGGCCCGGGCCTGTGCTCCTAAGGTGACGCCATGACCGACGACTGGGTCACTCGCGCCGCCGGACGGCTGATGGACGACATCGACACGCGTGCCCTGGCCGAAGAGGCCGCACAGCGCACAGGTGATCGCCTACGACCCCATGACGCAGTCCTACACCGTGACGGGCCCATACCCTGACGCCCACGTGGCCACCCTCGAGGCGGAGCGCATCAAGGCCGAACTGAACCGCGCAGCCGGACACCCCGACTACCCGCCGATCCAGGGCCGAGTAACGAACATTTCCTTATCGCATCTGATAGACAATAAAGGGTGCGGGCAAGGCTGAGGCAGGTGTGGTCACAGTGGCACAGGTGGGACGCTTGAGTACCACTGGACCCGCCCCTTCACGCGGGCCGCGGGTGGGGTGGTCACCCTCATCGCCGCTCTTCCTGCCGGTGCCGCGCCGTCCTCTGGCCAGAACGATGCGGCTGCCCCCCTGCTGGCCGCGACGACCTTCGTGGCTGCATGGATGCACCTGCTGCTCACCCCGATCATCTGGGTGTCTCCGTTGTCCTCGGAGCGGGGTTCCTCGCCTCGGGACTGGCCCAGTTGGCCCTTACCGTGCTTTCCCTATCGCATCTGATTGACATAAAATGTGCGGGCAACGGAGGCTGCGGTTGTGGGACGGCGTCGCGCCGAGTCGGTGGCGGTTCCGCACTGCCCGAAGGGGCATGAGCGGTCGGAGGTCGTGCGTGCCGGGGAGCCTGACCCGCCTTCCCGGACACCGATTCTGAGGCGATGATCGTCTTGGGAAGGGGCAGGGATGCCTGCACCGAAGCCACCGGAGTACCGGCGTCGAGCATTGGCGCAACCACAACTGTCCCGGAACCGGGTCAGGCTCCCCGGCACGTACGGGCGCGGCGAGGCGCGCCGCCAGCTGTGGTGGTGCCCCCCCGCCCAACGGATGGAGCTGCGGCGCTTCGGTTCTCAGAGCGTCTGCCGCGCACCCGGCTGACCGGCGGCGGGCATACCTGCGCGGAGTGCGAGACGCGCCTGGAGGTGTTCGAAGGACCGCAGCACCCGCGCAAGTACGAGCACGCCGCGCGGACGATCGCGCAGACGCTGATGCTGGTCGGGACCGGGGAGACCCACCGGCATGCTCCCTCGGTGGCGAGAAACGTGACCGGGTGGAGCAAGCACTGGGGCCAACCGGTGAAGTCCGGCTCGAACGGCACACCCTCGCCGGGACTGGCGGCATCGTCTTCGACGGGGCCGGCTCAGAGCGGCAATAACCCGCAGCCGGACCCCTTGAGCCGCTGGACCGTCGGGAGGCATGTAGACAGCCCAAGGACCTGAGTTTAACGTTCGATGGTCGAGTCTCCAGCGGCCCAGAAAACGGACGAGCGTCAGACCGTCCACGACCCGCTTTGAGAGCTGGCCGGGACCGGTTGAGTGATTCCAACCGCGGTATGCCTCGAAGATTCAGGCAGACCTCCCTCCGTAGCGCCCCGGCTGGGTAGCGGATGATGGTTCACGAATAGCCGACACTCCCGCGACGGAAGAGGGGCACGCGAATGGCGACCACGAGGTTCACCGTCCACACGAGCTTGTCGCCGAGCGAAGTCATGGCCGTGGTCACCGACTTCGGCCCCGAACGGTCTCGTTGGTGGCCGAACGTCGACGATGCCCACTTCAGAGTTCACGCACAGGGTCCGGACTGGCGGAGGTGACCGAGGGCACTGGCATGGGCTGGGAGCGGGAACGCTACTCGTGGGACGCCGCCTCCGGCATCGTCACGATCGACACCCTCAACTCGAACCTATGGGGGCCGGGCAGTGGCTGGCGGTACGAGCTCGTGCCGGCAGCGGAGGGCACCGACCTGCGCGTCTCGCTTACTCGGCTGCCGAACTCGTTCAAGGGGAAACTCATCGCTGCCTTGATCCCAATCGCGGGGCCGCGCGCACTGGCAAAGCAGTTCCAGTCGGTCCTGCGCAGGGCGGAGAGTCGATGACCTCGCCCAGCCGCTCGGTCTGATACGCGCTGAAGAGGGGCGTCATACCGCCGCAGACGACCGCGGCATCCGAGGGTATCGGTCGACTGGTCAGTCCTGCGCTGCTCCTCCGGCAGGGCTCGATTCACTCTTGCCGGACGATATCGACCGAGATCTCTACCGCCGGAACTGTCCCCCTGTTCTCGAGCCAGTGGGTCGTGTGCCGGTCCTCAGGCCAACCCACCCCCGGCCCATACTCCGTCGCGACCCCGTTTCGATGGTCGGTGATCGTTCCATGCAAGAAGTACACCGTGCCTGGCCGACCCTTGTGGTCATGGATCGGGCCGAAGACACCTCCGGGCTCGATGGTCACCATCCGCATTCGAAGCTGGTGCCCTTCCATGCCCTCGATCTCGCGAGCAAGGTCGACTGTTGCCAGCACCTCCACCGCGACACCCTTCGTCTCAGCCGGCGTCACCTGCTCGTTGCTCATTGCGCTCTCCTCTCCCTATCTCGGGAGCCACCGAGGGATGCGGCATCGACGCCCGACGTGTCCGCGTCGTGAGCGTGCCCAGGCGCTTGCTGACAGCCCAACCATCTTCGCGCGATTCGAGACCCCCGTCAGATGCTCTTGGAGCTCCGACCAGGTTGACCGAACATCCGAACATCCGGGACATGTCGCGAAGAGTGCGTCACACCGACGCGACGGACCCGGACCGCGGCAAGGGCCGGTCCGCCACCTGACTCCGAGCTTGCCGGTGCCTCGCGCATACGGCCGCCCGCGGCCGACTCGGCGCCATCATCTGGTGACGCAAGCAGGCGGCTGTGAGGACGACACCGCCATCCTCGGCATCGGCGACACCAGCTCGCTGAGCACCCGCCCCTGAGCACCCGCCCCTGGGCTGCCGCGCGCCGGGCGGGTGCCTGCGTGGGGCTACTGAAGCGGGATCTCGTAGCCGGGGGCGCGCTCCTGGTCGTTGCGGGGGCAGAAGAGGCGGCGCTCGTCCTCGCTGATGGCGAGGTCATTGATGGAAGCCTCTCGACGGCGCATCAGGCCGTTGTCGTCGAACTCCCACAGTTCGTTGCCATAACTGCGGAACCACTGTCCCGCGCTGTCGTGACACTCGTACTGGAAGCGGACGGCGATGCGGTTGTCGCTGAAGCTCCACAGGCTCTTGCGCAGGACGTAGTCGAGTTCGCGCTCCCACTTGGCGGCGAGGAACTCGACGATCTGGTGGCGGCCGGTGACGAAGGCGTTGCGGTTTCGCCACACGGAATCGGGTGTGTACGCCAGGCTTACGCGGTGGGGGTCGCAGGTGTTCCAGGCATTCTCGGCAGCCTGGACCTTCTGCCGGGCGCTGTCCTCATCAAAGGGCGGGAACGGTGGGCGGCCTTGGGTCATGGTTTCCAACCTTTCCTACGGGGCGTGATTTCATCATCCCTCTCGTACCTCCCCAAATGCCGGGCTCGTTCGAGCGAACGATCAGGAGTCGCGTCATACCGCCGCGAGGCGGGCGAGCCCCTCCCAGGGGGTCGGCAAAGTCGGTTTCACGCGGCGAGGATGAGGTCGATGGGCCTGCTCGGGTCTCGTCCCTGATGTCGTAGGGCGGCGGCGATTCTGTTCCATCCGGCCAGGCGTAAGAGGCTG
>JAABUR0100007272.1_pt1 | contig 13156 bp, 17 predicted proteins | sample 5560091 | NCBI WGS metagenome assembly JAABUR01 (sample SAMN10711879, study PRJNA513375) | rock metagenome | isolation source: Antarctica rocks | place: Antarctica: Victoria Land, University Valley sud
CGTCGGACTCCTTGGAAGAGCCGACGAGTCTGAGACCCGCGGTGGCCGGACTACATCCAGCCCCGCGGACCCCGCTACACCACTTCTACCGCCTCAACCAGCCATGGCCCCGCCGACCGAAGCCGAACCCGCCGCCTCCGTAGCCGCGGCGTCCGTAGCCGTAGCGCCCGGAGCCGTAATGGCGACCGAAGCCGATCCGCGCCGTCGGAAGCGCGCCGGCGACGCCCGCGTCCGCGACGAACACGCGCGCAGGCGGGGCGACGGGGGTCGCCGCTGCGGCAGCCGCCGGAGCGACGGCGCAGGCGACAAGCATGGGCAGGAGCACGAGGAGACGCTTCATGGCGAGGTTCCTTGGTTCGGCGGCGGACCAGAGAGGTCGACACGCGTCCGCGCGTCTCACGAACGCCCGTTCCCTACATGTACCCCAGAATGCCGACGTGTCACGCGCCAGATCAGCCACGCGAGGGCGAGGAGCAAAAGTGCGGCTGAGAGGACTCGAACCTCCACGGGCTTGCGCCCACGGGCACCTGAAGCCCGCGTGTATACCAATTTCACCACAGCCGCCGACGACCAAGATCGTAGCGGCGCTCAGGCCTTCCGGCCGACGTGCTCGAGCATCTGCGCGACGCTCGCCCGGCGGTTTATCCTGATCTGGCCGAGCGTCCGGCGGTGCTCGAGACCGGCCGCCTCGCAGGCCCAGGAGCAGATGCCGATGATGTCCTCCGAGCTGTTCTTGAAGGCGTAGGACTCGTAGGCGTAGGGCCCCGTCCGGTTGATGAAGCAGCACCCGTCGGACCGAAACAGTCCGCGCAGGAGCGCGAAGGGCTCCCGGAGACAGATGTCGCGCCGCCAGCCCTCCAGTGCGATGAGCCGATGGTGCTTCTTGCCCGGCCCGTGCTGCGGGAACAGGCACGGCAGGTGCCCCGAGTGCGTGGTGAGGACCGTCGTATTACCGCCGTCCTCTCGATGCGTGGAGACCCGGTTGACGGGAAGGACCCGTGCGATGGACGCCCTACTCGCGGCGACGAGCTCGGGATACTTCGAGTCGAGCGAGAGGCGAAGGCGGAACGTTCGCGCCAGACGGCTGATGCAGCCGTCGCCGAGATAGAGACCGAGAACCTCGGCGTAGGCGTCCTCCGGCACGACCGCTTCCCGGCACCGCCGTCAGCAGCGAGGACAGACCGGCCGCACGGTCGCTGCACGGCGGCGCATGCCGCGCACCGTGGCGCGAGGTAAGCCGAGTGCACGAGCGATCGACGAGTCGTTCTCTCCGCTTGCCGCTCGAGCGAGCACCGCCGCTCTGATCTCCATTCCATGCACGAACATATGTTCGCACAGCAATCGGACGGTCGGCTACCCCGGTGACGACAGGCCCAGGCCGCCTCGGCGTCGCCGCCGGCCCCGGCGCAGCGGTGGCGGACGGTCAGTGGAAATGGGGTCTCGCCACCCCACCGCGACGAGCGTTGAGGAGGACCGTGGACACCCCCGGGTAGGGGGCGTCGGCCATGACCAGGAACGCTACGTCGCCGCCGCGGCCGACCAGTAGCGTCGGTTGCCGATGCAACGACGCTGGATTCTCTTCCTCTGCTGCCTCGCGCAGTTCATGGTCATCCTCGACGTCTCCGTCGTGAACGTCGCGCTGCCGTCCATCCGGCACGACCTCGGCTTCAGCGGCGCCGACCTCCAGTGGGTGATCAACGCCTACACGCTCACGTTCGCCGGGCTCCTGCTCCTGGGCGGCCGGGCCGCCGACCTGCTCGGCGCCCGCCCGGTGTTCATCGGCGGCCTGCTGCTGTTCGCGGTGGCGTCCCTCGCCGGCGCGCTCTCCACCTCCTCGGAGATGCTCGTGGTCGCGCGCGGCGTGCAGGGCATCGGCGGCGCGGTCGTCGCGCCTGTGACGCTGGCGATCCTCGCCATGACCTTCACCGAGGGCGCCGAGCGCAACCGGGCGCTGGGGATCTGGGGCGCGATGGGCGGGGCGGGCGGCGCGGCCGGGGTCCTGCTCGGCGGGATCCTCACCCAGGTGCTCGGCTGGCAGTGGATCCTGCTCATCAACATCCCGATCGGGATCGGCGCCGCCCTGGGCGGCTATCGCTTCGTGCCCCGCGCCAAGCCCGGCGCCGGCGGGGAGCGCCACTACGACGCGCTCGGAGCCTTCACGGTCACCGCCGGGCTCATCATCCTCACGTTCGCGATCGTCCGCACGGACGTCAATGGCTGGGGATCGGCGGCGACGCTCGGGGTGGGCGCGGTCGGCCTCGCGCTCCTCGCGGCGTTCTTCGCGATCGAGAGCCGCTTCGCCCGCCGCCCTCTCGTTCCCCTGCGGATCTTCGCCTCACGGACCCTGTCGGCCGCGAACCTCGTGGTGTTCTTCCTCGGGTCCTCGGTGTTCGCGATGTGGTACTTCGTCTCGCTCTACCTCCAGGGGGTGCTGGGCTACAGCGCGATCGAGGCCGGCCTCTCCTTCCTGCCCATGACCGCGGCGATCATCCTCGCCTCGACCGGAGCGGGACGGCTCGTCCAGCGCTTCGGGCCGCGACCCGTCCTCATGGGCGGGATGGCCCTGATCGGGCTGGGGATGCTCGGGTTCTCGACCCTGGCCGCCGACGGGACGTACTTCCCCCACGTGCTCGTGCCCGGGCTGCTGTGCTCCGTGGGGATCGGGTTCTCCTTCGTGCCGGGGACCATCGCCGCGGTCGCCGGGGTGCGCTCCGAGGAGTCCGGGCTGGCCTCGGGCCTGGTGAACACGTCGCGCCAGCTCGGCGGGTCGCTCGGGCTCGCCGTGCTGGCCACGCTCGCCGCCCAGCACGCCGGCGGCACCGGACCCGCCGAGGTCACCTCCGGCTTTGACCTCGCGTTCCGGATCGGCGCAGGCTTCGGCTTCGCCGGCGCCCTGACCGCGGCGCTCGCCCTCCCGCGGGTCAGGCGGCCACGAGCTGAGTCGCTCGCTCACCCGGGCTCTTGACGAGCCCCGGATCCTTCCGCTTCCGCGGTATCCCCGGTCCCGTCACCCAGAACTGAGAGCTCGCATGGACTTCGCTCCCTCCCCCCGCGCCGTCGAGCTCGCCGAGCGCCTTCAGGCGTTCATGGACGAGCGCGTGCTGCCCGCCGAGTCGGTGTACGTCGAGCAGCTCCGGGCTTCCGGGGAAACGCATGCCTACCCGCCCGTCATGGACGAGCTGAAAGGTGAGGCCCGGCGGCGCGGGCTGTGGAACCTCTTCCTGCCCGATCCCGACCACGGCCCCGGCCTGACGAGCTCCGAGTACGCGCCGCTGGCCGAGATCATGGGCCGGAGCGCGATCGCCCCGGAGGCGTGCAACTGCAACGCGCCGGATACGGGGAACATGGAGGTCCTCGACCAGTTCGGGTCCGAGGCGCAGAAGGAGCGGTGGCTCCGACCCCTGCTCGACGGGGAGATCCGCTCCGGGTTCGCCATGACCGAGCCCGACGTCGCGAGCTCGGACGCCACGCAGATCGCCATGCGGATCGAGCGCGACGGAGACTTCTACGTGCTCAACGGCCGCAAGTGGTGGACGACGGGCGCGCTGCACCCCCACTGCCGGATCCTCATCGTCATGGGCAAGACGGATCCCGAGGCGCCGACCTACTCACAGCAGTCGATGGTGCTCGTGCCGCTCGACACCCCGGGCGTGACCGTCGTGCGCTCCCTGCCGGTCTTCGGCTACCACGACCCCGAGGGCCACGCCGAGCTGCTCTTCGAGGACGTCCGCGTGCCGGCTCAAGCCCTCATCGCCGGCGAGGGCGCCGGGTTCCTCATCGCCCAGGCGCGCCTCGGCCCGGGGCGGATCCACCACTGCATGCGGGCGATCGGGGCGGCGGAGCGCGCGCTCGAGCTGATGTGCCGCCGGGCGGACGCCCGGTCCACGTTCGGCCGGCCCATCTCCTCGCGCGGGAACATCCGCGACTGGATCGCCGAGGCGCGCGTGGAGATCGAGATGGTGCGGCTGCTCACGCTGAAGACCGCGTGGCTCATGGACACCGTTGGCAACCGCCACGCCCGGACGGAGATCGCCGCGATCAAGGTCGCCGCCCCGAACGTCGCACTGAAGATCATCGACCGCGCGATCCAGGTCCACGGCGGCGCCGGTGTCTCCGACGACACGCCCCTGGCCGCGATGTACGCCCGGATGCGCACGCTGCGCCTCGCCGACGGCCCCGACGAGGTACACAAGCTCTCGATCGCCCGGGCCGAGCTGCGCAAGTACCGAGAGGACCGCGCGTAGCCCTCCGTCCCGCCACTCTTCGCCTACGCGGCGGCGGGCGCGGGCGCCGCGCGGGGGGCACGGGCCTCGGCGAACGTCACCATCCGTCCCGAGTCCTCGTCCCACAGCTTGAGCCGGACCGCCCGGATCCCGTCCCAGAACGTGATGGTGGGCACGTCGTGGAAGATCGGGTTGTCGTCGTGGGCGCGCTGGAGGTTGTAGTTGGGGATGCGCGCCTGGAGGTGGTGGACGTGGTGCAGCCCGATGTTCCCCGTGAAGAACTGCAGGGGCTGCGGGAGGTTCAGGTAGGAGCAGCCGCGCAGGGCGGCGTCGGCGTAGGTCCAGTTCGCCGAGCTCTCCCAGTAGACGTCCTCGAACTGGTGCTGGACGTAGAAGAGCCAGACGCCCGCCGAGCCGGCCATGAGGACGGTGGGGAGCTGGACGAGCAGGTAGTCCTGCCAGCCCACGACCCACACGAGGGCGCCCACGAGCACGACGAGGGCGACGTTCGTGCCCATGACGTTGCGCTTGATGCGCGTCCGGGCGGAGCGTGACCAGAGCCGGGGCTGGATCACCAGCGACCAGATGGGCCCCAGGCCGAACATCAGGAGGGGCTGGCGGTAGAGCCAGTAGGCCATCCGCCAGTACCAGGGCTTCGAGCGGTACTCGGCCACGGTCCAGAGTGGCACGTCACCGGTCCCGCGGCGCTCGAGGTCGCCCGACGTCGCGTGGTGGACCTGGTGGGCGTGTCGCCAGGCGAGGAAGTTCGAGTAGACGAACAGGCCCGAGAACATCCCGACCCAGGAGTTGGCCTTCTTCGTGGGCAGGAACGACCCGTGCGTGCAGTCGTGGAAGACGATGTAGGTGCGCAGGAGGAAACCGCTGGTGGGGACCGCGAGAAGCAGGACGAGCCAGTAGGAGACGTCCACCAGGAGGTACATCGCGACCGACAGCACGACGTAGGGGACGAGGGAGGTGGCAACGTCGAGGAAGCTGCGACGCAGGTCGGGCTGGGCGTAGGGCGCCAGGATCGTGCGCCAATGGGGCCCCTCGGCCCGGGTCGTGCTCGCGCTCATCTCGTCCCGTCGTCGTTGGATGTCCGCGCGATGACCGCACGGCCTAGGGTAGGAATGTAACCCGATCCGCGGGCGGAGTGATCCGCAGCGTGGCCCGGGGCGCAGTCTCCCCTATGCCCAACATCGGCCCCATGGAGATCATCCTCGTCCTCGGAATCGCCCTGCTCGTGCTCGGGCCGAAGAAGCTGCCCGAGGCCGGGCGCTCCATCGGTCGCGGGATGCGCGAGTTCAAGGAGTCCCTGACCGGCGGCGACGACGACGACCGCGAGCTCCTGCCCGTCGAGTCCGCCAAGCCCGCTCAGCACACCTCCTAGCGCCGCCGTCACTCCTCGCCTGCCAGCAGCTCCATGAGCAGGCCGTCGTGCCACTCGTCCCCGTCGACGTCGCGCTCGTAGCGCCGCATGACGCCGACGGGGCGGAAGCCGACCTTCTCGTAGGCGCGGACAGCCGCGGCGTTGGCCACCGCCGGGTCGATCGTGATCCGGTGGTGACCGCGATCCTCGACGAGGTGGCGCACGACGCGCCGGACCGCTTCCGAGCCCAGGCCGCGGTTGTGGAGTGCGGGGTCCAGGAACACGTCGATGCCGGCGTGGCGGTAACGGGGCTCGAGCTCCTCGGAGAACTGGATCATGCCCGCGACCGCACCGTCGACCGCGATGGTCAGCCGCGTCGCCTCCGGATCGTCGCCGCCCGGGAAGTCGTCCTCGGGCAGCCCCCACCACCGCGCGACCTCGGGCGTCGCGCGGATACGGCGCAGCTCCTCGGTGTCGACCGCGGCCAGGGGGCGGAGGCTCATGTCCGGCGCGGGACTCGCCTCATCGGTTGCCGGGGGGAGTGGTTGCACCGGAAATGCGCGAGAATCGTGACCGAGGTCGACCCGAGAGGCGGCGACGCGGGCGGCGAACCTATACGGGCTCCCCTTGCCGGGCGGCGATCCGGCGGGAGGTGCGTTGCTCGAGCAGCTCGGTGATGAGGACCTGGACCGATCCGGCCACCGGGATGGCCGCCAGGGCGCCGAGGATGCCGGCGACCTCTGCCCCCAGGAGGATCGCGATCAGCACCGCAAGGGGTGAGAGCTTGAGGGCGCGGCCGTATATGAGCGGCCGGAGGCTGTGGCCCTCGATGGCGTGATAGAGGAGCATGAGGAGGAAGACCACGAGCCCGGCGACCGGCCCGACGGTGAGCGCGACCAGGGTGAGCAACACGGTCACGACCGCCGGCCCGATGTAGGGGACGAGCTCGATGATCGCGGTGAACACCCCGAGCGGGATCGCGTACGGCACTCCGACGGCGAGCAGGATCACGGTGGCGACCAGTCCGGCGAGGAAGCTGGCGAGGAGGTTCCCGGTGACGAAGCCGCGGACCGACTTGTACAGGCCGGCCCCGACCCGCTCGGCCGTCGCCCGATGGCGATCGGAGATCAGAGCGACCGTGCGCTGGCGCCATTCGGGGCCTTCGAGCAGCATGAACAGCGTCAGGAACGCGATGATGACGATCCCGCCCACGGTGGTCGCGACGCCCACCGCGAAGCCAAGCGCCGGACTTGCCACCCCGGTCAGGCTGTTGGGGCCCGTCGTGGAGGTCGCCTTGCGCACTTCCTCCACGACGTGGTATCTGCGCTCGAGAAACCCAAGGGGTCCGTGGCCCTTCGTCAGGTCGCGCACCAGCCCCGGAAGGGCGTCGACGAAGCTGCCGATCTGCGTCACCAGCGGCGGAATGAGCACCAGGGCCAGCAGCGCGAAGACGACCACCGCCAGCCCGTACACCGCCCCGACCGCCCGCCCGCGCCGCAGCCCCCGGCGCTGGAAGAACTCCACGGCGGGGTTGAGTGCGAGCGCCAGAAACAGCGCGATCGCGATCAGCGTGAGCCCCGACTGCGCCAGCAGCACAAAGCCCAGCGCCGCACCCACGCCCAGCACGATCCCCAGCCCCGCGAGGACCGTCCGGACGCGGAACACCACCACCCGCTCCTGCCCGTCCCGGCGCCCGTCGCCGCGGTCTCCGCCCGGCGGGCGGTCCTGAGAGGCGGGAGGAGTGGCTGTCGGAACGGACACGATCCGGGCCTACCGTCGAAGCGCGCCGCCCGCTTGGTTCGCCACCATACGCCGAACGCTACCGACGGACGGGCGGCCTACGTGTCGGCGAGGATGCTGTCGATGAGCCCGGGGAAGCGGGCTTCGAGGTCGGCGCGCCGCAAGGGTACGGCACGGCCATGATGCAGACGCTGGAACGCGACGGCGCGCTGGCCGCCACAGACGACGCCGCGAGCTTCTACGTCCTTCCGTTGGCAGTCGCGCTGCACCTGACCGACGAGCTCACCTGCGACTGGCGCGACGGCGACCTCTGGTGATGCTCCCAGGGGCAGGCCGATCTGCGCGATCAGCCCGTCGTCGGGGAGACGTCGTCCCGGAGCTTGTCGCTGGCTTGATAGCGGATGTTGCGGCCACGGCCTCGTTGCGTGATCAGTCCGGCATCGAGGAGGCGGCGGAGATCCGCGCTGGCCGTTGCGGGAGAGACGTCAGCTTCCTTGCCATAAGACCTCCGATCGGATCCGCCGATCAGACTCTGCTCGAGGGCGATGACGAAGCGGTCCGGCCAGGAGCGCGCCTCCACGAGGCTCTCGAGGAAGGACCACCGTGCGCCGGCTGCCGCGATCTGGGCGAGTCGCTGCCGGGCTTGGTCGAGGTGTGCCCGGACGCAGAAGTTGATCCAGCGCGAGGCATCTCGCTCAGGTTGGTAGCTCCCACCCTGCGCTTCCATCAGGGCTGCGTAGTACGCCGGCGTGTGCCGGCCGAGGTACTCCTCGATGGAACCGAACTCCGGCGAGACGAGCCCCTCGCGTGCGAGGGCGAGTGACTGGACGATTCGGGAGATCCGGCCGTTGCCATCGCGGAACGGGTGCACCGAGACGACATGGAGATGCGCCATGGCGGCGCGGACCACGGCGTGGACGTCGAGGTCCCCGTGCTCGAGCCAGTCCACGACTTCACCCATCAGGACCGGGACGTCGTCGGGATCGGGCCCGACGTAAGCGATCCCGCCTCCCGGGGCAGTGACGCTGATGGGCCCGTCGCGCCAGAGACCCGGGCTCTTGTCGCGCTGGAAGCAGCAGGCGTCGAAGTGCAGGTCGAGGATGACCCGGTCGAGCCACTGGAATGTCGGGTCGCGCGCCATGATGCCCACGTGGTCCATGGCGCGGGAGTAGCAGGCGACCGCCATCCGGCTCTGGTCTTCGGGGTCCGCCTGCTCCTCGCCACTGACAAGAGCGAGCGCCTCCTGGGGTGAGACGTGGAAGCCCTCGATGGACGTCGAGCCCTCCACGGACGTAGCGCGGACGAGCCGGCGCAGCGTGCCGATCCACGGGGAAGGCCGCGTCAGCTCTTGACCGAGCTGGCGACGAACGTCGTCAAGCTCGTCCAGGCGATCCCGAAGCCCGGGCGTCGTGGGCGGGGTGGCAAAGAGCATCAGCGTCAGCCTAGTTGATTGGACGCAAAGGCGTCTAGTCGTATCACCGACTAGCTACTGGTTAGGCCGGCTTCCGGCGAACGCGCGAGGCCCCGCCGACGAGGATCTCGCCGACCGCATCCGCGAGCTGACCGCGGGCGACCCGGGCGTCACCGAGAAGAGGATGTTCGGAGGCCTGGCGTTCCTCGTCGGCGGCAACATCTCCGTCGCGGCCAGCGGGCAGGGCGGCCTGATGGTGCGCGTCGACCCCGAGGCCACCGAAGCCCTCCTCACCAAGCCGCATGCTCGGTCGATGGAGATGCGCGGCCGGGGAGGACGGCGATCGCCGACCCGCACGCGCGTGCCGCGCGAGCGCTACGGGTTCGAGCGGTCCGCCTCCGGGACGTAGCGCCGCTCGCCGTCGCCCGGCACGACCCAGACCCGGATGACCCGTCCCGTGCTCGGGTCCACGAAGCGCTCGGTGGTGGGAATCCAGCCCGCCTCGGGCGTCGTCGCCTCGCCATGGCGGCCACGACGCCGCCGGCGCCGCACTACGGGCGATGCGAGCGGCGGCAGGTCGGCGAGCGCCGTCGCCGCCTCGGCATGCTGCTCGGCCCGAAGGACGACGGCGAGGCGCTCATCCAGTGCGTCGGCATCGAGTCGCCCCTCCACGTAGTGGCGCCCGAGCGCGCGGGCCAGCTCTTCGCGGTCGGCGTCGGCGAGCCGCAGCGGGGGCGCCTGGCGATGGTCCGCGTTCTCAGGTAGCACGGCCGGTGACCACGGCGGTCCCGTAGGCGACGATCTCCGTGAGCTGCTGGCCCATCTCGGAGGAGTCGAACCGCATCGCCACGATCGCGTCGGCGCCGAGCAGCTTGGCGTTGTCGATCATGCGGTCGACCGCGTGTCGCCGGCTGTCCTCGAGCAGCTCGGTGTACTGGGAGACCTCTCCCTGCCGGAGCGCCGAGAAACTCGCGGTGAGGCTCTTGGTGAAGCCCATGCTCCGGACCACGAGGCCGAAGCAGACGCCCAGGTTCTCCTGCACGACCACGCCCGGGAGCTCGAAAGCGGTGGTGATGGGAAGCTCGAAGGCGGAAGAGGTCGCCGTGATGGCCCAGAGCGTACCCCCGCGATCTCACGATCGAGGCCGTACGCCCGTGGCCATGGACGGGCGCGGCACCCGCGGGCTAGTACGTCACCCGGAAGTTGCCGATCAGCGTGATCGCGTTTCCCTCTGGGTCGGCCGCCGCCGACAGCTCGACCCCCTTGTTCACGGGCTGGATCCCGCCGGTGCTCACTCCTCGAGCCGCGAGCTCGTCCTTCGTCGCCGCCAGATCGTCGACGGCCAGGTTCAGCAGGCCGGACCCTGCGCGCTCGGCATCGACGGTGACCTGCACCCAGCCCGCGTCGGTCACCTGCCATTCCACGAGGGTCGCCATCGGCCGGTTATCCGCGGGACGTCCGAAGAGCGCCTCGTACCACGCGTCGGCCCGCTCGATGTCGGAGACGGGAACTACGGCCAGGACGTGTTCGATGGACATGCGTCGTACCTCACTGATCGTTTGACAATCACCGCACAGCCGGGACCCGGCAGTTCGATGCTCCCACTGGCCCGATTCGCGCGGTCACCACTGCAGACGCTCCGGACGCCCGGAACTCATCGGTCTCGTCCCACGCCGACGGGGGATGGTCGACCAAGACCGCGGCTAACGGACCTCGGCCGGCTTGACGCCGACGAGGAGCGCCATCTCGAGCCACTTCCAGTGGCAGTCGACGTCGTCGAACCCCAGTGCGCGCAGCCACCCGAGCTGGCTCTCCACGTCGAGCAGGCGGTCAGAGGGATCCTCATCGGCAAGCGGCTCGCCGATCGCCGCGAAGAACGCCAGATGCAGGCGACGGGTCGGCGACGCCACGTGCTCGAAGTTCGCGAACACTCCGCCGGGTTCGAGCAGGTCGAAGACCTCCCCGTACAGCGAGCGCTTCCGCTCGTGCTCGAGATGGTGGATGGCCAACGACGAGACGACAGCGTCAAAGCGCCCGAGGGCGGGCAACGGCTCGGCGAGGTCATGCTCCACAAGCTCGATGCGCTCGTCGCCGGCGAAGCGCTCGCGTGCCGCCTCGAGCATGAGCTCGGAGAAGTCCAGGCCCACACCAAGCATCTCGCGGCGATCGATCCGCAGCAGGGCGAGCACGCGCCCGTCGCCCGTCCCGAGGTCGAGAATACGACGAGCGTCGCGAGGCACATGCTCGAGCAGGACGCTCTCTCCCTCTGCGCGCCGCGGATACTCACCCGCCCGGCCGAGATACCGACGGACATGCTCGGCGGTCGTCCATTCCTCGGCGGGCATTCCTTCATTGTCAGGCTTGCCCCATAGAGGCGGAGGTTCGCGCCCGTCCGGGTAGTCGTACCCCCGCGGGGAAGAGCAGGACGTGCCGGCGCGTTCCCGGCCCTGCCGCAGCCCCGCCGGTGATCCGGCAGGAGCGGCCGACAGGCGCCGATCGAAGCCCCGGCACGGCTGGGATAGCGGCGGGATGCGCCGGCAACCGAGCGCGGATCAGTCGCTTCCGCCCAGGTTGGAAAACGACTTGCTTGGACCTCGTCTGGACCCGCCCGAGTGGGCACCGCGCAGCACCCGATCCGCCGCCACGTCCTCGGACTCGCGCCCCCGCTCAACGAGCGAGCAACCGCCACGATCGGGGAGACAGGATTTGAACCTGCGACCGCCCGGCCCCCAGCCGGGTGCGCTACCAGACTGCGCCACTCCCCGTGACGAGGCCGAGTCTAGCCCGCAGGTGGCGTCACGGCTCGACCCCGGCGATCCGGATGAAGGGGTCGGAGAGCTGGCGACGCTGCCGGCCGCACTCGCCCATCAGGAGCTGGTGGGCGGCGGTCTCGGCCGCGCCGGGCCAGAGGCTCCGGAGGCGGTACAGGGAGGAGATCCACTCCGCGGGAGCGGGAGCGACGGGGAGCGAGGAGGAGGTGCCGGAGGCCTGAACGCGGTAGGTCATGCCCAGCATCGTCGCGAGCGGGCGCGCCGGAGCCTTGGGCCCGTCGTCCAAGATCTCGCCCGATCGCTTCGACCGCTGGACTATTCTCCGCGGCGCGCGGGCGTGGTGTAGCGGTAGCACGTAAGCCTTCCAAGCTTAAAGCGCCAGTTCAAGCCTGGTCGCCCGCTCTTGGGGAGCCACCGCGCCGGTGAGGACGGCGCGGCGACGGGCGGTTCTGCGGCGGTGGCAGTTGGCACAGACCACGTCGCACTTGGCGATCTCGGCGAGGATGGTTTCCCAGTCCCGGGCGCACAGCATTGTGCCGATGTCGAATGACTTGTCGCGAAGATGGTCGAACTCGAGCACGACGGGATCCCCCTCCCCGCAGTCTGCGCACGGATGGGATCGGAAGAACTCGATCAGGTACCGGGAGCGCTCGAGCGCGACCCGGCGCCTCACGATTGCTGCCTGATCGATGTAGCGCTGGCGATTGGCCGCGTAGTGCTCCTTGCCGTAGGCAGAGCGGCCGAGCGGCAGTGCCGGCAGTAGGTGTCGCGCTGGAGCTTCCGTCGCCGGCGCCACACGAACTCCTCCTCCGGCTTGATCTCCCCGCACCGGCAGCATCGCAGACCCTCGCGCACGAACACATGTTCGTAGGCAGCGGCGGACGGCTTCAGCCGAACTCGATCACCGAGCGGATCCCGTCCTGGCGCTCCATCAGCTTGAAGCCGCGGTTGACCTCGTCGAGCGTGATCGAGTGCGAGAGGAAGGCCTCGACGTCGATGTCGCCCGCCAGCCAGCGGTCCACGAGCTCGGGGACCTGGTCGCGGCCCTTCACGCCGCCGAAGGACGAGCCCGCGATCCGCCGGCCCGTGATGAGGAGGCGGGGGATCACCTCCAGCACCTCCCCCTTGCCGGCGACACCGCACATGGTCGCCAGCCCCCACCCCATCCGGGCCGACTCCACCGCCTGGCGCATGACCGACACGAGCCCGGTCGCCTCGATCGTGTAGTCCGCGCCGAAGCCGTCGGTCATCTCCAGCACCCGGTCGACGACGTCCGGCCCGCCGCGCATCACCTCGGTCGCTCCCTGGCCGCGGGCGAGCTCGAGCCGCTCGTCGCTCATGTCGACGCAGACGATGCGCTCCGCCCCCTGCAGCCGGCAGCCCGCCACGGCGCCGAGCCCGACCATCCCCGCGCCGAACACCACGCACGTCGACCCCTCGCGCACCTGCGCGGTGTTCATCGCCGCGCCGAGGCCCGTCGAGAGCCCGCAGGCGAAGAGCGCGGCGCCGTTCAGGGGCGCCTCCGGGTTCACCTTGGCCAGGGCGATCTCCGGCATCACCGTGTACTCCGCGAAGGTCGAGGTGCCCATGAAGTGGCGGATGGGCTCACCGCCGCGGGACAGACGGGTCGAGCCGTCGGGCA
>JAABUR0100007275.1_pt1 | contig 13153 bp, 10 predicted proteins | sample 5560091 | NCBI WGS metagenome assembly JAABUR01 (sample SAMN10711879, study PRJNA513375) | rock metagenome | isolation source: Antarctica rocks | place: Antarctica: Victoria Land, University Valley sud
GCCCCCCAGCGCCTCGAGGACGAACATCGTCAGCAGGAGGTAGCCCAGCTGGACCTGTGCCGCGACCGCGGCGATGAGCGCGAGCACCAGCAGGGCCCGCAGCAGGTGCGAGGCGATGAGCACGTGCCTGTAGGGGAACCGGTCCGCGAGCGGCCCGAGCAGGCTGCGTCCGAAGATGGTGGGCAGCAGGCTGACGGCGAGCGTCCCGGCAGTCGCCAGCGGGGAGCGGGTCCGCTCGTAGACGACGGCCGCCACGGTCAGCCGCGCGATGTAGTCGCCCCAGACCGACAGGGCCGACATGAGGAAGATCGGCGCGTAGCCGGGTGACCGGAACACCTCGAGGTAGGACGGCATGTCCCGCTCGGACTTCGGCCGTCCGGTCACCCGCCGACGTTACCGCTCCCGGCCGAGTCGTAGAAGTGGTGGACCGTCGCTGCTCGGGCCCTCCGGGCGACGCGCCGGTGCTGTTCCGCCAGCGTCGGGCCCTGGCCGGGCCGGCGGCCGGTGATCCGTCCGATCCCTTCGGCATCGCGAAGGTCGCTCGGCACCGCGTCGGCGGGACGCCCGCGCCACAGCACCGAGGCGTTGCGCAGGGCCGCGGACATGGTCCATGCCGCCCGCAGGGCGTGGCAGTCGTCCGGCGGCAGGAGCCCCGCCGCACAGGCCGCGTCCAGGGCCGCCATCGTGCCCGTCACGCGCAGGGCGGGCACCGCGTGCGCCCTCCTCAGCTGGAGGAGCTGGACGGTCCACTCCACATCGGTCAGGCCCCCGCGGCCCAGCTTGAGGTGGGTCGTGGGGTCCGCACCGCGCGGCAGCCGCTCGGCCTCGACCCGCGCCTTCATCGTGCGGACGTCGCGGACCTGCACGGGGCTGAGTCCCGCCTTGGGCCAGCGAAGCGGGCTCACGAGGCGAAGGAAGTCCTCGGCGAGGCCCGCGTGGCCGGCGACGGGCCTGACCCGCAGCAGGGCCTGGAACTCCCAGGTGAGGGCCCACCGCTGGTAGTAGGCCCCGTACGACTGCAGGCTGCGGACCAGTGGTCCGCTCTTGCCCTCGGGTCGCAGGTCGCCGTCGACACCGAGCGGCGGGTCGAGCCCGGTGCCGCCGAGCAGCCGTCTGACCTCCTGGACGACGAGCACGGCCCGCCGCTGGGCGCCCTCTTCGTCCGCCCCCGTCGGACGGTGGACGAACATGACATCCGCGTCCGAGGCATAGCCCATCTCCTGGCCGCCGAGGCTGCCCATGCCGACGACGAGCATGTCGGTGCCGAGCGCGGTCCCCTCCCTCGTCTCCACCTCCCGGGTCGCCACCTCGAGCGAGACCTCGAGCGTTGCCTCCGTCAGGTCGGAGATGGCGCATCCCACCTCGGCGAGGCTCAGCCCGCCGGTGAGGTCGGCGAAGGCGATGCGCAGCAGCTCGTGGCGACGAAGCGTCCGGACCGCCGAGATCGCCTGGTCCGCGTCCGTCCGGCGCGCGGCGGCGCTGCGCATCGTGGCGACCAGCGCCTCCCTGGCGCGCGGGACGAGGCCGTCCGCCTCCCCGAGGATGGAGACCGACTCGGGCGAGCGCACCAGCAGGTCCGCGGCATACCGGCTGCGACCGAGGATGTGCGCGAGCCGCTCCGCCGCGCTGCCCTCGTCCCGGAGCATCTTGAGGTACCAGTGGATGGTCCCGAGCGCCTCACTGACCCGGCGGAAGGCGAGCAGGCCGGCGTCCGGGTCGGCCTCGTCCGCGAACCAGCCGAGCATGACCGGCAGCAGGGTCCGTTGGATCGCCGCGCGCCGCGACACCCCGACGGTGAGCGACTCGAGGTGGCGCATGGCACCGGCCGGATCACGGAAACCGAGTGCTGCGAGGCGTTCCCGGGCCTGCTCCGGGCTGAGGGAGGTGTCGGAGGTGCTGAGGCGGGCGGCCGCGGCGAGGAGCGGCCGGTAGAACAGCCGTTCGTGGATGCGGCGCACCTCCCGCGCCCGCGACTGCCATCGGTCGACGACGGCTGCAGCCGGGTCCCCCGGCAGGGACAGCGCCCGGCCGAGCCGGCGCAGATCCGCCTCCCCGGTCGGCATGAGGTGCGTCCGGCGCAGCCGGAAGAGCTGCACCCGGTGCTCGAGGGTGCGCAGCAGGCGGTAGGCCTCGTCGAGGGTCGCGGCCTCCTGGCGCCCCACGTAGCCGCCCTTGGCAAGCGCGCTCAGCGCCTCCAGAGTGGTCGCGGACCGCAGCGAGGGGTCGCTGCGCCCATGGACCAGCTGCAGCAGCTGCACGCTGAACTCGACGTCGCGCAGTCCCCCGGGCCCGAGCTTGAGCTGCCGGCTGGCCTCGTGGGCCGGCACGTGCCCCTCCACCCTGCGTCGCATGGCCTGGACATCCTCGACGAAGTTCTCCCGGCCGACCGCCTCCCAGACGAGCGGCTTGACGGCGTCGACGTACGCCCGGCCGACGCCCATGTCCCCGGCCGAGACCCACGCCTTGAGCAGCGCCTGGAACTCCCACGTCTTGGCCCACCGCTCGTAGTAGGCCCGATGGCTCGCCACCGTGCGCACCAGTGGGCCGTTCTTGCCCTCGGGGCGCAATGCCGCGTCAACCGGCCAGAGCGTCCCCTCCGCGGTGGAGGCGGCGCACGCCCTCATCACGGTCGTCGCCAGCCTGGTCCCCACCGCCACCGCCCGCTCCTCGCCAACCCCGTCACGGGGCTCGGCGACGAAGATGACGTCAACGTCCGAGACGTAGTTGAGCTCGCCGCCGCCGGTCTTGCCCATCCCGATGACGGCGAGCCGGCAGTCCTCGCTGCCCGGGCCGACCTCCTCTCGGGCGATGGCCAGCGCGGCCTCGAGCGCGGCCTCAGCGAGCCACGACAGGCACTCGGCCGCCACGGGCAGGTACGCCACCGGGTCGGCGCAGGTGAGGTCGAGCGCGGCGATGGCGAGCAGCTCCCGCCGGTAGGCGATGCGCAGGGCGTCGTATGCCGGGTGCCGGCCTCGTCCGTGCGGGCTCACGGCGGTGACGAGCGCCGTACGCAAGCCCTCCGCGGTGGGACGCGTGGCGTCGGCTGCGCAGCGCCAGTGCTCCGGGTGGCGCACGAGGTGCTCACCGAGCGCCCGGGAGCCGCCCAGCACCGCGATGAGCCGGTCCCGCTCGTGCCCGGCCCGCCGCAGCGTGGTCATCAGCTGGCGGCCGTCCTGCTCGTCACGGTCGCCGCGCGCAGCCGCCTCCGCCAGCCGGACCAGGGCGAGCAGGGCCAGGTCCGGGTCGGCGGCGCGGCTGAGCGCGCCGGCCAGCCCGTGCTGCGCGACGTCCACCGCGGGTCCCGTGAGCAGCCCGGCCAGCGACGCGTCACCGAGGAGCCGCTCGGCTCGCTCCGGTTCGGCGAACCCGAGCCTGGCGAGCTGTCCGGACGGGCTCGTGGAACGCGCCACTACAGCCGGGGGAGGTAGCGATCGAGCTCGAACTGGGTGATCTGCTGCCGGTACTCGCGCCACTCGGCCCGCTTGTTGCGCAGGAAGAAGTCGAAGACGTGCTCCCCGAGCGTCTCGGCGACGAGCTCGCTGCGTTCCATGATCTCGAGGGCCCGCCCGAGGGAGGACGGCAGCGGCGCGATCCCCATGGCCCGGCGTTCGTCGTCGGTGAGGGTCCACACGTCGTCCTCCGCCTCCGGCGGCAGCTCGTAGCCCTCCTCGATTCCCTTGAGCCCCGCGCTGAGCAGGACGGCGAACGCGAGGTAGGGGTTGCAGGCCGAGTCGAGCGAGCGCACCTCCACCCGGGTCGAGTTGCCCTTGTTCGGCTTGTACATCGGGATCCGCACGAGCGCCGATCGGTTGTTGTGCCCCCAGGTCAGGTATGCCGGTGCCTCGCCACCGCCCCACAGCCGCTTGTAGGAGTTGACCCACTGGTTGGTCACGGCCGCAGTCTCCGCGCCGTGCCGCAGCAGGCCGGCGATGAACTGCCGCCCCGTCCTGCTCAGCTGGTAGGGCGCCCCCGCCTCGTGGAAGGCGTTGACGTCGCCCTCGAAGAGGCTGACGTGGGTGTGCATCCCGGACCCCGGGTACTCCCGGAACGGCTTCGGCATGAACGAGGCGTAGATCCCCTGCTCCAGCGCCACCTCCTTGATGACCGTCCGGAACGTCATGATGTTGTCGGCCGTCGACAGGGCGTCCGCGTAGCGCAGGTCGATCTCGTTCTGGCCCGGGGCGCCCTCGTGGTGGCTGAACTCGACCGAGATCCCCATGTTCTCCAGCATGGTGATGGCGGCCCTGCGGAAGTCGTGCCCGGTCCCGTGCGGCACGTGGTCGAAGTAGCCGGCTTGGTCGACCGGCACCGGCACCTGCCGCTTGCCCTTGACCTGGTTGAGCAGGAAGAACTCGATCTCGGGGTGGGTGTAGAACGAGAAGCCGAGGTCGGCCGCCTTCGAGAGCGCCTTGCGCAGGACGTTGCGGGGGTCGGCGTAGCTCGGCGAGCCGTCGGGCATCCGCAGGTCGCAGAACATCCGGCCGGTGCCGGGGTTCTCGCCGCGCCACGGCAGGATCTGGAACGTCGACGGGTCGGGCCGGGCGAGCATGTCGGCCTCGAAGACCCGCGAGAGCCCCTCGATCGCCGACCCGTCGAAGCCGATCCCCTCCGCGAACGCGCCCTCGAGCTCGGCCGGGGCGACCGCCACCGACTTCAGCGTGCCCAGCACGTCGGTGAACCACAGCCGGACGAACCGGATGTCCCGCTCCTCGATGGTGCGCAGGACGAACTCTTGCTGACGGTCCATGTCTCGATCCTGCCGCATCCACGTTTCGGCGACGTTACGCGCCCACCGACCGGGGCTCGGTCCCGAGGACGGCGGCCGCGGCGTTGTGGCCCGGTATGCCGGACACCCCGCCGCCGCGCCGGGCTCCGGCACCGCAGACCCGCAGCCAGGGGTGTGCCGTCTCGACGCCCCACGCGCCGACCTCCTCGGCCCGCTCCGCCCACGGCCACTGCAGCGAGCGGTGGAAGATGTTGCCGCCGGGGAGGGCGAGCTCGTCCTCGAGGTCGACGGGCGTGCGCACCTCGATGCACGGGTCCCCGTCGACGTCGTTGAGCACCAGGTCATCGACCGGCTCGCCGAGCACGGAGCCCACCGACCCCAGCACGGCGGCCAGGGCCTGCGCGCGCCGCCCCTCGTGGTCCCCGCGGAAGAGCTCGATGGGCAGGTGCAGCGCGAAGACCGTCAGCGTCTGGGCGTCGGTCGCCGCGAGCCGTGGTCCGAGGATCGAGCGGTCGGTGAGGCTGTGGCAGTAGACCTCGCACGGCACCGGGTGGGGGAACCGCCCGGCGGCTGCCGCGGCATACCCGTCCTGCAGCTGCCGGTAGCCCTCGTTGACGTGCAGGGTGCCACCGAAGGCCGCCGCGGGGTCGACGCCGGGGTCCCGCAGCATGGGCAGCCGCCGCAGGAGCAGGTTGACCTTGAGCTGCGCGCCCCGGGGGGCCGGGTCCGCGGTGGCCGGTGCCGAGCCGCCGCGCCCGAGCAGGCCGTGGAGGACGGCCGGAGCCACGTTGGCGAGGACGGAGCCGGCCCGCTCGCGCAGCACGGCGCCGTCCTGGCGCCAGGTCACCTCCCCGACCACGCCGTCGGTGGACACCGCGGTCACCTCCGCGCCGGTGACGACCCGGGCGCCGGCGGCCACGGCGGCGCGGGCCAGGGCCTCGGTCACCGCGCCCATCCCCCCGAGGGGCACGTCCCAGTGCCCGGTGCCCCCGCCGACGAGGTGGTAGAGGAAGCAGACGTTCTGGGCCAGCGACGGGTCGTCGAGGTCGGCGAAGGTGCCGATGAGCCCGTCGGTCGCGACCATCCCCCGGACGAGGTCGTCGGTGAAGGTGTCCCGCAGCAGGGTGCCCAGCGGCGCCGCGGTCAGCGCGGTCCAGAGGTCCTCGTCGTCGACCAGCGCGCGCATCCCGTCCGCGGACCGGAGCGGCTCGAGCATCGTGGGCCAGACCCGTTCCGCGAGCCGGCCCATCCGGGCGGCGAACCGCGTCCACGCGAGGAACTCGGTGTCCCCCCCGGTCACCGCCAGGAAGGACTCCCTGGTCGCCGCCGGGTCCCCCGTGTCGACGAGCAGGCTCGGCCCGGCGCCGTCGGGGCGCGGCGTGTACGACGAGTACCGACGACGCACGAGCGTGATGTCGAGCTCGAGGTCCGCGACGACCTTCCGGGGCAGCAGCGAGACGAGGTAGGCGTAGCGCGAGAGCCGTGCGTCGACGCCGGGGAACACACGTGCGGAGACGGCCGCGCCGCCGACGTGGTCCCGGCGCTCGAGGACGAGGACCCGGCGCCCCGCCCGGGCGAGGTATGCGGCGGCGGTCAGGCCGTTGTGCCCGGCGCCGAGGACGATGTCGTCGAACGCCACGGGCCCGACCCTAGCGCCCCCGACCCACGGCAGGGCGCCGCGCGGCGTCCGACCTGCCCGTGCCTTCTGCGCGTCGCACCAGGCGGTCACGGTGTCCTGACGTCGTTCGTTCCAGTAGCCGTCGGACTGCCGTCCCGGCAGCACCGGGCCGGCCAACTAGGGTCGGTGGCATGGCCCAGCTTCGACTCGCGATGGCCCAGGTCAACCCCGTCCTCGGCGACCTGGCCGGCAACAGCCGCATGGTGCGGGACCGGGTGCACGAGGCGGCCGCCGCCGGCGCGCACCTCGTCGCCTTCCCGGAGATGATGCTCACGGCATACCCGGTTGAGGACCTGGCCCTGCGCGAGTCGTTCGTCGAGGCCTCGCGCGGCACCCTCGTGCGCCTCGCCAAGGAGCTCGCGGAGGACGGCCACGGTGACCTGCCGGTCGTCGTGGGCTACCTCGACCGGGCACCGGCGGACGCGCCGGATGCCGACCCCCGGCGCACCCTTCCCCAGAACTGCGCGGCCGTCCTGCACCGCGGCGAGGTCGTCGCCCGCTACGCGAAGCACCACCTGCCCAACTACGGCGTCTTCGACGAGTACCGCATCTTCGCCCCCGGACGCAGCCTCACCGTCGTGCGCGTCCGCGGCGTCGACGTCGCCATCGCGATCTGTGAGGACCTGTGGCAGGAGGGCGGTCCGGTGGCCGAGACGCGCGCGGCCGGTGCGCAGCTGCTGCTCGTCATCAACGGCTCGCCCTACGAGCGCGAGAAGGACGACGCGCGCCTGGACCTCGTGCGCCGCCGGGCGGTCGAGGCCGGCTGCCCGCTCGCCTACCTCAACATGGTCGGAGGCCAGGACGAGCTCGTCTTCGACGGCGACTCCATGGTCGTGGACCGGGCCGGGCAGGTCCTGGCCCGGGGCCCGCAGTTCGTCGAGGACCTCGTCCTCGTCGACCTCGACCTCCCCGGACCTGCCGTGGACGCGAGCCACCTCCCGGACCACGTCATCCACGTCGTCACCTCCGAGGACCTCGTCCCGCCGTATGCCGCGGACCCGCCACCGCTGTACCCGCGCCTCGACCCGGTCGAGGAGGTCTGGCGTGCCGTCACGCTCGGGCTGCGCGACTACGTGCGCAAGAACGGGTTCACCAGCGTGCTGCTCGGCGTGTCCGGCGGGATCGACTCGACCGTGGTCGCCACGATGGCCGCGGACGCGATCGGCGCGGCCAACGTCGTCGCCGTGTCCAACCCGAGCAGGTACTCCTCGCAGGGTTCCCGGGACGACGCGCGGGAGCTCGCCGAGAACCTCGGCCTCGACTACCGTGTGGTGCCGATCGAGCCGATGGTCGCCTCCTTCCTCGAGAGCCTGGGGCTGACGGGCGTCGCCGAGGAGAACCTCCAGGCGAGGGTCCGCGCCGTCATCTGGATGGGCCTGTCCAACCAGGAGGGCCACCTCGTCCTCGCCAACAGCAACAAGTCCGAGGTCTCGGTGGGCTACTCGACGATCTACGGCGACAGCGTGGGTGGCTTCGCGCCGATCAAGGACGTGCCGAAGACGTTGGTCTGGCAGCTCGCCCGGTGGCGCAACGCCGACGCGGAACGCCGCGGCGAGAAGCCGCCGATCCCCGAGTCCTCGATCGTCAAGGCGCCGTCCGCCGAGCTGCGCCCGGGACAGGTCGACCAACAGTCGTTGCCGCCGTACGACGTGCTCGACGCCATCCTCGAGCGCTACGTCGGCGGCGCCGAGGGCAGACAGCAGCTGGTCGACGACGGCTTCGAGCCGGCGGTGGTCGACCGGGTCGTGTCCCTCGTCGACCGGGCGGAGTGGAAACGGCGACAGTTCGCGCCGGGTCCGAAGATCTCGCCCCTCGCGTTCGGCAAGGACCGGCGCCTGCCGATCACGAGCCGCTGGCGCGAGCAGGACTCGTAGCACCGAGGAGCGCCCCGGTGGTCCCGGGCTCCATCAACGGACCTCGCGGAGGTAGGTCGGGAGCATGGCCCACCACGTCGGCCAGTCGTGCCCGAAGCAGGGACCCCAGTCGTCGACGCGGTTGGGAATCCCCTTGTCGCCCAGCACTTGCGCGGCGGAGCGAGACTGGCCGACGTCCTCCCACGCGCCCGCGCCCGAGGCGAAGATGACCATGCGCTGGCGCAGGACCTCGAGCGTCTCGCCCTCGAGCCCGGGCAGGAAGTGCAGGGGGGACGCGAAGTACAGGTCCTCCCCGAAGCCGCGCAGGAACGTCTCGACGTGGTAGGTGCCGCTCATGCACACCGCGGTCCGGAACAGCCCGGGGAAGCGGCAGATGAGGGCGAGGGCGTTGAACGCCCCGATGGAGGCACCGGCGACGATGACCGGCGTCGGGCCGCCGCAGTCGGCGTGGATCGCGGGCACCACCTCGTGCGCCACCGCCTGCTGGAACTGGTTGAACAGCCACATCCGGCGCTCGAGCGACCCGTCGTTGGCCAGCATCGCCCGACCGGCGACGCTGTCGCATGAGTAGAGCTTCACCTCGCCGGCGTGGATCAGGTCGCCGCAGTGGCCGACGAGGTGGTGGCGCTCGACCTCCTCCGCGTCCCCGCCGGCCGTGGGCAGGACGAGGACCGGCACACCGTAGTGGCCCCACCGGGCCACGCCGATCTCCTCGTCCATCCGCGGCGAGAGCCACCGGGCGGTCAGCTTGTCATTCATCGCCATCCTCGCCTTCCGTCGTCACTCGTACCCGAACTTCCAGTCGCCCGGGTGGATCCGGGAGAGCCCGTCACGGAGCCGGTCGCGCCTGTTCTCGCAGTTGTGCCCGCCGTGAGCACCCTGGTGGTCATCCGGCGCACACGTGGAGGGCGCGGACGACCCGCTCACCCTGCGGCGCGACGGTCCCCTCGACGACCACCGGTTCGACGAGGACGCGGTTCACGGCTGGTGGCTGGTACCGCCGCCCTCCGGGCCGGTCCCCGTGCCGCCCTCCTGCCACTCGCGGTCCTCACGGTCCCACTTCTCGGTCCTGGCCCGCGCGGTCTCCAGTGCCTTCGAGGCCTCGTCCTGCGAGGAGTAGGGGCCGAGCACGTCGGCACCGCGGCTGCGCTCCTCGTCGGACTCGACCCGGCCGGTCGTGACGTTGTACCAGTACTGCACGGCAACCTCCGCGTGGTCGATCGACGGTCCACTCCTAGACTCCAGCGTATGCCGCTACGCCACGCAACCATTGCCCCACACCCCGTCAGTCCCCGGCGTCCGGTCCCGGCCTGGATCCCGCGGCCGGAATACGTCGACCGGCCCGCTCCCGCTCCGTTCACCGGGCCCGAGGTCAAGGACGCGGAGACGATCGAGCGGATGCGGGTCGCGGGACGGGTCGCCGCGCAGGCGATGGAGGCCGCGGCGGCGGTGATCGCGCCCGGGGTCACCACGGAGGAGGTCGACGCGGTCGGTCACGCCTTCCTGGTCGACCACGGTGCCTACCCCTCGACCCTGGGCTACAAGTCGTTCCCGAAGTCACTGTGCACCTCGGTCAACGAGGTGGTCTGCCACGGCATCCCGGACTCCCGGCCACTCGAGGACGGCGACATCGTCAACATCGACGTCACCGCCTTCATCGGCGGCGTCCACGGCGACACCGACGCGACCTACCTCTGCGGCGACGTCGACGAGGAGTCCCGCCTGCTCGTCGGGCGGACCCGGGAGGCGCTCATGCGCGGGATCAGGGCGGCGCTGCCCGGTCGGCAGATCAACGTCATCGGCCGCGTCATCGAGTCCTACGCACGGCGCTTCGGCTACGGGGTGGTCCGGGACTTCACCGGGCACGGCGTCGGCACGGCGTTCCACAGCGGGCTGGTCATCCCGCACTACGACGCGGCCCCGGCCTACAGCACCGTCATCGAGCCAGGCATGACCTTCACCATCGAGCCGATGCTCAACGTCGGCACCCCGGAGTGGGACCTGTGGGACGACGGGTGGACCGTGGTCACCCGGGACCGCCGCCGGTCCGCGCAGTTCGAGCACACCATCCTCATCACCGCGTCGGGCAACGAGATCCTCACCCTGCCCTGACCCGTCCCGTGGTCACCCTCGCAACCGTCAACGGAGCAGCCCATGGCCAAGCACGGACATCCCCTCGGCATCGACGTCGGCGGCAGCGGCATCAAGGGCGCCCCCGTCGACCTGAAGAAGGGCGTGCTCACCCGCAAGCGCCTGCGCATCGACACGCCACAGCCATCCACCCCGCACGCGGTCATCGAGGTCGTCGCCGCGATCGTCGCCGAGTTCGCCGGCGAGACGGGCCGCTCGCCCATCGGTGTCACCGTCCCGGCCGTCGTCACCCACGGCGTCGTGCGCTCGGCGGCGAACATCGACCACGGGTGGATCGACTTCGATGCGCAAGGCGCTCTGCGGGAGCGGATCGGACGGGACGTCACCGTGGTGAACGACGCGGACGCGGCCGGTGTGTGCGAGCTGCACTACGGGGCCGCGAAGGACGAGGACGGCCTCGTCATCCTCACGACGCTCGGCACCGGTATCGGCAGCGCCCTGCTCTGGAACAACCAGCTGGTGCCGAACAGCGAGCTCGGACACCTGGAGGTCGACGGCAGGGACGCCGAGAAGGACGCCGCGTCCTCCGTCAAGGACGCCCTGGGCCTGACCTACGAGGAGTATGCGAAACGCCTGCAGCGCTACTACTCGGTGCTGGAGTCGCTCTTCTCCCCCGACCTGTTCGTCGTGGGCGGCGGCATCTCCAAGGACGCCGACCAGTTCCTCCCGCTCCTGTCGCTGCGCGCCCCCATCGTGGCTGCCGCGCTGCGCAACGGCGCGGGCATCATCGGGGCGGCCCGGCTAGCGGTCGAGGCCGCCGCCGCCCGGTAGCCGGCGACCCGGCCGTCAGTCGATGACGGCGGCCCGGCCGTCGGCGAGGTCGTGCAGGGTGAGGTTCTCGCCACCGAAGCTGCAGACGTGCTGGACGTAGAGCCGCCGCCCCGTCGGCGCGAGCAGGCCGTCGTGGATCGGGACGATCCCCGACGGCGCGATCCGCCGGACGAACGAGATGGACTCCCGGATGGCGCACCACGGGGCGTTGACCGGCACGGCGAGCACGTCCACCGCACCCGGGTCCGCGTCGTAGGCGTCCCCGGGGTGGAACAGGCTCGGCTCGCCGTCAGCGCGCAGCACGACTCCGATGTTGGCGACGACCGGGACTCCCTCGTGGTTGAAGGCATGGTCCTTCCCGACCGGGTGCACCGTCACCGCCCCGACCGGGACCGCGTCACCCTGGGTGAGGGTGACGACGTCGGCCCCCGCCTGCTCGAGCATCTGGGCACTCTGCACGTCCGCATAGACGGCAGCCTGCCGGTTCGCCTGCAGCAGGGCAGGGACCCGGTCCTGGTCGAGGTGGTCCGCGTGCTGGTGGGTGATGACGACCGCGTCCAGGTCTCGCAGGTCCTCGAAACCGGCGGAGAAGCTGCCCGGGTCGATGAGGATCCGGGTGTCGGCGATCTCGGCGAGCAGGCAGGCGTGTCCCAGGTGTGTCAGGCGCATGGTGCCAACGTACCCGCGCCAACCGCACCACCGGTATGCCGGGACCCGCACCCCCGCGGGGGCGGGCCGTCACAGGGCGAGGAGCGGACCGGCCAGGGCGATGGTGCTGACGGCGAGGGTGGACAGCACTGCCAGCACGAGCGGCCTGCCACCGACCCGGCGCAGCGAGGCGAGGTGGACGCCGCCACCCAGCGCGAACATCGCTGCCGTGAGCAGCGCCGTCTGGAGGACCCTGGTGGCGTCGAGCACCGGGGCGGGCAGGACGCCGGTGGTGCGGACCAGGGCGAAGGCGACGAAGGCGAGGACGAAGAGCGGCACGATGGCGGGCTGCCTGAGCTGTGGCGCGTCGCCCCCGGTGGCGCGGGAGCGCCGGGACTGCAGGCCGACGACGGCGAGGACGGGCGCGAGCAGGACGACCCTGGCCAGCTTGACGACGACGCCGACCTTCAGCGCCGCCCCTCCGATCACCCCACCGGCCGCGACGACCTGCGCCACCTCGTGGATCGAGCCGCCGGCCCAGCCGCCGGCCTGCGCATCGGAGAAGCCGAGGAGCCGGCTGGCCAGCGGGATCACGGGGATCATCAGCGTGCCGAAGAGCACGACCAGCGCGATGGAGGTCGCGACCTCCTCGTCCTCGACGTCGGCGACCCCCTCGACGGCGGCGACTGCGGCGGCACCGCAGATCGAGAAGCCGCAGGCGATGAGAAGCCGCTGACCGGCAGGCACACCGAGGCGGCGGCCGATGGCGAGGGTGAGGAGGATCCCCCCTGCGACGATGGCGACAACGACTCCGACCATGCCGGCGCCGAGCTGGAGGATGTCGGTGAGCACGAGCTGCAGGCCCAGCAGGGCCACGCCGGCGCGCAGGAGGGTCCTGCCCGCGAAGGCCAGACCGGGGCGGCCTGCGGCCGGCAGGTGGCCGCTGTTGGCGAGTGTGGTGCCCGCCAGGACGGCGATCAGCAGCGGGCTCGCGGTCGCGACCCAGTGGTTGACGACGAGCGCACCCGTCGTCACCGCCGCCGCGATGACGAGGCCCGGCAGCAGGACGGTCGGCTGGCGAAGGAGGAGCACTCCCCCAGCCTGCTGCACCAGGGGGCACGCAGGGAAGCAGTCAACGAGGCATGAGGACATGCGTCGGCGATATGAGCCGGCGGCGCGCATACGATGCTGATATGACTCGGCTCCGTCCGGACCTGACCGCGCTCGAGATCCTCGTGGCGGTCGCCGGACAGGGCAGCCTCGGGGCTGCCGGGCGGCTACTGGGGATGGCCCAGCCCAACGTGA
>JAABUR0100007278.1_pt1 | contig 13146 bp, 17 predicted proteins | sample 5560091 | NCBI WGS metagenome assembly JAABUR01 (sample SAMN10711879, study PRJNA513375) | rock metagenome | isolation source: Antarctica rocks | place: Antarctica: Victoria Land, University Valley sud
GCGCGCCACCTTGGCCAGGCAGTCCGCGACCTGCCCGGCCGCGCCGCACAGGCTCGCGAGAGGCCATTTCTGCCCTCTTGCAGCGCTGGTCACTGTCACATCATGCTGTCTGGCAAACGGGCTAGAAGACCTGCCAGCTGCACAGCACCGGCTTTTAGGAAGATAGGGGAGCTAGAAACAGGCAATTTGGCCGGCCGCAACCTGACTGGCCGCGCCTCGGCGCAGCTAGGGAGCACCCAGGCTCCGCGGTGCACACAGACCAGGCTGCCCGGACTGCATGCGGCTCCCGCATGCGTCCCTCGGCTGGCGGCGGACGCAGCAGGAACATGTGCTCATGCATCTGGCCGGCTTGCAGGTCCAAAGCAAGAGGTAGTAGGCCGGCCAACCTGGCTGCATATGGCCGCCGCGTCGCCATCAGCATCGTCGGCCGGCAGTGGCGGCAGCGGTGGCACGGCCATGTGCGCCTGCGCGCAGACGTCGGCCAGCTCGCGGCGCTTGGCGGCGATGAGGTCGCGCATCAGCGCCGCCTTGCAGCCCGTCAGCCGCTTCACCTCGCCGCGCGCCTGCGCGCGCACCGCCGCCAGGTCAGTGCGCCCGCCGCCGCGCGGCCCGCCAGCCGCCGCGCACCGACGCCTGCGCTGCAGCGGAGGCTAGGGGTACCTTGGCGAGCGACTGCGTGTGCAGGTGCGCGGGGCCGGACAGCAGGCGCAGGAAGATCTGGCGGTCGATGTCGTCCTCGGCGACGTCCAGCGCGTCCCAGAGGCCCTCCAGGGTTTCCAGCACGCCCGCCGCCGCCGCGCCGCGCTCCACCTGCGCGCGCGCTCCGGGCCCCTCCCCGTCGGCAAAAGCATGCAATGCAGATATCAGAAGAGGTCGATGTTCCATCAACTGATGGACATCACTGCATGCACACCCAAGCACCACATTCAACCACGCAACCACCTCTTGCAACGCCCCGTGCCCTGCAGCTCTGTGCGCACGCCTGCACAGGCTGCGATCGCCAGAGCAGCTCAAAACGCACAGAGCGCGCCTTGAGCTCGGCGAGCGCGGCCGTGCGCCGCTCCAGCGCGGCGAAGGTCTCCTCGCTGAGGTCCCCGGGGCGGCCGGGCACGGCCAGCTCGGCCGGCGCGTCGGCCGGCGCTGCACTGGCCGGGCCGCCCCTGCCGCAGGCGCACAGCCCGTCGAGCACCACGGCGGTCGGCCTCGTGCCTTCACAAAGTTGCACAGGTCACAGCCATAGCCAACCGGCAGCACTAGTATAGTTGACCAAGCGCGGCTGCAGCAAGAACACCCTGCTCTCAGGAAAGCGCATCGGCCTGGCAAGCTTGGTGCGTTGGCGGCCCAGCCAAGCATGCCTAGCTCAGCGAGGGTCCAGGCCTTCAGTCGTGGGGTGCGCACCAGCCGCGCGCAAGCGCCGGGTGCACCTCCGCAGCGGCGGCGACGGCGTCCTCGCCCAGGTCGAGGCACACGTGCCGCAGCGCACCGACCAGCGCCTCGCGCTCGGCGGCGCGCCGCGCGCACTCGGCCCGCAGCCGCTCGCCCTCCTGCGCCACGCGCAGCAGCCCGGCCTGCGACACGTCCGGCCGCGCGCGCGCCGGCGTCGGCGCGCGCCCAAGCCGCATGCGCAGCGCCGCGACGTCCGCCTGCGCGCGGCCGCTTGCCCGTGCTGACAGCCAGTCGCAGGCAGACCCGAACGTGAGGCTGCCGCGCCGCAAGGAAGTTTGCACTGCTGACCAGCCGGCCGACAGGAGGCAGCGCTGAAAGGTACGTGGAAGGAGCGTATGCAAGGGTGCGCGCCTGCAGGCGTCCGTGCTCGCTTGTGGCCTGCGCCTTTCTGCTGCGCCAGACCTCCAGCTCCGCGAGCACGGCGCTGCACTCGCGCATCAGCGTCCACTTCTGGGCCCCTGGCACCTGGCTGCCTAGTGGGGAAGCGTCGTCCTGCACACCCACCATACTGCTTTGACTGGCTGCCTGGATGTATGGTCCTTGAGCAGATCCCGGAGACTCATCTTGATATGTAGCTTTGAACCCATGCTTGTCAGCTGGAGCTGGCGCGCCTCGCCCAGCTTCAAGGCGTCGCGCGTCTTCTGAACCTCGCGCCGCATGTCCTCGATGCTGCTGCGCACGGCGTCCACGCGCCGGTCCGCATCGGTGCATGCAGCGGCCCACACCTCCAGGGACTTTTGCGCCGCCTTTGACAGCTCTGCGGACTGTTCCTCTGCGCTGAGCTCCAGCATGTCCCAGACGGACGCGAGGCGCGCACAAGCCTGCTTGCTGACCACGTCATACTGCTGATAGTGCGCCTCCAGCTGCGCACTCAGCTGCGTATCGGCCATCCCAGCTGCTACGCGCTGCAGGCCTGTGCCGGACCACGCCTTCTTCAGGCTCAGGCTCGAGCTCCCTGAGAGAAACTGCTTTGGCACATGACTAAGCACCCGAAGAGGCTTGATTAGTTTTCCATTACAAGTACAACATTTACATTTACATCCATCATGTCCGATCGTGCCAGAGTTGCAAGGGCACAGCAGACTTTGCGATGTCCAGTAATCCTGGCCTTCTCTAAGCCAGCTCGGCAGCTGTGCAAAAGACCAGGTGTCATACAGCCTGTATGATGCAGGGAAAGGCAAGCATGCCAGAGCTGTAAGCTGGGCAACGGCCCGCCAAAAAGCCCAGGTGGTGTCATAGCGCGAAGCGACGGCAGCAAGGGGTTGCACTTCACATGCGAGAGCAGGGGTCACACAGCAGGTCTGGCCTGGAACCCTACTCAAACCTCTGTGCCCATGACCTGCAAGCCAGGAAGCACGTAGGCGTCGGCTGGCCATGGCCTAAACGCCGGCCTCATGTTCCTGCGCACATGCACTGCTAGCCAGGCCCAGATGCAGCGCACGAGATGAAAGAGTCTTTCAGGCCGGAGGTAATGGCAGCTGGAGCACCAGAGCGCAGCAAGTCTTGCGGCCCCTGGCTATAAGCAGGCCGTGGCCAGCATGAACACAAACGCGCGTCGGGCTCAGACCCCAGGCCCAGAGCACCGTGACTTCATGCACGCGCCCTGCATGTCAGAACGCACACACGTGTAGGCGTCGTGAACTGCCAGCGCCGCATTGCCAAAGACTGCCATGGCGGCCGAGGGTCCGGAGCACGGCGAGCCCTGCGTCGCAGCGCCCTGGCGCGCGCCGGTCTTGGCGCGGCGGCGGCCCTCAGCCTTGCCCTGGCGCCGCGGCTTGGGCGCCTTGACGCGCAGGACGGCGCCGGTCGCGGCCTTGGGCGGGCTGGTCTCCTCGCCGTCGAGGCCGCCGCGCTCGGCCAGCGTGGTAGCCGACATGGACGCAATGCGCGACACCGTCTTCTTGTGCCGGGCGTTGCTGTGCGCGGGTGCGCGGGCTGCTGCGGCGGCGCGCGCGTGCGGCTTGCGCATGGCCTGCACCGCAATCACCCAGGTATCACATCGGCAGCTTCCGGGTTAGCCCGGGTGAGAACGCCCTCATCCTATGTAGTGTTGAGCTTGTCATCACACAGACAGTCGGGTTCCCGAACATGCACATCATGCATGAGTGAAGTTGCTTCTTTGCGCCTACAACGTGAAAGCCAGACCCTAGCCTTGGGCCCCGGCATGTAGCCCAGGGTGCGCTTCATGTCCTCATTGAGCGGCACGACCTCCTTGCCGTACTGCGCCGCCGAGCAGTACCTGAGCTTGCTGTGCGCACATGACATTGTCTGCAAACCCAGGACAGCTTCTCCCGCAGAGCATGGCGGCCCCAGCTGGCCCCCACTCACGATGGCAGTGCGCCGCTCGCGGCGCTGCTCATGATCATGATTTCTAACCTAACCCTCTCCCTAAACCAGGTCCGCGCGGGGCGCGCCATGTAGGCGCGCGTGCGCATGTCCGGCGGCACCTCGTTGTCCGGGTCCGACTGCACCTTGTACTCCGACTCCGCCTTGACCGCGTGCGTCGAGCCCGGCGCCGAGCTGCGCTGCGAGTAGCGCGCGGGCCGCGGCCAGTCCGCCTTGAGCACCTTCTTGAACATCTGGGCGGCCGCACGCGGCTCAGCAGACCCTGGTAAGGCTTTGGGTATTTTTGCCAGGCAATGCATGGGAGTGGGCTGCTTTTTGTCCATCTGGCAGGTCACACGTGACTCAGCAGGCCATTGTACGGCTTCGATGACTTTCTCGGAGAACAATGTAGCTACTGCATGGTGCCACATGCAGGGCAGGGCATGCCGCAGGTGTGAGCACGCACTTGTGCACGACGACGCGGCTGCGGGCGGGTGCGCGCCTTGACACGGATGTGCATGCGCTTGCCCAGCGACAGCGCGCCGCCGTACGTGGGTGTCGAGGACACCTCCTTGTACCTGCATGCGCCTGCCCCTGTATGTGGAACTACTGCAACCACATGCTAAGCTTATCGATTCAAATTTAGAGTGGTGCACAGCGCCCCATGGCATCCATACTTTTGAGAGCTCATCAGGATTCACATGAGTTGGATTGCACTGCAACACCGCTCTGCAGTGCAAGAGATTCTGCTAGCGGCCCCGTACAGGCACCGCCCCACACCTAGGACTGCCACCTTGGGAGTGTGCCGCGCGTGCTCGAGGCGAGGAGCATGCAGCGCAGCAGGGCGCCCTGGGCTGCAATACATCTTAATGCAGCTACTTGTTAGCTCCTAAGTTACAAATTCCCTATGATCCGGAATAGTCTGGGGCGCCGACCTGTTGAGGTGCAGCAGGTCCACCGGCTCGCGCGCGCGCCGGCGCTCGTGCCGCACGTCAGCCAGCAGCCTGTCCAGCCACTGCGTGGCGCCCGCACGATCGGCGCGCGATCAGCTATGTCAGCGGATCTGGCATCAGTGTGATGTGCCGTCTCTTGCGCATGGCACTGGTGCGCATGGCTCCTGGCAGTGCAGCGCCGCCGTTTTGCTCATACGCCCATCCGCAGTGCCCAGCGACTGCGTGCGCCCAGCATGGCAGTACTCGCTCGCATGTCCAATACGTGACACTGACTGAAGACCGAAAAATGCAGAGAGTGCAGCAAGTTGCTGCATCTCCCCACAGGACGCAGGCAGGCCTGCCCATGCTGCAATGGCATAGCCGTGAACAGGATCCTGGAGCAAGGCCGCGCAGCGCGCCGCCATGTGCAGCCGCGCGCGCCCGGCCGCACCTGCTCGTTGAACGCGCGGTCGGCTCGAGCCGCCTCGTCGGCCTCGTCGGAGGGCGCCAGGTCCAGCAGCACCACCTCCAGCATGACCTGCGGCACGGGTTGAGGCGTGTGGGTGGTCTCTGGGGCGAGAGGGGCCAAGGGCTAGGGTCAGCAAGCCTCATCCGGGGCTGTTAGGACGGTGGGGGACTGGGCAGGCCTGGCAGCTCCACCTCCAGCATGACCTGCGGCAGGTGCTAGATGTGTAGGCGGTCTGTGCATGGAGGGGGAGGGCGAGAGGGCCAGGGTCGGCGACCCTCGCCCAGCATGTCCTGCGGCATGGGCATGCTGGGCCGGGGCACAGCCTTGCAAGGGTTGGAGTAGCCTGTCTGTGCAGCCGCTTTGTCGCGCGGTACAGGTCTCGAGGGAAGGTGGTGCAAAAGCAACAGGTGTTTGCAAGCACGGCGCGAGCGCATGTAGCGATGCATGTAGATTTGGCCAGTGACTCAGCACGAGGAGGCTCCTGCGCCCGCCTGACCGGGCGGGGCCGCCCGGGGCGCACCTCGAGCTCGCGCAGCTTCGCGCCGATCGCCTCCAGGATCTCGCCCAGGTTCTCCACCTTGCTGACGCGCGCGCGCAGGTCGCTGACGAGCAGCCAGCGCGCGGGCGATCTGGCCAGCGCCGGCCGCGCGGCCTTGGCTGCGACCAGGCCATCCGCCGCCACGAGCAGCACGTCGACCCAGTCCGCGCACCCGGCGCCGGGCTGCGCGGTTGCTAGCGTGATGAGCGTGCTCTGGTCCGGGCAGCGCAGGTCCTCCGCCACCTGTGCGCCCCGGGCCGCCCGACCTGACGGCCGCGCGCCCTGCTCGTGCCGAGCCGCCAGCGCGCCTTGCACGCGCGGTGCGCGCGCTCTCTGCCGGGCTGTGCAGGGGGCGGCGCGGCAGCGAGCTCTGCTCGGCCAGCGCAGCCCCTGCGCCACGTGACGCTCGGGTGACTGGTCGTGGCGCCCTGCTCAGTGGGAAGCTGGCTGCCTCGTTTCTGCTCACATCCTGGCCCCAACTCTTTGTGGTGCACAGGCCCGCCAGAGCGCTGCCCTGCCACCTGTAGTGTGAGCCAAGTGGTGCGGGCAGCGCCCGCACGACTCTCAGCTCCGGGTCCCCGGCAGCCCGCAGAGAGTGCCGCATACCCGCTCTGTAGCAGGCGGCCCGCACCATGACGTGCAGCGCCTCCTCTGGCTCGGCGTCGTTGAGCTGGTTCTTGGTGTCTGCGACGAATGCGCGTGCTGCTCAGCCGCACACCGCCACCTCGACAGGAAGGCTCTCCAAGTCAAAGCAGTGCGCGCCTGTCGTCCCGTAGAAGATGAACGCCACCTCGTCCTTCTGCCTCTCGCCCATCTGCGGCGCGGATGTGTAAAGTGCGCGTCAGCCGGTCCCGCACGCTGTAAGCAAGAAGAGTGGAGCGTGCAATTCCACAAAGCTTGCAATTACCTTGCTGGTGAGGAAGACTGTGAGAGAGCGCCGCGCATAATCCAGTGCGCGGTGCATCGAAGCGCTCACGTCGAGCAGCACATATGTAAGCACCTGCGCTTGACCGCAGCCTGTCAGCACACTAGCACAGCGGCAGCAGCCTTCGTCCCTTGCCTGTCTTGGAAGTTTGACGGCGCTCTGCACGGCTGTCCTGGGGCGCACCTTGGACGCCATGGCAGCTCTTGACTTGGCGCGTCTTCTCACTTGCTGCCTACATGCCTGCTGTATTTATGAACTGCACACATGAATGTCTTCACCACATGCGACATGCGCGCAGGTAAAGTAGGCCTCAGGTGCATTCAGCTTCTGGGCATCTGTGCAGGGCCTGCATTCGGATGATGGGCACAGCGGGCGCAAAGCTGGTCCTTCGCTTATTTACATTTGCAGCAAAGAGCGGGATGCTGTGGAACGCAGGCGGGCCAGGGCAGCGCACACAGCAACCTCACACTGCGCCGCAGCTCCGAGCCTGGCGCCCCGCAGCACCGACATACAGCAAGCACACAGGACGGCAGCGGGGCTGGTCGCGTACGAAGAGCTGTGCACGGGCTTGGCGCACGCCCCTCCCCGGCGCACGCCCACTCCAGCCCTACACAGCACTTCCCACCATGGACCCCGGTGCACGCCCACACCAGCCTTGCAAAATCCACCACGAACCCCGGCGCACGCCCACTCCAGCCATGCACTTCTTACCACCAACACCTGGGCCCAACGACTCGGGTTGGCTGAGCACCCCGGCGCCAGGAGCGGTACGTATTTGGCGCTGGCCGGGCCATGCCCTGGCCCCCGACAATACCCGCCCTGACGCGGTTCAGCCAGCAGTGGGCGCCGGGCGCCACATGGGGCGCAAGCATTTGTCGCCCCAACACCAAACCTGCACTCCCCAGTAATTCATGATGTCCTCAAGTTCAAGCGCCCAGGCTGCACGCCCGCCCCTGGGCTATTACAGCGGAGTCACGCACAAAGCGTAGCCTTGTGAGTCACTGCAGACAGTGCCTGAGAAACAGCAGTGTGCCTGCCACACACAGCAACCCGGGACAAGTTCTTGAAACACGTCCATTTTCTGCGTACCCCAACGCGACGGGGCGCCCCCAGACTGCCCAGACCCCCAAGAGGCAGCACTGAACCAGGTGCGGCTCCCCCAAGCCAGCTGCTCGCCTCTACAAAAAGCGCCCTTCTGCCCCACAGGCTGGCTGACCAGGCCATGCAAGGCACTCGCCCGCATGGAGAGCCGGCCGTGCCGCCCCCTGCCTGACAGGGGCTTGCCTCCTTTGCTAGGCCGCATCCGTACATGCGCCCACATGGTGCGCTTTTGAGGCGTTCGGTGCTTCCGACAAGCATTTGTGCGACCCCAACCCTCCCAAGCCTCGCTCGCCCCGCTCCTTCGGCCAGCAGGCGCACAGCAGCTCTGGCCGAGCGGAAATCTGGCTGCAGCAGCGCCAGGTATGCACCCCAGCCGTCACCTTCGGCTGCCCCTGGCAACCCACAAGCAACAGCATGCGCAACGGGCTGCCCTCGACTGGGGAGACCCGCTGCCTGACCCAGTTCGTTGCCGCAACAAGCAACCGCGATGATGCAATTACCCCACATCCATGAAGTAGAACATGACCCCCCTTAAACGCCCATTGCCATCACCACCTTCCCAGAACATCCCCAGCACTCATATGACTCGAAGATATCGTGCAACATTCATGTAATTTCCCGAGCAAGATATGTTCACAGCATTGCTGACGAGCGCGGCGTGCCGCCCTCCTCGTCGAGCTCGCCGTCCTCGAGCAAGTCGCTGTCGCTCGCGGCTGCAGCCGCGGCCGACGCCACCGCCGCCGCCGCCGCCGCTGGAGCGGGCGAGGTCGGCAAGAGGCGCACGAAGCGGCCCTTGATGCGCGGCCTGGCACGGTGGCAGCGACCGTCAAACCCGTAGCCTTAATCTAGCGTGCAGCAGCCAGCGGCGCGCTTTCCAAAGCGGCCGGCTGGCACCAGCTGCATGCGCGACATTCTGATGCATAGCCTGCACAGGTATGTTGTGATTGCCACTGTCGTGATGACCAGGCTGGGTAGACTGCGCCCGCTGTAGTGTGCCCGCCCGCCGGCCTGGTACCTGCACCTGGCAAGCAGAGGGATGACACATTGGCGGCGTGCAAGCCTGCCAGACACAACCTCTTTCGGCATTCCCCAGAAGAGCACACCCGTGAGGGAGTTGGTGATGCCAAGGCACAGCAGCACCCCAAAGCGGAGGCGCGCACCTGTTGTCAGCGTTGACCTTACGCTTCTCGTAGCGGATGGTCTTCGCGAACAGGCGCCGGCGCTTCTTCTCCCGGTACCGCTCCAGGCACCCCGCGCGCGCGCCGGCCTCGTCTGCGGCGGGCCGGGCGCCCGGGATCAGGCTCAGCCAGGCGCGCGGGCTATGCACACGCATGCATGGCACCCGCGCTTCTGGACCCGCAGCCAGCCCAGGCGCTCCACAGCATAGGGTAGGGTAGGGTGTGTACCCTATCCTAGCCGCAGCTGATTGCAGTGGCGCGTGGCACGGCCGCAAGCTTGCACGTCTGCGTTTGCCGGGCAGCAGGCGCAAAGCGCCCCCAGCCCGCCATGCACCCCGGTCAGTACAGAGGGCGACCCCGGGGTCGCGCCATGTGCGCCGGCAGGTGCTTGCCGCCCGCCAGACACGCCTGCGCTGCCCTCCTCGCCCAACGGCGCGGCGCCGCCGCCGCCGCCGCCGCGCGTGCGGAATGCGGGAGCGCCGCAGGCGGCGTTGCGCGGCGACGCGCCCTCGCACGCTGCGCCGGCGCGTCCAGGGCGCGTGCTGGCGCCGGCGCCCGCTGCGGGCGCCGCGCTGGCGTGCTGCGCGCGCGGCACGTTCTGCAGCAGCGCGGCGGTGATGCCGGCGCGGCGCGCCAGGCCCGTCGTGTCCTGCGCGCCGGCACCCCCACATCTGCCAGCTGAGAGAGGAGGAGGCTCTCACTCATATGTGTGGCCACCTGTGATCACCAGGACATGGGACGGCTGTATGCGTAAGCATCGATGCACCTGTGTGAGCGCCTCACTCCGTCAGCATGCCAACACGCCTCAGACAGCGGCAGCTGCATGCCGACCATACCACCAGCAGAGAGACAGGCACCGCGGGTGCGCTGCCCGGCAGCACTCTCTGCATCCACTGGCCCAGCTGCTCTGCAGCGAGCTCCAGGCTTTTCGCCTGGGCTGCACCGGATGCAAACACGCGCCGCGGGGCAGCGGCGCACCGCATCGCGCGCCTCCAGCTTCATGCGCGCGCCCGGCGGCGGGCGCGCGGGCGCGCGCGGCGCGCGCCTGTCCCCGCCTCCCTGCCCGCCCGCGCCCGCCGCCTGGCCCGGCGCAGGCGCGGCCGCGCCGGGCCCCGCTGCGCGCGCGCTGCCTGGCGACCTGCTCCCCGGGCCCTGCGCCGACCCGTAGCGCCAGGCGCCCAGGTCCAGGCGCAGCCCCAGGCCCATGCCGAGCGAGAGCTGCAGCCGCGACTGGCGCAGCGCCGGCGTAGCCTGGCCCGCCGGCCACGGCTCCAGCCCCGGCGGGGTTTCCGGAGGCCCCACAGCCCAGCCCTCCTGTCCGTCAGGCGAGGGGGCCAACGGCCCGCCGTGCGCGAGCGCCGCGCGCGGGTCGAGCACGCCCAGCACCGGCAGCGACTCAGGCAGACCGCGGCACGCGCCGAGCGACTCTGCCAGCCCCTGGCCTGCGAGCGCGCGCGTGGCGGGGTCCAGACCCTCGAGGAGCCCGCCGCTGGGCTGCAGCACCTCGCGCCAGACGGCGCAGGGCGCTGAGGGCAATGGCGCCTCCGGGGCCTGCCCCAGCAGCAGGGTCCCGCCGCCGCCGCCGCCGCCGCCGCCGCCGCCGCTGCCTTCGCTGCCGCTACACTCTGCAGCATTTCCTACGCTCATGGGCTCCACAAACAAGCCAGCAAGGATCGCCTCGTCGGCGAGCATGGCCTGCGCCCGCGAAGGCGCCGCTCCCGTGGACATACTCGCCGTCCAGACCGCGGCGCCGTCAGCTGCGTTAGCGAGGCGGGCGCCTTCGAGGGTCCCCATCAGGGGACACCCAATGTACGGCCTCACGGCCCCGGCGCGCTGGCCGCCGTGGTGCCCCTGGCCATTGCCGTGCGGCTCTGCTCCTGCTCGTGTACCGTCCCACCCACCCAGCAGGGGCGGCCCGTCGCACGAGGGCGCGCCCCCTACGCTGGCCCCTCCACGCGGGCACCCCTGGCTGGCACACAGCGGCGGCTGGGCGCCAGAGCCGGGCGCCGGGCGGCGCGCGCCGGCCGGCGCGGCGCCCGTCTGCGCGCTCTGTGCCGAGCCCACGGACAGGCCGCACGCCGTCAGGTATGTCAGCGTGTTTTCCGCGGTGTCCTCGCTAGCATCGTAAGCGTCGGCCTCGGCATCAGTCATGGGCATGAGCGCGTCGCCCGCGGCCGCCCCGCCGCCGCAGCTGCTCCGGCACCCGGCCGCGCTCGAGCCGCGGGCCTCCGCCTCAGTCATGGGCATGAGCGATTCGCCCCTGGCCGCACCGCCGCTGCAGCTGCTCCGGCAGCCAGCCGCGCTCGAGCCGCACCGCGCCGTGCGCTCGGCATCCAGCGCGCGCGTGAGCAGCCCCTCCAATCCGCCTTCCAGGTCCGGGCAGCCACTGGTACCGGGCTCAGGCTTCAGTGCGCCCGGCGTCCCAGCGCCGCGGCTGCCCCACACGCATGCGTGTGCGCTGACCGCGGCGGCGTCGACTGCGCGCAGCTCGCGTGCGCCTGCCAGCTTGTGGCAGCCGTACCGCGCGCCCAGAACCTCGCGCGCCTCTTCGCAGGCAGAACACAGCCTGCGGCCGTGCGGAGCAGTGTGTGTGGCCAGTCACAGGCCTGCACGCTGTTTGCGCAAGTGTGGCGGGAAGCAGGCTGAGCCATGGCCCTACAGCGCCAATGCCGGAGCTCCCGCGCACTGCACAGCAGCACATACGCAGAGGCGTGGTCAAGCAGATGCTGGCCTCTGCAAGCTCCTGTATCTTGTGGGCTCGGTTGCACAGGCAGTGATCTCGGAACATGCACAGATCATCGCCAAACATCGCAGGCCTGGCGCGTTCGTTGAGACAATCGGGAAGCTCCGTGCAAGCAAGCCGCTCAGGCGATCGTACCTGCCCCTGCCTGCCGTCCCACCTTCTTGAAACTCGCGACAATCCTCGGCTATCCGCGGGCTAGCAGGGCTGTTGGGCTGCCTATGGGGCCCACTCCCTGCAAGCCTAGGCCTGCAATCTTCTTTGTCTCAATATTTAAGCTCTTAGGAGTGCAATTTAGTGGATTGAACGCAGTGCGCGCGCTGCGCCCAGAAGAGCAAGGCAGCGCAGCACTCGAACCAATGCGTATTTTACAGAACGGGCAGCTTCGGCAAAAAATAGGCCAGCAGAGTGGAGAAGGCCTCAATAGAGATGTTGCAGCCTCTGGCCTCTGGGATAGAGCACGGTACCGTGAAATACGGGGAGCTTTGCTATCTGCCTCTCATCTTGCCGCGGCCCGTCCTCTGAAAGGTTTGATCGTGCACTTACTCCGGGTGCCAGGATGATGCTGTCCACCGCCCCGTTTGTGGGCGCGCGCCCCGCGCGCGCCGGCAGGGTGGGCGTGCCGCGCCGCGTGGTGCTGCGCTGCCGGGCGGACGCCACGCAAGGTTCGTTGTATCACACAACCGCTGTATGTAGCTTCGCCCCTCTGTTGGGCAAGACACAGGGCCACCATTGGGCGGCCACCAGGGAGCGGTTGCGCCGCGAGCGCGCCTGCAGTCAACCGCTCCGGCGAGTTTGCTCGCTCACACAGAGAGGCGGCGAGCGCGCAGGCGAGCCCGTGACAGGCGTGAAGCTGCTGGCAGCGGGCCTGGCGGCGGCGGCGCTGCTGAACTGCGCGCCGGCGTCCGCAGGCGTGGTCTTCGATAAGAAGCCCAACGTAAAGAAGGCGCGCCGCCTTTGGCCTTGCTGTGATCACCCGCCTTGGTCCCCTTGCCGTCACAGCTCAGGATAGACCGGCCGCGCGGCCTGCATGCCTTGCGCATGCCCTACCACGCAGCAAGTTGTTGCAACCACCCGCCTTGGTCACAGCTCAGGATAGACCGGTCGCGCGGTCTGCGCGCCTTGCGCATGCCCTACCACGCGGCAAACTCAACAGGCCGCCGCGGCTTTGCGACGTTCTCCACGCTTTGTCGCCGTTATGGGAGACCTCGATGGTGGCGCATAGCCTTTCAACGTAAGCAAGGACCTGCGTGACACCACTTCTGGCCATAGAGTAGACCAGCGGCACAGAGGAGACCAGCGGCACAGTGTCTTACTGTCAATGGGCGAGCACGGGGTTTGAGTCCGCTTTTGCCACTGTCCTGAGCATATGGCCAGGTGCGGCATGCGCCGTCAGGTCCGCGCGCCCGCTCAGGTGTTCCAGAACGAGCTCGCGCCGGCCAAGGCGGTGCGGGCAGCAAAGTCCGCCGCGGACGGCGCGGGCATCTCGCTG
>JAABUR0100007283.1_pt1 | contig 13143 bp, 13 predicted proteins | sample 5560091 | NCBI WGS metagenome assembly JAABUR01 (sample SAMN10711879, study PRJNA513375) | rock metagenome | isolation source: Antarctica rocks | place: Antarctica: Victoria Land, University Valley sud
ATACTACTAAATAAATAGCCCAAATGTTGGAGTTCCCCAGCTTGATTTGAGGGTTTAATGTTTGAATGCAGGTGGGGGGTGGTTTGTTGGGGGAGCGCAGCCGAAGACTTAGCGCGGGGTACTGTACTGTAGATATGTAGAGAGTCGCTCGGTCAAGCGAGGCCCGGGTCCCGTGTGGTTCAGGCTGCTTTTGACACAATTCCGGAACTACCTACTGTACATCATCTTCTAGAAATACTGCGCAATTGTACAACTTAATACCAGCTGCTATCATTGTTTCTATGTGTGTTGTATCTTGAAAGCTATTTACAGCTACCTAGAGCTCTTTTTTTTTGACAGATGCTAGCTTGTAGAGCATCTGAACGTATAAGACTCTACCGTGAGCTACTGTAGGTAAAGTGAAACCCTTTGCCAATATCCATGTGCATGGCCGTCTCCTCCCGAAACCATGGACGGGTTTGACCTGCATCCTCGATCGATCCTGAAGTATCAGCTTCGCTCGAAAGTGGCACTGCCCTGTTCATCCCTTTTCTTGGCGCTACACCCCTTTGATCGAGTACAATTTTCCTTGCGGTACCATCCATTTCCAATAAAGAAGCATTCGAGTTCATTTCCGTTAACCCTCCAAAGCGAATCCCCGAGTCGAAATTTACAAGGACAATTGCACTCTCCTTTTCTAGGTTCTCCTTCGCCATGTAGACGATTGACCTCTCATCTGATACGGCCTGGACCCCTCCACCAACTATTCGTTGACCAGCAAGGTGAGATCTGGTACCTGGGCTTGGGTTAAGCAAGTCCAGTAGCTCCTCAGGCGCGTTTGCTGTAGGCCATATATTAATACCTCTATCTGTAAAGCGACTTTCACTGTCCTCGATTGCAGTTCCCTCAGTATCGTCCATTATTGGCTGGTGAAGAATTCCATTAGAATCAAGAGGAGAAGATTGCTTTCGAGATCCGATGCGGAGCCGGATTTGCTGTGTCCATCGTCGTTGAGAATGAGCATGGTCATCAATCACCAGATCTAAAAAAGCAGAGCAACTGGGGTTGTAGGCTCGGTGTTTTGTTTTGGCCAGAATAAACGATCGAGGCACTGAAGCTGTGGCGTCGTCGGTATATTCACGATGGCAGTTCCGATCTATGCGTTGGTGCGCTGCTTCGTAGAGCGGTCTGCTTTTGCCGTCGAGCAAGCCAATGAGTGGATCTCCAATAGGCAGAGTCATAGTCCCAAGCTCTCGGGGCGGCGTCGTTGAGCCTGTGGTTGGGGGCGGAGTAACCATCAGATGATCGGGAACCTGTCCCGGCGTGTAAGGGAAAATGAGCGGTTGGTGATAGTAGGTTCGTCTCTGCGTACTGCCCCCATCCTTCCATTCACGTCGGCACTCAGTGATCAGTAGATTGCCAGTGCGCTCGTCTCTATGCAGTGAGAGTTCTGTCCACGAGTCGTTGATAGGTCCTTCTCGATGCTGCCTTCGCCACAATTGCTTAGGCTCTAAATGAGTTGGTGAAGGATCGTGAAGCGGAAAGCGATAGCAGTGGTAGTAAGACGTCCAGTCTATCTCCTCGAACTCGGCGGAAGACTGGTTCGAGATCGCATATAGGAAGTCGCCGTAAATCTGGAAGTTCACAGTTTGACCAACGTCTGTTCCAAACAGGTTCGGCAATTGCAGGTCTGCGAATCGATGGCCATTCTTCAGACTGTAGCCTCGTAAGACCCATTCATGATGTCCGTGTGTCCCCAAGCCGACATGTGAACCAATGAAGAGGTATCGAGAATCGTTCCGAACCCAGAATTTTGACTCTGGGCATTCGATGGCTAACTTTACTCTTTCGGCGTTGGGCGGACTGTCTTCGGTGTTGAGAGCGATGAGCCAAGGTTGTCCAGTAAGGTCCGTATCATAGACTAAGAAGGAATGCACACCATCTTGGTAGTGGAGCAGCTCAGTATGAGTGATGTCTATGTGGTGTTTCCAAATCGCTTGGCCAACGTAATTGAGGTCAATTACCTTCTCGGTAACGTCTGCTTCATGAACATTGAGGATGCGAATCGTCGCTTCGTGAAGGTAACACAAGACCCCATCCCGGTATATGAAAAGGCTTCCAAAGCCCAGCAACAGAGCCGAACAGGGTCGGGCCAAAGCAAACGATTCTCTCCTGCAGAAAGTTCTCTGTATAGCAGCCGCATAGTTGATGATACCCTTTTCGGCAAGATGAGATTCTTTAGAATAGTAGATGTGTCTCTATACACTTCAATCAGCGCTGGCCATGTTTTGACTCCCGCACACAGACCAGGATGGGGGTTTATTATCTACAGACCCTGGCTGTTTCACCACTGATTCTCTCACCGTGGAGAGTCTCAAAGAGCTCCTTTCCTGTCCACTTCAAGTTCACAAAGTCTTCTAGATTGAGATATGAGACGACGTTGATCAGAATTTCAAGAGGCAGCGCCGTGATGCTACAATGCGTTTCCATTAAATTTCAGAGATTACAAACCCCGAGATATCCACTATGGAATTATAATAGGCAAAACAATATCGAGATCGACCGCACATTGGGTGATGGTGCAGGCGAGTTTCAGAAATGGAAGTCTCGTTCAGTGACTTCAGTCTTGGATTAACATCAAGATTGGACGACAGCGGAAAGCGAGAAGGTCCACAATAATAATCATTCAAAGCCATGTCTAGAGAATGTGGCAGAGCCTGATTTATGAGGGTACTCACCAGAGCCGCAGCCAGCCGGCTTCGATGAGGCTGAGATGTTGTCTACTTTCTCTTACCATACTAGAACTAGATTATGAAACCAGGAGATGAGATGTCAGTGATCCCGTACGTCGATGCAAGGTACAAGCTTTTTGCTAAAGCCATGACCTTACTTCGATGTCTGCGTCTCACGACGACGGGTGAAAGGCGAAGACCGGAGTCGGACAGGCCAATACGGAACTTGAGGCTCCGCGTCCAACGTTACACGGTCAAGGCAATCCAACAAGTTGAATAAGGCAAACTTTTGAACGATTGAGCCTCATAGATGTTAGTAATTTAAAGATTGCGACTGCCTATAATATACTAGTGCATTGTGCAGTGCAGATGGATGCATGCATGCAACCCAAGAACTAAGGTACTACTTGGCGATACCTTACCTAGGGTTCGGAAACGTATAATACATCATAATCACTGATCGTATTAGGTCTTGTATTACAAACATGTAGTATGTTGATCGAGTGAATGTTGAGAAAATACAGCAGGGGTAGTTGACCAATGATATTAAGGATATGCCATGTACATCGGTTTTGGGGGTAACCTCGATCAATTATAAGTACCTATTTCAAACCGAACAAGCGAATTTCTTCCTTCTGTTTCATAGCCTTCTGGTATTCAATGCATGTCTCTAAATGAGACTGAGCTCGACATGTGTTCTTAGTAGATAGATACTTGCAATAATAACACTTCTATCAAGGCACCTTCTTGGCTTCAAAAAGGATAAATCTGAAATTATCCTTAGTATATATGGGGAGGTACTTAATATCAGGCTTATCCTGGAGCAAATGAAGGTAGCTCCCTACATATGCTAACTTACTACTTGGTCTACCAGGGAGTTAATAGGTACATAGCGTGCGGGAGCAATACGTTAGTTTCTCCACGCTGCTCTAACCATTTAGGTATCATGGCAGCTGGAGACAGTATCTTACTCAACGCTTTTACATCACAATTAATCAATCGATCGATCAATCTGATTCTTTACTTAAGACGAAGCTTACTTCAAATTTTACGGAGCTTTCTTCACCTTTTACGCTTATTCGCAAGCAATTAACTCCAGAGCTGTCATAATAAATCGTTGGAGCGGCGTGAAGAATGCAGCGCTTTGCTCCCGTACGCTAGGGTTTAACTTCCTGGAGGACGAGTAACAGCTTACTAGTATTATACGTTTATTTCATGGTCATGTTTGCACTTGATGTATTATACATGTACGTTGAACCAAAATACGTATTTTTCCGAACCGAACTTGACGAGGTACATGCTGAATACTGAGTATGCAACCTCGCTACATTGCCTTAGGGCGTGCAGACGACCTCCATATGCGTCGTCCGTGCTCGACTATACTACTCGCAAAGTCACCGAGTACGAGAATTCCTTCGATCACGCCATCTACCTTCGGATCGATTGGCAGCCTTGCAGGGTGACAATCACCAGCCTTGTCTGCGCGTCACGACCTCCATTGAGTCCCGCTTTGATTCCCGTTGAGGCTCTTCCAAAGCCAGTGATACTTTCAGCAACCGAGCCTGTTGGGACGAATGGCGATTCAAGGCGCAAATCCAGATTCTAGACCGTCATCTTCGAGTATCTATGTTGTTCATTGGACGTAGCTAATGCAACTCCCCTCTTATACTTCGATGATAAGAAACCCCGAATGCAAGCCTTGTTCTTTGACAAGCCCGTGATCTTCTGACCAGAGTTCGGTGCGGACAGCATTGGGAGGCTGCAGAAGCTGTGGAGCCAAGCCTTCACGGTACACCGCATGGAGCTCAAGACAAACAACACCAAAAAGTGGAGAAAACTATTCGCCAGCCGTGATGTTGGAACGGAGAGCGCCAATGCTCAAGAAGATAAGGATGACAGCTCAGAATGAGTACCTCCGTAAGCCTTGCCAACAACAATCTTCATGTGATATGATACACTCACTGAAATGTCTTTCCTGAGAACGTTGTTTTTCCCAGCAAGCCAAATAGTAACAACTTTGCTTCTTCGATACTAAGTCGGTGTTGCGGTAAGGTAAGAGATCCTGAACTCATGTTCATCTGCCACGAAGTTTGGGGTGTTGACTCTCATTTATGTCATCTCGAAACATCCTCTCTATAATAGCCTATCGGCTAACTCGAGGCCTCTATTGCTGAAAGAACTTCTGGTTCACAAAGGACTGCACGCCATCTTGGATGCGAATACGGATGCGAATGAAAAGAGAATACCGCGAATCGCAGCGAAGTGATAATGACTTGGCGCGGACTACTGTAAGTAGCACATGCAGCTGCTAGCAATAGGTTCTACCATCGAGAACAAGCAAGGCTTCGTAGAACTTGAATCAAACAGACTAAGGAGAAGGGATGGATAGATACGCCGATAACGCAGAAAAGGTGAACAAGAATGTGTAGGTTGAGCTGCTTTCAATTTGACAAGGATTCCCTCCATATAAGAAGCAGTGATTCTGCTATCGCGCTGCAAGTACCGAATCAAATGTCTGCACGCTGTGAATTTTCAGTATATAAGGATGGGAAGGCAGAAAGCTGATTAGACCCACCTTCTGCAATAATAAGCTTTCATCCCAGCGGAAGCAGGGCGCCTTCAAGGCGTGCCGGCCTTCCCAGCTTGGCGTAGCTCATCGTCTCGCTCGCTCTCGACCGTTGTTATAATTCGTTCGTTGTATCGGGTTCGGGTTCGCTAACTTGTAAGCGTCCTATTTCCGAGAGTGTCATGCCTAATTCTGTCTCTCGGAATCTCCATATCTCTTCATTTCCCAAGTTGTGAAGCTCCCTTTGGGATATCACCATCTCTGGAGCTACCACGTTGAACCTGTCCAATAGTACCCAAAAAATCCTGGTTCTGTAGGTGAAGGTTTTCGAACAATATATGAGTAGGTTTTACGTACTCAAAAGGTGTGGTCAACTGCCTCGGAAACACACTTCAAACCCTGGAGCAGACAGCTTACAGGAATCATGCTAACACTCAAAGTTTCGTTTGCGATTAAGGGACTTTTGCCGAAACCAATCATGGCCACGATGAAGGCGTTAGTGATCCACGAAGCGGGCGGCGCTGAGGTTCTCAAGCTCGAACAAGTACCACTTCCCACGCCTCAAAATGGACAGGTCTTGATTCGGGTCAAGGCTTTCGGACTCAATCGCTCCGAGATGTTCACTCCGCAAGGCCATTCCCCCAATATCAAATTCCCACGTATCCTTGGCATTGAAGCAGTTGGTACTGTCGAGGATGCGCCAGGTAATGAATTCCGCAAAGGCGATGTTGTCGCAACCGCAATGGGTGGCCTTGGACGAGTATTGGACGGTGGCTATGCGCAATATACGTGCGTACCCGCAACATAAGCTCAAGTCATCAAGACTCAAATAGCTTGGGAAACTCTCGGTGCTATTCCTGAGATGCTGCAGACTGCGTGGGGCTCATTGTTCAGGTCACTTCGCCTTCAGAGAGGTGATCGTTTGCTCATTCGAGGAGGTACGACCTCAGTAGGTTTAGCCGCGGCAGCCATTGCCAAAAATCATGGTGCATTCGTGACAGCAACAACACGCAGGTCCGATCGTGAGAGCTTGCTACGTGCAAGTGGCGCTGACCAAGTGTTCGTCGATGATGGGTCGATTGCAGAGCAAAATCAATCCCACGAAGCTTTTGACACAGTGCTTGAGCTGATGGGTACAACAACGCTCAAGGACTCACTCCGCTGCACAAAAGACGCTGAAATTGTATTCATGACTGGCATAGTTGACGGCAAGTAGTCGCTGGAAGGATTCTCCTCAACGGACATGATCCCAACGACGGTAAATTTGACGACATACTCGGGTGGATCCGAAGATTTCATGAGTACACCACTTGAGGAGTTGGTCCAACAAATTGAGAGAGCTCAGTTGCATATTCAGATTGGCAAAGTTTTTGAACTTGATGATATTGTGGAGGCGCACCGCTACGTGGAGGAAAACAAGGCCGGCGGCAAGATTGTGGTTCTAGCATAAACGTTTAGAGAAAGTATATGAATATGGTCTTGACGTTGAGCATCATGGGATTTCGTCCAATTGACACAGGGATCTTGCATGTCACTCCACGTAGTAGATAGGTAGATGATTCGGTGGACCATCAGACAGCTCGCTTCAAGAAGTTTAGAACGGAGCAGGATTGAGTTTCACCGCCTCAACTTGCACACATGTACCTGCAAAGTTCCCCAGCCAAGACGTTGATATGATAGCTCCTTGCCATGGCACGCCTGAATCGTACGAGCTGGGACAGCAGAGTACTTTTGTACAGCGATGGCTACCTTTGTCGACAGCTCACTAACACCGTAAGAAATGCAATCAAATAAGCTATGTGGCTATCAATCCAAATCCAAATCCAATCCATTAACGATACGGTAGCAACTCGCTGCTTCGATCGTGAAATGGTGACAGCTGGTGAAGAGCGCTATAACTATTGCTCTAGGATTGGTCAGCTGCTACTTCTACACCTTTTGGCTATCTGCTTCCTCGGGTTATGTACTATCTTATGCAATCTTCCCACGCAGTGACAAAGAGTTTGAAGCACTCGATTTGGAAGCAGGCAAATCAGTGATCACCTGCCGAGTTAGGTTTCCCTTGCTGTTAAAGGACGAGCGTGCCCGGCAAACCAGACGCGAGACGTTGGCATTCCGAGACTGCATATGCTCTGTGGCAGGATCGATAAGTTTCGGAAAAGCACGGTGCCAAAGGATTGAGATAATAAGCGATGTATTCTCAATTGCTCCCGACTCTGAAGAGATCCCACAAGAAATCAAAGAACAAGATGCAAAAATACGCGAAATCAAAGTCTGGATAATTCTACAGACCAACCAGCACTACATGAGCGCTAGATAACATGTGGGGACCAGTGCGACGAAAGACGCCCACTACCTTATGCCGCAATTGCGAAAGACACTATGCCAATATTGAAAATGCGATTTGGATAGTCCGAGCCCGAGTACGTCCGGTTCACGAAACAGGGTTTCTTCTTGTCTGAGAATCCATTATCTGTACCTGCTGGTGTGAGCACCCTGCCAGTTCGTGGGCAGTACCGACAGCAGTTGAAGCGGGAATGCTGGATTCATTCGAAGCTCATCAGCCAACTCAAGCCCCGGATGTAGACAAACTGATGAACCATTGTATGTAGGCATCACTTTGTGGGAGCGTTCTGCAAAAGAGATACCATTCCGAAGCCGAGCCTGATCACTAGTTGCGCTACTCTTAGATCTCTCGACGTTCGTATACCGATCCTTTCCCTAATTCGCTACGTGTCCCATGATCTAAATTTGGTGGTGTTGGAATACGAGGTCATATAGGGGCATATGAATATTCTGGTTATTGCTGTTAGGAGGCGTGGGAGGCTATCTAGCAGGTGGAAGGTGAAAACTCTATGTACTAGCAGGCCCAGCCCTACCAGCCCTATGAGGCGGAGGTTACCAACTTCTTTTGTCCGAACAGACAATGTACTTTTTCACATTACTCTTCTGCTTAGCACGCTGAATCCGGAGAAGCTGGAACAACAACAGGAAGGCGCTATTCGAAAAAGCTGCTGGGAGAGTGCGTGACGCTTTTGAGAAGTAGTTCTAGACAGCAAGATTCAGACTTGGGTACGTCATGTTGGTTGACGAATGGGCCAAAATGTGAACACACTTTGGAACAATTCTATTCAGGGTGGCCTACGAAAACCTGCGTTCGCTCCCGGTCGGGTTAGTCAGCTGTCGCCGCTCTTCTCACCCACCTTGCCTCAGGAGTCAGGACCTCAGACGTGTTTCCGTAGCTAAGCCCCTTCGGGTTAGCTACTTCCCCTAAGCCCCTTCGGGTTAGGGACCCTCTGGATGACTACGCAGCCTACGGGTAACACGTCTGAGCGTACAACCCTGTATTTTTGCCAGATATTTGTTTTAATTCAATAATACGCTCATACTTTACCGCATCAGGTAAGGCGACCGGCAAAGTTCGGTATTATTCTGAATCTAAGGAATATCTGACTGTAATTCGGGCTAATGGGCTCAGACGTGTAACAGCACCTTACGTAGTAAGCAAGAAAGCTAACCCGAAGGGGCTAGCTACAGTTACACGTCTGAGGTCCTGAGGCAACACCCACCACGCACCTTCGCGTCACCCACTGCTCACTCCAACTCACCTTTGCTCTCCCACCGCTCAGGCACTACTCCTTCCTGCTCTCTTGCGTTCCTATTCTCGTGACTCTTAGTGCATCCTACCAGCTTGAATTTGTCAAGTTTAGACGGCGAAGCCCAGCAAGATGGAGGGGAGCCCAAGCTGGCTCCCTGGGGCTCCAAGACTGGATGCAAAGCCTACGCCATGCCCTCGCCCCCGTTGTTTCGTACAAAGCCTGGCTTGCTGCCCTCGTTCTTTCTGTTTCTTCTTTCCTACCTGTCTACCGTGCTCCCATTGTTTTTGCCAATCGTCTGGCAATACGCTTTTGCTCTTAGCAAGTTATAGCTCCATGATACCTGCGCAGTCTCTCTATTGTCTCTCTCTTCTCCTCCCTCTTGTTTCGCTTTACGCTCTTCAGTCCGTCTGATTGCTCCTCTCACCGTCTCTAATGCCGAAGAAGAAGTCCCCGGAGGATTTTCTCCAGCGAGCTCGTGAGAAGGGTTCTGAGATCAACACAGAGATCGTCAACGGTACTGAAATCAAGAAGCACATTGAACCCAAGACCGATAAAAATTACGCTCGTGCCTTGGGTCTGTGGAAGGGGTAGGTCTACCGCCCTGACCTCTTACCCAATTTCAAAAGAAGCCTATTTAGCTGACACCCATCCTCACTCAAACAGATACGCGCAGACCCACCCTGACGCTGATCCGTACGACTTGAAGCCCTTGAAGGGCTTTGTGAGGACGATTGCGTACGGGATCGATGACATTTACGGCGATCCCAAGGCTGATGAGAAAACCGTCCTCCAATACTGGAAAGACTTCACGGCCGGCTAGCGAAGGCACGCTTCCCTCATACCTTCAGAAACAACCCAGTCCGTCACAAACGTCTGTATCCTTTGGCTGTGCCAGTCCTCTGTGGTCTGAGTATTGAAGCTGACCCTCATGCAGTTCATCAAGAAACCTCTGCGAATAGAGCTTGACCTTGCTCATAGAAAGAGAATTAGAAGCTACGATATCATCAACCACTTCATTCATCTGAGAACTCAGCTTTGAGAGAAAGACTGGCAGATCTACGATAAGTTATGAGTACGATTGAACATGTGGGTGAAGATTCAGCTCTATGTGTTTACTTCAGTCAGAGTGAGTGAGTATATCGAGTTTACCTGTCGTGTCGATTCTGGTCGCGAGCTCTACTACCGTGTAAGTGCAGTTCGCAGATGAAAGAGATACTCACATGAAGAATGTCATTCATGTTATGAGTCTGCATAGAGTGAATCATATGAGTGTATTCTAACTAGAAGTTCAAAGCTGAAGAAGGAAAAAGATGCAACACGTCGTGAGTTTTACCCACGAAGGCACGCTAGGCCGCTAGCGTGTCAACATCAGCTCTATACTAGTTTATGATAGTCTGACATGATCTATGTTAGACTAACTCAAAGTGCATGATTGCAACATTACTCTTCTTCTTCATCTAGCAATGTTCTCATTGCTGCAGTTCAGTTCATCTTTCTTGAGTCAATTTCTATCTTGACTTGTTCAAATAATGTTCATGAAAGTCATTGATGACTTTCAAGCAATCTTCGAATTCACTTTCATCAATGTTGTATCAATGTAGATCGACATTGTATTCTTTTCAATTAACACAATATTGTAGTTGTTTATCTCATTTGTAGTGTCTGAAGTTCAATATGTTCTTCACTTTTCATTCATCTTCATTTTCAATCACTATAGAATTAAATGATTCATTTCATTGTTCTTTTAAAGCATCTTTTGAATTTAGTTGCAGCAAATTTGATGCAAACTTTGAATGAATCTTCATAGTCAACGACAGTTTCAGTTGATATGCATGTTCAATCTTGATCAAAATCTTAAAGAGTTTTAACATTTTATCGTTTAACTTCTTTGATGTTATGAGTGTATCAAGACTGAACAAGACTGAAGCTTTAATTAATTTACAATGCATGCTAGCGAGTACTCTGCATAATGATTAGAGCTAATCAACAATCTAGTCGAAATCTGATCTAGATATTACTCAGATTTGACTCAAATATAACTCAGCATCTTTTCTCTTTTCTAGCATCTTTTAATCAGCTTCTATTGTTTTCTAGACAAATACACTTCTTTGTGTTACAAATGATTAACAGATTTCTATGATAAACACATTTCTTTATGTTGCAAACATCTTTTAAATCAACATCTTTCTTATGTTTCAACACGTCTTCTTTGAGACTAGCGTCAATCTGAGTAACTACTATATAAAGTATGTTCTTCTTGTTTTTTGTATCTTCTTTCTTCTGTATTCTTAAAGTCTTAGTTATAACTATCTTTATCGATCAAACATTTTAGTCACGCACGCACTCTGATTAGTTTCTAGACATGATCTCAACATTACTTTAAGAATTCATTAATCACATGATACTGATCTCATTACTCATTCAAATTCACTTGATTGACAATAAGATAAGTATAAAGAAATTTGTATATCTGATGATTAATAACATTGAAAGACAGAACAACATCAAGAAATCAATAGAATCAACAAAAATATATGATCATGTGATTGCTAGAGAATTTATCGCTCAGTCAGTAGCATCAGTTCAAATCAATTAATAAAATTAATGATAAAGAATCTTCATTAATTGCTTGAGAATCACAAAAAATCTCTTCAAATCAGCAACATTCTTCTTTGAAAACTAAACACTTTAACAAATGATTTCACTATTTACTGTTGAGCATCATCATTCGCTTGATCATCAAAATCTTCATCATGATTCAATCATTTGTGAATATTCAACTTGATTTCTTAAAGAGTAATCAAAGTCTTAATTCAGTCATTTATCTCAAGTTATCTTTTCATTTATCAAAATTTCTAAGAACTGACTTTGTACAAAAACATCATTAATTCTTGTTTCATTCTCAGACATTTAATGAATTTCTGAAAGTCTCTACTTTTTGAAATATCAAAAATGTAAAGCAGCTACAACATTGAGTTAAACAAGATTCAGAAGTTTTTCTAGAAGATTTAAACAATCTTTGAACTCAACAAGATTTAAATGTAGAAGCTTGTGAGTTATTTGATAAAATACTCAGCGAACAAATATGAAAGACTCATTTCAAAGAAATTGATCAAGCAAAAGAATGATCAAATCTAAATCTTAAAAAGCTTCAAGATCAGATGATGAAACTACAACATCGACTGCAATTGACTAAAAAAGATACTTTTACTTCTTTCATCATGTTCAATTCATTCAAGCAATCTGTAATGATTGTTTCTTTAACAACATAAGATATATACAAAGATCAAACAGTAATCACTATTACTAGACTTGAGATCTGAAGATAGCTGAGACAATAATATGTATTGACTATTTACATGAGTTGAGCACGAAGCTTCTATCTAAAAGAACGATCATCGTTATATAGACATAAAAGAATCGTGTTAAGTCATTTCTGCTCTGAATAATCACTCTGATCATTTTTAAGCAAGATGAGCAAGATGAGCATCATGCTCATCATGCTCATTGTGATCACTTCTGATTCAAGCAATCAGAGTGATCACTTCAAGACTCTAATTACTCAATGATTATTTAATCATTGCTGTTATGTAATCACATGCAAGAGAGTTTTAACACTAGATTCTCTTCTAAGATTTTCGTTTTGAAAATCACTTTTTCTTCATGTCTTCTTATTGCACAATCAAAAACTTTATCTTGCGTTGCAGAGATTTTCTTGAGCGTATGAGTTCTGAGCGTGCTGTCATGCGTCTCTGTGAACACTGCAGTTGCTTGCAAAAGAAATGCTGTGTTGACAATGAATTCAATCATTGCATCGAGTGTGTGCATCTTGATCACAAGTGCAATCTTACTTTCTTGATGATGAAGTGAAAAAGAATAAAGACAGAACATGACTGCATTCTTGATGAGCTGCTGAATGCTCACAAACAGATGCAAGAGATCTTTGCAAGAGTTACTCATCTGCAAAATCAATTTGTGTTTCTGAAGAACAAGAAACAGATGATGATTGAACGAAAATTTCGAAACATTGTCGAGCTTGAGAAGAATGAGAGAAAGACTAGCGAATCATCGTTGAATGATCTTCTCTTTGATGTGTTCTTCAAGCAGATTGAGCTTTCATCAGACTTTGACTGATTGAACTTCTCAACTGAAACTATCACAGAAACATCTGACAGTTCTTGAGATTTTTCTTCAATTCTCAAGTGTTCTCAATATGTTCATAATCTTTTCACTTGACTAATCAATGAAGCTAATCTTTGATATTCTG
>JAABUR0100007285.1_pt1 | contig 13143 bp, 12 predicted proteins | sample 5560091 | NCBI WGS metagenome assembly JAABUR01 (sample SAMN10711879, study PRJNA513375) | rock metagenome | isolation source: Antarctica rocks | place: Antarctica: Victoria Land, University Valley sud
CAGGGCAATGGCCCAGTCACCTGCGCCGCACGAAGTCCACCCGCCATCGCGCAGGATGCTCTCCGCATCGCGATGATCCGTCCCCTGGCCAAGCGCGCGCAGCACCGCCAACTCGTCGACTACCAGGACGTCACCCACAACTGCCAGGCTAGACGCCGCCGCACAACCAACGGTCCCACCGTGAACGCGCCCTTGGCCGGTCGGCGGCGCAAGCGCCAAGGGCCCGCGGCCGCCGCCAACGTCCGCATTTGCCGCTGTCGGAGCGGGACGTCCGGCCATGGCAATATCGGAAGCGCGGCTCTTGGATCCGCTGAGGCGAGCTGGTTTCCAGGATCAAGATCAGGGCCAACCCTGATCTGGATCCTGGGACTGAAGCCTAGCCTGAAGTGATGGTCAGCGAAGCCGCACAAAGGTGGTACACGCCGCCTGCGACCCGACCCCACCGAGCCTCCGACGCGATAGGCCCCCGACCGATGGGATGCGAGATGTGGACGAAAGTCTACGCGTAGCGCCCTTGGGGCGGTTCCGGAGTTGGGCGGATGCTCAAACGTCGAGTCGGCCACTCGTGGGTGACCGAAACGTTGTCGCTCCGTGGGTCCTGACCTTTGCGGGCATCCGACGTCCCAAGGGGTTCCGCTGAGCGTGAATTCGACTGCCCGAGAAACTCAGAGCCCTAAAATCTGCGCTTTCTTGGCTGTGAACTCGGCTTCCGTCAGGAGGCCTTCGTCGCGCAGGGTGGCCAGTTTGCGGATTTCGTCCGCGGCGCTCGTTGGCAGCGCCGACCCGTTGCCCTGTACATGCGCGCCTGCCATGCGCTCACGGATCGCCTTCGCGACGCGCTCAACGTCATCCTTTGGGGATGTTTTGGATATGGGTTCTGTCGCCCGCGGCAAGGAAGGTCATGTTCCCGAGCATCATGCCCTTCTTGTAGTCCAGTCCTGTGAGCAGCCCATACACGAAGTCGTTCATCTCGTATCCACCGAGTTTCTTCGTGTACAGGATCACTCGTCGGTCAGTGACGAGCACCTGCCCACTGCGCTGGGTAACCGAGCCCATGCGTGTGACCTGGATGAGCCCCGTCGTGACGTCGAGAACTTGCTCGTCGCCTTGGAGCACGTGGGTGGCCTTGTCGATTTGCTGCTGTTGTTTCGGAGTGAAGCCCATGAGCGTGTGCCTTCCCGACGTCGACGGATGGCTGATGCATCCGCCGACCAACGTAAGCCACGCGGGCGGTCCCTACCCGCGCGTCTGCGCATCGACCTCGAACGCGAGTGGCTCGGTGGTGACCCGCTGCGATGCGGTCGCGGGTCTGGCTCAAACGGGTCTGACACCTGGTGCGGGCTGGGTTGTGACGGCTGGGGCCTGTGGCTGCCGTGCGGGAGCGGGACCCCTTCCCTCCCAGCGCCTGAGTCGGTGATCCGGTCGTGGCGGTCGGCCCGGATACCAGGTCTATGTGCGTGGTCTAGCCTCTCTCCTGTTGTCCGTCGTCGTCGACCGGTGGAGCGGTGGGGGTGCGCGTGGCGCGAAGCGCCTAAGCGCGGGGGCCCCCTGGCGTGGAGCCGGGCGAGCGGCGCGCGGCTGGCGCGGCGCCAGCCGCGCCCTTGATCCCTTAGAGCCAATTTCAGCAGGCCGCCCCAATCGGATGTGCTCCGTCGGGTGATGCGCGAGAGTCTTCCGCCAGCTGATCTGCGACAGTCGAGCGCGCGGAGGGGCATATTGCGCTGGCGATTTCACTGCTCCCCGGGTGGTTGGTCGCTCGTCGAGGGGGTGGCGCCCTTGTGGGTCGGGGAGTGGATGTAGACGTTGTCAGCGGGTGGCTGCGGCGTCACCATGATGGGATGGATCGCGAGTCGGAGGCCCGGGCCTTGCGGGAGGTTCAGGAGCGCTTGAACCAGCGTTTTCCGTACGTCGGCATCAAGGTGGTCGAGGCCGCCGTTCGGGTAGCGCACTCGAAGTTGACCGGACCGGTGCGCGACTTCGTACCGGTTCTCGTAGAGCACGAGGCGCGGGATCGGTTGGCGCAAATGGTGGACTACTCGTTGCCAGAGTCGCCGCGTGGCGTGGTCCGCGGCTGAGCTGGGGCGCGCAGGGATCCCATGCGCGAAGAGACGGGCGGGCACCGTACGCCTGAGACCTTTCTCCGCCGTGCGTCTATGGCTTGGCCACCCAAGCGGCTGCTGTGCGTGGACGTGGGATGCGGGCCGTCGCCTTCTGGAAGTCCTGTTCCGCGTGCTCCGCGTGCAGTCGTTCTATTCCATGGAGCAGACCGAACGTGAAGCCGTTTTCGCCGTGGAGGAACGACTGGGCGCCGAGCTGGCGCAGTCGCTGACGGGCGACGACGCTATCCTGGTGGCCGCCCAAGGCCTGCTGAACGGCCTCGGCACGCTTCGCGAGCTTCTTGGCGCGCCGCCCACCGGCGGGCGTGGCCAGCTCCGCTGCATAGCGCAGACGCTTGGCCTTTTTCCGGGCCTCGTGCATTGCCTGGTCACGACCATCGGGGTCGCTCTCGGCGACAGCCCTCACCGCGCGGCGCAGCCTTTTGACGTCACGCTTCACGAGGTCACCGATGACTGAGCGAGCCCGGGCGTGTGCTGCTGGGGGCGCCAACAGAGCGACTGCAGCCAGGGTGTCCAGGGCGTCAAGGAGGCGGTAGTAGCGCGCGGAGTCGAGCGCCTCTTTTGCATTGGCGAGACCCTGGCTCTGTTCCCGTGCCAACTCGAGACGCAGACGGTTGAGGGCCGGCCCGAGCACCAGCTCACGCGGTTCGGCCTCGAGTGCCGCCTCGAGCCGGCCGCGGATGACCTGGGCGTCACGGGCCGGGCTCAGCACCTGTCCTAGCCAGCGAAGCTCCTCCCGGAGCTCGTCCGGCGCCTGCTTGAATAGCGGTTTGGTGGTGGTCAGTGCCGACCTCAGGCGTCGGGCCGCGATCCGCATCCGATGGACACCCTCAGACGATCCACCTCGGACCGCCGCGTCATGCGTATGCAGGGCCGAGATCTGCTGGGCCAGCCGCCTCCCCAGCAGTTCGCCCATGCCGCCCTTGCGTCCGGGCTTGAGTTCTTGCGGCGGTTGGTCTGGCCGGTGGTGCGCGACCACTCGGGCGAGTTTCGAGCGGTGCTCAGCTCGGCGTGCACCGGCGTCCAAGAGAGCGGGCTCAATCGACGCGAAGACCGACCGGGGTTTCCGACCCTCGACGACCTCCAGCTCCCACTCGCGCCAAGGGTGCTGGTCCCCGTCGTCCAACAACGATCGGGCAGACACGCGGTCGTCGCACAACCTCGCCGCAGGCTCGTCGCGATCGAGCAATGTGTACGTGGTTCGGTGGGTGGTGATGGTCGCCACGGGCACCAATGGCTGATCGCGGACGATGGCCCGGACGGGATCGACGACCCCGCGCGGCACCGTCCTGACGGCTCGGCCCAACGGGTGCCGAATCTCCGTCTTCTGGTCCGCATCTCGGGGGATCTTCACGTGCCAGCCCTCGTCGTCCCCGCCTGTGCGCCGACGTATCGTGATCCCCCGCCGGTGCAGTTCCAGGGCGGGGGTGTCGAAGTACACCGCGTCGAGCTGCATCTCCGACACCGCTGCGACCCGCAGGTCCGTGTCGCCATCGCACCGCGGCACTGCGGCCCTGTCATCCACCTGGTACTTGCGTTCAGTCTCTGTGTCATACCGGGCAGTCATACCCCATCGTCCCGCATTAGCCTTCGACGATGGAAGGTCCGCTCCAGGTCGCCGGGGGTGCGGCCGGTCTGGGCTCTCACGGCCGGTCCGGCCAATCCTTTCCGCGGCCCAACGTGCTCGCCCATCGGCAGGGCCCTGGTTTGTCCGATGAACGGTGGTTCTGGCGTTCATCGGACAGACCCGGCAACGAAGGGACCGCCGAAACACAGTCCAGGCGGTAGGCCTTATTGGGTGGATGAGTCGTCGTGTTCGTCGTGGTGGGCGGGGATGAAGAGGAGCCCCTTCGGGCTGGTTAGGGTGGTCTTGAGCTTCGTGACGACGCCGGTGGAGGGATCGACCATCGATAGGGCTGGGTCGTTGGCTGGTTCGGTGGGCTTGGGTGTGGGTTGGCTTGCGATCAGGGTGCCGGGTGTGATGTCGCCGGTATCGATGGTGTAGATCTTGCCGGATCCTTGGTCGGCGGCGTAGAGCGTGCCGGGGCCGGTGACCTCGACGATGTCGTCGAGTTGGGGTTGGGCGTTGGCGTCCCCAGTTGCGGTGGGCGTCTTGTTGAATAGGTTCAACACGCTCAGTGTCTGGCTGGTGGTGTGGGGGTGTTTGACGAGAATGAGTTGGCTGTCGCCTTGGGCGTCCTGGATTAATGTCCCGGGCAGTACTGGTGCGCTTGTCGGGATGAAGCGGTTCGAGTCGGGGTCGCTGAGGGCCAGCGGCGCGGTGTGGTGGGACACGACGTCGGTCGCCGGATCATTGACCCCGAACAGCTGGGTCAGGTGGGCCACGCCGTTGTCGAGCTTAACGACGTAGACGGCGGGGGTGTTGCCGGCGGCCGGGTCGGGGTTGGAGTGCGCGAGGTAGATCGTAGCGTGGGGTCCGACCGAGATCGCGTCAGTGCCGCCGTTGGCGCCGGTGGGTGCAGCGGGGGTTGGGCTGTAGGTGAACTTCTTCGGGGTCCCGCCGGGCGCGATGGTGTAGAGGCTGGAGTTGAGGTCCTCGTTGACCGTGGCCAGCAACTGGTGGCGGGCTGGGTCGGCGGTGAGCCCGTCGCAGCGGCCGCGGAGGTTATAGGTCTTCACGACGGCGCCGGTCGCCGGGTTAAATCCGACGATCGTGCTGTCGGTCACCGGGCCCGCCGGCTCACCTTGGGCGCCCACCCCGTTCTGGTAGCTCGCGTAGAGGACACCGTCGAGCATCGTGATGTCATCAGGCTTGGACGCCCGGGCCGGGGCGCTGGCGAGGACCTTCAGGCTGAGGATCTCCTCGACAGGTAGGGCGGTTGTCTTCTCGGTCCGGACCGCGTCCAGCTTGTTGGGGTCCAGCCCGAGCGCGTCGAGGATCGTCGGGGCGATCTGGGTTGTGGTCACGGGACTGGTGATCGTCCGCGGCCGCTCACCCTCGCGGCTGCCGTCGACGACCAGCAGCGCGACGTTCGTGTCGTCGCGGCCGAAGCCACCGTGCTCGGTGACCTTCTTGGAGCTGGAGGTGTAAATCGTCCCATAGGTCGGCGTCACCACCAGATCGGGGGCACGCGAATCTGTGGTGGGATCGGCGAACCGCGCGGCGAGCGGAGCGCCGCTCAACACGGTGTCGACCGACGCTTTCGACTTACCGGGCTCGCTCGTCAGGAGGGTGACAGCGTGAGCGGTCTTGGACTGATCGGCCAGCCACACGAAGGCGACGTCGTCGGTGGTCACCTGGGCCACCTTGATTCCGGCACCCTCGAGGGTCGAGGACACCGTGTCTCCGGGCTTGGACAGCTTGGTCGGGTCCATCGGGGTCTGGCCGTGCTTGGCCGAGACGATCAGCTTCGTCGTGTCCCACTGACCCTTGGCCTTCAGCTCAGCGACGATCTGGCCGAGGGCGCCGTCGACCCAGGCCAACGCGCCGGCGAGCTGCGGCGTGAACACCGGTGCGGTCGAGGTCGAGCCCGGCGCGTAACCGCCCGGGACATAACTGCTGTTGCCCTTCTGGGTGGAGTCGACCAGCTTCTGGCCCACGCTGACGGTCTGGAAGTTCATTCCGTAGAGGGCCGGTGTCCCGGCGCCGGCGCGGCCCTGCGACGTTTTGCCGTCGATCTCGTTGAGGATCGCGTCGACCTTGATCTGGTCATACGCCTCGGTGTTGCCGACGAAGCCGGTGATCGCGAGCTCTGGGTGCGGGAACGTGAGCTTCGCGCCGCGGGTATCGGTGAGCGTCGAGGGGATCACGTCGGCGTTGATCTCGGGGGTGAACAGGTCCTTGACCGCGTTCGGGGTTCCGTGACCATTCACCAGCTGGTAGGCCGGGTGCTTGTCCGACCAGGCGGTGAGCAGACCGGCCGCAGAGGCGACACTGAAGATCGTGTTCGTGCGCAGGAACTCGTTCGGGTACACCGGTGTGCAGTGACCGCCGACCAGCTGCTGGGGAAGCTGCAACGGGTCGATCGTTGCCCCCAGAATGGGACGGGTACCCGTTTGGTGGTTCGCGGTGCTTGGCGTCCCGACATCGAGGTTCTCGGCGAGCAGTGCCTCCGTTCCGGCCGGGCCCGAGCACGGGACGTAGCCGGCCGGTTGCTGCGCGGGCGGGGGGAACAGTGTGCGGTCGTAGCTGTCGTCGTAATAGACCACAGTGGACTTCTCGGTCCCCCCGGTCACCTGAGCCAACAGGCCTGGAAACGAATCGGAGTTCGTCCCTGTTGCAGTGTTCCTGTACGTCGTCCCCGCCCCCGACAGCGCCGCCAGCGTCGAACGCCGGTGCTGCACGATGAACGTCGACAAGTCACTCGCATGCAACCCATCGACACTGATCAGCAGAACGTGCTTGTGCTCGCGTCGGTCGCCGTGGCCCCGACCCTCGGATGCGCTCGCCACCCCCGGGACCGCGCCCACGACTGTCGCCACGAGCGCGATCGCGACACCGCTTGCATGAAACCCTGATCGCCGCACAGTCCTGCCCCCGTTGTTTCGTCATGGCCCAGGCTTAACCAACGCCTGGCTCAGGATTAACGACCGAAGCTGAACGTCACATGCTCTCCCGGTGGCGATTGGGTGAACGATCAGGCTACGAGCCTGGCTTCTGGCATTCCCGATCACCTGCGCAGCAACGGATTCGGTGTCCTCGGACTGACCCAAGCTGTCGGGGATCTCAGCTCAGCCGTGGTCGCCGAACGTCTTGAGGTGCGAGATCCCCCGTAGCATCGGTGTTCAGGAGCCGCGCGAATCGCGCTCGAACCGGTTCGGCGTCGGGCCGGGTCGCGGTTAGCGCCGAGCGAGGCAATGTGGAGCGAGGAGAGCGACAGTGACGCTAGCGAAGCCACCGCAAAGGTTCCCCACCGTTCTTCACGCGAGCGTGGCGGTGATCTGCTTGATCGCGGGCATCGCCTTCGGTGCAGTCTCGGTATATTCGGGTAGTCGTCTCGCGTGTGCGAAGCGGGTGATCGCGGCGATGGCGTTCACGTCGCTCGCCGGCCTGGTCTTCGGATCAAGCCAACGATGGTTTCGTTCGGACCAACCGGCGTGAGCTTTCCCGGCTGCCCCGACGGGTGGGATCGGGCCGGGATGGCATCGGCGACCGCGGCGGGCTCCCATGATGTGCACCAGGCAGCGAGTCGCGAACGAGCTGAACCGAAAGCCGCGTTTGCCCGTCACGTGGAGCCAGAGATCGAAATGCTGCTCCGCGTCGCCCGGACACTGACCGGCTCCTGGCCCGATGCCGAGGACCTGGTGCAGGACACGCTGGTGCGCGCGTACCGGGGCATCGGCGGGTTTGACGGAGCGCACCCGCGGGCCTGGCTGCTGACGATCCTACGCAACACGAACGCCAACTCGCGCCGGCGACGGCGCCCGGACCTGCTCGATGGCGACGCCGAGTTGGACCGGCAGCGGCCAGCGTTCGGCGCCGCGAGTGCGCCGAGCCCGGAACAGATCGTCACCGACCGAGTGCTCGGCGGAGAGCTGCAGCGCGCCGTGGAGGCACTGGATGATCGGTTCCGGGTCGTGCTGCTGCTGATCGATGTCGACGACCTCTCCTACCGCGACGTGGCTGATGTCCTGGGCATTCCGGTCGGGACGGTGCTGTCGCGCCTGAGCCGGGCCCGCGAACGCATCCGCGTCCACCTGCCCAGCCACCCACAGCCGGGGAGGTCGTCATGATGGTCAATCCCAGCACGATGTGGACGTGCCATTGGGCACGTCGCCGGGTGCACCGCTATCTCGACGCAGACCCGTCGCTGCCTGCGACCGCTCGAGAAATCCGGCGTCTGGAAGCCCATCTGGCCACCTGTGCCCGGTGCGCGACAACGGCTGAGGATTTCCGCTGGCTGCGTGCGGCCCTGGGCAACTGGTCGCAGCGCCGCGCTCCCGACCCGGCAATGGTGCAGCGCATGCACGCCACGGTCCGCGGCCTGGTCGCCAACGATGCCGGATGACCAACCGCCAGTGACGCAGGTCGGGAAGCGCAGCGTGCCCACACCGGGTTACCAGTACGTGGGTGAGCCATCGGCGATCGAGGTTGCGGTGTACTGGCGGCCGGGCTGCTCGTACTGCCGTCGACTGCGACGGCCCTCACCCGCCGCGGCATCAACGCCGAGTACCACAACATCTGGGATGATGAAGCGGCTCGCTCGTTCGTGCGGCAGGCCAATCGGGGCGACGAGACGGTCCCACCGTACGGGTAGGCGAGCGGGTGCTGACCAACCCCACCGGTGCGCAGGTCGCCGCTTTGTTACCAGCCCGCGCCGGCGACGCTGCGCAGCCGCGACAGCGGGCACGCGCGGCGGTCGCATGGCTCATCCGGGTTACGGGTCGGTGAGAGCGTCATCGGTGGCGCGACTGTTGTTGAGCTGGGGTCGGTCGCAGGGCGGGGATATGGATCGATGAGGCTGCCGCGCTATGGCTTGGGCGCCCGGTTCTACGACGTGCTGTCCGGGGAGCGTTCGGTCTACCGCGCCGGGCGTCTGCGCGGCATCGCGGCCCTGGATCTGCGACCGGGAGCACGGGTGCTGGACGTCGGCTGCGGCACGGGTCTGAACTTGGCGCCGCTGCTGGGCCGGGTCGGCCCGGCCGGACGCGTGGTCGGCGTGGACCGCAGCGACAAAATGCTGGCCCAGGCGCGGGCCCGGTGGCCAGACGCGGCTGGGTGAACGTCGACCTACGGGCCGGTGATGCAAACCGGCTGACGGGGATCGTCGGCGACGCGGCCGGCTTCAATGCGGCGATCTTCAGCTACTCGCTGTCGATCATCGACGAGTGGCAGGACGCGTTCGACCAGGCACTGGGTCTGCTGCGACCCGGGGGCCGGATCGCGGTGGTGGATATGGCGATGCCGACCGGACGGTGGCGGGTGTGGTGGCCGCTGGCCCGGCTGGCCTGCGTCACCGGCGGCGCCGACCCGTACCGCGCGCCCTGGAATCGGCTGCTCGCGGCCACCGAACAGACGACGCATGAGGTCATCAAGGGCGGCCACATCCACATCGCCGCCGGCACCCGCGCCGCTGCCCGTACGGTGCGCCGGTGAACCTCGACGACCTGGCCCCGCCCGACGGCGCCGCGTGGGACCTGCTGGTGATCGGCGGCGGCACCGCCGGCATCGTCGGCGCCAAGACCGCCGCCAGCTTGGGCGCCAGCGTCCTACTGGTCGAGCGCGAGCGCACCGGCGGCGACTGCCTGTGGACCGGCTGCCTCCCGAGCAAAGCCCTGCTCGCCGCCGCCCACGCCGCGGCCGACGCCCGGTCAGCGGCCCGCTACGGGATCCACGTCCCTCGCATCGAGGTCGACTTCGCCGCCGTCATGGCCGGCGTCCACGCCGCCATCGCGACGATCGCCCCGGTCGATTCACCCGAGGCACTGCGCGCGGCCGGCGTGCGTGTCGTCGAGGGGAGCGCGCGGCTCACGGGCCCAGGCGCCGCGCAGGTCGACCACGTCCCGGTCGGTTCCGGCAGGTGCTCCTCGCAACCGGCGCGGCACCGTCGATGCTTCCGATACCGGGGATGGTCGGCCCCGCCTTCTACACCAGCGACACCATCTGGGATCTCACCGAACTGCCCGGCCGGCTGCTCGTGCTCGGCGGCGGCGGCGTGGGCTGCGAACTCGGCCAGGCCTTTGCCCGGCTCGGATCGAGGGTGACGATCGTGGAGACCGCGCCGAGGCTGCTGCCCAGCGAAGACCCGGACGCCAGTGAGCTGCTGGCGTGCGCTTTGCGCGCTGATGGCATCGACATCCGCACCGGCCTCGGCGTCACCGGGTTCGCCGACTCGAGCGCCGAACTGGCCGACGGCTCACGGGTCGAGTTCGACGTGGCGCTGCTCGCGATCGGCCGGACACCGCGCACGGTCGGCCTCGGTGTGGCCGAGGCCGGCGTCGAGGTGGACGCGGGCGGGCACGTGATCGTCGACCGGCACCTTCGGACCTCGAATCCGCGGGTCTGGGCGGCCGGCGACCTCACGACCTACCCGCAGTTCACCCACTGCGCCGGGGTGTACGCGAGCACCGCGGCGAGCAACGCGGTGCTGGGACTGCGCCGCAGCGTCGACCCGGACCAGATCCCGCGCGTGACATTCACCCAACCCGAGATCGCCACCGTCGGCGTCGGCTCGGAGCAGGCCCGCCGCGAGCGGCTGACCACCCGCCACATCGAACACCGGCACGTCGACCGGGCGGTGGCCGAGCAGCGAACGGCCGGGTTCACCCGGCTCATCCTCGACGGCAAGGGCCGCCTCGCTGGGGCGACGTTGGTCGGGCCGCGGGCTGGCGAAGCCCTGGCCGAGGTCGCGCTGGCCATCACGCAGGGGCTGCGGGTCCGCGACCTGGCCGGCTCGATGCACGCCTACCCGACCTACGCCGATGGGGTATGGAACGCCGCGATCGCCGAGGTCCAAGCCGGGCTGCGGCGCCCGTCGCTGCGGACGGTCACGGCGCTGCTGGGCCGCGTTCGCCGTCGACGGGTGTCGGCCTGACGCCGGTCCCCGGCCGGCGACGCCGCGCCCGCTGTCCCGCCACGAGACCGGCGACGACCAGCACCAGCAGGGCGGCCAGCGCGACGAGGAACGGCCACGACCCCGGCGTCGAGCCGTAGGCGCCCAGCACGACATAGGCCGCCGCAGCCGGCAGGATGCCGACGGCGGTGCCGGCGAGGTAATCCCGAAAGCGAATCGAGGTCAGTCCGCTGACGTAGTTCACCGCCGCGAACGGCAGCACCGGCAGCAGCCGGACCGCGAGCATAGCGAGGACACCGCGGCGCGCGAACCGTTCGTCGAGCCGCTCGATCGACGCGCGACTGACTCGCACGACGAAGTCGCGCCCGAGGAGGCGAGCGAGCCAGAAGCCGATCACCGCGCCGACGCTCGCGCCGGCCTCGACCACGACCAGCCCTTCGGCGACGCCGAACAGGGCACCGGCGGCGAGGGTGAAGACCGCGGCCGGCAGCGGCGCCAGGCTGACCGCGGCGTACAGCCCGGCGTACAGGACGCCGGCCCAGATGCCGAACTGGGCGAAGTCGTTGCGCAGCCGGTCCACCCCCGGCACACCGACCGCGACGCTGACGATCACCAGCGCGGCGACGAGCAGCACGACTCCGCCGACCTGGGCCCACTGCTGCCTGCTCACGCTGGCTGCCCGGTAGCGAACACGGTGCTGGCCTCGGCGGGCACCCGTACCCGCAGGTGGCCGCCGACCTGGACCGCGGTCTCGACCGGAACGTGCACGGCGAGGACACCGGCAGCCGTCGTAACGTCGAGTGCTAGGTGGGCCCCGGCGAAACGAGCAGCAGCGAGCTGCCCTGGCAGCGAGTCCGGCGAGCTCGTGTCGGCGAGCCGCAGTGCTTCCGGGCGAACGACGAGCACCGCCGCGCCGTCCGCGCTATCCGCGGCGTCGGTGCGCACCGCGAGCCCGGACGGACTGCGGAAGCACCGCGACGAGACCGACCCGGCGATCTCGTTGGTGACGCCGAAGAACCGCGCGGCGGCCAGCGTCGGCGGCGCCCGGTAGAACAGCTCGGGCCGGCCTTGCCCGGCCAGGCGCCCGTCGAGCATCAGCACGATCTCGTCGGCAACCTCGACCGCCTCGCCCTGGTCGTGGGTGACGAACAGCGTCGTCATGGTGGCCTCATCGTGCAGGCTGCGGACCAGCGCGCGCATCTCCGCGCGCAGTTCGGGGTCGAGCTGGGAGAACGGCTCGTCCAGGAGCAGCAGCCGCGGCTTGAGCACCAGTGCCCGAGCCAGCGCGACCCGCTGCTCCTGCCCACCGGACAGCGCTCCCACCCGCCGTCCGCCGAGGCCGCGGAGCTGCACCTGTTCGAGCATCGCCTGCACCCGTGGCGCGAGGTCGCGCCGCGCCACGCCGTGCATGCGCAGTCCGAACCCGACGTTCTGGGCCACGCTCAGGTGCGGGAACAGCAGCGGTTTCTGGAACACCAGACAGACGGGCCGCCGCTCGGCCGCGACGCCGAGGACGGAGGCGCCGTCGAGGATGATGTCACCGGCATCCGGGGTGAGCAGCCCGGCCAGCAGCGCCAGTGTGGTGCTCTTGCCGCAGCCCGATGGGCCGAGCAGCGCAGTGAATGAGCCGGCCGCGAGGCGTAGGGACAGGTCGGCGACGGCCACCGTGTCGCCGAACCGCTTGCCGATCCCCGCCAGCTCGACCACCGCTGCCGCGGCGGCGCGGGTCACAGCCGCCCCAGCCCGATGGTTGCGCCGGACTGTCCGGCCAGCACCCGCCCGGCCAGGCCCACCAGGACCAGCGGCGGTAACACGACCAGCACGCCGAGCGCCGCTGCCGCGGTCGTGTCCGAGGAGCCGATCGCGGCGAACAGCAGCAGCGGCAGTGTCTGCACCTGCCCGGCGCCGACCAGGAGCGTGAGCACGTACTCGCTCCAGGAGATCAGGAAACAGAACAGTCCGGCGAGCACCAGCGCCGGGCGCAGCAGCGGCATCGTCACGAACACCAGGGTGCGTACCGGCCCGGCCCCGAGCGCTCTGGCCTGGCCTTCGTAGTCGAGGTCGAGGTTCGCGAACGCCGCTCCTAGTACGGTGGCGGCGTAGGGCACGGTCGGCAGCAGCTGCACCAGCACCACGCCGTACGTGGTGGCGGCCAGGCCGTAGCGGACGAAGAACACCTGGATGCCCAGAGTGACCGCCAGACCAGGGACGATCACCGGGGCCAGCAGCAGGAACTGCACCAGCCGCCGGCCGCGGAACCGGTACACGCCGATCGCCCGGCCGGCCGGCAACCCGATCGCGCAGGCCAGCACCGCCACCAACACCCCGATCAGCGTCGAGGTGGCCAGTCCGTGCAGCACCTGCGAGCGCGGGTCGATCAGGATCCGCACGCCGCGCCCGCTCAGCTGCTGGGGCACCAGGCCCCGGTAGCGCCACTGCCCGCTGACGGCCCACGCGAGCAGCGGCACCAGCGGTAGCAGCAACCCAGCGATCAGCAGCGCGAGCAGCGGGCGCCGTAACCCCAGCCGCGCCGGCCTCACAGCGCCCGGCCC
>JAABUR0100007286.1_pt1 | contig 13142 bp, 11 predicted proteins | sample 5560091 | NCBI WGS metagenome assembly JAABUR01 (sample SAMN10711879, study PRJNA513375) | rock metagenome | isolation source: Antarctica rocks | place: Antarctica: Victoria Land, University Valley sud
TTGACACCGCTCTGGGCCTCCAGGTGGTCGAGGCCGCCGACCTGATCGACCAGGAGCTCAGGCTGCTGATTGAGGCAACCGGTGAGCAGGCCCGGCGACATCGGCGGACGATAATGATCGGCCGCACTCATGGCGTTCACGCTGAACCGACGACCTTTGGTCTCAAAGTCGCCATCTGGTTCGACGAGCTGAGACGACATCAACGACGGCTCGATCTCGCGCGCGAAGACATCGCGGTCGGCAAATTCTCCGGCGCCGTCGGCACGCATGCCCACGTCCCTCCTGAGATGGAAGACGAGGTATGCGCGGCCCTTGGTCTCCGACCGGCACTCGCCTCAAATCAAGTGATTCAGCGGGATCGACATGCCTTTTTCCTGTCGGTGCTTGCCGGTCTTGGGGCCACACTGGAGAAAATAGCGGTCGAGGTGCGTCACCTACAGCGAACTGAGGTCCGGGAGGTCGAGGAGCCGTTCGACCACGGAAATCAAGGCTCTTCGGCGATGCCGCATAAGCGGAATCCGCACGGCTCCGAGCGGATCACCGGACTGGCCAGGTTGCTTCGCGGCTACGCCGGGACAGCTGCCGAGAATGTGGCCCTCTGGCACGAGCGGGATATCAGTCACAGCTCGGCGGAGCGGGTGGTGTTCCCCGACGCTTGTATCGTGACCGACTTTATGCTGGCCTCGGTACACGATCTGATTGAGCGGTTAGTTGTTTACCCTGAGCGGATGCGAGCGAACCTCGAGCTCACTGGCGGGCTGATCTATTCTCAGGCTGTCCTGCTCGCGCTCGTCGATGCCGGAATGGACCGCCAGACCGCATACAAACTGGTTCAGCGACTCGCTCTGGACGCATGGGACGGCGGTCTACCCTTCCGCGATGGTCTCACCGGTGACGACCAGGTGCAGCGGTTCCTCGCCCCCGAGCAGTTTGATCAACTCTTCGATCCAAACATTCAACTACGGCATATCGATGCCATCTTCGATCGTTTGGGCCTGATGGACGCCGTCGATCGATCGGCGGCTGAAGCGATGGCGACAGCATGAGCGGGACGGTAACCGACCGGCTGGTGGCCGACCTCCCGCTCTTTCGCCGGGGCAAGGTCAGAGATTGCTACGATCTTGGCGACTATCTGCTCGTTGTCGCCAGCGATCGCATTTCCGCATTCGATGTTGTCCTCCCAACCTTCATCCCGGGCAAGGGCGCGGTTTTGAATCAGCTATCGCGCTTCTGGTTCGACGAAACCCGGGGGCTCATCCCGAATCACTTCGTCACGGACGACCTGTCCCAGTTCCTATCGATGAGTCCGGAGGATCAATCGGCGTTGATGGGTCGCGCGATGGTGGTCAGGAAGGCCGAGCGCATCGACGTGGAGTGTGTCGTCCGGGGATATCTGGCAGGCTCGGCATGGCAGGAGTACCGGACCCTGGGAAGCGTTGCGGGCGAGCCCGTTGATGCCGGGTTACGCTACGGAGACCGGCTTGAAGCCCCCCTGTTTACTCCCGCGCAGAAGAACGACGACGGTCACGACATCAATGTCAGCGTCCGGGACCTTTGCCGTTCAATCGGGTCGGAGATGGCCGGCAGGGTTGAGGAGGCCAGCCGTGGCCTCTATGAAGCAGCGACCGTTGTCGCGGAGAAGGGCGGCATCATCATCGCCGACACGAAGTTCGAGTTCGGTGTGATCGACGGCGAGCTGCTCCTGATCGATGAGGCGCTCACGCCCGATAGCTCTCGGTTTTGGGACGCGTCGCAGTACCAGGCCGGTGGCGACATCCCCAGCTTTGATAAACAATTTGTGCGGGACTGGCTTGAGCGGTCGGGTTGGAATAAGACGGCGCCCGCTCCGGAACTGCCGCCGGACGTGGTTGCCGGTACGTCGGCGCGGTACCGGGAAGCTTTTGCACGGGTAACTGGGACGCCGCTGCCGGGGGAGTCTCCCCAATGACACCTCATGCGTCTACGCTGGACGGCACGCCATCCGCTCAATCACCGAGGGCCGTCCGGGTGACGGTGATGCCGAAGGCGGGCGTCAACGATCCGGAGGGAGAGGCCATCTCTGGCGGGCTGCACGCCCTGGGGTACGGTGACGTGCAGCGTGTGCGAGCCGGCCGGGTATTTTACCTCGACCTTCACGCGGATAGCGATGAACGCGCCGTGGCGGTGGTCTCCGACATGTGTGATCGCCTGCTCGCCAATCCGGTCATCGAGTCTTATCACGTCGAGCCTGTAACAGCTGCCGATCCGTCGGCTGGGTGGGCGATGCCGCCGGGGCACCCCGGATGACGTCAGCGGTGGGGGTCGTCTCCTATCCCGGAAGCAACGGGGACCAGGATGCTCTTTTCGCATTGCGGCACCGTATTGGTGTGCCGGCGAGGCTGGTGGACCACCGAGAGTCGTCGCTCGATGGGCTGGCGGCGATCGTCCTGCCAGGAGGATTCTCATATGGCGACCATCTGCGCTGCGGCGCGATCGCCCGGTTCGCGCCATTCACCGCGTCGCTCCGTAGGTTTGCCGAGCGTGGTGGTCCGGTCCTTGGTATCTGCAATGGATTTCAGGTGCTGACCGAAGCGCATCTCCTCCCTGGTGCCTTGCTTCGCAACCCAACGCTCAACTTCCACTGTCACTGGACCCATATTCGGATCGACGGGTCGTCGACGGCATGGACCTCGAACGTTGACCCGGGAAGGGTACTGCGGTTGCCCGTGGCCCATGGCGACGGGTCGTACTTCGCCCCAGCGGACGCGCTCGCCGATTTGGAGGCGCGGGGACAGGTCGTCGCCCGGTACTGCGGTGCCGACGGGGAGCTGGGGGAGGGGTCGAACCCGAACGGTTCGGTGGGCGCCATCGCGGGAGTGTCGAACAAGGCCGGGAATGTCGTCGGACTGATGCCGCACCCTGAGCGGGCCGCCGAGGCGTTGCTGGGCGGTGATGACGGACTGCAGATTCTCCGCGCTTGTCTTGAGTTTGTTTCCGTCGCGGCCTAGCAACCCAAGGAGCAGCACTATTTCACTCGATCTTCTCGCCGAGCACACGTCTTCACCGGAGGCGTCGAAACCATGGCGCGACGTGGCCCTCAGTGACGCTGAGTATGCCCTCCTCGTGACGGCGCTCGGCCGGGAGCCGGCCACCGTCGAGCTCGGGATGTTCGGCGCCATGTGGAGCGAGCACTGCGGCTACAAGCACTCCCGACTGTTGCTTCGCGATCTGCCAACGACCGCCCCCTGGGTGTTGCAAGGGCCGGGGGAGAATGCCGGTGCCGTCGACATCGGCGATGGTCTGGCGGTCGTCTTTAAGGTCGAGTCGCACAACCACCCGAGCGCGGTCGAGCCATTTCAAGGGGCGGCGACCGGGGTGGGTGGGATCGTCCGCGACATCTTCACGATGGGCGCCCGCCCGATCGCGATCCTCGACGCTTTGCGCTTCGGCGATCCCGGTGAGCCACGAACGGCGTACCTGCTCAGCAATGTCGTCGCCGGCATCGGTGGATACGGCAACTGTCTGGGTATTCCGACCGTTGGCGGTGAACTCTTCTTCGATGCCTCATTCAATGGCAACCCGCTGGTGAACGCCATGTGCGTGGGCATCGCGACGCACGAGTCGTTGACTCGAGCGGCCGCGAGTGGCGTCGGGAATGCGATTGTCTTGCTCGGCGCCGGGACGGGACGCGATGGGTTGCACGGCGCGACATTTGCGTCGGTGGAGGACCCGGAGGCCTCTCACCGTGGGGTCATCCAGGTCGGTCACCCATTCCTGGAGAAGCAACTGATGGAGGCGTGCCTGCAGCTCCTCTCGGAGGGCGAGGTCGTCGCGATGCAGGACCTCGGCGCGGCCGGGCTTACCAGTTCCCTGGTGGAGTGCGCGAGCCGCGGCGGAACGGGTGCGGAGATCGAGGTCAACCTGGTCCACCGTCGCGAGGCCGGGATGTCGGCCTATGAGGTGATGTTGAGCGAAAGTCAGGAGCGGATGCTCCTCGTCGTCGAGCCCGACCACATGAGTCAGGTCCATGTTGTTGCCAATCGATGGGGTCTGCAGGCGTCGGAGATCGGTCGCGTGACGGACGACGGTATCGTCCGGGTCACCGAGGGTGGCGCCATCGTCGCGGAGGTCGAGTCGTCGCTCTTCGTCGACCGGTGTCCCACGTATGATCTGCGAGAACGATGGGCCGGACGAGTCCATAGGCCAGTCACCACGAGCGTGACTTCAGTGCCCGATCTCCAAGGTGAGGAAGGCGAACGATCCGCTCAGGCCACCTTGCTCCGGTTGCTCCATTCGCCAAACATCGGCAGCCGGCGCCCGATCTGGGAGCGATTCGACCACACGATTCAGACGAATACTGTCGTACCACCAGGGGTCGCTGACGCTGCGGTGCTGCGCGTCAAGGGGACGACCCGTGCCGTCGCCATGGCCATCGATTGTAACTCTCGCTATTGCTCCCTCGATCCCTGGCTGGGCGCGGCCCATGCGGTTGCTGAATCGACCCGCAACATTAGCTGCGTCGGTGGCCGTCCCCTCGCGCTGACCAACTGCTTGAACTTCGGCAACCCGGAACGTCGTCCCGGCGCCGAGCAGTTGCCGGCCGCGGTAGCGGGGATGGCGGAGGCGGCACGACGATTGGGCGTCCCGGTCGTGAGCGGCAATGTGAGTTTGTACAACGAGACCGCTGACGGGCCGGTCATGCCGACACCGACGGTTGGAGCGGTCGGCGTGATCGACGAGGTGGACCGTCATGCAACGGCCGTTTGGCAGGCTGGAGATGATGTGTACCTCGTTGGACCTGGTGAGGGACATCTCGGAGGATCGGAATACCTGGCGACGGAGCACGACATCGTCGAGGGGCCGGTTCCGCCGCTCGATCTCGACATCGAAGCGAAGGTGCAGCGGGTTGTGCAATCGGCGATTGCCGCGGGGGAGGTTCGGACCGCCCACGATTGCGGGCTGGGTGGGCTTGCCGTGGCCCTGGCTGAGATGGCGCTGGTGAGCGAGCTCGGCGCGGATATCGATCAGTGGACCGTTGCCGGAGAGGGCCGGCGCATGGACGCGCGGCTGTTTGGAGAGGCACCATCGCGCATCATCGTCGCCTGTGCGGCAACAGCGGGATCGGCGATTGAACGGCGGTGCCATGAGGCTGGCGCGGGTTTCCGGCGGCTCGGCGCCGCCGGAGGCGACCGCCTCCGCCTGGCCGGGGCGATCGACGTTTCGCTCGTCGAAGCCCGCGTCGCATACGAGTCGGCGCTGGACGGCCTACTGTGAGGAAGCCATCGTGACCCTGTCACGACCGTCGATCGCCGCTCCCGGGCTTGTCATCGACCAGAGGAACGACGATCGGCCGCATGAAGAGTGCGGCGTCTTCGGCATTTACGCGCCAGGCGAAGACGTGGCGCGCCTCACCTTCTTCGCCCTCTATGCCCTCCAACACCGCGGCCAGGAAAGCGCCGGCATCGCGACATCGAACGGGAGCTCGATCGCTTTAAGGTCCCGTCTCGGGCTGGTAGCGCAGGCATTCACTGAGGAAGATCTCAGCGACCTCCGCGGTGGTTCGGCCGTGGGCCACACGCGATACTCGACCTCTGGGGCGAATACGGCCTGCAATGTCGGGCCGATCCGGTGCGAGAGCCCCGTCGGACCAATCGTCGTCGCCCACAACGGCAACCTGACGAACGCGATGGCGCTGCGGACGGAGCTTGAGCATCAGGGAGAGCGATTCGAAACGTCGACTGACAGCGAGGTGTTGACCCGCCTGATTGCGCGCGCCGCTGGGGCTGATCTGGTCACCAAAGTGCGACGGGCCATGCCCCGCATGATCGGCGCCTATAGCCTGACTATCCTGACGACCGACCGTCTCGTAGCGGTTCGCGACCCGCTCGGTGTCCGACCGCTTTGCCTCGGTAAGCTCGGAGACCACTGGGTCGTCGCCTCCGAGAGCTGTGCGCTCGCGACCATCGGAGCGTCGTACGAGCGAGAGGTGGAGCCAGGCGAGATCGTCGAGATCAACAGCCAGGGGATGCGCTCATATCCGTTCGACGGGCAAGAGCGGCACGCCATGTGCCTGTTTGAGCTCATCTATTTCGCCCGTCCTGACTCACTTCTGCATGGCCAGCGGCTGCACCTCGTGCGGCAACGGATGGGGGAAGAGCTCGCCGCCGAGTCTGGAGCCGACGCCGACATTGTGGTTCCGCTGCCGGACTCCGCGGTGCCGGCTGCGATTGGATATGCACGCGCGTCTGGCATTCCCTATGCCGAGGCGCTGATTAAGAATCGATACATCGGCCGCACCTTCATTCAGCCAGACCAGCGGCTCCGTGACACGGGCGTTTCCCTGAAATTCAACGCCTTGCCGGAGGTGCTCGCCGGCAAGCGGGTCGTGCTGATCGACGATACGATTGTGCGAGGCACCACCAGCCGGCCAATCGTTCAGTTGCTCCGGCAGGCTGGCGCAACAGAGGTTCACATGCGAGTTCATGCGCCGCCAATGATGTGGCCCTGCTATCTGGGCGTCGACCTGGCCAAGAGGGAAGAACTAATCGCGGCAAGGATGACCGTTCCCGAGATAGGGCGGTTCATCGGCGCCGACAGCATCGGCTATCTTTCATTGGACGGCCTGCTGCGAGCGGTGGATGCACCCGCTCGCGGCTTCTGTACTGGCTGTCTCACCGGCCACTATCCTGTCCCGGTTCAAATGGAGATGGACAAGCTGATGCTGACCCGGGTCTGATCGCGGTTCCGCGGTTTCATTGACTCGTCGTCCGACCTCCTCCTAGAATCGCCGCCGTACGTTCCGCTCCAGGCAAAGGAACACGCGCATGGTCGCTGAGTCAGACAAGGCGAGCAGGTCTGTGGAGGGCAACGATCTCCGGCTTCGCCGAACGCCCCTGTGGGAGCGACACCGCGACCTGGGTGCGCGACTGGTGCCGTTCGCTGGATGGGAGATGCCGATTCAATACTCGGGCATCCTTGACGAACATCGAGCAGTGCGAGAACAGGCCGGCTTATTTGATCTTGGTCATATGGGGCAGGTCAATGTGGACGGCGCCGACGCGCTCCCATTCCTGCAGCAGGTCACGACCAACGACGTCAGCAAACTTGAGCCAGGTGCCGCCCAATATTCACTGCTGACCAATCCCGCGGGCGGAGTCATCGATGACATCATCGTCTATCGCCGGCCGGGTGGCGATGGATACATGGTGGTTGTTAATGCGTCGAACGCAGAGCGGGACGTTGCCTGGCTCAGAGAACAGGTGATCCGAGCGTCTCCCTTGTCGCCGCGGATCGCCGATGTGTCGGCAGAAACCGGCATGATCGCGATCCAGGGTCCACTGGCGCAGGCCATCCTGAGCAGGCTCTGCTCAGGCAATCTCGAGCAGATTGGGGACTTCGAATGGGCGGCGGCGAATGTCGCGGGCGTGGACGCGATGGTTGCACGGACCGGCTATACCGGAGAAGACGGTTTTGAGATCTACGCACCTGTCGATCGGATCGGCGTTGTGTGGGACGCCATCATGGCCTCTGGCGATCCGGACGGTCTGCAGCCGATCGGACTTGGAGCGAGGGATACCTTGCGCCTGGAAGCTCGGATGCCGCTGTATGGGCAGGAACTCGCCGAGGACATCAACCCGCTTGAAGCAGGGGTTGGATGGGCGGTAAAACTCGACAAAGGAGAATTCATCGGACGCGGGCCAATTGAGTCGATGAAACGATCGGGCGCGCCTCGTCGGACCGTTGGTTTCACGTTGGCCGAGCGATCTGGCGCGCCGCGATCGGGATTCGATGTTCATCAGGATGGGCGGAAAATCGGCCATGTCACCAGCGGCGGTTTTTCGCCGACGCTTGGGGAGCCGATCGGTCTGGCCCTCGTAGAGCAGAACGCGGCCGGGGTCGGTCGGCCGCTCGACATCCTGATTCGCGGTCGGCCAGTTCGGGCGACCCAGGTGAAAACACCGTTTTACCGGCGCGCCGGTCGCGCGTAAGACCGTTCGAAATCGCTGTCGCCCCTAACGACGAGTAAGGAGTTGCCCCCGATGAGCGCGCCGAAGGATCTGAGATACAGCAAAACCCATGAATGGATTCGGCTCGATGGCGAAGTCGCGACTATCGGGCTGAGCCACCACGCTCAGGAAGAGCTTGGCGACATTACCTACCTTGAGCTGCCTGATGTCGGTGATCAGATCAGCCGCTCACAGCCGTTTGGTATCGTTGAGTCGGTCAAGGCCGCGTCTGATATCTACGCACCGGTCGACGGCGAGGTGCTGGAGCGGAACGACGATGTGCTCGACCGCCCTGATACGGTCAACTCCTCACCCTATGACAAAGCGTGGCTGATCCGCGTTAAAATCTCTGATGCATCCCAAAGCGACCTGCTTATGGAATCCACCGATTACGACGCCTACGCGGAGACATCGTCGGTCCACTGAGACCAGTGTGCTGCGGCGCGGAATCTCGCCTATCTTCATCGTCATCCCTTGGAGCCTTCATGACCTTCAATCCACATACCGATCGTGACCGGGCCGAGATGCTCGATGCGATCGGCCTCACGGATCTGCGCGAGCTGTTCGCCGCGGTGAGCGATCGAGTTCGATTCCCGGCGCTGATGCTCCCTGAGTCGCTGACAGAGATGGAGGCGGCGAGCCGGCTGAGTGAGCTTGCGGCGAAGAACGTCGCTTTCGACGACCAAAACGTCTTCCTGGGTGCGGGATCTTACCGCCACTACGTGCCCGCGACGGTCGGGCAGATTCTTTCCCGGGGTGAGTTCTACACTGCCTATACGCCGTACCAGCCGGAGGTGGCCCAGGGAACGCTGCAGGTCATCTACGAGTTCCAGACGATGGTCGCGGCGTTGCTCGGCATGGACATCGCCAATGCCTCGATCTATGACGGCGCCACTGCGTTGGCCGAGGGGGCGCTCCTCGCGACCGCGGCAGTCAAGCGGCGGAAGCGCATTGTTGTGGCGGGTACCGTTCATCCGCATTACCGGGACGTGCTCCAGACCTATCTGTCGGGGCTTTCCCTCGATCTGCACTTTCTGCCGATCCCGACCGCTGGTTTCATGCAGCAACCAGAAGACTTTGCCCCATATCTTGACGACGATCTCGCCGCGATCGTGGTGCAGTACCCGAACTTCTTTGGAGGGATTGAAGACGTTGCGACCCTGGCAGAGGCGGCCCACGGGTGTGGAGGTCTCCTGGTGACCAGCAGTTACCCGGTCGCGCTCGGGATGCTGACGTCACCCGGGGAGCTGGGGGCCGACGTGGCCACCGCGGAGGGCCAACCGCTCGGCGTGGCTCAGAGCTATGGTGGCCCCTATGTAGGACTGCTTGCAACACGCCAATCGATGGTTCGTCAGATGCCGGGTCGGCTGGTCGGCATGACGAACGACTCGGACGGGAAGCAAGGCTTTGTCCTCGCCCTGCAAACGCGCGAGCAACATATCCGACGGGACAAAGCGACCAGCAATATCTGCACGAATCAGGGCTTGATGGCGACCGCAGCGACGGTATACATGGCCAGTGTCGGCCCGGCTGGATTCGCTGAAGTCGCCAATCGTAGCTATCAAAACGCCCATTATCTCGCCACCCAGATTGCCAGCCTCGACGGTTGGTCTCTTGGTTTTGAGGATCGCTTCTTCAACGAGTTCGTCGCCAGGTCACCGGTACCGGCACGTGACACCATCGATCGGCTCCAGGCTCGTGGCTTCCTCGGCGGTCTGGACCTCGGCGGCGTCGACGATTCGCTAGAGCAGTGCATCCTCTTCACCGCCACGGAGGTGAATAACCGGAAGAGCATCGACGGCCTGATCGCGGCTCTCGCGCCGTAATCACGTGATTTCTCGCCAACCGCCTGCCCACCCACGGAACATATCCCTTGAGATACACCAAGATCGACCGCGCGGTTGGCAGGAACGGGCAGTCACATTCGATAGGTCGTCCCTTTCGGATATACTCGATGATTGTGGTTGAAGCTCAGTCTGACGGGAGGTCGTCGTCGGCCCCGCTCCGCCTGAACTCAAACGAATGATGTTAGGTCGTAGATCGAGGATCATGTGACCAGACCGATCGTCGCCATCGTCGGCAGACCGAACGTCGGCAAGTCTACGCTTTTCAACCGGCTCGTCGGGGAGCGCCAGGCAATCGTCGAGGACGTCGCCGGCACGACCCGCGATCGGGTCTATGGAACCGCGGACTGGAGTGGCCTGGACTTCACCGTTGTCGACACCGGTGGGCTTCAGGATGAGCGAGAGATCGCGTCCGCGTCATTGGCGGACATCGCTCGCCACACCAGTGAACAAGCGCGGACGGCGATTAGCGAGTCGGACGTGATCATCTTCGTGGTCGATACCAAGATGGGACTCGCGTCGGGAGACCATGAGGTCGCGGATCTCCTCCGGCGAGCGGACAAACCGACCATTCTCGTCGCCAACAAAGCCGATTCCCAGGAGCGACGAGCGTCGGCCGTTGAGTTCTACAACCTCGGACTGGGCGACCCCATCCCTGTTTCCGCCTACCACGGATCGGGCACCGGCGACCTCCTCGATCGAGTCGTCGAGGCGCTCCCGGAGGCGGAAGAGACGGAGGAGACGGAAGGTCCAAATATTACGATCGCCGGCCGCCCGAACGTCGGGAAGAGCCGGTTGCTCAATGCCATCCTGGGTCAGGAGCGCTCGATCGTGAGTGATGTCCCAGGAACGACTCGTGACAGTCTCGACACCCAGGTAATGTGGGCGGGACGTCCACTGTCGCTCATCGACACTGCCGGCATTCGCCGGCGAGGACGGGTTGACCAGGGGGTCGAGCAGTACAGTGTGATCCGGTCGATGCGCGCCATCGATCGCTCCGATGTGGTGCTGCTCTTGATCGACGCCGTGGAAGGTTTTACGGCGCAGGACCTCCACATCGGCGGCTACATCGAGGATCGCAAAAAGGGAATCGTCGTCGTCGTCAACAAATGGGACTTGCTGGAGAAGACGCCAGAGACGATGGACGAGTACCGGGCAAAGGCCCGCGAGGCACTGGACTTCATGCCCTTCGCGCCACTCGTCTTCATCTCGGCCAAATTTGGCCAACGGGTGAACCAGGTCCTGGATGTGGCGCTCAGCGTGGTCGATGAACGGTCGAAGCGGGTCCCGACCGCCGCGCTGAATAAAGTGCTACGACAGGCCATCGCGGACCATCCGCCGCCCTCAAAGCCTGGCAAGTGGCTCAAGTTCTACTATGCTACCCAGGTCGATGTTGAGCCGCCGACATTCATTTTCTTCTGCAACGACCCATCGCAGGTCCACTTCTCGTACCGTCGATATCTTGAAAACCGGCTCCGTGAGACTTTTGGCTTTCCGGGTACGCCACTGCGCATTAGCTTCCGAGGGCGGGAGGACGAGCGTTAGGGTAGGTCTCATGTGCGTGCTTTTTCTCGTGCTGCTCGCGTATGTATCCGGCGCCATTCCCTGGGGTGTCGTCCTAGGACGCCTTTTTTCTCGGGTCGATCTCATGAAACATGGGAGTGGCGGCACGGGAGCGACCAACGCACTGCGGGTGCTGGGCTGGCGCATCTCGGTAGCGGTGTTTCTCTGTGATTTTGCGAAGGGCTTCCTCCCGGTCCTCCTTGCTCGCTGGATCGGCGTCAACGCCTGGGCAGTGGCGCTCGTCGGTGTCGTGACCGTGGTCGGTCATTGCTGGTCGCCATTGATCGGCTTCCGGGGCGGGAAAGGGATGGCCACCGGGGCCGGTGCTGCTGCTGGTATGTTCCCATGGGTGCTGCTCGTTTTTCCCCTGATGGTCCTTATCGTGGTCCTGACCCGCTACGTCTCCCTGGCGTCGATTGTCGGAAGTGCGACGGTGAGCACCGTGCTGGTCGTGCTCGGGCTCTTTGAGATCGTGCCGTGGAGCGTCATCGTGGCGGTGATCGGGATTACCGCCATCATTATCGCCCAGCACCGGGGCAACATCCGTCGTCTCCTGAATGGCACCGAGCGCCGTTTCGGCGAGGCGGCCACCAGCTCGGGCGGTACGTCGTAGGATCGGCGTGGGCTACGACGCTGCGGTACCGTCCCTCGTGAACCAGTGCCACGCACTACTGATCATCTGATCAAGGGTCGATCGCCGCGGGTTCCACCCCAGTACCTCACGAGCCCGTTGACTGTCAGCGATCAGTGCCGGGGGGTCTCCTTCCCGCCGCGGAGCGACCTCGACCGGTAGCGTCTTTCCCGTGACCCGTTGGACGGCGTCAATGAGCTGTCTCACGGAGAATCCCTCACGGGTTCCCAGATTGAACGGACCGCCGGCATCATGATCGAGCCCTTCAAGCGCTAACAGGTGAGCGTCGACCAGGTCCTCGACGTGGACATAGTCGCGTACCGCCGTGCCGTCCGGGGTAGAATAGTCGGTCCCGAAGACCGAGAAACGTGCCCGCTTGCCGCGAAGCGTTTCAAGCATCACGGGGATCACATGGGTCTCGGGATCATGCTCCTCGCCGTGCTCTAGCGTTGCGCCGGCGACATTGAAGTACCGCAGCGACGCGTGTCGCAACCCGTAGGCGGTTCCATAGCTCTCGATCATCTGCTCAACCATATGCTTTGACACCCCGTACGGGTTGATCGGCTGCTTGGGGGCCGATTCAGCGAGGGGTAGCCGCTCTGGAGTGCCGTACACCGCCGCGGTCGACGAGAAGATCAGCTTTTCCACCCCGGTGGACCGCATTGCCTCCAGGAGATGGTGACTGCCGACGACATTGTTCGCATAGTAGAGCCCGGGCTCGCGCATCGACTCCGGTACGAGCGTCGCCGCCGCGAAGTGGAGCACCGCTTCTGGCCGGCAGCGTGTCACGGCGCGCAGCGTCCCGTCCCTGTCGCGAAGGTCGACGTCGAGGACCTCTACATCGGAGGAGATGCTCCCACGGTGACCGCGCCAGAAGTTATCGAGGACGACGACATCATCACCCCGCCGCCGAAGGATCTCGACCGCGACCCCGCCAATATAGCCGCCGCCTCCGGTGACGAGCACTCGCATCGACGGTCCCTTCATTAGATTCTGGACGAACGCTTCCCGCGCGCTCTGCTTCTGGCGTCATGGTACAGTAGCGCCGCTTCAACGTCCTTTCAGCGCAGACGATTCACGCCCGTTACCTGCCGCGCTGACCCGCACGCTGAATGGCCA
>JAABUR0100007288.1_pt1 | contig 13136 bp, 10 predicted proteins | sample 5560091 | NCBI WGS metagenome assembly JAABUR01 (sample SAMN10711879, study PRJNA513375) | rock metagenome | isolation source: Antarctica rocks | place: Antarctica: Victoria Land, University Valley sud
ACCAGGTTGTAGACGTTGTTGGACCAGTTCTGGATCGTGGTGTAGCGGCAGCGGGCGCCCTTCTTCACGATGATCTCGACGACGGCCGAGTGCAACGAGTCGGAGCTGTAGATCGGCGCGGTGCAGCCCTCGACGTAGTGGACGTAGGCGTCCTCGTCGACGATGATCAGCGTCCGCTCGAACTGGCCCATGTTTTCGGTGTTGATGCGGAAGTACGCCTGCAACGGGATGTCGACGCGCACGCCCTTAGGCACGTAGATGAACGAGCCGCCGGACCAGACCGACGTGTTGAGGGCGGCGAACTTGTTGTCGCCGACCGGGATGACCGAGCCGAAGTACTCCTTGAAGATGTCCTCGTGCTCGCGCAGTGCGGTGTCGGTGTCGAGGAAGAGGACGCCCTGCTCCTCGAGGTCCTCACGAATCTTGTGGTAGACGACCTCGGACTCGTACTGCGCCGCCACACCCGCGACCAGCCGCTGCTTCTCGGCCTCGGGGATGCCCAGCTTGTCGTAGGTGTTCTTGATGTCGGCCGGCAGATCCTCCCAGGAGGTCGCCTGCTTCTCGGTCGACCGCACGAAGTACTTGATGTTCTCGAAGTCGATCGTGTCGAGGTCGGCGCCCCAGGCGGGCATCGGCTTGCGTCGGAACAGCTTGAGGCCCTTGAGACGCAGGTCGAGCATCCAGGCAGGCTCGTTCTTGAGACCGGAGATGCCCCGGACGACCGACTCGTTGAGGCCGCGCTGAGCCGTCGCGCCGGCCAGGTCGGAGTCGGACCAGCCGTACTCGTAACGGCCGAGGCCTTCGAGCTCCGGGTTGCGCTGCTCGATCGATGTCATGAAGGGATCCTCGCGATCGGTGTGGAGAGGTGACGTGCTGACGGGTGGCGCTTTGTTGCTGAGTTGTTCGGACCGCGACCGCGTGAACCGGTGAGGGATGCGGGGTCGGGGACGTTGGTGGTGCAGACGCCGTCGCCGTGCGCGATCGTCGCCAGTCGCTGGACATGTCGACCGAGCAGGCGTGCGAACACCTCGGTCTCGGCCTCGCAGAGCTGCGGGAACTCGGCCGCCACGTGCGCGACCGGGCAATGGTGCTGGCAGAGCTGGTCGCCGATCGGCGCCGCGCGCACCGAGGCAGCGTAGCCGTCCTCGGTCAGCGCTCGGGCCAGGGCTTGCACGCGTTCGGACTCCGGCACGGCTTCGACCGCCGGCCGGTAGCGGTCCTCGAGCTCGGCGGTACGCCGGCGGGCGAAAGCGGTGACGGCTTCGGGGCCGCCCGCTTCGCTGAGGAAGCGCAGGGCACTGGCGGCCAGGTCGTCATAGGCCTGGATGAACGTGTCGCGGCCGGAGTCGGTGAGCACGAAGACCTTGGCGGGCCGGCCGCGGCCGCGCGTGCCGTAGGAGCGTGGCTCCCGGGACTCGAGCGCGCCGTCGTCGACCAGGTGGTCGAGGTGACGGCGGACGGCGGCAGGCGTGAGTGACAACCGCTCAGCCAGGACGGCCGCGGTCGAGGGGCCGTGCTCGAGGATCGAGTGGGCCACCCGCTCGCGCGTCGGCGAGTCGTCCGCCGCCGCCACTGCCGCCGGCGCGGTGGTCGCCCGCGCAGCCGCAGTCGCACGCAGGATGGGACCCGCGTCGAGCGTCCGGACGTTTTTCACAACACCAGTGTGTCGTAAATGGGATCGGCGCTCAAATAAGGCCTGCCTTACTTGGTGAGGACCGTACCGCAGCGTTGCGGCGTCACCCTTCGCTCCCGACGCACGACACTAGACTTCAGCCGTGTCAACCCCTGCCGTCGACGTCGTCGACCTCGTCAAGAGGTACGGCGCCAAGGCGGCGCTCGACGGCCTTTCGCTGACGGTCGACGCCGGCAGCATCACGGCTGTGCTCGGCCCCAATGGAGCAGGCAAGAGCACCCTGATCGAGGTCTGCGAAGGCTATCGTCGCCCGGACGCCGGCCAGGTGCGGGTGCTCGGTCGCGACCCGGTCAAGGACCACCGCGACCTCGCGCCGAGGATCGGAGTGCTCCTCCAGTCCGGCGGCGCCTGGTCCGCCGTACGTGCCGAGGAGATGCTTCGTTACGTCGCCTCGCTGCACGCCCACCCACTCCCCGTGCGCGACCTGGTTGAGCGTCTTGGGCTCGGAACGTGCGGACGTACTCCCTACCGACGGCTCAGTGGCGGGGAGCAGCAGCGCCTCGGGCTTGCCATGGCGGTTGTCGGCCGCCCCGAGCTGCTGTTCCTGGACGAGCCGACTGCCGGGCTGGACCCGCAGGCGCGCCGGAGTACCTGGGAGCTGGTCGAGCAGCTCGCCGCGGACGGTGTCACGGTGGTGCTCACCACCCACTACCTGGAGGAGGCCGAGCGGCTCGCGTCTTGGGTGCACGTCGTCGACCATGGGCGGTTGCTGACCTCGGGCACCCCGCACCAGCTGACCTCGGCCGGAGCCAAGGGGTCGCTCAGCTTCCGCGCCCGGCCCGGCCTCGACGCCGACGGCCTCGGACGGCTGCTCCCGAGCGGTTACCGGGTCGAGTCCACCCCGCCCGGCACCTACCGCGTCGTCGGCATGATGACCCCGCAGGTCTTGGCCACGGTGACCGCATGGTGTGCAGACATCGAGGTCATGCCCGAGGGGCTCGCCGTCGAGCGCACCACCCTCGAAGACGTCTTCTTGGATCTCACCGGCCGGGCGCTGCGCGGATGAGCCCCTTGACGCACTCCCCCGCCCCGGGAGCGGCACCCATGAGCAGGATGGTGCTCAGCCATGCCGCGATGGAGACCCGACTGCTGATGCGCAACGGTGAACAGGTGCTGCTGGCGCTGGTGATCCCGTTGCTGGTGCTGCTCGGCGGCGCCGAGGCAGGCGGAGTGATCGACCTGGGTGCGGGGCGCCGGATCGACGTGCTGGCACCAGGCGTGATGGCGCTGGCAGTCATGTCGACGGCCTTCACGTCGCTTGCGATCGCGACCGCGTTCGAGCGTCGGTACGGCGTCCTGAAGCGGCTGGGAGCCTCGCCTCTCCCCCGCACCGGCCTGCTGCTCGGCAAGGTCGGGTCGCTGCTCGCGATAGAGGTGGTGCAACTGTCGCTGATCGCGGCCGTCGGTCTGTGGCTCGGCTGGCGGCCCTCCGGCGGCGTCGGCGCGGCGTTCGGTGCCGGGCTCCTGCTGCTGCTGGGGACCGGCGCGTTCGCCGGCTTGGGCCTGCTCATGGCGGGCTCGCTGCGAGCGGAGGCCACCCTCGCCGGCGCCAACCTCGTGTACGTCGTGCTGCTCGCCGCCGGCGCGGTCGTGCTGCCGGTCTCGGCGTACCCGCGAGCAATGGAGGCCGTTGTCACCTTGCTGCCGTCGGGTGCGTTGGCCCAAGGACTGCGCGACGTCACGGCGGGCGCCGGTCTGGGTCTGACCCCTGTCGTCGTGCTGACGGTCTGGGCGGTGGCCGCGGCCGCACTCACCGCTAGGACATTCCGATGGGACTGACCACGGCGACCCGGGAGGGACTCCGAGCACCGACGCGAACGACGGTGCGACGCTTCGCCGTTGCGTCGCTCGTCGCCAACATCGTCATCGTCGTCACCGGAAGCGCTGTGCGGCTGACCGACTCCGGACTCGGCTGCCCCAGCTGGCCGCGGTGCAGCGGTCGGTCGTTCGTCACCCATGGAGCGCTCGGGGTGCACGGGGCCATCGAGTTCGGCAACCGAATGTTGACCTTCGTGCTCGCCGCCGTAGCGATCGCCACATGGCTAGTGGTGATGCGCTACCGGCCCCGGCGCCGGTCGCTGGTCGTGCTCGCGACGCTGCTGGCGCTGTCCGTGCCCGCGCAGGCCGTCCTCGGGGGGCTCACGGTGCTCACCGACCTCAACCCCTGGGTGGTGTCCAGCCACCTGTTGTTCTCCCTCGCGATCATCGCCCTCGCAGTGGTGCTCGTCCGCCGCGTCGACGAGCGCGACGAACCGGCCCGCCCCACGGTGCCGCGGCCGGTGACGCTGCTGGCGCGCACGACCTTCGCAGCCAGCTGGGTGGTTCTCGCCCTCGGCACGGTGGTGACCGGCTCCGGCCCGCACGCGGGTGACGTCGACTCCCCGCGCAACGGTCTGGCCCCCGCCGCGGTCAGCCAGCTGCACGCCGATGCGGTGTTCCTGCTCCTCGGGCTGACCATCGGCACCTTGCTGGCCCTTCGCGCCGCCGGAGCTCCCGAACGGGCGTGCCGGGCGGCGGCCTGGCTGCTCGGCATCGAGCTCTTCCAGGGGGCCGTCGGCATCACGCAGTACCTCACCGACCTGCCGATCGTTCTGGTCGGCCTGCACGTCCTCGGGGCTGCACTCGTGAGCGCCGCCGCCGGCTGGCTGATGCTCGGACTCCGGGACCGTGGCCTGCAGGGATCGACCGACGACCCGGTTCATCGGCGCCGCCACGACGTACGGGTTCCCTGAGCCCACGGACGCGCGCAGGTCGGCTGAGGCACGGCGTCATGCGTGAGACGGTAGGCACATGACTCCGACGGCGGGCTGGTATGACGACCCGTGGGACCCTGACCGCTACCGCTACTGGGACGGCGACGCCTGGACCGGCCACGCGAGCCCGAAGTACACCGACAGCTCCCGTCCCCCGGCGTACGCCGAGATGCCGTCCGACGCCACCACCGCCGACGGGGTCGCGCTGTCCGGCTGGTGGCGACGTGTCGGTGCCCGGGTTCTCGACAGCATCATCACGCTGGTGGTGTCGCTCCCGCTCACCGGCTACTTCTGGTACCGCTACCTGCAGGTCTCGCTCGACCACCAGGCCGAGCTGCAAGCACAGGGCCGGACCCGGTCCTTCGCCGATGCCTTCCGCCCGGCGACAGAGCTGATGGTGTGGGCAATCCCGCTTACCGCGCTGCTGGCGCTGGCGGGGGCGGCGTACGAGGTCTACTTCCTCCGGCGCAACGGAGCGACGCCGGGCAAACGTGCGCTCGGGATTCGCGTCCGGCTGCGAGACCGAGACGACCTCCCGATCGGCTCGATCGGCAAGCGGGCGGCGTTTCTCTACGGCCTGCAGGTGGCGAGCGTCATCCCGGTCCTCGGCACGCTGGCCTCGCTGTTCGCCCTGGTGAACTACCTCTGGCCGCTGTGGGACCCCCACCGGCAGGCCTTGCACGACAAGGTGGCGGCGACCAACGTCGTCCGCTCGTAACCGCTCAGCGAGTCAGCAGCGGGTCGATGGCGACCGCGAGGAAGAGCAGCGCCAGGTAGGCGTTCGACCAGTGGAAGAGCCGCATCGCCTTCAGCCGACCAGGGTCCTCGGTGGTGCGAGCCCGTCCGAACAGTGCGTGCGCCTCCACGAGGAACGCAGCACCGAGGGCGGCTGCGACGAGTGGGTAGACCCAGCCGGTCGACGCCACCGGCCAGACCAGCAACGAGGTGCCGACGGTCAACCAGCTGTAGAGCACGATCTGACGGCCGACGACGTACGACGAGGCGACCACCGGAAGCATGGGCACGCCGGCGGCGGCGTAGTCCTCGCGGTAGCGGATCGCCAGGGACCAAAAATGCGGCGGGGTCCAGAAGAACACCACCATGAAGAGCACGACTGGCGGCCAGGCCAGCGACCCCGTCACAGCCGTCCAGCCGATCAAGGCCGGGAAACAACCGGCTGCGCCACCCCACACGATGTTGTGCGACGTGCGCCGCTTGAGCACCATGGTGTAGCCGAGCACGTAGAACACGTTGGCGGCGAGCGCCAGACCGGCGGACAACCAGTTGACCGCCAAACCCAGCAGCGCCGTTGCCGCGATGCCCAAGGAGAGTCCGAACACCACTGCACCAGTGGTCGAGACCTTGTGCCGCGGCAGCGGACGGCGACGGGTCCTGTGCATCCGCTCGTCGATGTCGCGGTCGAAGACGCAGTTGAGCGTGTTGGCACTGCCGGCGGCGCACGTGCCACCGACCACGGTGGCCACGACCAGCCACAGCGACGGGACACCTCGTTCGGCGAGGAACATCACCGGGACGGTCGTCAGGAGCAGGAGCTCGACGATGCGTGGCTTCGTGAGGGCGACGTAGGCGCCGAGCAGCGCTCTCACCGAGGTCGACCCGGCGGCCCCGGGGCCGTCCTCCACAGTCGGCGCCGAGGTCGTTGCTACGGCACGACCTTGCGGGTCGACAGTCGTCACAGACACCTCGGGTGGAACGATCGCGTGCTCTGCGTTGGCAACCGACGCAGAGCCTGGGCCACCGGCAAGTCTACGGCCGTGGGGGCGGCTGCCGTGATGTGGGCCGTGGTCACCACGCGGAGCCAGACAGTAGGCTCGCAGTGGGTGTGAGACCCGAAGTATCTGGGCACTCCACGAACGTTCCCCGTCCCCCTGTTGAGGAAGGACCTCCATCGTGACCGCGTCCGCAGACCCCTACGCCAAGCTCGACTGGTCGGAGGTCGACGACGCGGCCGTCGACACCGTGCGCGTGCTCGCGATGGACGCCGTGCAGAAGGTCGGCAACGGCCACCCCGGCACGGCGATGAGCCTCGCACCGGCGGCGTACCTGCTTTTCCAGAAGCTGATGCGGCACAACCCGGCCGACCCCAACTGGCCCGGCCGAGACCGCTTCGTGCTCTCGTGCGGCCACTCGAGCCTGACGCTCTACATCCAGCTCTACCTGGCGGGCTACGGCTTGGAGCTCGAAGACCTCAAGGCGCTTCGCGTGTGGGGCAGCCTCACCCCGGGTCACCCGGAGCACGGCCACACCTCTGGCGTGGAGACGACCACCGGTCCGCTCGGGCAAGGCGTCGGGAACGCGGTCGGCATGGCGATGGCGGCTCGCCGCGAGCGGGGCCTCTTCGATCCGAAGCCCTCGTTCGGCTCAAGCCTTTTCGACCACGACATCTTCGTCATCGCCAGCGACGGCGACCTCGAGGAAGGCGTCAGCGCCGAGGCGTCCTCGCTCGCAGGACATCAGCAGCTCGGCAACCTGGTGCTGCTGTACGACGACAACAACATCTCGATCGAGGACGACACCGCGGTCGCCTTCACCGAGGACGTCGCCAAGCGTTACGAGGCGTACGGCTGGCACGTCCAGACGGTCGACTGGACCAACGACGGCAAGGGCTACCAGGAGAACGTCAAGGCGCTCTTCAACGCCTACAAGTCCGCGAAGGCGGAGACCGGTCGGCCCAGCTTCATCAGGCTGCGCACCATCATCGGCTGGCCGGCGCCGACCAAGCAGAACACCGGCAAGGCCCACGGCTCGGCGCTCGGCGACGAGGAGGTCGCAGCGACCAAGAAGATCCTCGGCTTCGACCCCGACCGGACGTTCGACGTGAGCGATGAGGTCCTGGCACACACCCGCGCAGCCGTCGAGCGTGGCAAGCTCGGGCAGTCCACCTGGCAGGAGAAGTACGACGCCTGGGCCGCCAAGGCAGGTGATCGCAAGGCCATCTTCGACCGGATGCAGACGCGGACGCTGCCAGCGGGCTGGACCGCTGCGCTGCCTTCCTTCGACGCCGATGCGAAGGGCATGGCCACTCGCAAGGCGTCCGGTCAGGTGCTGTCGGCGATCTCGCCGGTGCTGCCGGAGCTGTGGGGTGGCTCGGCCGACCTTGCGGAGTCCAACAACACCACTCCCGACGGCGAGCCCAGCTTCATCCCGCCCGAGCATGCGACAAAGATGTTCCCCGGCGACTGGTACGGGCGGGTGCTGCACTTCGGCATCCGTGAGCACGCGATGGGTTCGATCTTGAACGGGATCGCGCTGCACGGCGGCACCCGACCCTATGGAGGCACGTTCCTCGTCTTCTCCGACTACATGCGCCCGGCGGTCCGGCTGGCGGCAGTGATGCAGCTTCCCGTCACCTACGTGTGGACCCATGACTCCATCGGTCTCGGCGAGGACGGGCCGACGCACCAGCCGGTCGAGCACCTGGCGGCGCTGCGGGCCATCCCCGGCCTTGACGTCGTACGCCCCGCTGACGCCAACGAGACGTCAGCGGTGTGGGAGGCGATCCTCGAGCACCCCGACCGACCGACCGGCCTCGCGCTGACCCGGCAGGACGTCCCGACGTTCCCGCGGGGCACTGACGGGTACGCCGACACCTCCAACGTCTCGCGCGGGGCGTACGTCCTGCTCGACGTCGACGGTGGCGCTCCCGACGTCGTCTTGATCGGCACCGGCTCCGAGGTGCAGATCGCCGTGGCCGCCCGCGACCAGCTCGCCGCCAAGGAGATCCGGGCCCGCGTGGTGTCGATGCCGTGCCGAGAGTGGTTCGAGGAGCAGGACAAGGCTTATCGCGACACCGTGCTGCCACCGACGGTCAAGGCCCGGGTGTCCGTCGAGGCCGCTGTCTCCTTCGGGTGGCGCGACATCGTCGGTGACGCCGGCCGGATCGTGGGAATCGACCATTTCGGCGCATCTGCCGACTACCAACGCCTCTACATGGAGTTCGGTCTCACCGCCGAGGTCGTCACCCAGGCGGCGATCGACAGCATCGCCGCTGCCGACGCCCAGAGCTGACCAGTGGTCGTCCTCCGACGCCCGCCGACGCATCGAAAGGAACACAGATGAACGACCGCCTGCAAGCACTCTCGGACGAGGGTGTCTCCGTCTGGCTCGACGACATCTCCCGTGATCGCCTCCAGAGCGGTAACCTCGCCGAGCTGGTCGAGAAGCGGCACGTCGTCGGTGTCACCTCGAACCCGACCATCTTCGCCAAGGCCGTCTCTGATGCCGACGACTACGCCGATCAGGTCAAGGACCTGGCTGTCCGCGGCGTCGACCTCGAGGAAGCCGTCCGCGCGATCACCACGTTCGACGTGCGGTGGGCGTGCGATGTGATGCGCGACGTCTACGACCGCACCGATGGCCAGGACGGGCGCGTCAGCATCGAGGTCGACCCGCGACTCGCCCACCGAACCGACGCCACCACCGCGGAGGCACGCGCCCTGTGGTGGATGGTCGACCGGCCCAACGTGATGATCAAGATCCCCGCCACCGAGGAAGGTCTGGCGGCCATCACCGCGGCCACCTCCGAAGGCATCAGTGTCAACGTGACGCTCATCTTCAGCCTGGAACGCTACAAAAAGGTGATGGACGCCTACCTCAGCGGTCTCGAGCAGGCACACTCCAAGGACGTGGACCTGTCGACGATCCGGTCGGTCGCCTCGTTCTTCGTCAGTCGTGTCGACACCGAGGTCGACAAGCGCCTGGACGCGATCATCGAGGCGGGCGGTGACAACGCCGATGAGGCCAAGGGCCTGAAGAGCAAGGCCGCCATAGCGAACGCCCGGCTGGCCTACCAGGCGTACGAGGAGGTCTTCGCCTCGGACCGTTGGAACGCCTTGGAAGCTGCGGGAGCACATAGGCAACGCCCGCTGTGGGCGTCCACCTCGGTGAAGGACCCCGATCTGCCCGACACCATGTACGTCACCGACCTGGTGGCGCCCGGCACGGTCAACACGATGCCCGAGGCCACCATCGAAGCCAGTGCCGACCACGCTGAGCTCACCGGTGACACGATCACCTCTCACTACGACGACTCTCGCCAGGTGATCGACGACCTGGAGAGGCTGGGCATCCCTTATGACGACGTGGTCAAGGTGATCGAGGACGAAGGCGTCGACAAGTTCGAGAAGTCCTGGAAGGAGCTGCTCGACACCGTCACGGCGGCGCTCAAGGGCGACCCGGACGTGGCGGGCAGCAAGTGAAGGTGGAGCTGACCGTCACCACGTCGGCGACGTACGACGACGCCGTCCAGCAGCTCGTCGACGACGCCGTCGCCAGCAAGCTGGCGGCGCAGGACCCGACGTTGTGGGGTCCGGACGCCGAGTCCGAGGCATCGGTCCGGCTGTCCTGGGTCGGGTTGCCGGTGTCCTCGCGCCCACTGCTGGCGGAGATCGACGCGCTGCGTGCCCAGTTGTGGTCCGAAGAGATCGACCAGGTCGTGCTGTGCGGCATGGGTGGGTCGTCACTCGCCCCGGAGGTCATCGCCCACACCTACGACGTCCCGCTCGAGATCCTCGACTCCACCAGCCCGAGCGTGGTGCAGGCAGCAGTGAGCGGCGACCTGACCCGCACTGTCGTCGTCGTCTCCAGCAAGTCCGGGGGCACGCTGGAGACCGACAGCCAACGACGTGCGTTCGCTGCTGCCTTCGAGGCGGCGGGGATAGAAGCGGCGTCACGGTTCGTGGTCGTGACCGACCCCGGCTCCGACCTGGAGCAGCTCGCCCGCGACGAGGGTTATCGCAGCGTGTTCCTTGCCGACCCTGACGTCGGCGGGCGCTACAGCGCCCTGACGGCCTTTGGTCTCGTCCCGACCGGCCTCGCCGGCATCGATGTAGCTGAGCTGCTCGACGAGGCGGAGGCCGTGATGCAGCGGCTGGCCGGCGACTCGACCGACAACCCCGCCCTCGTGCTCGCTGCTGCCCTGGCCGCCAACGACGGCAGGAACAAGGTTGCCATCGCCGATCTCGGCTCCGGCATCGCAGGCTTCGCCGACTGGGCCGAGCAGCTGATCGCCGAGTCCACCGGCAAGCTCGGCAAGGGAGTCCTGCCAGTCGCCGTGGAGGGACGGTCGGCTCCAGAGGTGCAGCGGCCCGCGTCGGACGTCGTCGTCGCTGCCCTGGTCGCGCCGGAGGCTGCCGGTCGGGCGCCCGAAGGTGTCGGTGAGCCGTGGGTGACGGTCTCCGGGACGCTCGGCGCACAGCTGCTGACGTGGGAGACCGCGACCGCCGTCGCCGGCCGGATGCTGGGCATCAACCCGTTTGACCAGCCCGACGTCGAGAGTGCCAAGAAGGCCGCCCGTGGGCTGCTCGACGAGCAGCCACAACCAGACCCGCCGGTGCTCACCGCGCAGGGTGTCGAGGTCCGTGGCTCCGAAGGTTTGCTTGACGGTGTCGACAGCCTCGAAGGCGCGGTCGCGGCGCTGCTCGACCGGCTCGGACCTGACGGCTACCCTGCCGTGATGGCGTACGCCGACTCCCACCGGGACCGCCGGCTTCACGACGTGCGTGAGCAGCTCGCCCGTCGCACGGAACGACCCGTGACCTTCGGCTGGGGCCCACGGTTCCTGCACTCCACCGGGCAGTACCACAAGGGCGGCCCCGCCCAAGGCGTGTTCCTGCAGATCACCCGCGACGAGCCTGTCGACGTGCAGATCCCGGATCGCCCGTTCACGTTCGGCCAGCTGATCGCCGCGCAGGCAGCCGGCGACGCCAAGGTGCTGGCCGAGCACGGCCGACCCGTGCTGCGGCTTCACCTGGTCGACTGGACCACGCACGACGGCGGCGATGCCTCTGACGGCGTCACTACGCTGCTCGAGCTGCTGCGATGATCCCAGATCCACCCGACCCCAACCCGCTGCGCGATGCGCAGGACCGGCGGCTCCCGCAGATCGCCGGACCGTGCGGGATGGTCATCTTCGGCGTCACCGGAGACCTGTCGCGCAAGAAGCTGATGCCGGCAATCTACGACCTCGCCAACCGCGGTCTGCTGCCACCGGGCTTCTCGCTGGTGGGCTTTGCGCGGCGTGACTGGGCGCACCAGGACTTCGCGCAGATCGTCCACGACGCCGTCAAGGAGTACGCACGCACCGACTACCGCGAAGAGGTGTGGAAGCAGCTCGCGAAGGGCTTCCGCTTCGTGCCGGGTGACTTCTCCGACGACGTGGCGTTCGCTCAGCTGCGCGACACGATCGAGGAGCTCGACCGCGAGCGCGGCACTGCCGGCAACCACGCTTTCTACCTCTCGATCCCGCCCCGGTTCTTCCCCGACGTGATCGGCCAGCTGAAGGAGCACGGACTCGCCGAGGAGCGGCCCGGTGCCTGGCGGCGGGTGGTCGTCGAGAAGCCGTTCGGGCACGACCTGAAGAGCGCACAACAGCTCAACGCCATCGTCTCGGAGGTGTTCCCGCCGGAAGCGGTCTTCCGCATCGACCACTACCTCGGCAAGGAGACCGTCCAGAACATCCTGGCGCTGCGCTTCGCCAACCAGCTCTTCGAGCCGGTGTGGAACTCCAACTACGTCGACCACGTGCAGATCACCATGGCCGAAGACATCGGCATCGGTGGTCGAGCCGGTTACTACGACGGCATCGGCGCCGCCCGCGACGTCATCCAGAACCACCTGATGCAGCTGATGGCGTTGACGGCGATGGAAGAACCTACGTCCTTCGACGCGAACAGCCTGCGGACCGAGAAGCAGAAGGTACTGCGCTCGGTTCAGCTGCCGGACGACCTCGACCTGCACACCTCGCGCGGGCAGTACGCCGCCGGCTGGGCCGGCGGCGAGAAGGTCAAAGGCTTCCTCGACGAGGAGGACATCCCGAGGAGCTCCACGACGGAGACCTTCGCCGCGATCAAGCTCGCGATCGACACCCGGCGGTGGGCCGGCGTGCCGTTCTACCTGCGCCATGGCAAGCGGCTGGGACGCAGGGTCACCGAGGTTGCGGTCGTCTTCAAGCGGGCGCCTCACCTGCCGTTCACGCAGACCGCGACCGAGGAGCTCGGCCACAACGCACTCGTCATCCGGGTCCAGCCCGACGAGGGCGTGACCGTTCGGTTCGGCTCCAAGGTCCCTGGAAGCGCGATGGAGATCCGCGACGTCAACATGGACTTCGCCTACGGCGGCGCGTTCGTTGAGTCGAGCCCGGAGGCGTACGAGCGGCTGATCCTCGACGTGCTGCTCGGCGAGCCACCGCTGTTCCCCCAGCACGAGGAGGTCGAGCTCTCGTGGCGCATCCTCGACCCGATCCTCGAGCACTGGGCGGAGAAAGGGAAGCCGGAGGCATATCCGTCCGGTACCTGGGGTCCGCCGTCCGCCGGCGAGATGCTGGCACGCGACGGCCGTGTCTGGCGCCGGCCGTGAGGAGCAACTGATGGCTATCGAGCTGTCCGGCACGAACGCCGGCAAAATCGCGTCGGCGCTGCTGCTTGCCCGCCGCAAGGCCGGCTCTCCGACCATGGGCATGGTGATGACGTTCATCGTCGTCACCGACGAAGGCGACCACTACGACGCGCTGCGGTCGGCCCGCGCCGTCTCACGCGAACACCCCTCCCGCATCCTCGGCGTGATCCGGCGGTCGGCGCGCGGTGCTGCGAACCTTGACGCGGAGATCAAGATCGGCGACGGGGGCGCCGGTGAACAGGTGCTGTTGCGGATGTCGGGCGAGCTCGCGAAAC
>JAABUR0100007294.1_pt1 | contig 13129 bp, 9 predicted proteins | sample 5560091 | NCBI WGS metagenome assembly JAABUR01 (sample SAMN10711879, study PRJNA513375) | rock metagenome | isolation source: Antarctica rocks | place: Antarctica: Victoria Land, University Valley sud
CGGTGCGTCCAGCTCATCGGCTGGCACAGCGCCGGGGTCGGGGAGGCGCTCCCGCGCAGCACCCCGGCCGGTGACGTGGTGGCCGCGGTCGCCTCGGATTCGATGCGCCTCGGTGGTCTGTACGACATCCTCGCCCGCTTCGTCGCCGCCATCACCAGCTACGTCGTCGTCGCCGTCATCCTGCTGCGGGCCTCCGAGCCGCTCGGGCTCGTGGTCCTCGTGGGCGTCCCCGTCCTCGTGTCGCTGCTGTCCTTCATCGTCCGGCCGCTGCAGCGCCGCCAGGCCCACCAGCGCGAGGAGTCCGGCCGCCTCATCGGGCTCGGCGCGGACACCGTGGCGGGGCTTCGGGTGCTGCGGGGAATCGGGGGCGAGCACACCTTCCTGCGCCGCTACAACACCCAGTCACAGCAGGTCCGCGAGGTGGGTTTCCGGGTGGCCGGCGTGCAGGCCGCCCTCGACGCCGCCCAGGTCCTGCTGCCCGGAATCTTCGTCCTGCTCGTCACCTGGCTCGGCGCGCGCTTCGCGCTCGAGGGCAAGATCACCGCAGGGCAGCTCGTCGCGTTCTACGGGTACTCCGCGTTCCTGGTCCTACCGCTGCGCACGGCCACGGAGTTCCTCGACCGGTTCACCCGGGCCTACATCGGGGCGGGCAAGATCGTGGCCGTCCTGCGCGTCCAGCCGGACCACCGCGACCTGCCCGCGGCGGACGGACAGGCGCTGCCGCCCCGCGACGCGGTTCTCGTCGACGAGCGCAGCGGCGTGGTCGTCGAGCCCGGCGTGCTGACGGCGGTCGTGTCGAGCAGGCCCGAGGAGTCCGGCCGGCTCGCCGACCGGCTCGGACGCTTCGGCACGGACGTCGCCGGCGTCCGGTTCGGGGACCGTGCCCTGCTCGACCTTCCCCTCGACGTCGTCCGCCGCCGGATCGTCGTCAGCGAGAGCGATCCCCGGCTCTTCACCGGCACGCTGCGCGACGAGCTCGACCCCTGGGACGAGCACAGCGAGCCCCGGATCCTCGCGGCCCTGTCGGTCGCGAGCGGCGCCGACGTCCTCGAGGCGGTGCCCGACGGGCTCGCGAGCGAGGTGGAGGAACGCGGCCGCTCGTTCTCCGGCGGCCAGCGGCAGCGCCTCGCCCTCACCCGGGTGCTGCTCACCGACGCCGAGATCCTCGTGCTCGTCGAGCCGACGAGCGCCGTGGACGCCCACACGGAGGCCCGGGTCGCGCAGCGCCTGGCCCAGGCGCGGCGCGGCCGGACCACCGTGGTGATGAGCAGCAGCCCGCTCGTCCTCGACCAGGCCGACCGGGTGCTCTTCCTGCGCCACGGCACCCTCGAGGCGACCGGGACCCACCACGAGCTCATGCGCAGCCACCCGGCATACCGGGCCGTCGTCGTCCGGGGAGAGGAGGACTAGGTGTCCCTCAGTGTCGAACCAGCCAGGCGGACCCTCCCGGTCGCCGACAGCTCGTCGGTGCGGGCCCACGCCGGCGCCCTGCTGCGCGAGCACCGGCGCACGATGGCCACGGTGGTGGGGCTGCACGCCCTCGCCGCGGTCGCCTCGCTGGCGGCGCCCCGGATCGTCGGGCTGCTCGTCGACGAGGTCTCCGGGGGCTCGAGCCGGGCCACCGTCGACCGCCTCGCCGTGGTCCTGGCCGCGGCCGTCGTCGTCCAGACGGTGCTCACCTGGGCGGCCCGGCGCGAGTCGTTCCGGATGGGCGAGACGGTGTTCGCCCAGCTGCGGGAGCAGTTCATGTCCCGGGTCGTCTCGCTGCCCCTGTCGACCGTCGAGCGGGCCGGCACCGGGGACCTCGTCGCCCGCACGACGAACGACGTCGAGGCGCTCTCGCACGTGGTCCGGTTCGGGATCCCGTCGATCTTCGTCGCCGTCGTCACGTGCACGATGACCGTCGTCGCAGCCGCGCTCACCGGATGGCTCGTCGCCCTGCCGATCCTCGTCGGGGCACCGATCATGTGGTTCTCGACCCGGTGGTACCTGCGCTACGCCCCGCAGGGCTACCTGCGCGAGCGGGCGACGTATGCCGTGCTCAACGGCGTGGTGAGCGAGACCGTGGACGGGGCCCGGACCGTCGACGCGCTGGGCCTCGGTGCCCGACGCCGCAAGCGGGTCGACGACGCCCTCGCGAGCTGCTACGACGCCGAGATGTACACCCTGCGGCTGCGGACGGTCTGGTTCCCGCAGGTCGAGTTCGCCTACCTGCTCCCGGTCGCGGTCACCCTCCTCTGGGGTGGCTGGCTCGTCGCGAACGGCCAGGCATCGGTCGGGACCGTCACCGCGGTGGCCCTCTACGTCCAGGCACTGGCGAACCCGCTCGACGACCTGCTCATGTGGCTCGACGAGGTGCAGGTCGGCGCGACGTCGCTGGCCCGGGTCATCGGCATCGCCGACGTCCCACCGGACCGGGAGGCCACCGGCGAGCAGCCGCGCGACGCGCACCTCGTCGCCGACGACGTGCACTACGCCTACCGGGAGGGCCGCGACGTGCTGAAGGGGGTGTCCCTCGACCTCGTCCCGGGCGAGCGCCTGGCGATCGTCGGACCCTCCGGGGCCGGGAAGTCGACCCTCGGACGGCTGATGGCGGGGGTGGACGGTCCCCGGGCCGGCCGCGTCGCCGTCGGTGGCGTGCGCCTCGTCGACCTCGAGCTCGAGCAGCTGCGCGGGGAGGTCGCCCTGGTCACCCAGGAGCACCACGTCTTCGTCGGGACGCTGGAGGACAACCTGCTGCTCGCCCGTCCCGGCGCCGACCGGGAGACCCTGCTCGAGGCGCTCGACGCGGTCGACGCCAGGGGGTGGGCGGAAGCGCTCCCCGACGGGCTCGGCACCCGGGTCGGCAGCGGCGGCGCGGCGCTGACCGAGGCGCAGTCCCAGCAGCTGGCTCTGGCCCGGCTCGTCCTCGCCGACCCGCACACCCTCGTGCTCGACGAGGCGACCTCGCTGCTCGACCCGCGCGCGGCCCGCCACCTCGAACGCTCCCTCGCCGCCGTGGTGGCCGGACGGACGGTCGTCGCGATCGCCCACCGCCTGCACACGGCACACGACGCGGATCGGGTGGCCGTCGTCGACGACGGCGAGATCACCGAGATCGGGACCCACCACCAGCTCATCGAGGCGAACGGCGCCTACGCGGCGCTGTGGCGCTCCTGGCGCGACGAGCCGTCCGAGGAGCCGTCGCGGCGCTGACCGGCCGGAAACTTCTTCGAAACCGGCCGTAACCCCCGCCGCCGCTCCTCGTTGTACCTGATGAGCGGCGCGTGGGACGGAGACGGACTACCTGCCGCATCGCCCGAGAGCCCTTTGGGGGGGGACACCCGGCGCGGCGCCCAACAGGTGTGGGCGTCGCGCGGGGTGCCGGCGGAAGCACTGTGTTTGGCCCCTGTCCCGGAGCGTGACAGCGTGGGCCACATGCGCGTGGTCGTCACCGGTGGGGCCGGGTTCATCGGCAGCGCCGTCGCCCGTCACCTGTCCGCGTCCGGTTGGGACGTGCTCGTCGTCGACAACCTGCGCCCGGACGTGCACCGAGACCGCGGGTCAGCTGCGCGGCGCCGGCTCGCCGCCTCGCACGTCGATCTGCTCGACGTGGACGTCCGCGACCTCGGGCGCCTCACCCCCGCACTGGCCGGGGCCGATGCGGTGGTCCACCTCGCGGCGAAGGTCGGGCTCGGCGTCGACCTCGACGACATCGACGACTACGTCTCGAGCAACGACCTCGGCACCGCCGTGACGCTGCGGGCCTGCCGGGCCGCCGGAGTCGGCCGGTTCGTCCAGGCCAGCTCCATGGTCGTCTACGGTGAGGGACGCTACGACTGCCGGGAGCACGGGCTCGTGCCACCGGCGCCCCGCGACCCGGCTGCGCTGGCGGCCGGGCGCTTCGAGCCGGCCTGCCCCGCCTGCGGACGCGAGCTCACGCCCGGCCTGGTGGACGAGGCGGCTGCCCTCGACCCACGCAACACGTACGCCGCCACGAAGGTCGCCCAGGAGCACCTGGCTTCAGCGTGGGCCAGGGAGGCCGGCGGCGCCGTCTCGCTGCGGCTGCACAACGTCTATGGCCCCGGTATGCCGCGCAACACCCCCTATGCGGGCGTCGCGGCCATCTTCTGCTCCGCGCTCGAGCGGGGGGAGGCACCGGCCATCTTCGAGGACGGCGGCCAGCGGCGCGACTTCGTCCACGTCGACGACGTGGCGCGGGCGTTCGCGGCGGCGGTCGCCGCGGACCAGGGGACGGGGGGTCCCCCCGCCCCGGTGGCCCCGGGAGGGCATCGCGTGTTCAACGTCGGCTCTGGTGTCGTCAGCACCGTCGGCGACATGGCCCGGGCCCTGTCCACCGCGCGCCGGGGGCCCCAGCCCGTCGTCACCGGCCAGTTCCGGCTGGGCGACGTCCGGCACATCACCGCGTCGAGCGAGCGGATCCACCGGGAGCTGGGCTGGCGGGCGCTGGTGCCGTTGTTGGACGGGGTCCGGGGCCTGACCTTCGGCTGAGCCGCCGGTGGGCCGGTCCGGCCGCCCTGGGTCCGCGGCTCGGCGGCGCCGCGCGCAACGTCTCCGGCCCGGGTCCGTGCGGCCCGGATCAGCTGGGCTCGCGCCCGTGCGACGGGGCAGCCGTCTGCTCCGGCAGCTCGACCTGGAACCGGCAGCCGCCGGGGACGTTGGCGACGGTGAGGGAACCGTTGTGCCTCTCGACGAGGCCCTTGGCGATGGCGAGCCCCAGCCCCGCCCCGGCGTCGCCGGGGCCGCGCTCCGGGTCACCGCGCCATCCGGCGTCAAAGAGCCGTTCGAAGTCGGTGTCCGGGATGCCGCCGCACCCGTCGCTGACCGAGAGCCGGACGCGCCCGTCCGGGGCGCGGCACACGGCCAGGCGGACCGTCCCTCCCGGTGCGGTGTGCCGTACCGCGTTCCCGAGGAGGTTGACGAGGACCCGGGTCAGGTCGTCGCCGCTGCCGTGAACCGCGAGGCGGTCGCCCTCGTCGGCGACGTCCAGGCTCAGGTCCACCTGGCGCTGGCGGGCGTGGGCGTCCAGCTCGGCCACGGCGTCCTCGCTGATCTCGGCGAGGCTGACCATCGTCCCGGGCACGCGTGCCTCGTGGTCCTCCGCGCGCAGTCGTGACAGCTCGAACAGGTCCCCCACGAGTGCGTTCATCCGGTCCACCGTCTGGCGCATCTGGCGCAGCGCGGTCGGCGTGTCGTCGATGACGCCGTCCTCGAGGCCCTCGGCCAGGGCCCGCAGGCCCGCGAGGGGGGTGCGCAGGTCGTGGGACATGAAGGCGACCAGCTCGCGCCGGCTGCGCTCGACCGCCCGCTCCCGCTCCTGGGACGCGTCCAACCGGGAGCGGGTGCCGGCCAGCTCGCGTGCCAGGGCGGTGATCTCGGCCGGGGCCGGCGCCGAGGACGGTTGCCGCGCGTCCGGCCCCGGCGCGTCGGCCAGCCCCCGCAGCGCGTGGGTGAGCTCCCGGGACCCGCTCGCGACCCGCCGTCCCAGGACGAAGGACAGCAGCACGGCGATCACGGAGGCACAGCCGAGGGCCAGGGACACGATCGTCGAGTCGTGCGCCGAGATGAACATCCGCTCGACGTTGATGACCACCGCCGCGCTGACGGCCAGCACCGGCACCAGGGCGGCCACGACGATGGACCACAGCAGGGAACGGGACCGGACCGCCTGCAGGATCACGCCCCCGAGCACCGCGGTCGCCGCGCACGCGGCAACCGTCACGAGGACGACCTCCATGGTGGGGTCCATCAGCTGCCCACCCCGTCGAACCGGTAGCCGGCTCCCCGCACGGTGACGACCCGGCGGGGGTCGGACGGGTCCGTCTCGATCTTCTCGCGCAGCCGGCGCACGTGGACGGTGACCGTTGAGGTGTCACCGAAGTCCCAACCCCAGACACGGTGCATCAGCGCCTCCTTGGAGAAGGTCTCGCCCGGATGGGACATGAGGTGGGCGAGCAGGTCGAACTCCCTCGTCGTCAGCAGGACCGGTCCGTCGAGCCGCACCGTGCGGGCCGCGAGATCGAGCTCGAGGCCGCCGGCAGCCAGCAGGCGCGGCAGCAGCGCCCCCGAACCGAGTCGCTCGCCGCGCCGCAGCAGCGCCTGCACCCGCCCGACCACCTCCCGGGGGCTGAACGGCTTGACGATGTAGTCGTCCGCCCCCAGCTCGAGCCCGAGGATCCGCTCGTCCTCGTCGCCCCGGGCACTGAGGACGATGACCGCGGCCCCGTCGTCGTCCTCGCGCCGACGCCGCAGCACGTCGAGTCCCGACATGCCGGGCAGCATGATGTCGAGGACCACGACGTCGGGCCTGCGCTGCGCCCACTCCCGCAATGCCGATGAGCCGTCGGCGACGACGACCGGCGCGAAACCCGCCGTGCGGAGGTAGGCGGAGAGCACGCCGGCGACGGTCGGGTCGTCTTCGACGACGAGGACGGTGGCCACCACCTGCCCGAGCGTAGTTGGCCGTGGGCGCCGGGGGAGCGCCGCCCTCGCAGGCGCCACCGTAAGGGTCCCGTCATCCCTCTCGACAGGCGGTGACGCTCGGCCCACCATACGGTCGAAGCATGGCTGTCGCCGTCGACGTGGTGCTGCCCTGTCTCAACGAGGCCGGGGCCCTGCCCTGGGTGCTCGCCCGGATGCCCGGCTGGGCGCGCCCGATCGTGGCGGACAACGGGTCCACCGACGCCACCGCCGCCATCGCGAGGGCCCGGGGGGTTCTCGTCGTCGACGTCCCCAGACGCGGCTACGGGGCCGCCTGCCACGCCGGTCTGGAGGCGGCGACGGCCGGCTTGGTCGCCTTCATGGACGCGGACGCCAGCCTCGACCCACGCGACCTCGCGGCACTGCTCGGCGCCCACCGGGGCGGGGACCACCTCGTCGTGGGGCGCCGGGTACCGGTTGGCCGTGGAGCGTGGCCGTGGCACCTGCGCATCGCCAACCGGGTCGTGGCGGCGCGGCTGCGCCACCGCACCGGCGTGTCCCTCGCCGACGTCGGGCCGATGCGACTGGGACCCACCTCCGCGCTGCGGGCGCTGCCCGTGCTCGACCGGCGCTCCGGCTACCCCCTCGAGACGGTCCTGCGGGCCGCGCAGGCCGGATGGACCGTCAGCCAGGTCGACGTCCCCTACCGGACGCGGGAGGGCCGCTCGAAGGTGACCGGCACCCCGATGGGCATAGCCCGTGCCGTGCATGACATGACCCGGGTGCTGGGCACGTGAGCACCTCCGCGCCAGACACGCTGGTGGTCCTTGCGAAGTCCCCGCGCACGGGCCGGGTCAAGACGCGGCTGACCCCGACCTTCACGCCCGAGGAGGCAGCAGCCCTCGCCGCCGCCGCGATCCGGGACACCTTCGACGCGGTCGCCGAGGCCGCCCCGCGGCATACCGTGGTGGCGTGGGACGGCCCGTTCGTGCCCTGGCTGCCGCCGCAGGCAACCGTCCTCCGGCAGCGTGGGCGTGGTCTGGACGAACGGCTGGAGGCCGTCTTCGCGGACCTGCTCCGCGACGGCGGCGACCGGCCCACGCTCCTGGTCGGCATGGACACCCCGCAGCTGCGGGGCGCGGATCTCGACGTGGACTGGCGCGGCGCGGACGCCGTGCTCGGGCTCTGTGAGGACGGTGGCTACTGGGCGATCGGGATGCGGAGGTACCGGCCCGGCTCGATCCTCGGGGTGCCGATGTCCACCGACCACACCGGCGCCGACCAGCTCGACCGGCTGCACGGGATGGGGCTGACGGTGACGCTGCTGCCGACCATGCGTGATGTCGACGACCCCGCCGATGCGGCCCATGTCGCGGCGCTCTGTCCGGACAGCCGGTTCGCCAGACTGCACAGGCGCCTGCTGACCACGCCGTGCTGTCCGACGACCCTGTTCGACGCGGCGGTGGCCGGCCGGGAGGTGACCGTCCACGACGAGGACCCCGCGGGGCGGGCCATCGCGCACGCGTTGCCCGGGCACGCCCTGGACATGGCCGCCTGGTCGTTGATGAGCACGGCTGACGAGCTGCTCGTGTCGCGGTGTGAGGGGCCGGTGCTGGACATCGGCTGCGGACCGGGCCGGTTCGTCGAGGCGCTCGCCTCCCGCGGGGTCCCGGCCCTCGGCGTCGACGTCTCCCGGGCCGCCGTGGCCCGGACCTCCGGCCGCGGAGGCTGCGCCCTGATGCGTGATGTCAACGAGCGCCTGCCGGCCGAGGGCCGCTGGGCCACACTGCTGCTCGCCGACGGCAACATCGGGATCGGCGGGGACCCTCTCGCGCTCCTGCGCCGGTGCCGGGAGCTGCTCCGCGCCGGCGGCACCACGCTCGTCGAGGTCGACCCCGACGACGACGCCGACGCGCGCAGCTCACTGGTCCTGCGTGGTCCGTCGGGACGTCGTTCGGCGCCGGTGCCCTGGGCGCAGGTCGGCCTGCGTGCCCTCCTGCGCATCGCGGCGACCGCGGACTTCGTGGCCGTCGAGGACTGGCGGGTCGACGGCCGCGTGTTCGTCGGGCTGCGCCGGGCCGGCTGACCGGGCGCCACGGTCCCCTCGTCGCTGGGGGCGCTGGGGGCGCTGGGGGCGCTGGGGTGCTGGGGTGCTGGAGCGTCAGTCCCGCGCGAGCGGGGCGAGGACGACCTCCACCCGCTGGAACTCCTTGACGTCCGAGTAGCCGGTCGTCGCCATCGCCCGGCGCAGGGCGCCGATGATGTTCGTCGTGCCGTCGGCGAGCCGGCCGGGACCGAAGAGGATCTCCTGGAGGGACGCGCTGCCGCCCACCTCGACCCGTTCACCGCGCGGCAGCTGCTGGTGGTGGGCCTCCGGTCCCCAGTGGTAGCCGCCGCCGGGTGCGTCCGTCGCCCGGGCGAGCGCGGCGCCGAGCATCACCGCATCGGCTCCGCAGGCGATCGCCTTGACGATGTCACCCGAGGTGCCCACTCCCCCGTCGGCGATGACGTGCACGTAGCGACCGCCGGACTCGTCGAGGTAGTCGCGCCGGGCGGCAGCGACATCGGCGATGGCCGAGGCCATCGGCGCCTGGATGCCGAGCGTCAGCCGTGTCGTGTGCGCCGCACCACCACCGAAGCCGACCAGCACCCCGGCCGCCCCGGTGCGCATCAGGTGCAGCGCCGCGGTGTGGGAAGCCGCGCCCCCGACGATCACCGGGACGTCGAGCTCGTAGATGAACCGCTTGAGGTTGAGCGGCTCGGCCCGGCCCGAGACGTGCTCGGCCGAGACGGTCGTCCCCCTGATGACGAACAGGTCCACTCCGGCGTCGACGACGGTCTTCCAGTGCTGCTGGGTGCGCTGCGGGGAGAGGGCGCCGGCGACGGTGACGCCGGCCTTGCGCAGCTCCCGCAGCCGCCCGGCGACGAGATCGGGCTTGATCTCCTCGGCGTAGATCTGCTGCATCCTCGCGGTTGCCTTCGACGCGTCGAGTGCGGCGATCTCCTCGAGCAGCGACTCGGGGTCCTCGTAGCGGGTCCAGAGGCCCTCGAGGTCGAGCACCGGCAGGCCACCGAGCCGGCCCAGGGTGATGGCGGTCTGCGGTGACATGACCGAGTCCATGGGCGCGGCGATCACCGGGATGTCGAAGTGGTAGGCGTCGATCTGCCACGCCACTGACACCTCCTCGGGGTCGCGGGTCCGGCGCGACGGCACGACCGCGATGTCGTCGAACGAGTACGCGCGGCGTCCGCGCTTGCCGCGGCCGATCTCGATCTCAGTCACCCGGCCAAGGCTACCGACTCGAGTAGTTGGGCGCCTCGACGGTCATCTGGATGTCGTGGGGGTGGCTCTCCTTCAGGCCGGCGGACGTGATCCGGATGAAGGTGCCGCGCGCCTTCAGCTCGGGGACCGAGTGGGCCCCGACGTAGAACATCGACTGCCGCAGGCCGCCGATGAGCTGGTAGGCCACCGCAGCGACGGGACCCCGGTAGGCAACCTGCCCCTCGACGCCCTCGGGGACCACCTGGTCGTCGGGCAGGTCCGCCTGGAAGTAGCGGTCCTTGGAGTACGACAGGCCCTTGCCCCTCGTCTGCATGGCCCCGAGCGAGCCCATCCCGCGGTAGGCCTTGAACTGCTTGCCGTTGATGAAGACGAGGTCCCCCGGGCTCTCCTCGCACCCCGCGAGCAACGACCCGAGCATGACGGTGTCCGCACCGGCGACCAGTGCCTTCGCGATGTCGCCGGAGTACTGCAGGCCGCCGTCGCCGATGACGGGCACCCCGGCGGAGCGCGCCGCGAGAGCGGCCTCGTAGATGGCGGTCACCTGGGGGACGCCGACGCCGGCGACGACCCGGGTGGTGCAGATCGAGCCCGGCCCCACGCCGACCCGGACACCGTCGGCGCCGGCGTCGACCAGTGCCTGGGCCCCGGCCCGCGTGGCGACGCTGCCACCGACGACGTCGACGTGGGCGGCCGACGGCTCCGCCTTGAGCCGCCTGACCATGTCGATGACCCCACGGGAGTGGCCGTTCGCCGTGTCGACGACGACGACGTCGACGCCCGCCTCGATGACGGCCATCGCGCGTTGCCAGGCCTCGCCGTAGAACCCGATCGCGGCACCGACCCGCAGCCGCCCGGTGTCGTCCTTGGTGGCGTTGGGGTACTTCTCGGACTTGGTGAAGTCCTTGACGGTGAACAGGCCCTTGAGGCGTCCCCGGCCGTCGACCAGCGGGAGCTTCTCGACCTTGTTGCGGGCGAGCAGGTCCAGGGCCTTGTCCGGGTCGACCCCCACCGGGGCGGTGACGAGCGGCATCCGGGTCATGACCTCCCGCACCCTGCGGGAGAAGTCGGACTCGAACCGCAGGTCGCGGTTGGTGATGATGCCGACGAGCATGCCCTCCGCGTCGACGACGGGCAGGCCGGAGATGCGGAACTGCCCGCACAGGGCGTCCACCTCGGCCAGCGTCGCCTCCGGGGTGGTGGTCACCGGGTTGCCCACCATGCCCGACTCCGAGCGCTTCACGAGGTCGACCTGGGTCGCCTGGTCGTCGATGGACAGGTTGCGGTGCAGCACCCCGAGACCGCCCTGACGGGCGATCGCGATCGCCATCCGCGCCTCGGTCACCGTGTCCATGGGCGAGGACACCAGCGGGATCCTGACGCTGACCCGCTTGGAGACCAGCGACGAGGTGTCGGTGTCACTGGGGATGACGTCCGTGTGCCCGGGCAGCAGCAGCACGTCGTCGAACGTCAGGCCGAGGGCGGCGAACGGCTCGGGGACGGGGCTCGATCCGGGGCTCATTGCCGAATCCTAGACGACCCCACCGACGCGGACCGACGCGCCGCACCCGGTCCGGCGGACCGCCGGTGGCAGGGGTTTCCGGGCCCTCCCGGGCGGGCAAACTTTACCAACATTTGACCAAGCATCCTTGGGGCGGCGGCCGCCACGCGGGTAACCTCGCAGCGGCTCAAGTCACCTCAAGCAGCCGGGGTGGGCGGCATACCTCGACGTCCCGGAGGAGAAGTGGCGGAGACCTCTCGTCTACCCGGCCCGGTTGCCGACCTGTGGGACTGGCAGCTCGGCGGCTCCTGCCGACGCGAGAACCCCGAGGTGTTCTTCCATCCCGAGGGCGAGCGCGGGCCCGCGCGGCGCAACCGGGATGCGGCCGCCAAGGCCGTCTGCAGCCGGTGCCCGGTGCTCGTGCAGTGCCAGGTGCACGCCCTTGCCGTCCGGGAGCCCTACGGCGTGTGGGGCGGGATGACCGAGGACGAGCGCGAGGCGGTGTATGCCGGCCAGCTGCCCGTTCCCGCCGCCTCCTGACCTCTCCGGCCCGGTGGGGGCCTGGAAGCAGCAGGGCCGCCTCCCCGTCGGGGAGGCGGCCCTGCTGTCTGGGGGAGCTGCCTGGGGGGAACCGGGTCAGTGCCCGTGCCCGTGGCCGCCGCCCGCGGAAGCCGGCTCCTCTTCCTTCTTCTCGACGACGAGGGTGTCCGTCGTGAGGATCATCGAGGCGATCGAGGCCGCGTTGAGCAGCGCCGAACGGGTGACCTTGACCGGGTCGACCACGCCGTCCTTCATGAGGTCGCCGTACTCCCCCGTCGCCACGTTGAGGCCGTGACCGACGTCGAGGTCGGCGACCTTGGAGGTGACGACGTAGCCCTCGTGCCCGGCGTTCTCGGCGATCCACCGCAGCGGCTCCGCGGTCGCCTTCCTGACGATCTGCGCGCCCGTCGCCTCGTCGCCCTCGAGCTTGAGGTCGTTGATGGCCGTGGCCGCGTGGATGAGGGCCGAGCCGCCGCCGGCGACGATGCCCTCCTCGATGGCCGCCCGGGTCGCCGAGATGGCGTCCTCGATGCGGTGCTTCTTCTCCTTCAGCTCCACCTCGGTGTGCGCGCCGACGGTGATGACGCACACCCCTCCGGCCAGCTTGGCGAGCCGCTCCTGGAGCTTCTCGCGGTCCCAGTCGGAGTCGGTGCGCTCGATCTCGGCCTTGATCTGGTGGATCCGCGCGTCCACGTCGTCCTTGTCGCCCGACCCGTCGATGACGGTCGTGTTGTCCTTGGTGACGACGACCCGGCGGGCCTGCCCGAGCACGTCGAGACCGGCCTGGTCCAGCTTGAGGCCGACCTCCTCGGAGACGACCTGTGCGCCGGTGAGCGTGGCGAGGTCCTGCAGCATCTGCTTGCGGCGGTCACCGAAGCCGGGCGCCTTGACCGCGACGACGTTGAACGTGCCGCGGATCTTGTTGACGACCAGCGTCGACAGCGCTTCGCCGTCGACGTCCTCGGCGACGACGAGCAGGGGCTTGCCGGACTGGACGACCTTCTCCAGCACGGGCAGCAGGTCCTTCAGCGCGGAGATCTTGCCCTGGTTGATCAGCAGGTAGGCGTCCTCGAGGACGGCCTCCATGCGCTCCGGGTCCGAGACGAAGTAGGCCGAGATGTAGCCCTTGTCGAACTGCATCCCCTCGGTGAACTCGAGCTCGGTGGCCGCCGTCGACGACTCCTCGACCGAGATGACGCCGTCCTTGCCGACCTTGTCGAACGCCTCGGCGATGAGCTGCCCGATGGTCTCGTCCTGGGCAGACAGGGTGGCCACCGCGGCCACCTCCTCGGTGCCGCCGACCTCGCGGGCGTTCTCGAGCAGCCGGTCGTTGACGGCCTGGACGGCCTTGTCGATCCCGCGCTTGAGGGCCGACGGGGCGGCGCCCG
>JAABUR0100007295.1_pt1 | contig 13127 bp, 22 predicted proteins | sample 5560091 | NCBI WGS metagenome assembly JAABUR01 (sample SAMN10711879, study PRJNA513375) | rock metagenome | isolation source: Antarctica rocks | place: Antarctica: Victoria Land, University Valley sud
GATCTGCATGGCAGGCGCACACGGTGGCGCACACATTCATTTGCCCTAGTCATCACATCAAGGAAGCCCCAGCCACACTGAGTTTACGCTGCGCTCGCCGGCGAGCGCCAGCATTCCAGACGCATAAACATCCAGCGCATGCGCTCAAGCGCCGCCGGCGCGCCTTTTTCACGGTGCCCTTGCCGACGCCCTTGATGTGCGCCAGGTCCTTGCCCTGCTTGATGGCATCAGGGAAGTTGGCAATAGCCTCGGCGGATTTCTTGGCGGCGCGCGACGGCCACACGTCGCCTGCCGGCAAACCCCAGCATCAGTGCATGCCAAGCACAGACAGGCCGGCAGAGGTGTGTGGACACAGAGGAGCGGTGCCATGGAGCAAAGGCTGCATGCACAGTACAGCAACACCCACGGCTGTTATCGGCCCTGGGCGCACGGAGAGCGCGCCAGGGCCTGCAAGAGGTAGGACAGCGGCAGCACGATGGCCCCGAGCGGCGCAGGGCGCGCGGAACGCGCTCGGGTTGTGGAGGGCATGCCGCGCCACGCAGGCTGCCAGCACGGCGCAAGTGGGGCGCCTGCGGGCGGAGCGCATGCGCGCCTCGGGCCTCGAGCGCGGCTGCCAGCTCCAGGAAGACGTTTGCCATGGCCTGGTTGGGGCCGTCGGTGACGGGCGCCCGCCCAGGACCAGTGAGGTCCTTCTTGGCGCCCTCCTGCGAGCGGCCCGCCCCACGCGAGCTTCATCACGGCCGGCGCCAACGCGAGCAAGGCGGTGGACGCCGCGGCGCGCTGCGCACATCACAGGGCGGGCGGGCGGCACCCCAAAGAGCTCCTCCGGCGTCTTGAAGGCGATGCCGACCTTCTCCGCGAACACCCTGTGCGCGGGTCAGCGGCAGCCCGGCGTCACCGGCGGCGGCTACACGCCATGCTGGACCAGTCTGCTCCCTGCAAGCATAGACCTGCACACATTATTTCAAAGTGTGCTTCTTCAGTGGCATTCTGGCCAGGCAGATGAGGCTGGGAGTGAGGTTGTCCCTCAACAGGCAACCAACCATAGGCCTGGCCCCGGCCCGCACTTGTCAGAGTCGCTGAAGTCGAGCTTGCGGCCCGCAGCGTCCCCCACAAAGAAGCTCGCAGACAGGTCTGCGCCAGGGCGGGAAGCTTCTGCAGTCAGGCCTGGAACACACGTCTGCAGGTCCTGCTAATATGCAAATGATGACCCGAAGCGCAGTCATGAGCGCATGCAGACTGCAGGTCAGGCAGCCGGCGGTGACAATGTACGTACCGTGCGAGCATTTGGCAGGTGCAGTCCACTGTCCAGTCACACGCATGTACACACTCTCGCCGTGCACTTCCACAGCAGTCTTACATACATGTCAAGCGGCGCACGCAAGCCCACACGCCCGCCTCCATGGCGTCCCTGGCAGCCTGCGTGATTGCCAACGACCGGGCTGGGGCAAGCACGTGTTGAGAAGAGCACCTGGCACCGCGCCGGCGTTGAGCTCGTCCACAAAGAAGCGCCACATGCCCGTGTTGGGCTTGCGGTAGATGTCCTCTTGCGTGGCCATCAGCACCGTGACATCCGCCAAGCCCATCTGCATCACACAAGTACGACGTCAGCACTCGACTGTGGCGCTGCGAGCACACTGCTGGTGGGTGAGGCAGACACAGCCGAGCAGATGCAAGCATGACCAGACAGGTGAGAGAGGGCAGCATGCAAGTCAGCGCGAGCGCATTGACTGCACGCAGCGCCGCCCCAGCCAAGCGGCGCTGCCACCCATGACGCCAGGCTGCTGCCCGCAGCCAGCGCGACGCGCACCCCGGCAATGAAGTTCTCTGCGCGCTGCCGCACGTTCCGCGACTGCTTGCCCGCAAGCGTCTTGCCGACGCCCTTCTGGTTGCTGCGCACCCCGGCGCATTGTCAGTGACTGTAGGCAGCGCACGTAAGACAGCGAGGCAGCAGCAGAGTGCCACCGCTGTGCGAGGCGCGCGCCTGAACACGACAATCTTGAAGCCCTTGGCGTGCAGGTCTTTCACCACCTTGTACACATTCTTGTTGAAGGGCTTCCAGTCGTCTGCGTTTATTGCAAACCTGGCACTCGACTTTTTAGCGACGAGCGTGTCGTCCTGTCGCGTGGAAGGGCTCAGACACAAACAAAACGCGGTGCGCTATACTGCAAGCGCACCTTGGGCCTACATCTTTTTTACTGCACAGACCGGCACAAGGCAGTGCAAAAGCTGCAGCGGCACAAGTCAGTGCGCACAAAGTCGAAGGCCGCAATCTTCTCCCCGGGCGCAAATGTGTAGGCAACGCCATCTGCATTATGCGCCTTGTGCCTGCGAGGAGCGGCACCCGTCACGTGATGCTTCTGCAACCGCTTGCTCATGAGACAGCATCAGTGTGAAGTGCAGCAGCGCAAACCTGACCCTCCTGCAACAGCACGAGTCCCCAAGACGAGCGCACCGGTACAGCAGCGAAGGCTCCTTCACAGACCACAGGTCCTGCAGCTCCGTCGAGATCTTCACCTCCTCCTTGGGCTTGCGAGCCTTTTTGGCCTTGGGCTTGTCCTCCGCATAGTCCTCATCCTCCCCGGCCTCGTTGTGGAGGTCCTCCTGCTCCCTCTTCTTTGCCCTGCATTGCAAACGCTATCAGGCCTAGCAGCGCTGTCTTGCCCACGCGCTGCGTCACCACTGACCACCATTACCTGGGTGGCATGTCAGTGGTTGCTCATCACCTGCTCTTCTGCTCTGCCGCTAATCTCTATGCACAAACGAGCACACTTTAGCACAGACTACACAGTCGATGGCCCAAGCTTCTCTGTAGGACATACCCATGCAATGACAACAGCTATTATAATGCCCCCAGTGTGCCCCAAAAATGTGAACCCGGCTTTCGAGGCTGAAACTTGTTTGAAGCGGAAGCCTGCTCCTCCTGTACGCCTGAGGTAATGTGCAGCTCCTGCCAGACAAAGCTTGTGCAGAGGGGACGCTTGTCAAGTTGATAGCCTCTAGACAGCTAGACTTGTGCAGCAGCGGCTGATTGTACAGGGCAAGATGCCGCGTGCGCAGCCGCCGCAGGAGGCCAAGGTGAAGCTTGAGCAGGCGGTCATCAAGGAAGAGTGCGCTGTGCCAGTCGTGAAGGCGGAGAGCTCAGCGCCAGGTCCTAAGGCTGAGCAATCCACAGCAGAACTGCCTGTTGCGCTCAGTCAGAACCCGACGCCCTTCCCAGACCTGCTGCGGCCGTCCCCCAAGGAGTGTACGGTGCGTCTCCCAGGATTGTATCCTGCGACGTGCTTGCGCACGCCTGTTACAAACTTGTATACACACCGCCAGTCACGTATGCCGTCGAGAGCGGGCAGCTTGCAGGCGGCACGGGATGCACTGGCGGCGCTGCACGGGGAGCCAGAAGTCGCGAGCCACTTGCAGCACTCAATACTGGATTCTCTGGTGTGCCTTCTGCGCAGCAAGCTCGATTGCCTCTGTCACGCCTGAAGGGAGGGCACAGACAGGGGAGGTGCCGTGTGCAGGTCCGCACATTACTGTCCCAGAACACCACGGACGCCACCTCGCACCGCGCGTTTGCGGCCCTGAAGGAGGCCTTGCCCACCTGGGAGGCCGTGCGCTTGGCTGAGCCAGGCGCGGCCTCCCCTTGCAGCTGCTCTGCCTGTGTGCACAGCCGCCCGCCCGCTCTCACTAACACTTGCGAGGTTATCTGTCGTGCAGACGTCGCCCTGTCGAGCCCGACGAGGTGCGGACCGCGCAGGCGTGGTGGAGGCCGCGATACGCGTCGGCGGCCTGGCCGACGTCAAGGCGGCCAGGCTCCGCGACATCCTGAACACGCTCGTGGCCGAGCGGGGCGAGTGCAGCCTGGAGCACCTGCGCGAGCTGCCAGACGACGACGTGAAGGCGCAACTGATCAGGCGCGCAGCACGTGGAGGCACAGCGCCGCGATGGCATTGCCCGCTGCGCTGGCAGTGACAAGGCGGTCGCATGCAGCCGTGCATGCCTGGAGTTCTCGTCCACGGCGGCCAGTCGCAGCCTTTGCTCAGTGCCTAGTTCGGCTTCCCGACAGAGGGGGAAGCGGCGCGCACAGGTTCAAGGGCGTGGGTCCGAAGACAGTGGCCTGCATCATGATGTTCGGCATGCAGGTGACGCCGGCCCTGCTTATATGACGGCAGTGCTGGCTGTCACCTTGACCTTGCTGCCACTGCAGCCCTGCCGCTGTTGTTAGGCACCAGCAATAGGGGGGCATCGCGGCAGAGGTTCGAGTTCCCGGTGGACACGCATGTCTGGCGTATCACCAAGGCGCTGGGCTGGGTGCCGCCGCGCAGCACGCGCGAGCAGGCCTACCTGCACCTGAACGCGCGCGTGCCGGCGCCTCTGAAGTGCGCACGAGCAGGCCTCCTGGTGTCCTTGCCTGCGCATGGCCCACCCACAGCAGCATGCTGTGGCGAGCGTGCACCAACATGTATCAGCCAGACTCGTCGTTGGAGGTCCAAAAAGGCTCCCCGTTGCTCCCCATTGTTATGATGCAGGCCCCTAGCCTCTGCGGTAGTGCAACAGCCAGGCGGGCGGCGCAGGTACGCCCTGCACGTGCTGCTTGTCGAGCACGGCAAGCGCTGCCCGCGCTGCGCCAAGATCCCCGGCCGGCCGCGGAAAGAGCCCTTGGGCGCCTGCCCCCTGCCGCACGCGCACAAGCAGCCGGCTGAGCAGCCTGCAGGCGAGGCATGCGCGGCAAGCACGCTCCAGAAGGCGAGCGATGGCCGGCCTGGCAAGCCGGCTCGGACCGCGGGCAGGGGCAAACGCAAGGCGCCCAGCTGATACCGCTGGCTGATCAGTGTGTGTTGTTTCTTTTACATGGGGCGTCTCGTGTGCTGCCAAGCATGTTGCCAGGCTCTCATTCGGCCGCAAAGGGGGGCACCCATATCGTATTGTGCACTATATGATGCCGACCGTCAAGTACACGCAGCTATAGGTCTCAATCTCCTCATTGTTTCGCATGTGGGTTGCCTAAACTTATATCCGCATTCGTTAGGCGCCTTTGAATGCGCTATACATGATCGCATGATCACAAATGATGACCTGTAAGTGAATACTGTATTGTTTTCCTCACACCATGCTGTGTACGCATCGAGCAGTACAGACAGGGTGCACATTGTTTGTCACCTTGCACAACGTTGCCAAACCAGGGGTGCTTTTGTGTTATGGATGCTGCGAAACATACACTTGTCTGCTCAGGATCATCACACCATCGATACAATTGCTCGCTCTGTTCCACGAGTCTGTGCTTTTAATGCAGTCTCCATGTAACAGAATTGAGTACACCGCAATGCTCCACATGCGTTGTGGCCCAATGACATTTGCGAGCAGCCAACAGGTCATGCCACTGAATACAACGTGCAGATGGCACAACACTGGCAAAACAACCATGTGCGTGCGTCCTGGCACTATTCGGCGTCCATGTCTCCGCCGATGTTGAGCACAGCCATGAATGCCTGCATTAGCATTGCCCAGAGCTCAGTACGCTACACTGGTACGCTCCACGCAGAAGCAGGAGAGCAGGGGCCGGCTCTCACCTCCTGGGGCACTTCCACGGTGCCCAGTGTCTGCGGGGCAGCGCACGTGCGGTCAGTAAGACAGCAATGCCTTCTGCCAAGCAGGCGGTCTCGTGCATGGTGTGAGGCACACAGAACGGATGTGCTGGCACCTTCATGCGCTTCTTGCCCTTAGCCTGCTTCTTCAGCAGCTTCTTCTTGCGCGAGACGTCGCCGCCGTAGCACTTGGCCAGCACGTCCTTGCGCAGCGCTGCCAGGCGCAACACCGTAAGTTCAATCAGACTGCCAGCCGCCTTTCGAACGCCCCCGCTCACTGCAAAAACACAAAAACGGGCGCGCTTGGACCTGGCGGGCCCCGCCCTCACGGCGCGCGCCGGCAGGGCCCGCGCCCGGCCACGCCCACGCAACGGGGGCGCACCGGAGATGGCCTCGGACGCGATGACGCGCGAGCCAATGGCCGCCTGGATCGGGATCCGGAACTGCTGGCGCGGGATGAGCTCCTTGAGCTTCTTCACCAGGCTGCGGCCCACGCGGTACGCCGCGTCCCGGTGCACGATCGACGCCAGCGGGTCCGCCACCTGGCCGGGCCGGGCAGCCGGCCGCACGGTCGGCGCTGCTCTGAAGCGCGCCTGACGTCTACAGGCTAGGTTTGCACAAGAGGCGGCTTCGTCTTCCTGATGCTCGGCTTGCTGAGTCAGGCTGAGAATGCAGACAAGCGTCACCGACACGGCGCGTGCGCGTGGCAGCGGTGCTGCGCACCTCGTTGTTGATCTTGATGTCGAGCCGCACGAGGTCGTTCTTGCGGTACCCTGTGATGGAGTACTCCATGGACGCGTACCCCTTGCTGCGGCTCTTCAGCTCATCAAAGAAGTCTGTGACAACCTGCGCCATGAGTGAACGTCCGTCAACTACCCTTTCACACGCAGCCTCTCCGCCTCACACATGCGTCAGGCACACTGGGACCTGGACCCGCTCCGACAGGCAGCGCCGGACTCTGCTTCAGCAGGCGGCATAGGGTAGGGTAGGGTGGTCGCGGCGGCGCGCCTCGGCCAGCGGCAGGTTGTACACGAGCGTGGTGCGGGCCTCGGTGAGGAAGGCCATGTCCACGTACTCGCCGCGCCGCTGCTGCGCGAGCTCCATGAGCGTGCCCACGTAGTCCTTGGGCGTGATCATCTCCAGCCTGCGCGCCCGGCGCCCGCCTGGCCCGCCGCGCCCCCGCCCGAGCGCGCGCCGAACCGTGCTTGGAAAGCCCCCTTGCTCCCGGGGTCAGCATCGCCCCGCACGCCCTCCCAGTGCATGCCCAGGCCCAGCCGGGCGCCGCAACGGGCGCGGCCGTCCGGCCGCGCGGCCGCGCACCGCACGTACGGCTCGCGCAGGTCCTGGTGGCTGTCGGGCAGCTCGCAGGGGTTGTCGATCAGCAGCTCGCCGCCGTCGCCGCCGGTGCAGCGGTACACGACGGTGGGCGCGGTGATGATGAGGTCCAGGTTGTACTCGCGCTCCAGGCGCTCCTGCACGATCTCCATGTGCAGCAGGCCCAGGAAGCCGCAGCGGAAGCCAAAGCCCATGGCCGAGGACACCTGGCCGCGGCGCGGCGGGCGCCCTCAACCCTAAACCCTACCGGCAAGGCGCGCGCGTGCGTGGCACGACGCGGGCGCGCCTGCATGCGGGCGTGCGCGTGCCCCTTGACCGCCGCGTGTGCCACCGCACCCAGCCGCGGCCCGGGCCCTCGGCCGGGCGCCCAGCAACTGGGTGCGCATCGCCAACAGGAGGACATCCACACGCGCCCAGCACACTGCGTCCTGCAGCACCGCCCCGCGGCGAGCATGCGGCCCACACCATGCCTTGGTTCCATGCCTTGCCTGGCGCCGCGCATGCGCGCCTGTGGGTCGGCAGGCATGCCTGGGCGCGCGGGGCTGCGCGCACCTCGGGCTCGTACACGAGCGCGGCGTCGTTCAGCTGCAGCTTGCCCAGCGCCTCGCGCAGGTCCGGGAAGCGGTCCGCCTCGGTCGGGAACAGGCCGCAGAACACCATCGGCTGCACCTCCGCGTACCCGCCCAGCGCCTCTGCCGCGGGCGCGCGCCTGCGCAGGCGCCGCCGCCGCGTCACACCGCGCCCGCATCCGCCCGGCTGCCAGGCGGCGCTCCCAGGGAGCGGGGACGGTCACGGCACTGCCCAGCTCTGGCGCCGCTGCCCATGCAGGCACGCGTGGTGCGGCCATGGCAGTCCGGTCCGCGCACGTCGCCCTGGCTACACCACGCCCGCGCCGGGCGCTTGCTTTAGCGTGATCGTGTCGCCGACGCGCGCATCCGCCACGGCCTTGATGCTTGCAGCGAGGTAGCCGACCTCGCCCGCGTACAAGGCGTCCACCTGCGCGGCTCACACATCGCTTCGGCCCACGCGCGGAGCGCTTTCGACAGGCGCACAACAGTCACCCAAACAGTGACCCGTCGGGCGTCCCGCCGCGGCAGCTGAGCCTACTCGCGCGCGCGCGCGCGCGCGCGCGGCGCGCCCCACAACCAGCAGCGGGGTCGGCTGCGGGCGCGCGCGCGCGGGCAGGCGCGCGCCTGCACGGGCTTGGGCGCGAGCACGCCCAGCTCGTCCACCTGGTACTCCTTGCGCGACTTCATCAGCTTCACGGTGTCGCCCACGCGCACCGCGCCGTCCACGACCCGGAAGTACACGATCACGCCCTGCGCGCCGCGCGCGGCTGTGGCGTCAGGCGCGCTGATGCACATGCGCAGCCCGGCGTCCTCCTCGAATGCTATTGGAGCTGCTGGCTGCGGGCGCCTGCCAGGGCGGATGTGAATTGGCAAGGATGGCGGGACGCGTGCAAGGGCCCGCACTCTGGCGTGGCGAACCCCGCGTGGCAGGGTGCGCCCGGCAAGACCCTGTAATTCAACTAGGGTATTCAACTAGGGTCTAGCAGCCGGGCGCGCGCCTTGTAGGGGTCGTAGTAAGAGTCGAAGATGAGGGCGCGCAGGTCCTTGTCGCGGTTGTCGGCCGGCGCGGGGATGCGCGCCACGATCGCCGCCAGGATCTCGTCGATGCCGATGCCCTGCTTGGCTGACGCGAGGACGGCGCCGCTGCAGTCCAGGCCTATGACCTCCTCCACCTCCCGCTTCACGCGCTCCGGCTCGGCGCCTGCCGCCCCAACAAGGCGCTCAGCGGTCTGCCTGATTATTATCTGCATTAGAAGCACCTTCCCATGCTCCATCCATGTAGAAAATCCGTTGCAGAGTGCTGGCACAGTGGTTGCAAACTGACCTTTCTTGAGTGTGGGCGAACGCACCCACACCAGACAGGGGCGCACCCGGCAGGTCGACCTTGTTCAGGACGACGATGATCTCCAGCTCGTTGTCCAGCGCCAGGTACACGTTTGCCAGCGTCTGCGCCTCCACCCCCTGACGGTGCCCCAGCGCACACGCTGTCACAGCGCCAGCCTGCCCAACGCCTCGCCCCACGCCGCGCAGCCACGCTTGCACATGCCTCGGGGTTTCTGATGGCACACCAGGACTGCTGTGCTCTTGGTCGGGGCGGCGCGCCTGGCTGGCGTCCACGACGAGCAGGCAGCCCTCGCACGCGGCCAGCGAGCGGCTGACCTCGTAGCCAAAGTCGATGTGCCCGGGGGTGTCGATCAGGTTCAGCGCGTACACATGCCCGTCGGCCGCGGTGTACCGCATGCGCGCCTGGTTGAGCTTGATGGTGATGCCCCGCTCGCGCTCCAGGTCCATCCCATCCAGGAATTGTGCCTGGCGGCACGCCTGCAAGCTAAGCAGGCCCTTGCTGCAGGCGCGCAGCTGCCGCAGGCCACGTCAAGCGCGCTCAGCGCCTGGCCCGTCCTAGTCAAAGGCTTTGGGGCTGCTCTGGCTGGGGCTGCGGCGCTTGTGAAGCCCAGCCGGCAGCACCCTCGTGGCCTCAGCGCAACGGCGGAGGCGTGAGCGACCAAAAAGGAGGCGGCAGACCTTGCACCGCGCTCTATGTCTGAGACGGCAAAGCAGGCGAACAAGACGGGACAGGGCGTTGAGGCACAGAGCTCATTCAGAGCTCAAGACACGCCGCGCAGGGAGCACGCCGTGCGCGCGCCTGCATGTCCCGGTTCTCGACCGTGCCGGTTCGGAGCAGCAGCTGGTCGGCCAGCGTGGACTTGCCGTGGTCAATGTGCGCGATAATGGCAAAGTTCCGTATGCGCTCCGGGCCCTGCACGGCAATCTCGCGCGGCTTGCCGGCCAGCTCGGGCGCGGACGTGGTCGCCGCGGCCGCGCGGGCCGCGCAGCCCCAGCGCCTGCAAGGCCGCGGCAGCGCAGGCCGGCCCGACGTGCTTGCGGCGCCGCAGCGCAGCTGGCTCCATGCAGGCCGCATGGTCGTCTCGCCCGCCTGCTCTCACATGCTTGCCCCCTGCTGCCTCACAGCCACTTGCTGCCTCGCGGGTGCCGGCGAGGTCCTGCCAAGCGAACCGCGCCCGCTTGGGCGTGCCGCTCGCACTCAGTCCCGCAGTGGTGCAAAATATACGTTCGCCTGGCGCGAAGGACACAGCGCACACCAGCAAGCTCAGGCGCCCAGGCTGGTCTACAACGCTGTCATGATAAAGCCCCTGATGATAAATCAGAGTGCAATTGTCGCGCTGCCTGCGACAGGCCTCCACCTCGCGCTGCCAGGGAATACGATAGGGGCAGGGAAGGCCTGGGGGAGGACCACTGAGAGGCGGGCAGTTTGACGTGCGGGCAAGGCATACAGGCGTGCGCAACAGGCTTGTCAGCTTGCGATGGGCTTCCTGGACACCTTCAGGCGGCCGCGCCCGACAGAGGCCCCCAGCGATGCCGGCCCGCCGGCCGGCGAGCTGCTGGCGGACGCCGCGCCGTCCACGTCTGGCAGCGAAGCGCTGGGCAGCGCAGAGGCGCCGCCTTTGTCCGGGCTCGCGTTCCCGTCTGCGGACGGCAACCAGCGGCTGTACAACCCATACGAGGGCATCGGCGCGGCGGTGGACGGGCGCAAGGGCGGCGCGTTCCGGCTGCCCGCGCAACCAGAGTTCCTCTTCAGCGAGGAGGCGGCCGTGCACCACCGCAGCTGGAGCGAGAACTTGACGTACTACACCGGCACAGGCTACCTGTCAGGCGCGCGCGCGGCCGCCCGTCTGCGCGCCTGCGGCCGCCCGTCACGCCTGGCCTGCTGCCTGGCCCATGCGGTGGGCGAGGGCTCACGTAGGACGCCAGAGTCCTTCTCCAGCTTGCTACGGGGGTGCACAAGGCGGTGATGCTCCCTAATTTACGCGCAGAGCTGCCTTGGCGAAGACACCTGCCACTGCAAGCTGTGGTTTCTGCCGAGCACAAAGCGCCTGTCAAGGAGCTCGCCAGGACGCTGTGGCTCTGCAGGCGCGCTGCTGGGCGGCAGCCAGGGCGCGGTCGCCGCGTTCCGGATGCCGCCGGAGCTGGGCGCGGGCGCCAACATGAGCCGCCTGCGGCTCAACCGGCTGCTGAACCAGTCGGGGCAGACGGGGCGCGCGGCCGGCAACGCGCTCGGCGTGCTGGGCCTCTTCTTCGCGTCGTTCGAGTCCGCGTACGGCTACCTGAACGACTCGCGGCTGCCCGACTGGGCCAACTCTGTTGGTGCTGGTGAGCCCCGTCCCAGCCGGCTCTACGGCCTGCTACGCTTGTGCCTCTGAGCTCTTTGAACTTGGCGGTTCAACAGGCGTCCCTGCAGTGCTTGAAGCACTGCGAGCCTGCGCTGGGTCGCTGCCAGAACTGCAGCTTTGCGCGCCGGGGCTGCCGCAGGTTTCACGACCGGCGCCATCTACAGGTCAACCAGGGGGCTCAGGGCTGCGGGCGTGAGCGGCGCGGTGGGCGCGGTGGCGGCCACTGGGCTGGTGGTCGCGCGCCAGACCCTCAATAAGAATCTGTGAGGCGCCGCACGCGGCGCTCGGCCTGGTACTAGCTAGAAACGCGGCGTGTGACTGTTACCTGAACTGGTTCATGCGCGGCCGTGTAAGTTCTTACAGATGCACTGTGAAAAGCTGCCGCGCAGTCGTGTCGCTGTCCGGGTGTAGGGGCGCGCTGTGTGCCTGGGTCCAGCCCGTCATGTGTGCTACGCTGTGGCAGCGAAAGCTATTTTATGATGGGGGAAGGGGAGACTAGTGAGACAGGACTTTGACAGGGGCGCGGGTACCCTGCGACCTCGCATGCATGCGCAGGCCCTGCTGTGCAGCTCCACGGTGACTGTGGGCCGTTCAGGCAGCGGCGCGGGTACCCTGCGAGCTTGCATGCACGCGCAGGCCCTGCTGTGCGCCACCACTGTGACTGTAGGCCGTTCCGGCAGCGGCGCGGGTACCCTGCGAGCTGCATGCACGCGAAGACTGGCTGGCTCGCCCCCTGGACTGAGCAGTTGTTTATCTTTGCAGGCTCCTGCAGCAGACCCGAGACCACCGCCGGGCCTGCCTCACAGGCACCCAAAGCACAGCGCAGCAAGGGTAAATGCTTGGCAGCGCGGCGCTTACAGGCCAGTGTGCTGTACGCGGAAAGCAGACACACACTGCGGTGGCTTGGCAGAAGGAACTTGTCGAAGACTTCATGTAAGTTCATGTTGTGAGGTGGGTTGGGCAGGCTCGGAGGTGGGTCGAAGCAAAGACTTTGTATGATGGTCGCCACAGCAGAAGAAAACAAACTTTCCTTGCTTGCGTCTGCTGGCTGGCAGTGCCAGCCAGCCTGGCAGAGGTGTTGACATGAGCGGTGCCATGCCCGCGGCCAACGTGTGCTGCTGCCCGCCGCTGTGACCGCGAAGCGCACAGCATGCAGCCGCGCGCTCTGGAAGCAGAGCTGGCAACCGCCGCCGCGGAGTCTGCTCGGAAGCGGAGCAGCGCCCGAGATGACAGTCAGGCATGCACGGGACTGCACCTGCTCGCACACCGTCCAGACGCTGCACCCGCTGCCTGCACTGACAGAGCTGGCTGGCCTCTCAACGCAGGAGGCGCCCTGGCTGGGCGCGCGCCAGACGCCCGCCCCGCCCGGCACGCACCTGCGATTCCCGGCCTCGGAGCCGGGCGCCAAGCGGCTGCGCACCCTGCCGCAGCTCCAGGCTGCGGCGCGGGCGCCCGCGCCGCCCGCGGCAGGCGGCCCCGCGCCGGGCTCTGGCAGCGCCGTGCCAGACATCCTGGCCTTCTTTGCGGAGCGCGCCGACCGCGCGCAGGGCCTGGAAGGCACGGTCGCGATGCTGCGCGGCGACCACGCGCAGCTGACCGCGAGGCTGGCCGAGCAGGAGGCCGCAGCTCGCGCGCACCGGGCACGCCACGCCCCGCGCCTCGCCCCATGCTCGAGCGCGGAGAGCTCGGCACCCCGGCTATGGGCGGGCACGCGCGCTGCGGCGGTGCACCGCCGGCCGACCCGGCCTGCAGCCAGCCGCTTGCAGGGGCAGCAGCGCGCGTCGCAGGCGGGGCGATAGCACGGCCCTCAGAAACGCAAGCGTCACGGGGCCCCGCTCCTGCACGCCGCGCGGTGCGCAAGGACGCAGACCTGTGGCTGCAACGCGCGCGCGACCCATGCCGCGGCAGGCGGACGCGGTGGCGGCGCAGGCGGCGCAGCGCGCGGAGGCCGC
>JAABUR0100007296.1_pt1 | contig 13127 bp, 18 predicted proteins | sample 5560091 | NCBI WGS metagenome assembly JAABUR01 (sample SAMN10711879, study PRJNA513375) | rock metagenome | isolation source: Antarctica rocks | place: Antarctica: Victoria Land, University Valley sud
GCGCACAGTCCCTACGGAGATGCCGTCTGCATCATGTCGCCGCTGAGCAGGCCCGAAGCAGTGCCGCCATGTGGGTGACCCAGCGGTGGTGGGCTTGGACCCGCCCTGTCCGCACGGCGTCGCTCATGGCATTGAGCCGTCGCATCAGGGGCGGTCCTTTACAATGCAACCCTCTGACAGCCTTGCTAGGAGAACCCATGCGCGACAGGCCGTTATACCAGTTTGCAGACTTACTGAGACCTATATGAGGCCTGTTGATACTAGCAACTGCCGCACGCGCTCACACACTCGCACTCGCACACTCTCCCTGCAACTCCCGCGTTGGCACATGTGTGACGCCAGGTTGCCCATGGACACCAGACGCGCCCGACCCCAATCTTGCCACTAGCGCCCCCCTGCCTTTTGCTGCAACCCGCGCGCGCTGGCCGCTGCAAGCAAGGCGCACACAGGTTTGGCACATATCATAACTGTCCATCGCCAGCGCACCAGATCAGAAGCGGGCCTCACTTCTGATCATGCCGGACAAAAACTCCCTGCGTAGATGACCCCACAAATGAGCGCTTGGACAAGCACACGGCCTGGTCCTATTGATGCACATCTGCTGCATCACATGGCATGCCCGCACAGCAGCTCGCCATGCTGCGAGGGCGTGCCATACCCTTGGATTCTGGACATGCTGCATGACGCGCTTGTCAGCCCCGAGAAGATGTGCCCAGACCGCCTGAATGCCGGCCGCGAGGGCCGAGACAAAGAATAATGCACCTGGGATGTCGGAGGCAGCAACGCCTGAGCCCCTGCAGCTCACTGCAGCTGTCTGGGCCCAGAAAGGAATGAAGGTAACCCCCCCAGGCCAACAAGCGGGCCTAGATATATCCTGGGCAGATGCGCCTGGCCCAAGGTCAGAGCCGAGCAGGCAGAAGCGCTCCCAAAAACCCTGTCAGACTGTCCACACATACCGCCACAGGCACAACCCAAGTGAGCGCAGGCTGCACAGCAAGTCTGGCGGGGACAGAGCCCACCACCACCAAGCCCGCCTTGCTACCGATGACGGCAGTCTGCCGAGCCCTACAACAGCTCCTGGCTCTGTCAGCAGGTCCTTTCTGGCCCATGTGGCAAAAGAGCGACAACTGACCCCCGACACTCAGCATCTAGCCCCTGGCTCCTCTGGACCCTATCGGGCGTGACCGGTGCGCGCAACAAGCCCACTGCGCCAGCATCGACCCCTGCAGGCCCGCAAGCACGTGCCTGTGCAGGAGCGCCAGCGTGGCCCCCGCACACCGGTACGCTTCCGCACACATGCCCTCACAGCCCCGCCCTTGACGTGCTGGCTGCACAGCCCGGCGCCAGCGCCGGCGAGGTCGCTCGCAGCGCCAGAGCAGCCGCAGCCACCGCAGCGCCAGCGCAGCCGCCGCAGCGCCGGCGCAGCCGCCCGCGTCGCGGCGTCCGCCGTGCGCGCGCGCTACGCGATGGCCATGCGCTGCTTCTGCTTCTCGGACGGCAGCTTGACGTTCGACGCCAGACCCAGCGCGCGCAGCAGGCGCACGCACTGCCACGTGACGTCAAACTGCCACCACTCGAAGCCGTGCCGCGCGCTGCGCGCGCGCGCGGGGCACCGTCAGCGCCTCCCGCCAGGCAGACAGGGCGGGCGCGGAGGCAGACTGCAAGCCTGTCAGCGCTTGGCACTCACCACAGCAGGCAGCGGGCGGCGCCAGGCTGGCGAGCTCCTCTCGGGTGCGGCGAGCAGACCGTTGCTGGCACAGGCAAGACGCTGTGGATACGCAACCGCGCTGCTCGCCGCGCGGCCAGCGCACCTGAACTCGAATGCGTGGTGGTTGTTGTGCCAGCCCTCGCCGAACGCCAGCACTGCCACCCACCAGTTGTTGCGGCTGCGCACGCATGCGCACGCCAGTCACAAGTACGCTGGGAAGCACGCCGGCGCACAGAACAACAGTCACGCTGAGTTGTGGCGCGAACACAATCGGCCAGGGGCGCCGACAGCCCTCTCGACATGTGCGACTCTCACAGGGATTGCACGCAGGCTCGCGGGCGCGCCTCTGGTCGCCGGTGTTGTACGACTGGTAGCCCCACACGTGGCTGGCCGAGTTGACGAACCAGGTGATGTGGTACACCCAGGCGCAGCGCAGCGCGCCGCCCCACACCACCGCCGGCAGGCCGCCGACGGCGAACAGCGCGGCGAACATGGCCAGCACGTGCAGCCCGTAGGTGCGCTCGATGAAGCGGTAGAACGGCTGGCTGTCCAGGTCGCCCGTGTTGCCGCGCGCGCCCACGCGCTCCAGCGTCGCCTGCGCGGCCCGGTCGAAACCGTGTGCACTCTCCTGCGCCCAACACCCTACCACAACCCTAACTTATGGTCAGCACAGCGCCGAGCGGACGCGCCGCCGCGCAGCAGCCGCGCCGCGCAGCAGCCGCGCCGGGGCGGGCCGCGGACCTTGTTGTCGAGCAGCCAGCCCATGTGGCTCCACCAGAAGCCCTCGTAGGGCGAGTGCGGGTCGAGCGGCGTGTCGGTGTGCAGGTGGTGGAAGCGGTGGCTGGACACCCACTCGGTCGGGTCGCCCTGCACCGCCAGCACGCCGCAGTACGCCAGCGCGTACTCCACCCACTTGGGCGTGGCGAAGCTGCGGTGGCTCAGCTGCCGGTGGAAGCTGAGCGTGATGCCCAGGCAGCCTGCGCGCGAGAAAAAATTTATCAAGTATTTCTTATTTGTGTTTCCTTCTCCTCTTCATCTGGACATGCAAGCGCGGTCGGCGCGTGTGCTTCGGCAGCACTCGCTGCCCCCTGAGCGCTTGCCTGCTCAACGGCAGCCACTTATTGTGTGAAGCAAGGCGCGCTGCTGCTCTGGGGTAGGCGCGGGGTGCGCGCCGGTGATGAAGTAGCTCACGAAGAAGAGGCCCACCATCGGCCAGGAGAAGGTGGCCGGCGCCAGCAGGCACAGGCCGTGGATGACCGCCATGAACGCCGCGTACTCCCAGTCCTTCTTCTGCAGGCGCCGCTGCGCGAGCGGCAGCGACTTGGCCGTTGCAAACACGTCCGAGAGCCATACCTTCCGCGCGCCGTCCTCCCTGGCTTGCGCCTCCGGGCTGGGCTTTGGTACAGCCTGCCCCGGCGGCAACAGCGGGTCAGTGGCGGCGGCGGCGCCCGGCGGCCGGCGCATGGTGCGGCCGGGCTTGCGCCGCGCATGTCCACACGCGCGGCGCACGCGGGCACGCGGTCGCTTGCCAGCGTGAGAGCGCCGCATGAGCTCACACGCGGGGCCCCCCGACGCGCCTTCTTTGTGTCCAGGTCGCCCTGGAACAGCAGGTCGTACTGCTGGCTGTAGGATAAGTCGCGCATACGCAGCTGCGCGTCGGCCGCGCCCGCAGCCCCCGCCACGCTCACCGCGTCCTCCTCCAGAGTCAGCGCCGCCGCCCTGCAGCGCCGCCAGCGGCCTCAGCAGGTGGGCAAGCACGGTGTTCGAATGCCAATGCAGGCCCAGCGACCCGCCACGTCCCGGCCGGCACATGAAAATCCTGCATGCCACGGCCCGTCAACCAGCCGTCCGAGGGGCCGCACCCGACGCGCTGTCCGCCCACCGCCCGAGCAGCCGCTGCGTCGCCTCGCCGAGGCTCCCTCCGCAAGCAGCAGCTGGGGCGCAGTGCTGGCCTGGCGGGCGCCCACAGGTTGTCTGGCAGGCCCGCTCTGCACGCCAGGGGTGCACGGCGGGGCAGGCGCAGCGGCATCTTGCAGTAGGCCGCTGCCATTCAAGCGCGCGGGACCTCTCGCAGCGAGCCTTGCCGCGCTGTGTACGACAAGCTGTGCTTGCACAGCCCTCGCTCTGTCACTTTGGTGGCTGCAGGCGTGAAGTGAAGCAAGTGCTTTTGGCTGGGGGATTGAGGGGCTGCCGACCAGGGAACCAGAAAATCTGGAGGAGAAGAATCTCTGATAATTGGCAATTAACACTGCTTAAAACTGATCAAAGTCCCCAACATCCTGCAGCAACTTGCGCTGGACCAAGTCCTGTATCCTGCATGGAATTGGAAAACATAAGTGCCACCTCCTTGACACGCACATGCAACCCCGAACCACTGGCCAAGCAGGGCGCCCTGCCTACCACGCCTCGCCCCCAGATCAGCAGCAGCCGACAACAGCCTCCCGCCTCAGATGTCATTGACCTGCCGCGCAGGCGCCCAGCCCAGTTACCACAGGCATGCTCTGTAGAGCAGGCACCCAAACAGGCTCTGTGCACCAGACACCTGCATTCGACAGGTGCTCTGGGCAGAGTTTCAAGTGTGTGCCTGCACGATCGGGAGGCAGGCAGGCAGGCAGCGGCGGGGGCGCACATCCTCAAAGTCAAAGTACTCGTCGTTGGCGCCGTCCTCGTCCGCGAATGTGTCCGTCTCATTCACGCGGACTGCCGCGGACGCAGCAAATCACCACCATACAAGCAGAAAACAATGGGAGCGCTTGCATGCGCTGGCTATCAGGGAGCCATTCGTAACCAAACCTCCTGCGGTATGCAAACCAAGCAAATGCAAACTGGCCAGCTTCAAGCAAGGTGCAAGGTGCAGAGCCTGTACCATGCTGTGCAGCACATGCAAACACAGGACTGTGCTGGTGGACGTGCAGCAGGCACGGCTCGCGGCGTGTCGCTCACAGCTGTCCCGGCAGCCAGCGACGCGGAATTGCGGCGCACAACCCCCGCAGAACAGTCCCTCATCAAGTGCTCCAGGCGCCTCGCACTCGACCGCACTTCCCGACAGGCAGAGCCCCCAAGGGCAGGGCGCGCACTGTTCTCGGGCAGCTCGCCGTAGGCCTTCAGGCTGCGCGCCTCGTCCGCCATATACCTGGGGGCAACACACAGACGCGTTGGCACACGCGGGCCACAAGCCGACGCGACGTGCGACGCTCGGGCCTGGCAGCGCTCCACGGCGGCGCACTTGAGGATGACGTCCGCTTTCTCATCTTGGTAGTCGCGCAGGCCGACCAGCACGATGTCGCCCTGCGCCGCGCCCGGGCCCGGTGAGCGGCCGCGCGCTCGGGGACCGGCTCAGGGGCAGAGGCAGGCGGCCGCCGCACCGTGTTCACCCACACTTTCTTGCGCATCTTGCCGCGGATATGGCACAGGCGCTTGATGCCGTCGATGCACATGGCCTCCAGGCGGCCGTTGCCGAGCATGCGCATCACCTGCGCGTACTCTGCGCAGGAGCGCAGAGTGCGAGCTTGGCACCGCTGCGCGCAGCTTCGTGCGCGCGCAACGGTGCGGTGTCGCAGCGCAACGCACCCTGGCCATCCTCCTTGAAGATGAGCTCGCGCTTCTCCTCGCTCTCGTTCTTACCTGCGGCGGCCAGTGCGCTGGTTGCAGGCCGGATACATGCGGCGCTCGAAGCATGTACAGCGCGCCAACCTCAGCGGCCACACAGACAACACCGGGACTCACCTCGGCGCCTGTTCTTGCCTCCCTTTCCTGTGCGCGGGCCGCGGCAGCACGTGAGCGCAACCCGCGGACTCTGAGACCAGACGCACACAGTGGTGGTCGACACGCACCCTTGTTCTTCGGCATGGCGGCTCTTTATCGGCCGCGGGCTGCTGGCGCTGCTGGTCTCCGACGGTCCGCCCGCACTAAACTCCCTGCAGTGATGCCTGACGCGGTCTACATCTTTCCACCCTCAGGCTGTCATCACTGCTGTCCTGCTGTCCTTGTGGATGCCCAGGCCGCCCCTCCTCCTGAGCAAAAGCAACAACCCTCCCAGGGCTTCTTTTTGCAAAGGCAACAGCTGTGCTTGGGCACCCCCTTGTGCGCCCAAGTTGCTCAGCGCTTGTGCCGAGGCACGCGGCGGACGCAGCATTTGTACACACTATGAAGCGCAAGGCGCCCGGCGGCGCCGAGCTCGGTGACCGCAAAGGCAAGCAACGAGTGCAGGAGTCAACATCGGGCTCGCAGGCGAGCCAGGTACAGCACTTGCAGACTGTGACACAGCACCAGCGCGCCTTGCACGTGGCAAGCAACGCCTTGCTGCACTGGTCACGCAAAAGCATCCCTGCGCGACGTGCAGGGCGTCAGTGCCGTATCAGTGGCGCCTCGCGTGTACTGCCAGGCACTCTGCAGCGGTTTTGCCAGGCTGTACGAGCAGCGGCACCAGTTCTCCGACGTGACGCTCCTTGCCAACGGGGTGGAGGCGCGCGGCCCTCGATGGACCCCACGTGCAGGCTGTTGACAGTGACCACCAGCTACAGGACAGTTGCAGGACTGACTGTGATACAAACCTTGTTTGTATGGCTCTGGCCGTGGAAAGCAAGGCGCTCAGTACAATGCGTATACTGTGGCGCGCACAGCGCTGTGCAACCCTGTTCAAGAACGATGAGGACTGCGTGCAGGTGCCGGGCCACCGAGTCGTGCTGTCGGCCTGGTCGAGCGTGTTTTGCGCTATGCTGGAGCGCTGGGTCGGGGACCGCGGCGAGCACCCCACCATCCTGGTGCGGAGCTGCGCACAATGCTGACACAGACGTAATGCCGTGGGATAAGAGCGTCCGGGCCGCTCGCGCGCATATGCACAAGTTTGCCCGGCGCGCAGGTGGAGCTTCCGGGTGAGTGCAAACTGTGCGATTTCCTGGAGCTGCTGAGGTTCATGTACGTGGGCAGCTGCAGCATCAGCAGCGCCAACTGCACCGCCCTGCTGCAGCTGAGCAACTTCTACCAGGTGCGCGCCCGCGCCCTGCCTTCACCAGGAGCTCCCCAGGTTCTGAGTCAATCTGGAGGGCGAGCCGGACGGCCGTGAGTGAATGCATGCCTCATGTCAGAGCCAGGTTCTTGGCTGAGCAGCTGATGTAATTGGGACATGACAAGGTGCATACACTGATAGCGCAACCTGCATGTCGCCAGGTGCTTCCGCTGAAGTCGGCCGTGGGCGACTACCTGCTGAGCGCGCTGGACGCCCGCAACCTGGTCACCCTCTTCGAGCTCGCCGACGAGTTCGACATGCGCCGGCTGCGCAGCGCGCTGGTGGCGCAGCTCGCGCTGAACTTTGACGCGTTGGTCGACGCCGGCGGCCTGGTGTCGAGCCTGGCCATGGACGTGTGGCGGGACGTGCTGAGGGCTGACGCGCTGTCGGTGCGCGAGCCCGTGCGTCGTCAGCGTGCTGCCGGCTTAGCTCCCGGCGCATGCCCGCCGTGGCGCGCCGTCAGCCGAACAGCCGTCTGGCTTCCCTGTTGCCGCGGGCTAGGCTGTCCTGTCCGGCATGCAAGCTTTGCGTAGGACCAGGGCTGTGGCAGCGAAACTTGCCGTACGGTCCGCCTTGTTACGGGCGTGCGCGGCGCCGCTGCGGGCAGGTGCAGTCGGAGGAGGCGGTGCTGGGTATGGTGCTGGCGTGCACAGCGGCGCGACCGGGCGCGCGGCAGAAGGCGGAGGCGATCGCGGCGCTGCTGCCCTGCGTGCGCATGCCGCAGCTCAACGTGCACGCGCTGGTGCACGGCGTGGAGGCGAACGCGCTGCTGATGGCGCAGCCCGTCACCTGCGTGCGCCCGCGCCCCGGTCGCTGCATGTGGGGCGCGGCCGGCCGCGCCTGCCGCTGTGGCGCGTCGCATGGTCGGCATGCGAAAACGAGGACATGTGCGCTCGAGCGTGCGGACCTATATAGGGCCTGCCGGTCGCCGTCGCGTTGGGATCCTGAGTGGCGCCAGCGCGGCGCCGCAGGTTCTGCTGTGCCTGGCGTACCGGACCATCACAAAGGTGCAGCTGCTCGCGCGCGGCCTGCTGCAGCAGGCTCAACTGCTGGAGCGCCGGCCGCCCGCATACGCGATGCGGCCGCACGGGCCCGGGCCGCCTCCCAGGCCGGCTGCAGCGGCTGTCGCTTCGCCGCCCAGCGATGCCGCGTCAGGTGTGCGAGATTTGACATTGGCAGCTGTGCAGAGAGCGCGCGCGATGAACTTGGTGAGGGGGTTCTGCCAGAGCAGGTGCAGTGCCGCATGCAGCCCCTGCGCCACCACGCCCAGGGTCTCAGCCACCATGCCGGCGGTTGTTTTATTTGCTCTGCATCATGCACGAACATAGGGCTCTGGCAGGTCTGCGCGGACAGCGCAGGGTCAGGCGCGCGAGGTGTTATGTCACTAGTTCACTAGTACAATCAGTAGTACAAGAATTTGTATGCAGTCCGCGCAAGCTGCCACACAGGCGCTAGCTGCATGCTGATGGCGGGCCTGGCAGCGAAGACGGAGCGTATCAAGCGCAGTGCTGTCGTCATGGTCATGACATGGCGTGCTGCTGGCGCAGGCGGCAGCGCGGGGTCGGGCAGCAGCGGCGCGGCGCAGCGTGGAGCCGCAGGCGACGCCGCGCGCGCGGGCGACCGGGCGAGCATGTGGGCGGAGCTGCTGGCGGCGCAGTGCCGCAAGCGTGCCCAGCTCTGCGCCTTCGACCCGTTCAAGGCGCCCGGGATGGTGCCGCCCGGCTCTGTCGGCGTGCCCGTGTGTCCATGTTGCCCGCTGCAGGCCGGCTGGCTGTGTTACTATCCACGCATGGGCTGTCCAGCCGCTTGCGCACATGCATCCGTCTGGGCTTGCGCAGGCTGTCAGTGATAATGCTAAGTTTGAGAATTTCTGGGCCTGCGCAGGCTATCAGCGAGGCGAGGCTAACAGCGACCGCCGTGCCCGCCCCCGGCATCAACCACGCAGCAGGTGCGTGCAGGCCCTGCCACAGACAAACTCACCCGCATGGTGACTTTTATGATGCATGGCAGATGCATGGCGAGGACTAAGTGCTGCAGCAGTGTAGCATGCAGCGCCCCAGCAATGATAGCTGCAGAAACTAGTGACCGGCGCGCCTTGCTGCCTCTCCTGTACCATACAACCTAGGCCAAGTCTGAGACTCATTTCTCATGCAGCCCGTGCGCTTGTGACACTTGTTGCGCACGTTCCTTGCAGTTATCTCGCACGCTCCCGGGTGCCCCGCCCGTGCGGCGCTGAGCAGCAGGATAGCTCAGGGTTCAACCTCACTGTGCTGACAAGGCGCCTGAGCAAATGATGAGGGCCCCGCAAGAGCAAGCTTAAGATGAGTATTCTTACGCCTGGGTCACTACTGTGTTTTGCACAGAACAGCCCTCCTGTACCGGCCGCACAGCGCAGCTAGAAGCAGGAGGCGGACCGAGTTGCTAGCCGAAAGCGCGCCAGCGCGTTCAATCGCTATGTGGTCTCTGCGCAGGCGGCCCCGGTGGGTCGCGCGTGTGCTGCGCGACCGTCGTGCCCGGCCTCCGCCACGGCGTGCACTGCATAGAGCTGGCCATCAAGCGCGCGCCCCCCGCGCTGCGCGGCGTGGCGCAGCTCGACGTGTGGCTGGTGCGCCGCCGCGTGCAGCCCAGCCCTGGAGCGTCCCGCGCCTGGGCACGGGAGGAGGGCGGCGTTGGTGCCAGCATGCTCGGTGTTGAGGCATAGCCCTGCGTCAGCTCTGGCAATCTGGGACGCCGGGCGTGCACCTCGGCTGCACCTGAGCGGCATCACGCAGCAGCGCAAGCAAGCAGCGCACGGCCGGGAACATGCACTGGAACCAGACAGTTATGACACTTCTGCGTGCCACGCTTGTGCACGTGCTGGCTGCATGCTTTGTGGGTGCTCCAGGGGGCGCTGGGCCATGGGCATGCCTGCACGGCATGGAGCGCCGCAGACAATGATGCCTGGCGGGCCGCGCCAGAGCGAGGGTGTCCGACGCCGGCGCAGGTGTACGCGCCGGACTGCGAAAACAACGCAGGGTTTGGGATTGTGGGGCAGCGCCTGGATTCGCGCGACCAGCAGGGCGCGGTGTACGTGATGGGCGGGCCGCAAGCCGCCACCGCGCCCGTCGCCGAGCCGGCGAATGCTGGGGGGCCCGCTGGGCCGCGCGGGGCGGCGGCGACGGGCGACGGGCGCGCCGGCTCCCTGCGCCTCCCGTCAGGCGAGCAGGCCCGCGCCGCGCGCGTTTGGGAGGACAGACAGGGTCTGTGTTGCGTCGCCGCTGTTGCGAACGGGGCGCCTGTGCTCGCCCTGCGCGGGCGCCGGAGGGCCGTGATGCAGCGCGTGCACAGGCAGCCGCGCGCGCCGCGCTGCGACCCGCTGCATGCTGGCCGTGTATGGTGGGTCTCCGGCGCACTGAGGAGCTGCGCATCCTGCCTGAGGGGCTCGGGACGCGCCAGCATGGGAGGCGAGGGAGCGGCGGCCGGGCCGCCCGCGAGGGCGCCCCAGCCGCCAACGCTCGCCGGTGCTGGGATCGTTGCTTGATGTCCCTCGCAGGCTCTGCAGCGAGCAAGCGCGGGTGCGGTGGGGCTTGCAGGCGTGCATACTTGGCCGCCGGACTGCGCGGCGGAGCGCGGGCTACCCGTGCATGGCGTCCAGGTACGACAGCACCGCTGCCACTGCTCACTTCTCCATGCCAGCGGCGCTGTGGGGTCGGGCGCGATGTGGTGAGCGCGCCTGCTGAAGCGTCGGTGCAAAGCACGCGGCTGCGCCCGGCGGGGCTGGCACGCTCGAGCGGCGGCCCCATCCTCATTCCTTGCTCACAACCCCCCTTTCTATGGGGCAGCTGCGCTGTGGAAGAGTCTTGTGTCGGCCCGGGCTCTTACTCCCAGGGCTCCTGGCCGCCGTGCTGCCGCTTAAGTGCCGCACCAGCGTGCGTCTCTGTCCGTCCTGGCAGCTAGTAAATGCGTTGCGGGGCGGCGCAGGAGGGCGACACGATCGGCGTGCACATGGCGCTGCGCGCCGACCAGTCCTACCGACACGATGCGAGCCGCAACGTGCACCTCATCGGCGACTGCGCCACCGTCATCTTCAGCAGGAACGGCGCTGTCGTCGGCCGCGCGCAGCATGTGCGCCGCGCTGCTGCTGCGAAGAGCTATCGGTGCCCTGCCAGCCGCCCGGGGCCGCTCTGAGCTCAAGGCCCTGAGTGACCTGGGCTGCGATGCATGCACGCAGGCTTGCTTGGGGCATGCGCGGCTCCGCTGAGCCAGCGCATGCATGTCTCCCTAGCCTCATCCGTTGAGCTAGCGCATGCGCTCCCTAACCCTACCCATTGAGCCAGCGCATGCGTGCGTCCAGCGCCGCATGACATGTTGGGCGACGTCGCTGTGCGCGCCGCAGCTCAAGGTCGGGAAAGTACCCAGGCGCGAGGGGACGTACGACGCCCTGCCGCAGGAGGGCTACCAGGTCGTGGTGGCCACGCGCACGCCCGGCACGTCTGTGTCGCTGCTGCGCCGCTGCCCGCAGGTGGTCACCCAAGCACTCGTCCGTGTAGCCTGCAGACAGCACTGGCCATTGTTATGAACCTCAAACCTGTGTCGCAGTCTGAATGGGCGTGTCAACTCGTGCATCCTGACTGCCAGCCGGGCCGCTCTCCGTAAAGCACAGAGATCGCCTGCACAGCCTTGTCCCAGGGCTCTGCATGTCCACCCAAGCACAGAGCATGCGCTCAGCTAGCCTGCACTAGTTGCCGAGTACCTGCGCTTCAAGCCGGATCGCGGCGCTGAGTCTTGGCGGCGCCTGCGCAGGCCCGCGCCGGCCAGCCCACATGGGCGCTGCACCGCAGCCTGTGCCGCACCGGCGGCCCGCTGCACATGCCCTGGCCCGACGAGGAGGCCCCAGGCGCGCCCGGCGCGCCGGATCACGCCGGGCGCGCGCCCGACGTGCGCGACGGCCGCGCTGCGGGCCCCCACTGGCACGGGTTGCGCGTGGGCGGCCTGCAGCCCGAGGACCTGGTGCTGCTCAACGACTTGGCCGACGGGTCCATCACCTCCGATGACGGTGGCGAGGACGAGGACGCGGACGACGATGGGTATGAGTACGGACAGGATGTCTATGGCTATGGCTACGAGGAGGAACCCTACTACTAGGCCGCAGGCGGCCTGCTGCAAAGCGCGGGTTGCTGCGTATTCGCCGCCTGTGAGCGGCGGTGCGCGGGGCGTGGCTGCTTTTCAACGCCATGCGAAGGTTGGCGCGCACTTATGAGGTTTGTGCCGCGCCTGCCTGTGCGGTCCTGTGGCCGAAATGTGTGGCCGGCGTGTGCAGTCGCGAGCCAGCTGTGATTGTGCTGCGCGGCAGACATGGAGTTCTGAGTGGTTGACTGTTTTGCTGAGTAGGATATCTATTCCCGATTGTCTTGACGCGCATTCCCCTTGCGTAAAACTTGTGCAGAGGTTACTGCGGGTCAGCTGACCGGGTGGGCTTGCGCCCTGTACATGTATGTCTATGTCAAGCTGTAGAACGCTTGCATGTCAGCAGGCCGGCAGCTGTTGCACTGTGCTCATTATCAGCGGCAAGCCCTGCCATGCTGACAGCGGGAGAGCCTAGTTTATAGCCTGCCGCTGTCGTGTCTGTGAGCTGAGGTCTTCAGCAACCCCTGCAGCTTTGCCTATGCATTGCTCATGACAAATTTTGCTCTGCTGCATACCTCAGCCTGTTGTCACGAGTGGATATTGCCAGGTCGCCTGCAGGTCTGGGCAAGACACTCGACCCTGGACATACATTTATCTATTTTTGACATGCAACTCGACTTTACATCAGGGGCGTCACTTCTGCAACCACTCAGCACTCACGCTCCATGCGTCCTGTGATGCTGACACGGCCAGTAAGCTCAGGTTGCCTGATTGGTTTTACTCTCCGTGTGCGCAAGATGTAACCAGAACCTGACCCTGGCGGCAGGGTCAGGGTTCCTTCCTTGGAACAAGGAAGAAAACATTGCTTCTTTAACAAAGCGAGAGGCCTGCATGGCGTGACTACATGAAGCGCAAGGCACTCAGCGGTGCCGAGCTCATGGACAGTAAAGGCAAATATAGAGGCAAGCAAGCTGTGCAAGAGTCCCCGGCAAGCAATGAACATCAGGCAAGCCACGAACAGCGCTTGCCGGTGTCGGTTACCAATATGTTCACCTCCTTGTCAGGTGCCACAGACAAGCTCTGGCGCAAGGCATTGAACGCGCTAACAAGCTCTTTGACTCTGTACAGGACACCAGGTGGGTGTCAGTGGCGCCTCGCGTGTACGGTCAAGCAGTATGTAGCGGCTTTGCCAAGCTGTACGACGAGCGGGATCAGTTCTCTGATGTGACGCTCCTTGTCAGCACTGTGGAGGCACGCGTCATGATCAAGCCTGTGTGGTCACCTGCAGGCGTCTAGGCTGGTCAT
>JAABUR0100007300.1_pt1 | contig 13124 bp, 10 predicted proteins | sample 5560091 | NCBI WGS metagenome assembly JAABUR01 (sample SAMN10711879, study PRJNA513375) | rock metagenome | isolation source: Antarctica rocks | place: Antarctica: Victoria Land, University Valley sud
GGATGGAGAAGGCGATGGCGAGGGGGATGAAGAGAGGGAAGGAGAGGGGAACGCTTCGTGATGCCAGGGCGCTGGGGTTACGAAAGGGGATAGGCATGAGGCGATGAGTTGGAAAGCCTGATAAGAGGAAGCCGTGCAGCGCACGTGGACGAAGACAGCGAGGGCCATCAACCCGGCTGCGCAGACCACCCATCTCTATCTATAAGACATGCTCCACCCTACCTCTTGCATATCGTAACCTTTCAAAGCTTCCACAAGTCGTATATATAGCTCTAGTCCCCCCGCGCCCCCCCCCTTTCTAACAAATCCATTCCCGCCCCCTTTTTTTCTTTCTTTCTAAAACCCCAACTTATGCATTCAACAAACCATATACCTCCCCCCCCCCTCCCCCACCACCAACGGGACTTAATAATCAGAGGGGGGAAAAACTCAACACACCCACTTCACTGCAGCAGAGAATCCTATCCTTTAGGCGGTTTCTCGGTTTACGAGTTCGAGGATAAACCGGCGAGGTTGGAAGTTTTTTTTGGTTGTTGAGCTGTTGGGGTGAGTGGGATTGAATGGGGTTTTTTGAATTGGTGTGGGTTGGGTTGGGGTGGGGGGGGGGGTTTGGATTGGGTTCTATGTACTGTATGTGTCAGTGGGGGGTGGTATGGGCGTAGTACAGTATATACCCTCGTATAGAAAGATTCTCTTACAAATCTATGATACACACTCATCTATCGCCCTATTCGCTTTTTTCCTCGCTTCCAAACTCCAAACACCCCCCTTCACGCCCTAGTATCACACGCAAACAACCCTACATCTCCATTGCATCCCCGTGCCCGTTTGTCACCGAAAGCATCACCCCCCCTTCGTCCCCAATAAACCTCTTCTCAAACTCCGCCACAAACTTGACACTCCTCGGCGGATCGAAAAACAGCTTGAAACTCCTCTCCACATCCTCCACATCCACGCCTTTGCCTCTTCGTTTCTGCGACAGCAACGCGCTGGTGGTGATGAGGTTGCTCGCATACCTAAGTCCCGCTTCCTTGCCGATTTTCGTCAGAAGCGCAAGGGCGTTGGGCGAGACGTCGACCTCCTCCTCGGCGGCTCTGATGGCTAGGATCTGACGAATTTCGTCGCTGTCGTAAGCGTGCGTGGAGACAATGACGACGCGGTCGAGGAAGTCGAGGGGGAGACCGTGCGGGGAGCGGTAGGAGGTTCCGCGAATGCGGGTGTGGCCGCGGTTGGAGGCCATGATGACTATGGGGGCGAGTTCGTCCTCGAGGGCGCGGTTGATGTAGGAGAAGCACTCGATGTCGAGCATGTGGACCTCGTCGATGAAGAGCACGCCGGGGACGATTTCGGCCTTGCCTTCTTCTTTCCATTCGCCGACTTTGGTGTTGATCTGGTCGCGGACTTCGCTTCTGATCTCGCCGGTGTCGCCGGAGAAAAGAGCGAGAAAGCCTTGGGTGCGAGAATTGATGACGTCAATTTCGTGCAGGCTGACGGTGTGGATGACTTCTTTGCGTTTTTGCAATTCGCCGTCGGGGCATTGGACGAATTTGGTATCGGCGCCCATGGCGTCGTAGTCCCGTGAGCGAGCAAACGAGCGGCCCAGTTTGGTGATTTTACCGGAGGATTTGTCGATGGAGATGATGTCGCCGGCCATGACGCGTTCGCGGGACATGGAGTCGATCATTTTAGTGCCCATGTCGTAGATGGTCTCCATGTCGGTGGTTTTGATGGTTAATTTGCCTTGTTTGTTGCCCTGGCGATAATAGCATGGTCAGTCTGAACCGCGAGGAGCAATGAAGAGGAAAAACAAACCCCGGTGACGCTTCGATCTATCTGTATCTCCACTACTTCCCCCTCAATCATTTCACTCTCCTCTTTAATGCGCACCCCTATCGATTTGCGAAAAGCCTGTGTCAAGCCTTCCGTCTTTGACATTTCCAGCGAGAATATTTCTGAAGCTGCGAGCATCGTAAACGGCGTATCTGACCCCAACGACTGAGCCATCCCCATTGCAATTGCGGTTTTCCCAGTACTGGGGGGACCAGCAATCAGAACAGCTCTTCCAGCAATTTTGCCTTCTTGGACCATTTTGAGTATGACCGCGGCCGCTTTCCGAGCTTTCTCCTGACCGACAAGTCCTTGCGAGGAGGTTCTGGGCTCCAGCGTGTCTTCATCGACTCCCAACCCGCGAATATGAGAGTGGGCCGCAACCAGGTTGAGGCCCCGGAAGTCCCTGCTCTCGGAGACGGTGGAGATAGCCTAAAGCGCTGTTAGCGAACATCGATCATATTTAACGTCTATCACTTACCGCCGCCATACTGAAATTATAAGAGTGGTGTTTGGTTTTTAACTTTTCGAACGCGGTTGAAGCTCATATGCGGGAAAATTACAAAACGGTAGTTGTAATAATACAAGGGTTTTTCTGACGCACGCTAGATCACCAACCTACCTAGTCGCTGTTGCGCTTAAGGTAGGTAAGGTACAGTTTCCTACTCGCTTCTTTATATCTAGCGTGTAACTATCTATACCTTACATCAACCCGCCTTGTCCGACGATACTATTGACTGTGGAGGCTTCTAGATTCATTCCAGAGGTGACTGGTATTGTAAGGGGAGGCCAAGTCAAGGAGGGCGAAGCTTTGGATCACTTGACCAGTGAACAGATCAGGTATGTATCAAGCATAGGCATGAAGCATTTGTATCATATTTCACTGCGGCAATCCATGTAATGAATTGTGCGTGTCAATACGATACGGGAAGCTTTGGGAATACGTTGTGGGAAAACAGCTGTTCAATGTCGGTTTCGCGGGGTCCTCGCTATCTTCGAAGAGTACGTTGCTAAAACTCTTTCTTGGTTGACTTCACATGGAAGATATCAATCTATTGATGGACTGCAGGCTCATGGATCCGCGCCGGTGTTTCGTTTAGTAGCAGATTCGCGCATTTTGTTTACTTCATTGCTCCCATCGAGATGTTGCGACTCGAATCTCCGAATGAATTTGGTATTCCGAGAGTACAATCAGGACTTGTTGTTATTCGTACTGTAGCTTACATTATTCTTTCGATGGATTCGTCTCCTCAAAGATTTCATTCCAAATATACATCTCTTAGAAAAAGAGAAAGTTCTGTCAGCCGAATCATTTACCATTACAGTACTGATTCGCCAGACAAGGCGAGCAGGGATCCCAGCCGGCGTTTAGCGCAACCTGTAAAGCCGTGTCGATCCCCCGCCATGATGTCGGCATTTGTGCGTCTTTCACTCCCATTGGACGATAGATTTAGGGCGCTGCATGGACGGGGATTCTCTGTCACACCTCATCTTGACGCGTGCCCTGTCACATGATTCGCTCTTTCCTTTTTTCGTTTTTCTTTGTGACGGCGTCTTCGCTTGGAAAGCTCCAATGTCTGGCAGGCACGACTCAATAGAAGAGAGCGACCCCCTTCGCGCTGATACGCCTACTCAACCCCGGCCAGCCCCATGGCGCAAGAGACCTGCCGCCGAAGACTACTTTGACGAAGGTGATAGAAAGAGAGTGGACTGTCGCTCAGAGACTTCGAAGGTCAATGACCAATCTGGAACATTCACATCATCCGATCCTCTAGTGACTGACGATCGGGGCCAGTCTTCTCCTTCGTTGGCGGCAAATGTAAATAATCAGCCCGAATCTGATATCAACACATTCACTAAACTAGAGCCACGGTTTTTGCAGACCTGGATTCAACCTGACGTCAGTGAAAAACCCGCGGTAAACGAAGAACCCTTCAGCATTCACCCCAACCGCTTCCGTGCCGATTACCGGAGCATGGAGAGTAATGAACAGATCAGAGACGTGCAATTGAGCCCAAGCAGCAGCTCTCCCCCCTTCATGAAAAACCCTACGTGGATTTCAGACGACACCAGGGGTAAGGTTCCCAATTGCTGTCAATTCTTCCTTTCGACCCCTCACACAGCAGTTGTGATCCACATCGTCATGCTTTTGGATGTTGACGACCAGCATAGGTTCTCGGCCTCGCCCTCACTTCACCGATCCAGTCGGTTCCAATCGTCCGAAGCTCGATCGTATCAACACCAGACCCGAGCCCGAGCCCGAGCGGAGACAGATCAGAATGGAAAATAGTCCTGATCGGAACATGGCTCCCCCAGCTGAAGGTCGTCGCAGTATCACCACCAATTCAATGCTTGGTGAGCGTTCAGGTACCTCGACACCTAAGAGCCTTACCACACCGATGACTCCTGTACCGCAATCGTCTGTTAGTTCGAGCCGCTCCAAGGCAATTGCCAAAAACTTTAGCCTATACACTCACGCCGTCGTGAAAAACGCGACTCGAACGGTTCATCGTGATACAGTCAAGGCGAGACTCGAGAGGCAAAGTCTTGAGAAAGATCGATGGCAAAAACACTACCATGGCTTTGTGACCATGGGTGAAGAACAGTCCAGGCAGTTGAGAAAGTCTCAAGTCTCATCAGAGCGTTCAGAAGAGGCAATCAGGAAATTGGAAGAGATTCAAGAGAAAGCGATTGAAGGAATGGCATCGTGTATGGTGGCTGCTAGTCATGGCAAATCACCGCCCTTACTCGAGGAAGATACTCGCTCCAGGCACTTGGAGAAGGAGGTGGGGGTCCTAAAAGATGAAATTTATGGCACCATGAGGAGACTCGACGATACGGTGCAGGATGTTGCACGCATCAATCAGGACTCTACACGTACCAATCAAGACATTTCACGTGTTAATGATAAGGTGTCATTTCAGCGTAGTCGGCTGGAAGAACAAATACAAGCCATGTGTCACGACCATGTCACAAAACAGACATTAACTGCGACCGAATCCAAGATTGCTGAATCCACCGTGAATATGAGAAAGTTACAGGTGAAACATGACGAGCTCAATGATCACATCTTGAAGCTGCGTGAACAACTCAAAGCTTTACCATCAAAGAAGCACGATAAGCTTGATGATAAGGTTGCTAAGATGGAAGACCAAGTTAATAGTCTGAACAGTCTTGCATTCGATGTCAGCAAAGCAAAAGAAGACATTTTCAGAATGTCTGAAAACGCTAGCACGAAGGAAACAGACACTCGAAATCTGAAGACGAATCTTGAGTCACACATTAAAGACTTTCAGAACCTAAAGGATGATGTCACTGAGCAAATCGAAAAGTTCAAGGAGCTTAACGATTTCGTCACTGGCGATGAGAATTCCGAGGAGAAGAGCTTGACCGACATTGTGAAGGAAGGTGACAGCAAGATCACTAAGCATGCTGACGCTCTACGAAATCTTAACGATGAGCTGGGCGAACTTAATGATCTGAAGGAAGAGTTCAAAAGTCTCGGTGCACGCATGACCAAAATGGAAGCACGCCCTTCAATGCCGCCATCAACCCCTTCAGATCAGCCAAGATTATCTAGCGGTCTCAATACGGAAGTAGCGATACTTAAAGAAGAAGTTGCCAGGATCACAAGGGAGCAACAAGAAAAGGACGATATCGTGGCAGAGGAGGTCGATCGAATGGGCAATCTTCTGAACCAGAAGAATGAGGAAGTGGAGCGGCTGAGCAAGCTATTGGATAACCAAGAAGTCTCCATTAAGAACATGAACGATCAGATTTCGAACCTGAATTCGCAATCAGTTGCAGCAAAGGAGGTTGAGCGGCTGAGCAAGCTATCCGATAACCAAGACGTCTCCATCAAGAACATGAACGATCAGATTTCGAATTTGCGTTCGCACCCAGTTGCAGCAATACCTCGAAAATCAATAACCCCATCCCCACAGGTCAACGGCGTTCGACCGCCCGAGGAGCCAGTCCTTCGTCAGAAGATTGAAGAATTGGAAACGAACTTGAAGCAATTCAAAGAGTTTTCCTGGGAGAAAATGGCAACTACCGAGGTGTTCGTAGTTAGCCAGGAACAGAGATTCAACAATCTGACGACGGAGCATATGGCGAGGTCAATAATTAACCAGATGCAGAGGTTGTATCCGCCACATCCAGCAAACGTAATAGGTGAAATCAATCAAGTCAAAGGTCGTCAACAAGCAATCGAAGAGCTCTTTCGTGCATTCCAGGGTCGGCTAGAGAGACTCAGCAATTTCCTGGCTCCCACTCATCTGATCCAGGTTCAATTACACACCATACCAAACCTCCAGACGGACGTGAAGAAAATATTTGACAGTCTGGCCCAGACGGAACAGAATTCCAACTCCGCAATCAAAGAGGTGAAAGACGCAATTCAAGATCATTCCATCAAGATTGAATCCTTTGCCACGGATATCACCGCCATCAAAGAACAACAACTCTCAGCCGTCGAAACTTCCATTACCGAACTCGATGCCATGCGCACCGACATCAGAGACATCGAAGCCACCACCATCAAAGAATGCTCCAACGTCACCGGCGAAATCGCCGCCCTCAGCAAGGCCATCGAGCAAACCACCAGAAACCCCCCGCCCTACGACACCGACGCCTCCTCCCCTCCTACCTCCCGCAAGCACCAACCCAAATCCCACCTCCTCGCCGCCGATGACTCCGACTCCTTCTCGCCCTCCTGCCAAAGGGCTGGATCTATCCGCTCTGCGGCTAGCAACGCAAAGGTCAAGTTGGCGAGTGTGACGAGCAATGGGACCGCGACGCCGACGAGAAAGTCGAGGAGGAAGAGGGAGAGGGAGAGGGGGAGTGAGGGGAGTGAGAACGATTGGCATCCGGGGAGGAAGGTTAGTCGAATTGGGGGAGACTGATGGGGTGGAGGTGGGGTGGTGGGAGGAAAGGGGTAAGGGGAAAGGGTGGCTTGGTGAAGGAGGTGGGTGGTGTAGATATCTCGCTATCCGGCTATCTGGCGCTTCAAAAGCACGTCGTGCTTCTTTCTTTTCCTTTTCTTTTTCTTCCTCTCGAGGCATAGATACCCCCTCACGCGTGCTCGCTACAGTCTTAGGGGTACATATTGTAGGTTTTGGAAAAGCGAACAAGCTGGGTTATTTTGAAAAAATGATATGCGTCCCGGTGAAATGCATCGCCCTTTCCGGCTTCGGGTTTGGCGCGGCCTGGTTGGGGTAAAGCGCCCCTTACTCTATCGGCCGACTCGCCGCTTTTTATTTCTTCATCTTTCCTTTCCAACACTCGGGCTCGCCCTTGCAATGCCGTTCTCTCCATCACCCTCATTCGTCCGTCGTCCCAACCGACTGATCCGCTCCTTTCATAAGACATTTTTTTTTTCTTTGTCCTCTCTTTTTGGCCTCATGATTGCACGTCTCCCCCCACCCCCAAAACTTTCTGCTCTATATTCCGAACCTTCGTCGTGCCCCACTTTTTCATTCGCCGCTCGAGATCGATGTGTAGACACGCACGATTCCGTTTGACGGAGAAACTGAACTTGCCTCTACCTTGTTTTTGAGAACGTGTTCTCTGATCTCTCGGTGTCGTCGCGCTGATTAGATCTCGGACCCAGCTGATTGATCTCTGAGGTTGTCGTGACATTTGATTCAAAAGTATTCAATCTTTAATGAGGATCGATAAGAGATGGATTCGTCGAATCTAAGATTTGCTGCAACATGATTCGATGAGAGGGATGCCGAACTGCAACTGACAGTTGTTGCGATTACTTGGAAAGAATCAACTGAATCGTTTTGATACGAAATTTAATGTCTGATAGATGTAAAGCAGTCATCGCAGCCGACGGAAAGCAAACAAAATACTAGATTATCTTCAAAGCTGTCATAGTAAATGGTTAAGGCGGCATGGAGAGACTAGCGTTGCGTTATGGATTAACCCCCTGGACCACCAAGTAGCTGGCTATAGAGAGCTATACCTTAGCAATATCGGCATCACCTACTTATCTTAAAACGACCTTCCACCCACTACCCAGAGCGCCTACTAGGGACTTGATCACGGAGATCTACAGTCTCTCCGTCTTCGTTCAACATCAATACCTAGTACGTCCCCGATCCCCTCCCCCCCCAGAGGCAGTCCTCCGAGACACCCTCTTCGCTTGCGGCCACTTACTCACCCCGCAGCATTAAGGCGGCACGCACTCATCGACCACTGTCTCGACCATATATGCCAGAGGACTATGTGTCATGGGGACACGACGATCGAATATCGGTACTTGAGTGGGGAGGGGGAGAATGTGGCTGCGATGGTGAATGAGTGTTGTGTCAGGCATCGGTGTAAGATTTTAGGGAGAGTTTGGTGGAGACGGTGGCGGAGAGGAGGTCTAGTGATCATGGGAGACTTGTGCTTTCGTAGGGCGTGAGTCGTCGTGTGGGATTTTGAGCGATTTATGAAGAAGTCTGTAAGCGCCAGATGCTGTCCTCTTCAAGTGGGTCACTGCTTTGGCGCCTCGTGTTTCCAATATTGAGACTGACACGGTATTTAAGTGGACTTGGGTAACTTTTAATCTTCCCTGAATTGCTAGGAATTGCAAGTGCGAGCCGGGCGATGGACGTCGACTTGATCAAGTTTGTAAATCAATAGCGATTTTTGTTACGACAATTCCTGCCTGGTAAGGAATCATCTCCGTCTATTGCTATTTCCGACTATACATCCACACGAGGGTCGCGCCGTATTTAAGGAGCTTTCCTAGTTCCGAGATAATAACCCACAACCACCAGAGAACCACGAGATACATTAAGATCGGGTGAATGTTATGCTTGAGCCAATAGAGCCAAGACAGCACTATTGCAAGTCTCCCCTTGTGAGAGGCCTTGTTCAACAAAGCAAGCTGACTTGGGGAGAAGAGACTTTTGAGAACGGCACTAGTCGGACGTCGGAATTCAACAACGCCTGAGCCGTTCCATGCAAGTAAGGGTATATCCCAGGTAATCAGTCGTGGATCCGAACCATGTTCAATCAAGGTCTTGCATGTTTCGAATATTTCGCGGGTTGCAAAGGAGTCTTGCCGCCGTTCTTTATAAAGCTGGCTCAAAAACACCCCGAAGACAGTCATGTCTTGAGTTCTGGGAGGAAGGCAAAAGTGTTCGTGCGGCTGTGCACCCCGCTTTAGAAGTATCTGAACCATCCCAACAGAGTCCCTTGGTCTGAGGTAAGGTCGAGCTCCTTTGAAAGTCAGCATTGCTAAAGCATAGTATAGCAGCGGTGGCGCGGAGAATCGGTGCAGCAGTTCATGTTGTTTTTCCAACTTCTCAGTCACGTACAGTTGCAGATCATGTTGGATCGCAACGGTCAAGAAATCGTTCCAAAAATGCGGCAAGATGGAATTCGGGACTTGAGTTGCCCCAAAATACGCGGTCCAATGGCTGTATGTTCTTCCGTGCGCTGATAGAAAGTCAGGAGAGTAACACCGCTGAGCTGCGCGGTCAAAATCATCCAGCAACGCGACATCACATGAACGGTCGTGCTTCTCTAAACGGTAGGCGTAATCTAGGAATTGAGACACCAGAATGCAAAAAGAACCAGCTCCGAGCGTGGAAGCTCCAGGCTTGAATTGCCGATACGAGGGTTCAAGCCTGACTTGAGCAAGCGTTGCTCTCAAAAGCGTAAGTCGAGGGTTGAAACCGTCTGAAATCCAACTCTCTAGCTTCCTCTTCATCTCCGGCCTTCTCAGGAATTCCGCAGCTGTGGCATGCAGAAACTCGACGGTGTGCCTGAGGGTGATTCCGCTATCTTGACTTGATCTAACCACGAGAAAATCCTGGCATCGAGAATTCAAACGTGTTCCGCAGGCTTGAACGAGAGCATCTACTTTAGCCTTGCTGGCCGTAGCACGGTACGTCCTCATCGAGTCGCTGTGATGCTGTTTCTCGATCTCGTAGAATGCAATTGTAAGAAGAGACAGGGGCTGTGTGGCTTCTTGGGCTAAGAGAAGGATCTCTGCAGTGGTTTCGCGATAGAATTTGTCTATGTTATCAAAAGCACACTGGTAGTATGTCTCGAGATTAGGGGGCAAGTATTGAAGTCTCTGCTGTAAATCGCTTATGTTGTCTTGATTAGCAGACCCGCGCAGCAGATCGCTGACCATCAGTCGCACCCAGAGGAACACTCCTTGCGCTTTCTCGATGATCTTCTCGATAAGGTGCTTCAAGCGGGGGTCTTCTCTTGCCGAGCTTGCGAATGATTGATCTTTCCCAAGTCTTTCTTTGACGTAGAGTACGATATCATTTTCGGTATGGTTTTCAAGCACTAAATGCTGTTGCATTGGTCCAAAGCTATTCTGGAACACGTTCCACGGCCGACTTGAAACACAGAGCTTGATGTTCGGCAACGTGGCCAGATCATGGAGGATGTTAATAACGTCTCCGTGCTCACCTTCATACTCGTCTAGGCCATCCACAAAGAAACAGAATTTCATATCGACTGATTGTTGGGTCAATCCCCTGCAGATATCCCGTAATTCACTTGTCTTCCACGGCCTAGATCTGAGATAATAGTCGTACAGCCGAGCAGGGGCCACCGTAGGAACCAAATCTGGACACTGGCTGAGGATGTCAAACAGAATGGATCTAATCAGACCCTGCTGAGACTTCTGGAGTGAGTCTCCTGCATTAAAAAAGAAATAAGATGCAATGATGAGCTTCCGATTGTTACCCCAAGTTCGAAGAATCCGTAGCGTACGGGATTCGTTCGAGATGTACCGCATCAATGTAGATTTTCCAGATCCGGCTTTGCCAGATATCCAGAAGACTCCTTTCCCCACCTTCAGCCATTCCCTAAAACTCAATCGATGAGGTGAAGCTCCAAATAATTTGGTTTCCGAGAAGATCCATTCGAACGTTCTCCCATAGGCTTCTTCGATGCTGGCCTCCCTGCCAGTTCTGGTGGCAAAATCTAAGGTCATAAGAAGATTATGTATCTCATCCTCATAAACCTTTTCGACAAGAGCGGTCAATTTGCTAGTAACGACTCCGAAGTCTATTACTTTGTTTTGTTGCTTGACGGCTTGCAGAATCTCGTTGCTCCAGTTGTTGATTTGTTGATCGGCTAGCCGATTCAGGAGTGACAAAATTTGAGACTGTCTCGCGCTGTCCGTTGCCAATCAGTACCTATTGAGGACATATTGAAACTTCGTAGGACATGCCTCATTATGACAACAAGATGGCGACTGATGTTTTCCTGAAGCACTTTGAGCTTGCTCTCAAGACGTTGGATTTTATCCTTGTTCCAAGGGGTCTGAGCCGAGACAGCCTTGCGGAAGCTTTCCCATTTCTTATGTGAGCCAGAGCGGCGTACGCTTCTGAAATCTTGCAAGAGACTCAAGAGTTCGCCAGCTACGACTTTACTAGTCGAGGCAAGCTCAGTCAATACCGTTTCATCTTCAGAAATTGCTTCGCCTGAAGCTGTAACTATTGGGGGCAAAAGTATTCTATCGTTCAATCGATTGATCTTGGTGGTAGAATCCTCCAACTCGGCATTTTCTTTTAGGGCCCCATCCGCGGATTTGTAAATTTCGGATGCCCCTCCTATTACTTTGCTACCGAAGTCGACGAATTGAACAATGGCACTGGCCAAGCTAATGGCAGTGAGAGGATCTAACATCTTTTATCTTTGGATGGTATGGACCTTCGATTGTGAATCTCGAGATATAGCATCTGGCGCGAGTAAAGCGACCAGTGTCAAAAGCTCTTCCTCTAGCACTGAAAAGCCCACAAGCACGAAGTACCTTATGATGTCTCGTGGGTAGTAAGTGTCTATCTAGCTACTTTAGGTGGGCTATTTGACTATGTGACTACCTAGGTACCTATGTTTGCTAGCTTACGGAATTACGTAATGTATACCATAAGCGAGAAAAAGTGACCCATGAAGTACCTAAGCGAACCACACATTCTTTTCAAGATCTGAAGTGATTAGATGTACTCTCAAATCTCGTGTTTATTTGAGAATTGTAGAAGTGTTTCAAATATTTGAATTCGAATTCGAATTCGAATTCGAGAAAATAGAATCTGAGAGAGTAGCAGATCGATTTGATGATATTATGATTCAGATTGCAAACTGGTTGGACGCAACCGTTCGTGATATCGAGTATGTCCATTTCGAAGCCACAAAGCTCGCGGTCACTCTGGATGCCTTTAAGCTTTTGGGCAAAGTAGACAACTACTACTGGGCCCCAATAGCCATCGTACTGGGCCAAGTCAGCTCAATGTGGTGACCTGGTATCATCAACGACTCACAGAGTATCCCCACACGTTGATACGCTTATCCTTGGGCGTATACTGCGGGAGTTTAGAATAGTCAGCAACAGTGAAGCTCTTCGATGGATGGTTGACTTACTCCGCAAACCAATTCTCCGCAAAGTGGCCGAGTGGCTTTGGCGCTGGTGATCGAGTTATTTGTTGTGCTTAAAGGGTCCTGACTCGCGAAATTTCCCCCCAGAACAGTTGCGTTCTGCTCCGGAGCTTCCTTCAACGGATCTGCTGAGATTACGTTGCTTGTGGCAAGACCGAAAGTACCGTTGGTCAGGCTGTTGTAAGAGAACCCTGCCTGAACCGGCTGATCTATGTAAAGCGTGTTGACATGATTGTTGAAAGACCACGGATTGATGGTGGTGCTATTGCCATCAAAATTGGCATAACAAGGATCGCTCTCGCTCGAAAGTACAGCGTATGTAGATGGCTCGCCAGGCCCACCTGCTAGGTAGATTATAAGCAGAGCTGTCTTTGCATTATGACGTGCTTCGAAGTACCAGAAGAATGTACTGAGATTGTAGTCGCCGACATTTGCTAGGACACTGGAGGGAAGATATACGTATCCACTATACGACTTGACACCCGGTGTGGTTTCGCAGAGATGGGTCTAACAGTGGCTAGTAGGTGAACCTGAATGGGAGATACTATGTTCTACTTCTTTGAACGAGATATCGACGCTTGGCTGCAACTTCGATTGAAGCTTGGTAGTCCCAACTGGCATGGATGGGCACTGGGCTGCAGCATAAAGAGACCAGAAGGCAACGCAGACGAGGGTTAAAAGAGCGCGCATAGTGCAGACAAGGAACTAAAGTCACAATTGGAGAAGAAGAAGAAGAAGAAGAAAAGGCGTAAGACTGCCAATTGCTCCTAGGGACTCCTGTTGTATTTAGCCCAGTCCAGAATACATGAATCATAAACGCCTCCCTTCCGCGTAAGCAAAGAGTCTGCTCTAGCCGTGGCTCATACTGCAGAAACATACGCAAGCAAGAGACGGTT
>JAABUR0100007302.1_pt1 | contig 13122 bp, 10 predicted proteins | sample 5560091 | NCBI WGS metagenome assembly JAABUR01 (sample SAMN10711879, study PRJNA513375) | rock metagenome | isolation source: Antarctica rocks | place: Antarctica: Victoria Land, University Valley sud
CCGTCTGCCGCAGCCCGCTCGTCTGTCGCCCCCCGCGTCTCCCTGCTTCGTCCCCCTGCTTCGTCGGCATCGATGTCGCCAAGCGCCGCCTCGACCTCGCCGTCCGGGTCGCCGATGCCCCCCCGACCGCCGTCCCCGACCGCCGTCCCCGACCGCTGGTCGGTCGCCCAGGCCGCGGCCGGCATCGCCGCGGTCGTCGCCCGGCTCACCGCCCTCGCCCCGACCCTGGTCGTGCTGGCGGCCACCGGCGGCCGCCAGGTCCCGGTCGTCGCCGCCCTCGCGGTGGCCGGGGTGCCCGTCGTCGCCGTCAATCCCCGCCAGGTCAAGGCCGTCGGCACCGCCGTCGGCCAGCTCGCCAAGACCGATGCGCTCGACGCGGCGCTGTTGGCCCGCGTCGCCGAGACCGTCCGCCCCCCGGTCCGGCCGCTGCCCGATGCCGCGACGCAGGACCTGAGCGCCATCCTCACCCGGCGGCGGCAGGTCCAGAGCAGGCGCATCGCCGAGGAGAACCGCCGTGAGACGGCCCTGCCGGTCGTCCACGCCGTCCACGCCGTCCACGCCGTCCACGCCGTCCACGCCGTCCACGCCGTCCACGCCGTCCACGCCGTCCACGCCGTCCACGCCGTTCACGCCGTCCACGCCGTCCACGCCGTCCACGCCGTCCACGCCGTCCTCGCCGTCCTTGCCGTCCACGCCGAGGAGCTGAGCGAGCCAGACCCGGAGCTGGCGCGGCAGATCGGGGCCAGTCCGGTCTGGCGGGAACGCGACGCGCTGCTGCGGAGCGTGCCCGGCGTCGGGGTGGTGCTGGCGACGACGCTGCTGGCCGAGTTGCCGGAGCTGGGGCTGCTCAGTCACAAGGCGATCGCCGCGCTGGTCGGGGTGGCGCCGCTCAACCACGACAGCGGGGGGCAGCGGGGACAGCGGGTGGTCTGGGGCGGTCGGAGCCGGTTGCGGGCGGTGCTGTCCATGGCGGCGCTGGTGGCGAAGCGGTGCAACCCGGTGATCCGGGCCTTCGCCGAGCGGCTGCAGGCGGCGGGCAAGGCCAAGAAGGTGGTGATCACGGCCTGCCTGCCCAAGCTGCTGACGATCCTCAATGCCATGCTGCGCCACGGGGAGCCGTGGCGGACTCCGACGGCGGCCTGACCGAGCGCCGATCCGCCACGGGTCCCCGTGGCCGCCGGAGCTGCGCAGCAGTGAGCGGCGCTTGACGGCCCAGACAGATGCTCTCCGGTCGGTGAGGCAGCGCAGCGCGAAACGAGCCGGGGAGGGGTCGCGCTTCGCTGGGGGAGGGGTCGGCAGGACGGCGAAGCCGACATGAGAAAAAGCCCCCTCTCCATCCGCAGGTGCGAAGCACGCCAGCGTGATGGGGAGGGGGCCATCGCTAGACCCTGACTGCCACCTGCGCCACGACCGGCGCCGCCCGAATCGGGACCGACTCCGGAACGAAGCCCGGCAGGGTGGTGACGAAGCGGGCGATCCGGCCCAGCGCCTCCTCGATCTGGGGGACGGCGTAGGCGTACGAGATCCGGACGTGGCCCTCGCCGCTCTCGCCGAACGCCTCGCCGGGGACGACGGCGACCCGGCCCCGCATCAGGAGTTGCTCGGTGAACTCGGCCGCGCCGAGTCCCGTTGGCCGGATCGATGGGAAGACGTAGAAGGCGCCCTCCGGCAGGTGGCAGGGCAGGCCGATCCGGTTGAGCCCGGCGACGACCATCCGGCGGCGGGCGTCGTAGTCGTCGACCATCGCCTCGACGTCGGCATCGGCGTTCCGGAGCGCCTCGATCCCGGCCTCCTGCGCCGTTCGGCTGGCGCAGAGGGCGGTGTACTGGTGGATCTTGTTCATCGCCGAGATCAGCGGCTCCGGCCCGCAGGCGTAGCCCAGCCGCCAGCCCGTCATCGCGTAGGCCTTGCTGAAGCCGTTCAGCAGCAGCGTCCGCTCGGCCATGCCGGGGATCGTGGCGAACGAGACGTGCCGCTCGTCGTAGCTGAGCCGCTCGTAGACCTCGTCGCTGATCACGAGCAGGTCGTGGCGCTCGACGACCTCGGCGATCGCCTCCTGCGCCGCGCGGCTGTAGGCGGCGCCGGTCGGGTTGTTGGGCGAGTTGATCATGATCGCCCGGGTCCGGGGCGTGATCTTCGCCTCGAGCTCGTCCGGCCGCGGGACGAAGCCGTGCTCGGCCCGCGTCGCCAGCGGGACCGGGACGCCGCCGGCGAACAGCACGCAGGGTTTGTAGGAGACATAGCTCGGCTCGACGACGATCACCTCGTCGCCCGGTTCGAGGATCGCCCGCAGCGCGAGGTCGAGCGCCTCGCTGACCCCGACCGTGACAAGGACCTGGTCCTGCGGCCGGTAGCAGACCCCGAAGCGGCCATTGAGGTACCGGGCGATCATCTCGCGGAGTTCGAGCAGACCAGCGTTGCCGGTGTAGGTGACGCGCCGGTTCTCGAGGCCGTGGATCGCCGCCTCCCGGACCCGCCACGGGGTCGGGAAGTCGGGCTCGCCGACGCCGAGGGAGATCACGTCGTCCATCTCGGTGACGATGTCGAACAGGCGCCGGATGCCGGAGGGCGGCACGGCGGCCACGCTCCGGGCGATCCGGAGGGCGTTGCTGGGGGAACGGAGGGGCTGATCGCCACCCGGTGTCGTGGTCTGGGTTGTCATCGTCGGTTCTCCCGCGGCGCGCTAGGGCGCGACCGCCAGCCGGTTGTCCTGCGTCATCTCGTCGGTCAGCGATTCGCCATCTTCCTTGTATGCCTTGAGCAGGAAGTGGGTCTCGGTTGCCGTCACCCCGTCGAGCGGGGAGAGCTTGTGGGCGACGAAGGCGGCCACGGCCTGGAGGCTGGGCCCCTCGATCACGACCCGGAGGTCGTTCGCGCCGGAGACGAGATGGACGCTGCGGACTTCGGGGAAGCGGGCGATCCGGGAGGCGACGTGGTCGAAGCCGGTGTCGCGCTCCGGCTGGACCGAGACGTCGATGAAGGCGACGACCTGGCCGTTGTCGCCGACCTGGTCCCAGCTGACGATCGCCTTGTAGCGCCGGATCGCGCCCTGCCGCTCGGCGTCCACGATGATGGCCGCGACCGTTGCCTCGTCTGCCCCGACGGCCTCCGCGATCTGTGCGGCCGAGCGGCGTGCGTCGCGCTCGAGGACGCGCAGGACGCGCCGCCGGAGGGTAGAGTCGAAGAGGTCGCCATGATCCGCCATCAGAAACCTGCCGTCTGCGTGAGGACGCAGCTTGCGCCGGGATGCGCGCCCGGAATCAGCACCGTGGCTGTCCGTACGCAGAGTCTACCCGATGGGTTGTCCCGCTGGCATGGTTTCGAGTCGAAGCGCAGTCTGCAGATTGGCGAGCGGATCCCTCCCCAAATTTCTCCCCGGCTCCCGGTTCGCTCGATCTCCTGACGGCGACCTCGGCTCACCGGTTCCAGGGAGGGGCTCCATGCTGGTCGAACTGAAGCTCTCCAATGACCGCCAGGGTCGGGTGAGAACGTCTCCCCCTCCCTGGGCGGTGAGTCGCTTCAGCGGCGAAACCGACCCGGGGAGGGGGTCGGGGGGGTGGGGACTACTCGCCAACGACCGGTGTCGAAGCTTGAACCGTCTCCCCCCTCGCCATCCGCAGGCCCCAGCGCTTCCCGCGTGACCGAGCGGGGTCCGGCGTCGCGACCGCCGAGCGGCGATAATTCCCATGAATTACCAGGGACACCAGAGAGGTCGAACACCCCGTGGCACGCACGCTCCGCATCGCTCACCTCGCCGACACCCATCTCGGCTACCGGCAGTACGCCACCGTCGACCCGCACACCGGCCGGAACCAGCGCTCGGTCGACATCGAGCGGGCCTACGCCCGGACCATCGACGACATCCTGACCAGGGACGTGGACCTCGTCATCCACGCCGGCGACATGTTCCACCACACCCGGCCGTCCTGGGCGGCGATCCGGTCGTTCGTCGAGCAGACCCGGCGGCTCGTCACCACCGGGCTGCCGGTCGTCGCCATCGCCGGCAACCACGACATGCCGCGGCTCCGCTCCAGCGAGTCCCTGTTCAGCATCCTCCAGCTGATCCTGCCCAGCGCCCGGATCGTCGCCGGCTACGACCTGGAGCCGGTTCCGTTCCCCGGTCTGGACCTCGTCGTCCACGCCTTCCCGCACGGCGCCCTGGTCGACCCGAACGCCCAGCCGCCCGTGCCGGACCCGCGCTACCGGAACATCCTTGTCGCCCACGGCCTCGTCGCCGGGATGCCCCTGCCGAGCAACCACCACCGCGAGCCGGGCGAGGCCGAACTGGGCGCGGCGCTGCTCGGCGGCGATCTGGACTACATCGCCCTCGGCCACTACCACCTCCACGGCCCCTACGCCCCGAAGGCGTACTACAGCGGCTCGACCGAGCGGATCTCCTGGACCGACTTCGACGCGACGCCAGGCTACAACCTCGTCACCCTCAACGACGCCGGCTTCACCGTCGAGCACATCGACCTGCCAGCCCGACCGATGATCCGGCTGGAGCCCGTCCGGTCGCGCACCGTCGCCCGGGAGATCGCCGACACGATCCTCCACGACGCCGCCGGCCGCAACCAGCCGGACGGGATGTTCCGGGTCCTGCTGGAGGACGCCGACCGGCCGACGCGGCGCGAGGTCGAGGCGATCCTGAAGCGGGAGCACCGCGATCACGCCTGGTCGCTGGAGGTCCAGACCCGGCGGGAGTCGCTGTTCACGGCCGACGGGCCGGCGCTGGACGATCTTCCGGACTTCACGCCGACGACGATGTTCGAGCAGTTCGTCGCCCAGCGGCAGACCGAGGGCGTCTACACCGCCGACTTCGCGGCGGCCTTCCGGGAGCGCGGGCTCCGCGCCCTGCACGACGCGGCCGACCAGGCCGAGGCCGCGGCGGCCTCCGAGGAGACGGCATCATGATCCTCGTCGACCTCGAGATCGAGAACTACAAGCAGTTCGCCGGCGCCCACCGGATCACCTTCCCGGCCGAGGGCGCCATCGCCGTCATCGGCCACAACGGCGCCGGCAAGACGACCCTGTTCGAGGCGATCGAGTGGGCGCTCTACGGTCCCCGGTCGATCCCGACGGCTGACATCCGTCCCCGCCAGGGGACCGGCGGGTCGCCCTGCGTCCGGGTCACGCTCCAGACGGCGGACGGCAAGCGATTCCAGGTCGAGCGCAAGCTCCGGGGCAAGAGCAACAGCGCCGAGGCCGCGATCTACGAGGTCGATGACGACGGCGAGATCCTGACGACGATCGTGACCGGCCCGAAGGACGTCACCCAGCGCGTCACCGGGCGGCTGGTCGGGCTCAGCCATCAGGCGTTCGTCTCGACCTTCTTCACCCGGCAGAAGGAGCTCAGTTTCTTCGGCGACCAGAAGGACTCCGACCGCCGCCGGCAGGTCTCCCGTCTGCTCGGGCAGGAGACGATCCGCGAGGCGCAGGAGCTGATCAACACCGACCGCAAGGGCAGCGACGCGACCGCGAAGGGACTGATGGCGCAGTTCGCCCGCGAGACCGAGGGGCGGGACTTCCCGGCCGAGCGGACCGAGCGGACCGCCCAGATCCAGGCGGCCGAGGGGCAGGTCGAGGAGTCCGAGCAGGCCGTCGCCGCCCGGACGCGGGACCGGCAACTCACGCAGGAGGCCGAGCTCCACTGGCAGGAACTGGAGCGACAGGAAGGCGAGCTCCACCAGCAGGTGACCGTCGTCGATGGGCAGATCTCCACCACCCAGGGGCGGATCGAGCAGCTGAATGCGCAGCTGACGCGGCTCGCCGGTCGGGAGGCCGAGCTGGGACGGCTGGAGCCCATCGCCGGCCGGGAGGCGGAGCACCAGGCGGCGACCGAGCGCTGGCAGCGGGAGTGGGACCGGGCCAGCCGGCAGCAGACGCTCGACCAGCGCCTCACCGAGACGGGCAGGAACCGCGACGGCCGGATCGTGACGCTGCGCCGGGTCGTCGCCGGCGGAGAGGCCGTGCCAGGCTGGGTCTGGCAGTCCGGAGACGAGCGCCAGCCCGCCGCATCGGCCAGCCGCCTCCAGGCCGTCGCGCTGGCGATCGATCTTCGGCAGGCACGGGCCTATGCCGACGCGACGGCCCGCGCCGCGCAGGCCAGCGCCGACCACGACGCCGCCTGGAAGAAGGCCGGGGACTGCCAGAAGCTGCTCACGCAATTGCAGGCCGACCTCGATGCGTTGTTCGTCGACGGCGATCCGGCCGCGCTCGCCCTCGCCGCCCGGCAGCGGCAGGCCGCCGCGGCGACGGAGTGGGCCTCCGCGTCGGCGCAGGCCAAAGCCCTCTCGGCCGACATCGGCAAGCTGCGCGGATCGATCAGGCAGTTGCGGGAGGAAGGCAGCGGCACCTGCCCGACCTGCAAGCAGCCGATCGACGAGATCGTGATCCGGACCTTGCAGGGGAGCATCGCCGATCTCGAGCGGGAGGTCGCGCGGCTGGAAGTCGACGCGACGACCGGCCGTCGTCTCGACGCCGAGGCCGGCGCCGAACTGGCCGCCGCCCAGGCCCGGCAGGAGCGGGTCAGCACGCTGCGTGAGCGCATCCGCAACGGCGAGACCCGGACGGCCGAGGCACAGGCCGCCCACGAATCCGCCGAGACGGCGCTGCGCGAGGCGCTGGCGGTGGCCGGGACGCACGAGGTGCCGTCCGCGGAGACCGTGACCGCGGCTGGCCAGCGGGTCGAGCACCTATCGCGGGTGGCGGCGCAGGCCGAGCGGCTGGGCGACATGGCCGCGCAGTTCCGGGACGACGACGCCCGGGAGGCCGGGGCCCGCCACGAGCTGGACGCGCTCGGCGCGGTCGCCTACGACGAGGCGGCTCACCGCGCCGCCAGCAAGGCCCTCGGCGAGGCCCAGAGCGCCCGGGGACAGGTTGGCGAGATCCGCAACGAGCTGGCCCAGCGCCCGCAACTGACTGCCGATCGGGACGCCGCTGGGACGCAACTGGCCGCGCGGCAGGCCGACCGGACGCGGCTGGGACGCGAGCGGCAGGCGGTCGGGTTCGACCCGGACGCCCTGGCCTCGGCCCGGGCGCTGGCCCGTCAGGCGAACGACGCCCAGATCGCCGCGAACAATGCGCTCAACGAGACGAAGAACCTCCTCCGGGACGCGACGGCGGCGCTGGCTGCGATCGAGGCCGAGCAGCGGCGGCTCGCCGGGCTCGAGGTCGCGGCCCGAGCGGCGGAGCGGGACGCCGACCAGCTCAAGGAGATGTACGACGGGTTCACCGACTTCGAGAAGTGGGTCGCCCAGCAGATGAACCCGCACCTCGCCGACCGGGCCAGCGAGATCCTGAGCGAGGTGACCGGCGGCGCCTACGACCGGGTCCGGTTCGACGAGAACTACGGGCTCCACATTTACGACAACGATGAGGACTTCCCGGTCAGCCAGTTCTCCGGCGGCGAGCGGGACGTCGCGTCGCTGGCCGCCCGGCTGGCGCTGTCCCGGCTGATCGGGGCTCAGGCGGCCCACCCGCCGGCCTTCGTCGTGCTGGACGAGGTGTTCGGGTCGCTGGACCAGGAGCGGCGCGGCAAGCTGCTCGGGATGCTGGACGCACTGACCAACGACGACACCGAGGGGTTCCGGCAGCTGTTCGTGATCAGCCACGTCGACGACATCCGGCAGTCGCAGGCCTTCGACGAGGTCTGGCGGATCCAGGAGGACGGCCAGGGGATCAGCCAGTGGGAGAACATGCAGCTCACCGGCGGCATCGAGGAGCTGTAGTGGGCGTGGGATCGGTGCGGGTTCCAGGCGGCACCGACCCTGCGCAGGGGCTCCGTGGCTGTCTGGCCACGGAGGAGGAACCCCATGAGCGGCAAGATTCACAAGCGTGACGACGTCAGCCCGAAAGAGGGTCTTCACGAGCACGGCGACGTGACATTCGCCGACCCGACCAACAAGAAGTACCCGCTCGAGAACGCCGGTCATGTCCGCTCGGCCTGGAGCTACATCAACCAGGAGCGCAACGCCGACAAGTACAGCGCCGACGAGGTGAAGACGATCAAGGGACGGATCCGACGGGCGGCGAAGAAGTTCGACGTCGAGATCAGTACCGACTGACCCGTCGCGTCACGACAACCTGTTGGCGAATACGGGCGAGTATCAGACTCGCTCCCGGTTGATTCTCCGTGACCGGGAAATCTCGTCCGTGACCGATGCTACAACGCGCTGGAGATGCTCGGCACCGATTCTGCCTATACCGTTGTGTTGACGATGTGGGATGGGCCAATTCGCGGTCTGGCCACACGGTTGTGCCGGCTCCGTGGTCTGGATCGCTGGTGCAACGAGACCCGGTCGTCAGGCGACTGGACCGGGATGTTGCAAGGGACCAGAGGGGGAGTGGTTCCGCGGACAGGTGGTGCGGTCACCGTGACGCGGACCAGTTCTGCTGAAGGAAGGAATCGGGCGATGAGCCAGATTCTGGTCGTCGATGATGAGTTGGCGATCCGTGAGTTCGTCCGGGCGTTTCTGGAAGATGAAGGGTATTCGGTCTCGGTCGGTCTGGATGGCGCCGATGCCCTCCATCAGGTCCAGACCCATCGGCCCGATCTCGTGCTCATGGACATGATGATGCCGGGCCTCAATGGCCGGGAAGTCGTCCGGCAGTTGCATGAGCACCCGGTTTACTCGGCGATCCCGGTCATTCTGATGAGCGCCGCCGCTCGCTGGGATCAGCCCGTCGATGGTCCAATCCAGTTCCTGTCCAAGCCGTTCGACCTCGACCGGCTGCTGGGCATGATCAGCAATGCCCTCCAGCAGCGGTCGAAGAAGCCGTCGCAGTCGCTGGGCAGTGGCCCCCCTCCGGCTTGCCATGACCGTTCCTCCCGGGAGATGGGCTGGACGTGCGAGCAGTATTCGTTCACGGATCTCGATTAGGCGTCTTTCATGGGTCAATGGTCGACCCGGAGGAGTCCCCTCCCCCAACCCCTCCCCGGCTCCCCGCCCTGCTCACCACGACTGCGTCATGGGTCGTCTGCGACGGGTCCCGGAGAGGGGAGCACGAGATCGTCGGGAACGGTCGATCGCTGTTGGTCTATGACACCTGACGCACCACGAGATGCCCTCCGATTCGCCTGTCTCCGATTGCCATGCCACGGTGGTATTCGTGCCTACGTCGGAACCATCCCCCAGAGGTGATCAGTCGGTGCTCGTATGGGCTCCTTCAAGGTGCTCTGTTGCTGGTTCGGCTTCACCCCACGCCTGCTCAGGTCACCCTATCTGGCGAGGTCGACCCGCTGGAAATGCTCGACGGTCGGGAACGGGTCGTAGAAATGGTGGAGGAGCTGTTTCCACTCCTGGTAGGTGGCCGACTGACGAAAGCCGACCGTGTGATCCTCCAGGCGCTCCCACTCGACCAGCAGCAGATACCGGCCCGGCGCCTCCAGCCGGCGATCCAGCGTGTGCCCAAGGTAGCCCGGCGCTGCGACGATCAGCGGCGATGCCTGCCGGAAGGCCGCCTCGAAGGCGAGGCACGTTTCCGGGTCGGGGGAGCGCAGGTCGAGGATCGCGGCTTCTCGAATCATCGGGATCTCCCGGTCTGGACCAACACAGGGCGTCGGGCTGAACTGGAGCAGGAATGGCGATGGCCCGGAGCAGTGTGGTGCTCCAGGTCGTCGCTGGGCAAGACCGATGGTGGTCGGACCGGTAGTCAGTCTTAGGCTCGCTGGGCGAGACCGAGGGCGTACTCCGGCCACCAGACGCCGGCGTCCGGGCCGCCGCGGCAGGTCCCGTCGGATTCCCCGACGCGCTTGACCCAGAGGTAGGCGTCGACGAGCGGGTCGGCGGTCTCGGTCGTCGGCGCGGCGCCAAGCGCCCGGTCCGGCGGGTTGCACCACGCCTCCGGATCGTCGCTCTCCCAGGGGCCGTTGCCGTTGCGGCTCGTGTCCAGCACGAAGTGGGTGCCGCCCCCGGCGCCGATCGCGTCCGAGATCGCGACGCCGTAGGGGATCAGGTCTTCGGTCCGCTGGAAGTTCGATGTGTTGAGGGCGAAGCCGGCGGCCCGGTCGATCCCGGCCAGCTGGAGGCGGTGGGCCGCCTCGGTGGGCTCCAGCCAGTCGGAGTGACCGGCGTCGATGTAGACGTCGGTGTTCGGGTTGGCCCCCAGCGTCGTGGTCGCATAGCGGAGCAGGTCGAATCGGTCGGCGGTCTGCCGCTCGTCCAGGCAGTCGGTCAGCGTCAGGCCGTCCGGCTCGAGGATCACGACGGCCGGACGGTCGCCGATACCGGCCGCGAAGTCGCCAATCCAGGCCCGGTAGCCATCCGGGTCGTTCTGGCCGCCGGCCGAGTACTGGCCGCAGTCCCGGAACGGGATGTCGTAGGCGACCAGGAGCGGCAGGGCGCCGGCCGCACTGATCTCCGTCACGCGGGCGTCGACGCCAGCCCGGATGTCCGGCACCCAGCCGCCCATCCAGTCGGCGATCGGTTGCGCGGCGATCCGGTCCATCGCCGCCGCGTCGTCCGGCTGGCTCTCACGCCACCCGTCGGCCTGTGCCTTGGCGTTGGAGTTGGGGTCGACGAACCAGTTGACGGTGTCGCCGGTCAGGTTGGTGCCGGGGTTGGCCGTCGGAGTTCCGGTCATTGGGGTCGACTGGGCCAGTGCGCTGGCCGGGACGAGCAGCAGCAGAGCGGTGCCAAGGACGGCGACCCACTGGCGCAGGGGCGTCAGCCGGTCGGTACGGGTCGGATGCGGGCGCATCGTCTTCCTCCTCGTTCGCGGGACGCCATCGTCCACGCCGTGCCATCGTCCCGCAGGATGCCCGCCGCCGCGACCGATGACAGTTGGGTCGGCCGGAGTTTTCACGATGGTTCCGGGCAGAATCCAGGTGTGAGGCGAACATGGTGATGAACAACTGACCGTGCTCGACAGGCACGGCCGACGATCGAACGCCACGGGCCGTTCGCACAGTTGATCCCGCCATGGTTCCCCTTCCGGCACAAACTCGTTCATCGGCGATCGTGTTCCGGTCACTGGTGGATTGGGTGACGTCTGCAGCGGGTCTTGCAACATCGCGCCGGGTTGGCGAAGCTGTCAGCCTGATTCAGCGACCGTCGTGCCCGGCACAGCGGTCGAAGCGAGGGCAGACAAGACATGACGGCAACGGTCGAGACGACGCATGCGGACGTGATCGAGTGGCTGGAGGAGCGCCAGAGCCGCTTCGTCCAGATGGCCGACACCATCTGGGAGCACCCCGAACTGGCCCTGGCCGAGTATCAGGCCTGCCGCCTCCAGCGCGAGGACCTCAAGGCCGACGGCTTCACCATCACCGCCAACATCGGTGATCTCCCCACGGCGTTCATGGCCGAGTGGACCTCCGGCACCGGCGGACCCATCATCGGCTTCCTCGGCGAGTACGACGCCCTGCCGAGCCTGTCGCAGGGACGCGAGCCGAGCCAGCACCCGATCGTGCCGGACGGACCGGGGCATGGCTGCGGCCACAACCTGCTCGGGACGGCGGCGCTGGCGGCGGCAAGTGTCGTGAAAGCCTGGCTCGAGGCGACGGGCACACCGGGGACGGTGCGCTACTACGGCTGCCCGGCCGAGGAGACGTGCGAGGGCAAGGTCTTCATGGCCCGGGCAGAGGCGTTCGACGACCTCGACCTCGCCATCACCTGGCACCCCGGCTCGGTGAACACTGTCCGGGCCGGGTCGAGCAACGCCGTCAACAACATCAAATACCGCTTTCGCGGCCGGACCGCCCACGCCGCCGGCAACCCGGAGACGGGCCGGTCCTCGCTGGACGCCGTCGAGCTGATGAGCGTCGGCGTCAACTATCTGCGTGAGCATGTGATCGACGCGGCCCGGATCCACTACGTGATCACGAACGGGGGCGGGGCGCCGAACGTGGTGCCGGACGACGCGGAGGTCTGGTACTTCATCCGGGCGCCAGAGCGGGAGCAGGTGGAGGAGTTGACGGAGCGGGTCCGGAAGGTGGCGCAGGGAGCGGCGCTGATGACGGAGACGCGGCTGGAGGAGCACTTCGTCTCCGGCGCCTACAACATGCTGACCAATCAGGTCCTGAGCGATCAGATGCTCAATGTCATGGAGGAGCTCGGCCCACTGGGATTCACCGAGGACGAGATCGCCTGGGCGAAGACGATCGCCTCCTCCTATCCGGAGGAGCTGCGGCGCGGCATCCTCCGGCAGCAGCGTCTGCCGGAGAGCCTGCTCGACGAGGGGCTGTCCAGCGACGTCTGGCCAATCCGGGACCGGGACAGGAAGGGGGGAGGATCGACCGACGTCGCCGACGTCTCGTGGATCACGCCGGCCTCACAGATCGGGACGGCCTGCTTCCCGCTCGGCGTGCCGGGCCACAGCTGGGCCAACACCTCGACCGCGGGCGTCTCGATCGGCCACAAAGGGATGATCCACGCCGCGAAGGCGATGGCGATCACCGCTTCCGACTTCTACCTCGACCCTGAGTTGCGAGCGAAGGCGCGGGCGGAGTTCGACGCCTCGACCGCCGGTCGGCCCTACCAGTGCCCGATCCCGGCCCATGTCAAGCCGCGGGTCGTCGCCGAGTAGGCAAACTGAGTGGGCGACAGGGTTGTCGCCCACTCACGTTTCGATCCAAGATCCAGTTGCTTGCTGCGACGACCAGTCCTCAGAATGCGATGTGTGACGCGAAGATCCGCACCAGACCCTTGCTGGTGCCGCTAGGAATACTGCTGAACGTATCGACTGGCACTGGACTGGATGTCGTCCGTGAACTTTGCCAGATTCTTCATCGAGCATCCGGTCCAACGGATCAGTCGACAGGATGCCGCGCAATGAGGCGTTGATGACGACCACGGTCGTATGGGCGACTCCTTCCGAAATCCGATCTCCAGGCCAAGAGCAGCCGTCATCAGGGTCTTGGCCTCCCTGATCTTGAAGTAGGTCGGTCCTTCGTCTTTGATATTCCAGTTCATCCTCCCGTTGATGATCGTGTCGCGAACCGCCATGACGGCTTCTGGTTCGGCCAAATGGAGACGGATCATCAATGACTCTCTGGACAATGTCTCAGCCTCTCTGACCTCGCCTCTCTGACGAGTGCGCATGGATTGCTTGCTCGTGTCGCGACTGGGTCTGATCGTTCCAGTCGCGACACGATTAGGGCCGGCGGGTTCCCGTGCCGCT